>Ga0247839_1000007_pt1 | contig 364452 bp, 368 predicted proteins | sample LaCruzMarch2015__6_FD_192405 | JGI IMG/M metagenome (GOLD analysis project Ga0247839, IMG submission 192405) | Freshwater microbial communities from meromictic Lake La Cruz, Castile-La Mancha, Spain - LaCruzMarch2015_16m | ecosystem: Environmental > Aquatic > Freshwater > Lake | place: Spain...
TCTCTTCAATACTGTAGACTTTATGCTTAATCGTTTTTCTCATTTTCTTTCCTCCTAAAGAAAAACACTAATGTTTATTTTACACTAGTGTCTTTTTTTATCGTGTCCGTTTTAAGGATATAACTTCAAAGCCTTCTTTTATTTAGGATTCTTAAAACTGAAGACATATATAGAAGAATGGTGGAATGTAATCGATGTGGAAATACTGAAGCTAAGTACTTTGTTTGGTTGAACGGACAAGCTCAATGTCGTCGCTGTATAAGCTATCAAGGCAACGAAGGAGAAAGTTTAGTTTATACGGGTAAAATCGAAGAAGAATTAAGCTTTGACTTAAGTCAAAAACAAAAAGAAGTCTCCTCCCGCATTCTAGAGTATGCGTGTTTAGGCGATGTGTTGGTACATGCCATTTGTGGGGCAGGCAAGACTGAATTAGTTTTAGAGACCATCAGTTTCTATCTAAATCAAGGTAAGAAGGTGGGAATCGCAGTTGCCCGAAGACAAGTGGTCTTACAATTGGCACCTCGTTATCAAGCCATCTATCCCCAGTTAAAGGTCATCCCTGTGTGTGAAGGGCATACTCAAGACTTAACAGGACACCTCATTATTTCAACGACACATCAACTCTTTCGATACCCTCAACACTTTGATTTATTGATATTAGATGAACCCGATGCCTTCCCCTTTAAACAGGATGTGGTTCTTCAGGGATTTGCGCAGAAAGCCTGTAGAGGTCATACCTTATACCTCACCGCAACCCCAGATATAACCCTCAGACATAGAGTACAAACGCACACCCTTAAAGAAGTCACTTTATATAGACGTCCGCATCAGTACGATTTACCTGTACCTAAACTTAGATTTCTTCCTCTATTGGGTCAAATACTTGCGCTAAAGCTGTGGTTGAATCAACAACCCAAGCCCGTCTTAATCTTTGTCCCTACGATTAAACTTGGACAACAACTTAAGACAGTCTTAAAGATCCCGTTTGTTCATGCACGAGATCTTGACTTAGATATGCGCGTATCTGATTTTAAACAAGGAAAAATCATGCAGCTGATCTGTACCAGTGTTTTAGAGCGAGGGGTGACCTTTGAGAACGTGCAAGTGGTGATGATTGAAGCCAATCATCCCATTTATGATTTAGCGGCTTTGATTCAAATCGCAGGCCGTGTAGGACGCAGCGTTCAATATCCTACAGGCGAAGTCTTCTTCTATGCTTCAGGACTTAGTCAGGAGATGGTTCAATGTCTCAATCAGATCGAAATCGCCAACCATTCTGTTTGAATTGCTTTAAGCCCCTTCAAACTGGCTTGAGTTTATACAGCACGCTATTTAGGACTGAAGACATTCTTTGTGGGGTGTGTCGAAAAAGTCTATCTTCTGTCTTCAAATGTGTCCAAGTCAATGACCTCCATGTATTTGCCTTATATACCTATACAGAATCTGTGGGACATTGGATGACCCAAATCAAAGAAGCTCAAGACATAAGCTTAGCCCCTGTATTTACCTATCCGCATGTTAAAAAGCTACATCGACGATTCAAAGGGAAAACATGGGTCATGGTTCCATCCTCATATGAAAAGACCCAACAGCGTGGATTTCATGCCTTAAAAGAGATGTTGAAACCTCTCAACGTTGAAGTCTTAGACCTCTTTGAGAAAGATAATATTAAACAAAGAAAAAGTACTTTAAGTCAAAGATCTGAGATTTATAAACATATTCGAATTAAACATAAGATCTCCAATTTAGGTGCTGTGGTCCTGGTTGATGATGTATGTACCACAGGAAGTAGCTTAAAAGCATGTGCTGATCTTCTTCGTCCTCATACAGATTCTCTTGAAATATGCGTCTTGTGTCTGCATTCTAAGTGGCTTTTACGATAAATAAACATATAGGTTGCATTCTGGAAACTTTGTGCTATCATGTAGGCATGTAGTGTTTATCATTACGGGAAAGGCATAGGATTTAATTGAATGCAAGGCAAGATTAAAAAGTTTAACAAGGAAAAAGGGTTCGGATTCATCAAATTAGCAGATGACAAAGACGTATTCTTCCACTATTCTGAGTTGAAAATGGATGGCTTCAAAACAATCGAAGAAGGCGCTGACGTCGAATTCGATGTGGTTGAAACTGACCGTGGACTTCAAGCAAGAAATATTACAAAACTGTAAGAAGACTAAAAAGGTTGGCATGCCAACCTTTTTGTTTGCTTGTTCTTAAAATGCTACAATACCCATGTAAGTTTGGAGGAATGTATGAACTTTTTAGAAAAATTATTAAGTGGGGATGCGAAACGTCTTGAAGCCATTCGTAAATTGGCCCTCAAAGTCGATGAATTCGCAGGCGCCATGCGTGCTTTAGAAGATTCACAATTAAAAGATAAAACCCAAGAATTTAAAAATAGACTCGCCCAAGGGGCGAGCTTAGATGAGCTTCTACCGGAAGCTTTTGCGGTTGCGCGTGAAGCCGCAAGACGTGTCATTAAAGAATACCCATATTTGGTTCAAATTATGGGTGGGATTGCCCTCCACCAAGGGGACATTGCGGAAATGAAAACAGGGGAAGGAAAAACCTTAACCTCTGTACTTCCAGTGTATCTCAATGCCTTAAGTGGACAAGGCGTTCATATCGTTACCGTCAATGAATACTTAGCTGAACGTGATTCTAAGTGGATGGGAGCGATTCATACCTTCTTAGGGTTAACGGTAGGCTTAAACATTCGCGCTTTAACACCTGCACAAAAAAGAGCGGTCTATGCATGTGACATTACCTATACCACCAACTCTGAAAGTGGCTTTGATTACTTAAGAGATAACATGGTGACGCGCGTTGAAGATCGTGTGCTTCGTCCTTTAAATATGGCTTTGGTGGATGAAGTCGATTCCATCTTAGTGGATGAATCGAGAACTCCTTTGATTATTTCAGGTGGACAAAAACAAACCGCCCAATTGTATCAACAAGCGGATCGTTTTGTGAAGAGTTTAAAAGCTGATGAAGGGTATACCGTCGATGTGAAGGCGAAGTCTTGCCAACTCACTGAAGAAGGTGTCCATATGGCGGAGCGTGCCTTTAAAATAGATAACCTATTTGACATCACCCATACGCATTTGGTTCATCATCTATACCAAGCCTTAAAGGCAAACTATACGATGGCCAAAGATGTGGAATACATTGTCGATGAAGAAAAAACCATTGTCATCGTGGATCCTTTTACCGGGCGTTTAATGAAAGGAAGATCTTACAGTGATGGGTTACACCAAGCCATTGAAGCCAAAGAAGGGGTTCCGATTAAACAGGAAACCTCAACCATGGCAACCATTACGTATCAGAACTTCTTTAGATTGTATACCAAGCTTTGTGGAATGACGGGTACGGCTAAAAGTGAAGAAGAAGAATTCTTCACCATTTACAACATGCGTGTTGTTGAGATTCCTACCAATAAACCAATTGCACGATTAGACTATCCAGATGCGGTCTATGGATCACGCAAAGCTAAGTTTCAATCCTTACTTCAAGAAATTACTGAACGCCATGCGACAGGACAACCTCTGCTCGTTGGAACCATCGCGGTTGAAACCAGTGAATTCATCTCTAAAATACTCACTCAAAACAAACTTAAACATGAAGTACTCAATGCGAAGAACCATGCTCGAGAAGCAGACATCATCGCCAAAGCAGGTCAAAAAGGATCCATTACCATTGCCACCAATATGGCAGGTCGTGGGACAGACATTAAATTGGGTGAAGGAGTTAAAGAACTCGGAGGCTTAGCTGTCTTAGGCAGCGAACGCCATGAATCTCGTCGTATTGATGATCAACTTAGAGGTCGTTCAGGTCGTCAAGGTGATCCAGGTTATTCACGTTTCTTTGTTTCAGTTCAAGATGAACTTATGGTTCGATTTGGATCTGAGCGTTATGAAACCATCTTTAAACAACTGGGCGATCAAGCCGTAGAGTCTAAATTGGTCACCCGTTCCATTTCAAGTGCACAGAAACGAGTTGAAGGCGTTAACTTTGACGTCCGTAAAACCCTTCTTGAATACGATGATGTTTTACGCCAACAACGTGAAACCATCTACAATCAACGTTCCTACATCCTTGAACATCAAGATGTTCATACCGTCATTAAAGAAATGTTTGATCGTGTCATTCGTAACTTGGTTAACAGCCACATTGAACACAATGGCAAGAATGAAGTCGTCAATGTGGAAGATTTCTTAGCGTCTTTAGTTAAGATGAACTTTACGGAAGTTCAAATTGATGCCCAAGAATTAAAGAATAAATCCACTCAAGAGATCATTGAGATCGCAACACAACGGGCGTGGGATCGCTATGAAGAAAAGATTGAACCTTTCAAGGAAGCCAGTCGTTCTTTAGAAAAGAACATCGTCTTGTCGATTGTAGATCGCTCATGGCAGGAACACATTGATACCATGTCTAAATTAAGAGAAGGCATTCACTTAAGATCCTATGCTCAAAACAAACCTCTACAAGCCTATATCGAAGAAGGGTATAACTTATTTGAGGATATGCTGAATCGTATTTCCCAGGAAACAGTCGCTTTCTGTTTACGCATGAAGATAGAAGTGAGGACAAAAGCTTAATGGAACTGTATGAAATGAAACAAGGGGTATTGAGCATCAAAGACAAGCTAAAGCAGCTTGGAGATTCTCTTTGACCTCGCTACCAAACAAATAAGAATGGATGAAATTGATGTCTTGATGATGGAAGAAACGTTCTGGAATGATCGTCATCAAGCTCAAAAACTCATCAATGAGAAGAATGATTTGTTGTCCATTAAAGATGGATACACAAATCTAAAACAACGCTATGCCAGTATGGAAGAAACCGTGGATCTCTTAAAAGAGTCTTTTGATCCTGAGCTAAGTGCCATGGTTGAGGAAGAAGTCTTAGAGGGCCAAAAAGAATTTGAAGCCTTTGAGATCAAGATATTGTTATCTCATCCCTATGACCACTACAATGCCATTCTAGAGCTCCACCCAGGAGCAGGCGGAACAGAGTCGCAAGACTGGGCAGATATGCTGTATCGCATGTATACCCGTTATGCATCCAACAAAGGATTCAAAGTATCTTTATTAGATTATCAACCTGGAGAAGAAGCAGGCATTAAATCGGTCTCTTTCCTAGTTGAAGGGGATATGGCCTATGGCTATTTAAAAGCTGAACGCGGTGTTCATCGTTTGGTGCGTATCTCTCCTTTTGATTCTTCAGGACGCCGTCATACCAGTTTCTGCTCACTCGATGTTTTACCCGAATTTAACAACGACATTGAAATCAATATTGATCCCAATGACATCGTTTTAGAAACACGTCACGCCAGTGGGGCAGGTGGACAAAACGTCAATAAAGTCTCCAGTGCAGTGCGCTTACTCCATAAACCCACTGGGATTGTGGTGAACTGTCAAACCGAACGTTCTCAGTTGAATAACCGTGAGAATGCGATGAACATGTTGAAAGCCAAACTCTACCAAATTGAGATTGAAAAACAAGAAGCGAAGATGGCAGGCTTACGTGGAGATCAGAAAGCCATTGAATGGGGATCTCAAATACGATCCTATACGTTTATGCCCTATACCTTGGTCAAAGACCACCGTACTGGGGTTGAAGAAGGCAATGTTCAGAAGGTGATGGATGGTAGTTTAGATGATTTTATTTATGGTTATCTAAAAATGCAATTATGAGTTCACAACTACACTCATCGTGTGTATAATAAAAAAGCAGATTCATTTAATCTGTGTTGGTACTGACTTCCCCCACCCATATGTTCAGTACCAACCCCCCAAAAATAACAAAAGGCCATTTGGCCTTTTATCGTTGTGCTTGAGTTTTAGAATCCTGATTTAAGACCTCTACGCCGTCTAATGTGACACAGACTAAATCTTCAATCCGAATGCCCCCTAAACCAGGGATATAAATACCAGGTTCAATGGAGAAAATCATCCCAACTTGGGTGAGTGTTTCATTCACGCTTGAGACATCATAGGGTTCATGGACATCTTGTCCAATCCCGTGACCAGTACGATGAATGAAATAGTCTCCATAACCAGCTTGTGTGATGACGTCCCGTGCAGCTTGATCAATGTGTTTAAAGGGAACGCCTGGTTTAACGGCTTGAATGGCCGCTAAATTGGCTTTTAAGACGACTTCATAAATCTTTTTCATGGGTGAATCCCCCACCAAGAAACTACGGGTCATGTCGCTACAATATCCATCTTTCTTACAGCCCATATCGACAATGATCGAATCCACTTCTTTTAAGACGCGATTACCCGGGGTGGCATGGGGATCGGCGGTATTGTCACCAAAGGCAACAATCGGCGCAAAGCTTAATGCATCAGCACCTAAAGACATAAAGATAGATTCAATCTGAGAAGCGACTTGAGATTCTGTAACACCTGGAATCATGAGTTTTTTAACTTCACGCATGGCTAGGTCATTGAGATGACTGGCTTTTCTCATTTTCTCAATTTCGTCCGCATTCTTAATGGCACGGACTCGATCTGCTTGTTGATCGATTTCAATCGCGAGTAAGGGTAGATCTTTCATTAAGCGCAATAAGAATCCAGCTTGCATTTGTCGATCGACATAAAGTTTATCTGTTTTAAGATAAGGAGCTAATACCTTAATCGCATCTTGAGCATCATTGAAACGGACCAATTCTCCGCTACTAAATTGCGTAGGAAATAAATCATTTAGAAATAAATGGACGAAATGTGGACTCACCAATAATCCGATAAAGCGCTCAGCGACATGAAAGGATTCACCTGTAAAATAGTGAATCATTTTAGGATCTGTGATCAACACAGGATGTTGAATGGATTTCTGGAGTTCAAACGTTTTCATGCCTTTAGTTTAACATAAGCATTGATTTATATACTTTGTTTGAGTATGATAGACAAGGCTAGTGTGTAAATATGTATCAAGCACAGTCGATAAAAGGAAATATTTAATGAGAAACCCGCTTATCACATTTCAGTTAGCAAACAATCAAACGCTTAATATTGAGCTTTATCCTGAGAGTGCACCTAAGAGTGTTGCGAATTTTATCCATCTTGTCCAAACCGGTTTTTACACAGGTTTAACTTTTCACCGCGTCATTCCTGGATTCATGGTTCAAGGTGGATGTCCAAGTGGAACCGGAACCGGTGGACCTGGCTATACCATTGCGGGCGAATTCCAAGCCAATGGGTTCAAGAATGAGTTAAAACATTCTCGAGGCGTCATCTCCATGGCACGATCAGGTCATCCTGATTCAGCGGGTTCACAATTCTTCATCATGGTAGCGGATGCGCCCCATTTAGATGGACAATACGCGGCTTTTGGGAAAGTGTTGGTGGGAATGGATGCGATTGATCAAATCGTGAATACGAAACGCGATCATTCAGATAAACCCCTAAGTGCTCAAGTTATTCTTGAAGCCTCTGCGGACACCTTTGGAATAGATTATCCCTTAGTAAAAAAATAAGATGCGCATGCATCTTTTTTCTTGGACTTTGATACAATACAAATAAGGAGACTTATTATGAAACAATACTTGGTCATTGATGTGGGTGGTACTGCCATCAAATACGCGCTCATGGATGAAGCAACGAATATCCTCGATAAAGGAGATATACCCACTCCGCATGAAAGCATAGAAGCTTTTATTGAAACCATTGGGACCCTCTATGACCAGTATCAATCCAAGATCAGTGGGATTGCCTTCAGTGCCCCTGGACGAATTGATGCGAATACAGGGTATATGTATACAGGTGGGGCCATTCGCTACATTCGTGAAACGCCGATGGCTGAATTACTTACACAAAGATGTCCGACCAAGATTACCCTTGAGAATGATGGAAAATGTGCTGCATTAGCTGAACTTTGGAAGGGATCCCTGAAAGATGTTGACCATGGGGTTGTTTTAACCATTGGGACGGGCATCGGTGGGGGCATTATTGTAGATAAGAAACTTTTAAGGGGCCATAACTTTGCAGCAGGAGAACTCTCAGGCTTACCTACCAACATTGATTACCATGATCATAAATTTAATTTTTGGGCAGAGATTAACAGCACGGGGAGTTTAACCCGAGCGTTTGCGGATATCCGTGGTTTTGATCCTCAACAAACCACAGGGAAAGACTTCTTTACAGCCATAGATCATCAAGACGAAGATGCTTGGGCCATTCTCAATGAATTTTGTGTGACTTTCGCAAATGGACTATTTGCGATTCAAACGGTATTAGACACCCAAAGAGTTGCGATTGGGGGAGGCATCAGTGCTCAACCTGCGCTCATTGAAACCATTCAGGCTAAAGTCGATGAACTCTTTGATCGTATGCCGTATATGCCTCAAAGAAAAATGGAAATCGTACGATGTGCTTTTGCGAATGACTCTAATCTTATTGGTGCTTTATACCATCATTTATACGAATAATTAAAACAGATCGCTATGTGTACCTGTACGTTCAAGAAATAATCTATCTTTTTCAATCCGATAGATTATAAGCCAGTCACGTTCAACGTGACAATCAAAATATCCGATCTAATTTCCAATGAGTGGATGACAAGGATACGCATCGATTGATACGTCCATTAATAAACTGTCAACGAGCTTGTTTAGCTTTCTCATATCAAGTCCACGTTGAATGCATTTTTTTAAATCTTTCCGATATCTATGTGAAGTAAGGATGACCATTACTTCTTAATATGAATCTCGTCCTCAATTTCCTTAACTAATGCTTCATGAGTGATATAAGATTTGTATCGTTCAGGATGTTTAATCATTTTTTCAGTTTCTTTAATAGCGAACCGAGTTCTCCAATTTGGACGATGCGCGACGATTTTAAAGGGAATTTCTTGTTTTTGAATGACTTGTGCTAGAAAGAGCTGAATCGCAGATGAAAGCGTTAAACCCATCTCAGTGATAATTCTCTCTGCTTCTTCTTTGCTTTCATGATCAATTCTTATTTGTATTAATTCATCTTTCATAGGTCACCTCATACCCTCATTATACGTCATGACAATGTAATTACCTAAATAGATAAAAAACAACTTCATTAATTGAAGTTGTTTGGCTTATGTTCACTAAATTCTGCATCGATCACATTGGGATCTTTTTTAAAGTTTGGTGGAGGCGTTTGTTGAGTGGTCTGTTGGCTTTGATACATGTTGGTTCTTTGCGTAAAGCTTCTTCCTCTAAATCCACGCGAGATGATGAAGGCAATATACCCAAAAAACAAGAGGGCTCCTAAAGCAGGTGAAACTCTGTAAACCCAGTTTAAGACAAGATTAAGAATTAGAAAATAGATGAGGGTACGAATAAATGAGTTCATGGGATCTCCTTAGCTTTTCTTCGAAAAGCTTGTGTGACAATGTGGGCAATTAATCTCAATGTGTCCACGTCCTTTAGGTACGCGAACCATTTGACTACATTTTGGGCAGGTATAATAACGACTATTCTTATCCTTTATATTCAATAAGAACACTTTAAAGTTTCTTCTCAAGGGTTTTATCAGGTTTAAAAACCATTGATTCTCTTGTCTTCTCTTACCAATACGACGAGAGAATAAACGATAGAATTCGATGAGAAGAGGAACGTAAGAGATGAATCGTATTAGAAGTGCTTGCTCACCAAAGAAGCCAGATGAGACAGAGAGAAGCACACTGATTCCTAATAAGGTAAAACCTAATTCATCATTCCCATAACGGCCTGACATAAATCGATACAAGGCATATCTAATTTTGTTTAACATAGTTTCCTTTACGTTTAAGTTCAATACAAAATTTATCATAAGCCTAATTTGTGTCAAAAGTATGGGAAATGTATGAAAATTACGTATCTTCATATAAAAAGTTTTTAAGATCGTAAAACTGGTATTTCTCTAGGGCACCTTTAAAGTGTATAGTTTGTTTCTTCGTTAATTGATGCGTGATCAATTTAAGGAGTTGAAGTTGATGAGGATATCTTTGAAGTATGTTTAGTAGATTCTTGATGGATCTGATATCTTTTACTCTTTTTAATTCTGTTCTCTTTTCAAGAATAAGGAGCTTGTGAACCAAAAAGGCAGCAGGTTCAGGTATTTTAAATTCAAGATTTCTAAAAAGTATTAAAAATGAGTATTTTACTAAGTATTCTAAATCTCTTAAAGCCATAGCATTGATATCTAAACTTGGAATTTTTTGAGCAATTAATTCCCTCCCTTTATTAAGTGTGATGAATTCAACATCAATAATATTCTGTTTTGTGAAACGTACTATCTCTGTCAGAATGTCTTCATCATAAAGATACCCCATTTCATAAAAATCTCTATGTATGTTTATAGATCGTCTGGGTTGGTATATATCAGGATAAAGAATATCTACATCACGTGTGACCACACTTGAATGAACATCTATTATCCCTAAATATGAATAAAAATACTCTGCCCAGCTTCCGATAATAATGATATGTCTTAATAAATCAACACGCTCAAAATAAGATAACAACTCTACTACACTATCGATTTGATTTTCTTTCGTATGCAGCTACCGACTGCTCAATTATACTAACTTCTTGTTTAAGAACTTTAATTATGGATTGAAGTTTCTTTCGCTTCTCCTCAATAGTCTGCAAATCATTGATTTGCTTTTGATCAACGACACCAAGATACGTCTGAACAATCTTTGAATCTTTCGAACGAAAGACTCGATAGGCATAATGACTGTTTTTAATGGTTCGAATAAAAAGAGACCCCTTTTCAAATCTCATAAACTCAATTTGATTATTGGCAAGCATCCTTTTTGAACGTTCAAGTTCGTCTTTAAGTAATGAGAGGATAATAGACATCTTAAACATAGTATAAGAACTTACAATACAATAATCAATAAAATATTAAATGTATTGTAAATATGAAGCAGATCCTTTCAATTCTTTATAGACATCAACGCGTGATATTCCTAATAAAAACAAAAAGGACACGTGTCCTTCTTATCCTTCCCAATCATCGGGTGGCTCTGGAACTGTACGATCAATATCGTTGCCCTTAGCACTTGATGAACCAAGCATCCATAAAACAAACAAGACAATTCCGATTGTAACTAGAAGATCCATTAAAACCCCTCCTTGTTGTCTGACTTCCCCGCGAAGATCATCTACATCTAAACGCAAAACAGGCAAAACTACAAGGTTGCTGTCCGTTTAAATGGACAATTTAGAGAATGACTCTTTTCTTATATCGATACGTATGATATACCAAAGTCGCGAAGGAGGGATAGATATGAAAAATTATGATAGTCATATTTTAGTAGGTAATCAAGATAGATTTGGGGGTTACAATTACAACATTGTTGTCGGTTTGATTCTAGGGGATTTTAGACCTTCATGGGTGATAGAAATCGAGGATGGCCAAGGAGATATCGTAATGCCTAAGACCATGATGATCCCCACTTTAGAACACATAATTGAAGATGGGATGTTGGTCATTGCGTATGCGATAGAAAAAAACGCATCCATCTTGGAGCTCTTAGCTGAAATGGGGAAGAAAGACAAAGAGATCCTCTGGATGTATGATGATTTCACGCCTCAACAAAGAGATCAACTTTACGCAAATCTTAAAACGATTGAGTTTACCAACGAGTTTGTCTTTATAAACATCTCTCAAAAAGAGATTGAGATTTTCAAAGACTACAACATGGAGGCAACATTCTTAAGTACTACGCATGTCCAACATCGTAAGGAGCGTAATGCTTAAAAATTTCATCACTTTATGGAACTGGATGTTGAAACTAAGAAGCTAGCGCGACAATCGATAAAGCAATCGATGGTGCTTATGGTTGACCAAGTGATTGAAGGCAGCTTAGATAAAAAGATCCTGATAAATTTCTTATTAGCGAAGCATAAGATCGATGAAATGTTATTGGACTTTGTCTATGATGAAGAAGGAAACCGACTAAAACCAAAGCATCGACTTAAACAAAGTGAACTTAACTTAGGTGTACTGGAGAGTGAATCTAGCATAATCCATTAATAGAATGAAAAAGAGGACGTTAGTCCTCTTTGTTATCCTCTATATCTAAAACATCTTTCGTCCCTAAATCTAAGATAGAAACTTCTTTAAGTTTGCTTTGGATCTTGCGGGTACGTACACCAATCAGTTTATCCAAGTCTTCACTGGTTTTATTCAGTTTATCTTGGGCATTTTGGAGAATGTCTCCAAAGGATTCAAATTCTACTTTAACCGCAGATAGAATATTCCATACTTCACCACTGCGTTTTTGGATGGCTAAAGTTTTAAAACCCATCTGTAGACTGTTGAGTAAAGCCGCCATGGTGGTAGGCCCAGCAATGTTGATCTTATATAAGCGCTGGAGTGTTTCAACAAGCCCTCTACGGACGACTTCCGCATATAAACCCTCTACAGGTAGAAAGAGAATACCAAAGTCAGTGGTATGGGGCGCTTGAATGTATTTATCATGGATTGATTTCGCAAAGCCTTTGATGGTGTTGTCTAAGACTTTCGCAGCTGCATCAACCCCATCCTTATCCCCTAATTCATAGGCATCAAGTAAACGATTGTAATCTTCGGTCGGAAACTTAGAATCGATGGGTAAATAGATCGGACCTTTGTCATCCCCGGGTAATTTAACCGCAAATTCAACTCGGGCACTGGATCCTGGAATGGTGGCGATATCAATGTCATATTGTTCAGGCGAGAGGATTTGTTCTAAGATGGCGCCCAATTGGATTTCCCCTAAGATACCTTTGGTCTTCACATTCGATAAAACCTTCTTTAGATCGCCCACTTCTAAGCCAATGTTCTTCATTTCTCCTAAGCCTTTATAGACAGCTTCTAATTGTTCAGACACTTGTTTAAACGATTGTGAGATACGATCTTCTAAGGTCTTTTGTAGTTTCTCATCGACCGTTGCGCGCATTTCATCTAACTTCTTACTGTTATCTTCTTGGAGAGAGGTTAAACGTTTCTCAATGGTTTCACGAATGGCGTTTAATTTTTGCTCGTTTTGTAGGGTTTGGTTGGAGAGAATAGCTTGGACTTGATTCAAGGATTGAGCGACCACACTTTGAAGTTGATCTTGGTTTCCTTTGAGTAAAGTGGTTAATTCAACCAAGCGCTGATTGAGGACAGCGGTGGATCGATCTTGGTTTTGTGTCAATACATTGGCGAAGGTACTCACCATTTGATTGGTATCTTCACGAATATCTTTCTTGAGCTCATTAAAAGGAACACTTAAGTCGCCCAGTTTTGAGGGTCGACGTAAGGCCCATTGGGCTAATTGGCTGATTATTAAGACAATAAGTAAAGCAATGATGATGGGTTCCATACAACACCTCTTATGAGTATTCTACCAAATAAAAGGGGATAAAATTATCCCCTAACACGGTTTGTTTCATATAGACGAATTATTGGACAACTAATCCTGATAATGGCCTCTACACGAAAGGATATATAGATTAGAATCTCTGAGGGTGTAAACAAGACGATGTTCATCTGATATTCGTCGTGAGTAATCCTTTCTATACCTTAGAATTTCAGGTTTACCTTCACCCTTTAAAAGACCATCGCTTTCTATAGACTTAATGAGTGCATTAATCTTTTTTAACATTTGACGATCACTGAGTTGCCAATATAAATATTGCTCCCATGCAAGCCTACTAAATATTAAATTCATACCTCATGTATCATTAACTCATCTATGTTGACTTCAACAACGTCGCCTTGTTCGATTTGTAGTCTAGAGGTCAACAATTTGTTTTCATATTGAAGATTATTAATGGTTTTTAATAAGGTATTGTATTCAGACTCAGATAACACCACCACATTCTTATCTTCGCTACGTGTCACAATTAAAGAGATCTTTTCATTATAGACAAGATCGAGTTGCTTCTTAATGCTGTTTCTAAAGCTAGTCACGTTGGTCGCTCTGACGATGGGTAAATGGGTCATAGAATCTCCTTATGTACTTTATAGCATACATGAATACGTACATAGTATACCTTAATTAATAAGATAACGGGTGAGTTTAAGTACCTTTCATCTTCTTAATATGCAATACACCTAAAGATGCCTAAAAAAAAAGATTAAACATTACTGTTTAATCTTCTATTGTCGTCGTTAGCCTTGATAAGGCATCCCATATTGATTCTCTGTATAATCCCCTGCAGTAATCATTAGAAATAGGAAGATAATACCACCCAACACAGGCACCCAGTTGATGAAGTACCATGCCCCTGACTTGTTTTGATCATGCAATCTTCGAACCGATATAGAGATCGACGGAATGACTAAGAATAAGCCATATAAGAAACTAACCAACATCAAGAATGCAAGTAGTGCCATATTGTCTTCACCACTGAAAGTAACTAAGAAAAGAGTCGTGAATACCCATACAAAAGCAAATACAACATTAAACAAAGCAAACATCCAATATTCACGTACACTGGCCCGTCCACTAAAGTTGGCATAGCGCACAATCGCTAAACGATAGAGTTCAACCATTCCACGTGTATCTTTCATATACGTTCTAGGAATCGCATGTCCACACTGTACGCAGACAACCGCGCCTTCATTTAATTCAGCACCACAGTTACTACAATATTTAGGCATAAAGTATCCTCCATATAAAATTATTATACCTGTTTAAGACGAAGTCTTTATAAAGATAATTTATATTTTTGATGGAAAGTGGAGAGGATGTGTTTTTGGTCCTCATCCAATTTTGTATTGGCAAATTCAATCCACTTAGGATCAATGCCATAGGCAGCTTGGGCAATACTACAAGCCATACAGGCGATGGTGTCACTGTCACCCCCGATGGAAATAGAGGTCCGTAGCGTATCCTCAAAATCAGTGGATTCAAGGAAACATGTTAAAGCTTCAGGTACACTCCCTTGACAGGTTTCATCAAAAACATTGACACGTCGAATGTTGTCGATACTACGACTTAAGTCATAGCCAAAACGTGTTTGCATGACGTCTTTGATCTCAGATTTTGAATTTTGTTGACGGGCCATAAAAATGGCCAACGCAATGGCTTGTGCACCTTTAATCCCTTCTGGGTGATTATGAGTGACTTCAGCTGAACGTTTGGCTTCAGCTAAAACTTCTTCAGCGGTATTAAAAGCCCAAGCAACGGGAGCAATACGCATGGCGGATCCATTCCCAAAAGAATGGTAAGGTTTTAAACTTGTAGATAAACCCCATTGGTAAAAACGACCTCCAAAGCCTCTATGACTGTTAACGTACTTGAGGAAGTACTTTTTATACATGGCAGCATAGCCCACTTCTGGATGAAGTAAAGCATCCATGGTAGCAATGGTTAAAACGGTATCATCTGTAAAACGCATCGTAGGACGTTGGATCTCAAAATCTTTACGTCTAACATTATTAAACTCATAAACACTTCCAATAATATCTCCGATGATGGCTCCGTACATGGTTGAGTCCTCCTGTTACACCCTTAGTTTAACAATCTGTAAGATGTATAAGGTCAACCCTCAGTTGACATATAATGTTCATATATGTTCCATCTATGTTATAATTGGAACATGAAAAAACAAAGTGGTAATTTAGATTCACAACTTCTAGCCTTTATTAAAGAACACACACTAATTCAATACATTGAATTGCGTGCATTTGGTCTTTCAAGTAGTCAAATTAAAAAGCTACAAGATAAAGCAATCCTATATAAAGTATCTCGAGGTCTTTATTCGATTATTGACCAAACTGTAGATCCTTTTCTAGAGTTACAACTTAAATACAAGAAAATTATCTTTTCTGATGAAACGGCTGCATCTCTGCATGATATGACAGATGTAACACCTAATAAATATAGCGTAACCGTTCCAAGAGCCTATAATTATCAGTACTTACAGCAGAGTTGTAACCTTAAAGTTAGAAGGCTTAAACAAGATACGTATGAACTAGGGGTAGAAGAATTCCTAAGTCCTTATGGGAATATCATTAGAGTCTACAATCGTGAACGTACTTTATGTGACTTAGTTAAACGCAAAGCCTATGTAGAATCGAGAATTATCATTGAATCTTTAAAATCCTACATGATGAGTTCAACCCTTGATGTAAATAAATTACTTACGTATGCGAAACAATTTAGAGTAGAGAAAGAGATTAGAAAGTATCTTGAGATTTTGAGTGTATGAATTCAGAGAGTCTAAACTACAAAATCAATCAAGAGGCGAAAAAATCAAATCTTCAAGTTGAATTAGTTTATAGAAACTATATGTTTGAAAGATTTCTATTCAGATTAAGTCTATCTAGCTATAGAAATAACTTTGTCATAAAAGGTGGATTTCTAATTGGTTCTTTAGTAGGTATAAGTAATAGGCTTACTAAAGATTTGGATGCAACACTACAATCCATAATCCTAGATAAAGATCGCGTATTGAGTCTAATGGAATCCATCATACATATTTCAGTAGATGATGGATTAGTGTATGAGATCAAACAGATTCAGGAAATCAGACTAGCATCCAGGTATCCTGCGTATAGAGTCTCCTTTGATGCTTTATTTGAAAAAACAATCATTCACCTCAAGTTAGATTTAACAACTGGTGATAGTATTTATCCTAGGGCAATTGAGTACAATCATAATTGCATGTTTGACGATAATCCTATTGCACTACTGGCTTACCCACTAGAAAATATTTTGGCAGAGAAACTAGAAGCAATTCTAACCTGGGGTATTCTAGGTAAAAGAATAAGAGATTATTATGATGTATATGTATTATCAAATTTTGAATATGACAATGAAGAGTTAAGAAATGCTTTATATTTAACGGCTCAAACTAGAAATACTAAACATCATCTAGAAAACTATAAAATAGTATTTGAAACTATAAAAAATGAAGCATCACTAGAAAATGAATGGATAAAATATACAAATGAATACAGCTATGCAAAAGGAATTACATATCCACAAATACTACAACAAATAGAATTAGTTCTAAATAAGCTGAAGCTTTAGGGTATTAATCTCTGAATCAGAAATGAATCTATCTTAAATAGCTCGTCATTATGCTTAAAGACCGATTTCTTGGACAGGGGACTTGTCAGCGTATAAACGTTTCATGTATAGTAGCATCGCACCATGCGTGCAAAAATTGAATCCTATAAAGAGTGTGCCAGAGATCAGGCTCGTAACACACAGCAACCGCCCAAAAGGTAAGGTGCTCAATCCTGCGGAGTCATCCGAAAGATAGGTAAAATGTCACAATTCCCTGTCTTCGGCAGGGATTTTTTATATCCCAGAAGGAGCAATATGAAAGCATTTCATTTTATGTGCGTCATTACACAAGAGAGATTAGATCGATCTGTCGAACTCAGAGAGTTTCTAGAAAACTTCTCGAATCCTCAGTTTGATGTTGAGATTATTACAGACATTAAGAAGGCTCACACTCATTTTACGGTGGGCTATATTGATGTCGAGTTTGAACACACGGCTTTAAACCACTATCTACGTGAATTGGATGAAGTCACGGTAAAAATGAAGAAGAATAATCCATCGTCCTTCCGTCAAATCAACCTCTTTATGGACCAAGATAAGTATGATGTCCTTGCCGAGGCTTACAATCAGGCGGATCCTTCCACAAGGCCATCTACGCTTCATCAACACTTTGCTCAAGCTTTAAACTTAGACGACTTCAATTACAACAACACACGTTACTGTCCTGTATTTAAGTCATTAGACTTAAGTGGCTTTGTGTGGGCGCTTTGGGGTTTATCAAAACATAGAGGGGGACATTAACCTATTTATTGGACAATCCCCCGCAACATCTTCATCTTGTCTCTAAAAAAAGTTATAGTAAAGTCATGGAAATATTCGTAGAGATATTACTCTTTGTTGTATTTGCTCTTTTGGTGGCTCAACAAACAAAAAAGTCAAAAGATAAACCTAACGCTTCAGTCATGACACCACCTGAAGAAGATATTTGGGATGAACAGTTTGATGATCAAGATGATGTCGATGAAGACAATGAGGAGTAAACACAGATGCCTTTAGAAATCATTCGTGAAGATATTTTAAAACTCAAGGTAGACGCAATCGTCAATCCATCCAATCGATCTTTAAGGGCTGGTAATCGTTTTTCCGTATCGGGTCAGATCTTTGGTGCAGCTGGTTTTGAAGAACTGAGTCATGCCTGTGAGAAACTAGCTCCCATTGAAGCTGGAGAAGCAGTCCTTACCTCAGGGTTTAACTTAGGTTCAACACAGATTATTCATGTGGTGGGACCCCGTTGGATGGATGGACAGCACCATGAAGAAGAAACCTTAGCCAAGTGTTATAAACAGGCATTGGCTATAGCCAAAGATCATCAATTTGAATCCATTGCTTTTCCGCTATTATCTTCTGGACATTACCATTTTCCTAAAGACAAAGCGCTGCAAATCGCCTTAAGAGAAATCAATGCGTTTGTCCTGGCGTATGAAGTGCTTGTGTATCTGGTGGTGTACGATAAGACCTCTTATCAGCTCAGTACCAAATTAACGACGTCAGTCAAAAACTACTTAGCGGCTCACCTTCAAGATTTTGAATTTGAGTCTCAAATGATCAATTCTTCCTATCGTAAAGAGGAAGAACACATCCTCACCTCGGTAATAGAAAATAAGATTAGTTTACCAAAGAAGATAGATTTAAAAGAATTCATCAAGAATAAAGATGAGTCTTTCTCAGATAGCCTATTTCGGATTATAGATGCGAAAAAGATGAAAGATGTGGAGGTATATAAACGAGCCAACATCAGTAAAGCCGTCTTCTCTAAAATACGATCCAATGATGATTATAAGCCTTTAAAAACAACAGCCCTTGCCCTATGCATAGGCTTACAGCTTAATTTAACAGAATCAAGAGAATTCTTATCTAAAGCAGGAATTGCCTTCTCGCGTGCCTCAACATTAGATCTCATTGTTCAATACTTCATTGAACAAAAACAATATGACATTAACACCATCAACATCGTCCTGTACGATAATGATCAAGCCCTCTTAGGAAGTTCAAGCCTTTAAGCATATTAAGAGAGGGATGACCAAGCACATCCAAGAGAACCATTCAACAGAATTGAAACGATCTTTAACAGAGCAACTCGATAAAACCATGGTTGCTTTTCTGAATACCCACGAAGGTGAAATCCTATTGGGTGTTAAGGATAATGGCGACATTGTAGGTCTAGAGGATATTGACCAAAAGCTTAAAAGAATATCTGAAATTATTAAAGACAGAATTGCACCCAGTGCCATTGAATTTATCCATCCTAGAGTAGAAGAAATCAGAGGTTTATTTATCATTCGAATACAGGTAGCTAAAGGGCTTAAACAGCTCTATTACTTGAGAAAGTATGGACAATCACCTGAAGGTGTTTTTGTGAGAAAAGGAACCACCAATCGAAGCCTAACCCACGAAGAAATACAACGTCGATATGAATTGGACTACGCACCAAAACTAAGTATTGTGGATGTCGAAGCCAATCACCAAAAGATGTCTTTTTCGATGCTTAAGAATTATTTAGTAGAAAGAGGTTACCACATCAATGATGAGTCCTTCTATACCAATTACAGTCTTGTCAATAAACAAGGGAAACTAAACTTACTCGCATCGCTCTTATGTGATGAAGCCAATATCTCCATTAAAGTAGTCCGTTTCAATGGAACTCAAAAAGCAGATGGGATTATTGATCGAAGTGAGTTTGGTTATCAGTGTTTACTATGGGCCATGCAAAAAGCTGAAGGTTATGTTGAAACTCTAAACTTAGGAAGTTCAACCATACAAGATTTAGGACCCAGAAAAGACATTAATCTATTTGATAAGGAATCCTTTAAACAAGCCTGGTACAATGCCTGTCTACATAATCAATGGATCGATCAACCATCCCCTGCCATCTATGTCTATACCAATCATATTGAGATTGTTTCAAATGGAACTTTGAGAAGTGATTTGAGCATAGATGAGTTTTATCGTGGTGTGAGCAAACCTGTGAACCGAGAGTTATCTGATATATTTATTAAGCTTGGTCTCATAGAGCAATCAGGTTTTGGAATACCTAGAATTCTTAAAATATATGATAAGAGTGTTTTTGAATTACTGGATCATACCCTCATCGTAAGTTTACCTTTTAGGTATGAAGTAAAAAGAAGACGCAAAACAAATAAAAACTTAGTGCAAATTTTTGATGAATCCCAAAATGAACCCCAAAAAATCGGAGATTTGAGATTTGACACCCAAAATGACACCCAAAAAGTTAGAGATTTGCGATTTGACACCCAAAATGACACCCAAAAAGTTAGAGATTTGCGATTTGACACCCAAAATGACACCCAAAAAAGGAATTTGGTTGAAGAAGATCTAACTGAATTAAAGAAGCGTCTTCTAAAATTACTAAAAGATGATAATAAGTTAAGCAAATTTGAATTAAGTCAGATGATTAGGATATCTAAAGCAACTGTTACGCGTGCACTTCGACAAATGCCTAATGTGTATTGGGTAGGTTCATCTAAAGGTGGGCATTGGCATATAGAAGAATAATAGATCATGACTACATTTCCACTTTAAACATCACTTTAAATTTTTATGGAAAGTACTGATAACCAGAGCTTCGGTTCTGTTTTTACCTTCTTCCTATAAAATAGCTCTTATTTCCGTAGTGCACTTTACGGTAAAAATCAGTTTATGCTCATTGCAAAATAAATAATTACTTATCTTGTAGTCTCTAATCATAGTATTGTGGTTGGATTAATTAGTTTACAAATATACTTAAACTGACTACAATATAAGTATATTTGATAAATGAGGTGATGATGAATTACTTGGAAAAGCTTGAAAAACTCATTCAGAAGCAACACGGAACAGTTTTAAGTGCCGATCTGGATCTATATGAAATCCCCAGAAACTATCTCCAAATGATGGTTGCAGAAGGGAAACTTGAAAAAGTAGATCGTGGTATTTATGTAATGATTGATTCCATTGAAGATGGAATGTATTCCATGCAAACGAAGTATCCAAAATTGATTTTCTCACATGAAACAGCACTGTATTTACATGGCCTTTCGGACAGGACACCTTTTGAGTATTCAGCTTCAGTACCAAGCGGTTATAAAGTGGTTGAATCAGTGGCAAAACGATTCAAAATCTACTACATAAAAATGGAGCTTCATGAGCTTGGTGTTGTAACTGTCCAAAGTTCGCACGGTAATCCAATTAAGACTTATAACATCGAAAGAACCATTTGCGACCTGGTTAGAAGTAGAAATCGCATTGATGTTCAAATTCTAAATGAAGCCTTAAAGCGATTTGTGAAATTGAAGTCAACGGATTATTCAATTCTTATGGATTATGCTAAAAAGTTCAAGATTGATGTTGTAGTTAAAAATTACCTGGAGATTCTGCTTTGAGTGGGAATGGTATGAGCCTTAAGGCGAAAATTCGGAATTTGGCCAAGAAGAAGGATATGTCTGCTCATATCAATCAATATGAAGTTTACATATAGACTTATATAAAATATAATATAAGTATGAAAGTAAAAATCTATCATCAACAAATCGAAACATTTTTAAATAAAAACAAGGGTTATATTAACACTTCTGATGTCTTAGATTTGGGTATTTCTAAGCCTACCTTTAAGAAATATATCAAACAAGAAGGATTAATTAAAGTAATTCAAGGGGTCTATAGAATTCAGGATGCTTGGGTTGATGATCTATATGAAATTCAACTTAGATTTCCTCAAAGCGTATTCTCCCATGAGACAGCTTCATTTCTAAACAACTTAAGCGATCGAGCGTTTGAACAAGTCTCTGTCACGGTTAAATCAAGCACCAATGCGACAGCTTTAAAGAATTTAGGTGTCAAAGTTTACATGGTCAATGGACAAGCCATGAATTTAGGCTTAGAAACAATTCAAACAACTTTTGGGCATACAGTAAATATCTATAATGCTGAGAGAACATTATGTGATCTCATTAGAAGTCGTAACCTTATTGAGATTGAGGTAGTGAATCAATCCATTAAAAATTATATGAGTCAAAACAATAAAAACATCCCACAACTTATGGACTATGCGAAAGCTTTTTCAGTGGATAAAATTCTAACCCAACTCATTCAGTTGTGGTTATGAAAATTAAAAACATTGATCAACTAAAAGCAAAGATACAGAATTTATCTTTACAGACGCAACAACCATCACAAATATTACTTAGACAATTCATGATTGAACAGTTTTTAGTTCAAGTCTCTCAGTCAAGATATAAGGACCAGTTTATTTTGAAAGGAGGGACTTTTTTAGTTCTAGCTTTTGGAATAGCTGCACGTTCTACGGTAGATATTGATGGTACACTAACGGATTTTGATTTAAATCATGAGAATGTAGAAAAGATGTTGAAAGAAATACTCCTATCTAAAAATATGGATGGGATAACCTTTGAAATAACATCGATTAAATCCATTATGTTGAATGAAGTTGGTGATGGTTTGAGGGTAACGATGATTGCATACTTTGCTAATACGAGAACTCATTTCTATTTAGATTTAAGTACAGGACATCCTATTACACCACAGGCACAGGACTTCACCTTTCAAACCTGTATTGACCATGAAACTATTCAAGTTAAAACATACAATTTTGAAACGCAAATCGCCGAAAAATTAGATGCTATTTTATATCGAGGAATATTAACTTCACGCATGAAAGATTTCTATGACATAACTTTCATCTATTTATACCAAAGAGACAAGGTTAGTCTCAAAGTACTAAAACTAGCATTTAAAGCAACATTGCAGAGTAGACAGCATACTCAAGTCTTATTAAACATAGAACAAAACATAAATACAATCTTAATGAGTGAGCAGCTCATGTCGCTTTGGAGACGCTATCAAGCAAAGTTTGTGTATGCACAAACGATGACTTTGCAAGAAGTATCAAGTGCGCTCATTTATTGGTGCAATGCGTTATAACCATGTAACCCCCATGGTTTTTTATGGCTAGAAATGTCAATTATGAGTTAACCTTTAAGACCTTATGGATTGGTAAAGTAGAGGTGTTCTTAGGAACGAATGGAGACAAGATATGGAAGCTCAAAAAATCGAATTGGTATTTATCTTAGATCGAAGTGGATCGATGGGGGGTTTAGAAAATGACACCATTGGGGGTTTCAATGCGTTCATACAACGACAACGCACGGAAGCTGGGGAAGTTACACTTAGCACACTCTTATTTGACAATCAGATTGAAGTCTTACACGATCGGATGAGTTTAAATGCCTTGTCTCCCTTAACTGAGAAAGACTATTCCGTCAGAGGATCAACCGCACTATTGGATGCGATGGGGTATGGGATTCAAAAGATCATTCAAGTACAACGGATGAGTAAAGTTAAACACAAAGCAGATAAAGTCCTCTTTGTGATTACGACCGATGGTATGGAGAATGCTAGTCGTGAATACTCAGTAGAACAAATTAGACAACTGATTGAAACACAAGAGAGAGACCATCACTGGGAGTTTGTTTTCTTAGGGGCTAATATCGATGCCTTAGCCACTGCACGATCCTTTGGGATTAAAGATCACAATGCGGTTCAATATCACAACGATGCCCAGGGAATTGACCTCAACTTTAAAAACATTACGAATAAAATGAGTGCCATAAAAAACAATGCAAGCGCATCCGATGCCTGGAAGAAAGAAATCGAAGAAGATTTTAAGAAACGAAAATAAGGAGAACTATGGAACTTAGTCACGAAGAACACATCCTTCATGTCTTAAAAGATTGCTATGACCAAGGTAAGTTTGATGCCTTTTATCCTTACCTTGCGGAAGATGTTAAACGAACATCGATGTGGTATCGAGAAGATATTATCGGCAAAGATAAAGTCATCGAATACTTTCAGATGAAAGAAAGAGAAATGGCTAATAATAACCATTACTTTGCCCAACTGGCTCGTCTGAAATATGTGGATGGACAACCTTTAACCATGGCTAGAAAAGTAGCGATCACTGCAGAAGCGAGTCAAACAGGAGATGAACTCATTCCAAAAGGAAGTCAACTCTCTTTCTATTATGAAGAACATCAACTCGTCTTGCTTCTAGAGCTAGAACTACATCAAAAGATTTCACCTACGCTCGTCAATCTTGAGTTCAATCGAAAAGGGCTCATTGAGGGCTATCACTTAATGAATTCAGAACTTTATGCGTATGACTTAGAACCTAACTATGGTGTGCTCAGTTATGATGCTCTTCAATTCATTGGTATAACGGAGGCAGCGCTGCACTTTCATGATGAAGGATATATCGTTGATTTAGAAGAGTACGTGTTTAATCGTTTTCCTCACTTTATCATCACAATGAATCACGTCTCTACGATGGTGTCTGTGTTTACAGATCATGCCCCTTACAAGGGTTATGCAGAATCTGAGTTGATTGCCTTCATTGTAGATAAAGCTCAAAAGTATCGGATGGAGGTCATCATTGTGAATGCTTCCGTTTTAGGTAAAGGGGATCAAACACATCGCATACTAACCACAGATTCCTATGAAGCAAACATCATTGAAATACTTGATGCCCAAAAAATAGAAAGACAAAAACCATGACCAAAGCACTGACAAGTTCTCAAGTTGAAATGATTCAAAGCATTAAAGCAAAGATTGACCAAGATCCTAATAACCTAAAATATCAACTTGAATTGGTCGATACTGTCTTTAGCATAGGCAAGATATTTCCTGGACTCTATTTACTCGATCGTTTTGAACTTAAACGGGTAACGGAAGAGAGTTATCACCTGCGAAACCATTTCTGCGATGTGTTGATCGGGTTCTTTGATCCTGAAAAAGTCCCCTTAGAGTTCAAACAAAACGTGATTCAATTCTTTGAGGTGCTAAAGGATAATCTTCCTGATGCGATGGTGAAGGACGCCCATAAAGCCTATAAGATCTATCAAACATTTCATAACTATGGTCTTCACGATGAGATTGAAACCTACTTCCTACATAGAGCCGCTCAGTTGAAACATGCGGATGCCCAAGCGACCTTGGGTTATTGCTATGCCAAAGGCATTAAACTGAGCGCACATCCCAAGAAAGCATTCATGTATACTTTAAAATCCGCTTTACAAAACAACAAGACAGGCTTAAACAATCTAGGTTCACTGTATTTTGAAGGCATTGGAACACCTAAGAATGTTGAGAAAGCTTACACCTATATGAAACAAGCTTTTGACTTAGGGGATCGTGATTCCTGTAATGATTTAGGACTCATGTTGTATGAAGGGTTAGGGGTACAAGCGGATCAAGTTGCAGCGCACAAGTTATGGCTCTTAGGAAAACGTTATAACTCTGTGGGCTGTGACTACTACCTACAAACCTATTTCCCAACCACTAAGGAACATTAATCCTGTATAAGACATTAAAAAAGAGCACGTTAACGCGTGCTCTTAAGCAGTGATCGATACCTAGGATGTAGGATGTTTGAAGTGGTTAACTGATTGAGGTGATGCCAGAGTGATTTTTTATACGAAGTTGGTTTGGTTTTGTTGTATAAAGACCGTTTAATAAAGTATTTGAGTTTACGAGGTGACTTATGAAGATTCTTAAAATGTAAGCGTTGAAGCCACTGCTTTAACTCAGGCGAGTAATATTGAGGAATATATAAACCTAGATTATGAAGAGACGGAGAATAGGTATGAGTATGTGGTTTAAGAAGTGGGATGTTTTGTTTTCTTCGACGTGCCATCGGTGCTCCTTTATACTTAAAAATTAGAGAGGTGTGGGAGGATTTACGTGTGACCTCCAAGTTCTTTGTGCTGTGCTCCTTAAACATACGCTTACGCGGAAGGATGGATGCCTTCAATGGTTGCAGGTAATGGGTAAAGTAACTCAAGGTTACAAGCCTTTGGGTTTTTGGATTTAGGAGAAACAATGGCTACAGTGTTATACGGGGTTTAAGACCCTTCAACCTAAAGCGTGTTCCTATCATTTCAGATGACCAGATGTTTCCGATTTGATGTCACGCCCACTCGCCATTTCGATTTAGCTTACGATTCAGTGTGTACGCATTTATTTGACGTTCAACGACGCTTTTAAGGGTCTTTACATCCCCCTAATAAATGCTGCCCTATCCCTTACCAGGACTTTTAGGCGACACTTAAGGTGTGCACTGCCCATGCACACAACACAGTTGAATCGAGCTTATTAATCGAAGCTTCCTACCCATCTTTAGCTTTCAGATGGACACAGCAGAAGCGTGGGACTGATTACCCACAATTTCTTCCTTCACAGATGTAAGTTGGTTAGACAGGCTTCTGCACCATGCAGTTTCCCAGCTTATTTCAGCTGCCAAGTAGGGCTGGTTGCGACTGTTTGAGGCGGTCCCTCACATGTCGTCACCCACCGCTGGGATACTCTGTTTGGCTCCAGCACAAGAGACTCCACGGTTCCCTGACCTTTTGGGCTGATGACCAGACGTTTGATCTGGTGTTAACCGAGGCTGTACGCTGTGGGGATTTGAGCCACACACCGCTCTTGTTTGTGATGGTTTTGTGGATATCCATCAACCGATTTAGTTTTCAAAGAGCGAATGGACACTGTGTCCTAATCACACCCATATTTTATCAAGTACGAAACTTCAAAAGGTCAACTCACAGTTGACTTATAAATTTCTGAATAAAAGCGATATTTATTTATTTTGAACCTATTAAATTAGAGAGAAGGTTAAGTTATACTTATCCTACGGGGCCATGTGGAGAAAACAATGATTCAGAAAATAAGTTTAGGTGTACTCGTGTTTTTAGTTTTAAGTGGTTGTCAAAAGCTTGAAACACCAGTGATTGAACCGATCATCGTTAGCACAACAAACAAACCCTTTGAAGGGGCTTATTGGGTCAATACCGATGATTATTATGGAGAAGGCTATAGTTTTGATTTGATGGATGATTCACGATTAGAAAATCGTGATGTGTTCATCGTCAACAATGAATATGAACTCGCATTACTGATCACCATTTTTTATGAACAAGGCATGTATGAACTTTACTATGTAGAAAGTGTCCCTTTAGACATCACACGTGTATATCTGTATGCTTTAGCATTAAGTCCTTATGAAATCTGGTGGGAGGACTATACCTTAGATGTTGCAGATGATTTAGAAATCTATTCGGCTGAATTTAGCTATGACTTTGAAGAGATGCATGCCATAAATCAACACATCGATGAATGGAACAAAGAAAACAACAGTAGTTACTACACCCAAGATGAACAAGCAGAGTTTATCTTCAATGATTTAGTCAATCGAGTCAGCTATGATGACGAAGCTGCTTTAGAAGTACAACGCTCTTCAAATGCCTATAAAGCACTAGGCGCACTTCAAGATGAAAGCGCCGTTTGTAATGGCTATGCTTTAGCGTTTTTAGGCTTATTAAAAGATGTCGACATTCCCGCTTTGGTCATTGCTTCAGATGTGGATGACCATGCGTGGAATCTAGTCTATTACGAAGGGGAATGGGTCTACTTCGATGTCACTTTTGAAGATACGGATGGGATTGAGGATGAATACTATTATTACTTTGCTTTAACTTCTGATGACCTTAAATATGACCACATCTTTGATGAATCTGGGCCAGATACTTTATCTGAAGAAGATTATTTAGCTTTAGCTAACTATGTATTTCCTAAATAGATAAAACACATATCTAATGATATTTCATCACGAAATATTATTTCATAGAATTTGCTAAATCTATCATGCCACCAGTAAGTGCGTTGAACAAGTCATTATTGGTTGTTCCACCCACCATGAGCCAATCCTTTTCGCCCTTAACTAAATAGACTGTTACTGTTTTGGTATAAGTCATTTCAGCTGTATCAGTTAACTCTATAAAGGAATCATTCATTTTTTGATTCATTTCTTCTTCAGACATGCCTGAGAATGCCCATGTTAAACTGTTGGTAATGATGTTCATAATATATTGACGCATCAGATCGCCCATCGGATACGTAGTGATGGTGAGTTCAACAGATGCTTTATCACCCTCTACTGTGGATTTTCCTAGGGTGTATTCAAACCCTTGAAACAATTGGACATATCTGTCGGTGAATGCTTGAGAGTAAGTGGTTGTGGATTGATCTAAACCAATATTCAACGTTGATTCAGTTGCAGTAGGGGTATCAAAATAATCACTTAAATATAGCGTATTCTCACTTGATAGATCCATGGTTTTAATACTATCTAAATAAGCTTGTAGCTTACTTTCGGGTTTTGGGAAACAACCCACCAACAAGATAGACATCAAGACTACGATGATAAGCTTAGAAATTTTTCTCATATGTGTTCCTCATTAGAGAAATACTACCATTAAGTTTGAAGTTATATGTATAAACTATCCTAAATAGTGGACGAACAGGTTGATGATCAAGAGGATGTCGATGAAGATATTGAAGATTAAGTTATACTAGGATTATGAAGATATATAAGAAACTCATTAGAGACAATATCCCAGGTATTATCGCTAAAGAAGGTAAAACAGCTGAAATCATTAGTTTAGACTCAGAAACCTACTTAAGAGCCTTAAAAGAAAAGCTCGTTGAAGAAGCAAGAGAAGTTGTCCAAGCAACAACAAAAGAAGAAATACTAAGTGAACTCGCTGATATCCAAGAAGTCATGGATGCCTTAAAAGAAGAGTATTTCATCGAACAACATGAAGTGAATATGACTCAAGCTGTTAAAGCGATTAGAAACGGGAAATTCACCAAGAGATTATTTCTGGTGAGTGTTGAAGAATAGATTATTTCAAGTTTATCTTGATAATTGATTCAATGTATTTAGCATTTAACCAAAAACATTGATTGGTCATCCATTTATTATCACTTGGAATATAATCTGCATATTGACCATTAACACTATAATCTGCTTTTGATGCATGTGGTCTAATGTGTGTAACTGTATTATCTTTAATTTTTGGTAATCTATTCGAATAGGAATTGGTTATCGAATTATAAGAATAAACGTTTCCTTCGATTAATATTTTTCTTAATTTTTCATAAACAATGCATATATTAGATAATTCGTGTTCTTTTAGAGTATAGAAGAATACTTTTTTAAGTCTAATTATATTGTCTATGTTTTGAAAAACTACAAATAGAATTCTCAAATCTTCAAAGTATTCCCTTTGTCTAGATTCAATCCAACTCTCATTTATGATTTCTTGAAATCTAAATGTAGGAAAAGACATACTTTCTTTTACTTTAAGTGTAGTGTTGATGGTAATTGTTTTAATAATTGTATTACTCTTCTTCAATGTATCGATTAGTGTTGAATCGCTTCTATTCACCATTCGTGTAATCAAACTGTTATTAATACTCTTACTTTCAAAGTCCACAAAAAATTCTTTTGATAAAACACCAATTGATTTACCAAGATGTTGTGAGAATAGATTTAAAACTCTATATTCAATAATATTGACTTTTTTTGGACTACCAAAAGAATACTGAACTTCTTTTTCTCTGACATAAAAATCATCAGTTAACGATTTCTTTATAATGCTTGAGATATAGGAACTTTTTAAACAGAAGGCCCTTGGTTGCGCTTTAATTGTGTTGTTGTATTGATTTACTAGAACGCTGCCATCCATGCCTTTTGTACATGCTCCAAGATAACTAGTCAGACTTTCAGATAATTCATGCGCTCTTCCTTCGACAATGTAGGAATGTATTATTTCCCAGTCATTGCGAATAATTTCAATATCTTCGGGAGAAAATTTATGAATCTTTGCATAGTCTACAAAATAATCACCTTTCCATGTGTCGTATTTATGTTCATAAGTCATTAACAAAATATTATCAGCCTTTTTCCAAAAAGAGCTTTCTTCCAAACAACTAGCTTTAGCTTCTTCACTATAATTTATCATTGTTACTACAAGACGTTCTTTTCCTGAGATTCCTTTATCCTTTTTAAGATATGGAATGACTTTCAATTCCAAGTTTGCATCTAGAAAATCTTTTTCATGTCTAGAATTTACATCAATTCCAAACCATCCCTCTTCAATTATTTGACCAAGATTACCTTTGTTGGAATTTCTATCAAGTCTATTATTTATATCTAACAATCGAAAAGGATGAATTCCAGATTCATATATTTCTTTCGCTCTATTCAATACATCTTCTTCAGTAGAATATTTTATATCCATTTACTTGATCCCCAATTCACTCGATGATATAATCATTATAACTTATGAAAAAAACAGTAATAGAATTGTTTGCTGGCGTTGGAGGATTCCGAGTCGGATTAAACAATGTAAAATTTGTAGATGGCAAAGTCGTTGAATCCGGTGAATGGGATTTTGTCTGGTCAAATCAGTGGGAACCTGGAACTAAAACTCAACATGCTTTTGATTGTTACACAACGAGATTTGGGAAATTAGAACATCATTCAAATGAAGATATCAATCTTGTAAATAAAGACGAAATTCCAGATCACAATATTTTAGTTGGTGGGTTTCCATGTCAAGACTATTCTGTAGCTAGAACTTTAAAGAATGAAAAGGGAATTGAAGGAAGAAAAGGTGTTCTATTTTGGGACATAATGGATACTATTAAGGCTAAAAAACCAGCCTTTATCTTGTTGGAAAATGTTGATCGTTTACTAAAATCACCTTCTAAACAACGTGGTCGTGATTTTGGGATTATGCTTAGAAGTCTAGATGATGAAGGGTATAACATAGAGTGGCGAGTAATAAATGCTGCAGATTATGGGTTTGCTCAAAGAAGACGAAGAGTTTATATTTTTGCGTGGAGTAAGAAAACCGATTACAATAAAAAAATTATTCTTCATAAACTTAATGAAGTAATACATAAGCATGGATTAAACGCTAACTCTTTTCCAATATTAGAAATACCCCTTAAAGAAAATTCAATAGATTTAAGTAAGAAGTCTTTTCATGACACAGTTGAAATGACTTCAAAATTAAGTTTTAACTTTTATAATGCAGGAGTATGTATCAATGGGGAAGTTTTAACTCAAGAAGTCGAAGAAATAACAAATAAATCTAAAACCTTAAAAGAGATTATTGAGAAAGAAAATATTGATGAACGTTATTTTTTATCCGATAAAACCATTGAAAAGTTTAATTACCTTAAAGGAAGTAAAAAAATAGAACGAAAAAGAACTGATGGAGGTACCTATTTCTTCTCTGAAGGAGGAATGCAATTTCCTGATAGTTTAGATAAACCAGGTCGAACAATGTTAACTTCTGAAGGTACTACAAATAGAAGTACTCATGTTGTTACAGATATTAATACAGGAAGATTACGTCTTATTACCCCTATTGAAGCTGAAAGATTGCAGGGTTTTCCTGATGATTGGACTAACACTGGCATGCCTTTGAATCGTAGATATTTCATGATGGGGAATGCACTTGTTACAAACGTTATAAACAAGTATGAAAGCTCATTAAACAGAATATTTAATAGTGAAATTTCAAGTGTTTAATTTAGATTGTAAGAGATTTATTTCCTAATAATGCCATCTCCAAATACTATTAAGATCCTAGATATCGTTGTCTAGGATTTTTTATAATAGAAGATTCTTTATATAACAGAGGTGATTTTCTAGTACTAAGTTTAGGTGATAGGAATAAATAGAAATCTACTAAGGTTGAGCACTTTGCTACTTAAGTAATTTATAACTGACTTTTGATAGAGTCTAAAAGATAGAAAAAGTGAATCTGTATTAGTTATATGTAGTGAAAACTAACACAGAATCAAAATAATTATTTATATGTAGTGAAATCTAATACAATCTTCTAAAATTGATCAACTTCCTTTTAAGTAAGAAAGAGACGAAATATTGAAAATTATTTAGTTTTCATATTCCATTTTTAATTCCTTCATTCTATAATATATTCAATACTCGGGGGAGCTACTATGACAACCAAGAAAATAGGTGTCGTACTGGGTCTTATGACCTTTTTATTTAGTTTTTTACCTATACAGGCTTCTAGCAGTACTGATATTTCTAATGCGACTGAGTTTATGAGTATGAATGATCCTTTTGGACACTATACCCTCAGTCAAGACATCGACTTTACAGGTATAAGTCCTGTTGTCTTGTTTGATTCTACTAATCCATTCCAAGGAACACTAGATGGGAATGGTTATACCTTAAAGAATCTTACTTATGAGTGGGTAGATGGTATGAGTACTAAACCTTTAGGACTTATCTCTTATTCAAAGAATGCAGTCTTTAAGAATATCAATCTCGTTAACTTTAATGTGAGTGTTGCTTCTAGTGTTAATGTCCCTGAATATGCAGGTCTATTGGTAGGGAATGCTGTGAATACAGAATTCACCCAGATCACTATTTTAAAGAGTTCCCTTATTTCCCAGGCAATGATGGATGTTGGAGGTTTAGTAGGAACAGGAAGTGACGGATCCTTCAGTGACATTGTTGCGTATGTTAAATTAAGAAATGCCTCAGGTTACTTAGGAGGCATTCTAGGATCCTATTCTATTTCAACCAATACATCCTTAGAACTCAGTCAAATCGATGCCACCGTAGACCTTGAAGGTGGCAATCATACAGGGGGTATCATCGGAGCCATCTATGGGAAAGATTCTGATCCTACTACCCAAGAAATGCTTATCCTCAGTCAAGTATCCAGCAAAGGAACGCTCACAGGTATCAACAACCTTGGAGGCATTGCTGGAGAACTCATCCTAGAACACTTAACTGTAAGTGACGTTACAAGTGCAAGTCTGTCAGTAACCCGAAGTAGCACCGAGACCAACTTACATTTTAGTGGTTTGATCGCATCAGCTGAAGTAGACCATATAACTCTTAATCGAGTTTTGGTTCAATCCCCCCTCATAGATGAGTTCTACACAAGCCTCTCAGCTGATGCGATATCTGACTTAACCACTTCAAATATAGATGTTATTCAAGATTCGTATTATATCGCTGATTGTGGATTTACCAGTACCCAAGCGACTGCCTTAAATAGTACCCAAAGCATAAATAGCACAAGCTATACCAACTATGACTTCACCACAACCTGGGCCATTCATCCACTGTTTAATGAAGGCATCCCCTACCTAAGAACTAACTTAGCTTATCTGAACTATGATACCCAAGGGGGAAGTTTAGTCAGTACTCAACCCTTCTTCAAATATGACGTAATCCCTCAACCCACAAACCCTACAAAAGAAGGATATAGCTTTGATGGATGGTATCAAGAATCATCCGCAACAAGTCTATTTGATTTTAATGATGTATCCCATTCAACAAACCAAACACTGTATGCGAAATGGGTGCTAATTCCACAAGTTCAAACAACGACGATTGTTACAGCAGCCAATGAACCCTTACCTAAAACAGGGGTAAAACATAACTCTATATCCATCCTTATGAGTCTTATCTTAGGGTGCATCGTACTTATTCTAGGTAAATCTAAATAGGTTTAGATTTACAGTCCGATTTATAGTCCGATTATTGTCTTGTTTCAATGGTCTATAGTGATCATCCAAGCTTTAATTAGAATAGAGATGGGAATACAAACAAACTACTGTTATAGATGCATACCCACGCTGTAAAGGAAGAAACGATGGAAACAATCACACTCAAACCGCATCATTTTATGGACATCCTAAAACTCTATGGAACAGGTATTAAAGAGTTTACCCCAGATGAAGGTTTGGGCCATGATTTTCATCAAGTGGCCAATACCCTGATTCAAAATCCTAACCAAACAATTCGTGTAACGTTAAAGATGGACAGCATCTGTATTCCGTGTAAAATGTGTGTCGATCAAAAGTGTTCCGATCTACTCACCCATATTGAAGGGTTCACCTCTAAAGAAACCTACAATCAAATGATTGATGCGCGTTTTATACAACTGCTTAATTTAGATTTAAATCATATTTTTACAGCTAAAGAATTAGCTCAGATCATGTTGGATCATCATTTAAGCATCTTTGAGATCTGGCAAGAACGTCCCATAGCGCATACCATCCAACGGCATGATGACTTTATCCTAGGGGCGACCCGTTACTTAAATCTAAATTAGGTTTTAACCCCAAAGCATGGGGTTTTATTTTGCTTATTTAAAAGGGCTTCATGTTTAATTCATTGACCTAAAGGACACTTAAATGGTATGAATAAGATAATGACTTTTCCTCTTTTTAAATGACTACTATCGTATGAATACTTTATCCTAAGAAGGACTATACATCAGGTCTAAAAGGAGTTTATATGAAGCGTAAGATACTCATCGATTGTGATCCAGGCCTAGATGATGCCTTAGCCTTATTATTAGCTTTATCCCATGAGGATTTTGACGTTCTAGGGGTCAGCACCATTGCGGGAAACTCAACCCTAGAAAACACCACCCAGAATGCTTTAAATCTTCTAGAAGCTTTTGGAAGAAGAGACATTCCAGTGGCCCAAGGCAATCGTAACCCCATCTTGGGGAACTTTAATAGTGGAGCCCATGTCCATGGCTTTGAAGGCTTAGGAACCGTTCAACTTCCCAAAGCTCAAAACAGTATTCATCCTTTAAGAGCCCATGAATTTATCCGCAAAACCTTACTTGAAAGTCCAGAAAAAGTTACCCTCATCGCCACAGGACCCCTCACCAATTTAGGGATGGCCATCAGTCTCTATCCAGAGATCTGTGAACACATTGAGATGATCTCCTTAATGGGTGGATCGGTTGATGTGGGGAATGTAGGGGCTGTCATGGAAGCCAACCTTAGAAATGATCCAGAAGCAGCGCACATCGTCTTTAACTCAGGGCTCAAAATTGCCATGTTTGGACTGAATGTGACCTATGCCACGCAAACCTTTCCGGTTGAATTTGATCGACTTGAAGCCATCGGAACACCACTCTCAAAAATGGCCGCAACCTTCTATCGAGATCATTTTAAGAGTTATGCCCAAAGTCCTTATTTTAAAGGGGACCCTTCGCATGATTCATGCGCCGTTGCTTACCTCATACAACCTGAGCTATTCACCTTAGAAAAACTCAACGTTGTGATTGACCTCAGTGGCCTCTATAGTCGAGGACAAACCATCGTTGATCGCCATCAAGTGACCCAAAGAGCCCCCAATGTCTATGTTGCCCTTGCCAGTAACCGTGAAGGCTTTGTCGACTTAATGTATAAGAGTGTTAAAAAACTATCCGATCAACTCAAACAAACCAAAGTGGAAAAGGAGCTACCATGAATAAAGATGAGCATTTGTATATTGCAGGACCCTTGGTCTTTTACGTCAATGGGTTAAAGATGTGGGATGCATGGAAACTAGAAGCTGAATACCATGGCTTCAATGTTTCCTTACCCAACGATCATAAACTGGACTTTGAAGCAGGGAATAAACGTTCTTTAAGCAGTGCCATCTTTAGGAATTGTCGAGACTCCATGAATCAATCTACCGGCATCATCGCCAACCTAGAAACCTACCGTGGTTTTATGCCCGATGGCGGAACCATCTTTGAAATTGGTATGGCTTATGGTAAAGATGCGAAATGCTATGCCTATACCAAAGATAAACGAACAGAAGGATTAAAATACATGGCTTCGTCGTATCAAGGTCAACAACTCGTTGACTTAGATGGACGTCCTTTACCCAACCGTGAATTGGCCTTTGGACCTTGTTTAGTAGGTGCCTGCAAGATTGTGGAAGGATCCTTCTCAGATGCGCTCCAACTGCTACGCATCGATCTTGAAGAAGCATCCAAACTGAAAGCTCAAGGTAAGACTCAAAACCAAAAGGTACACAGATCAACCCTAGCCCCACACAAACAACCGGTGGTGTACTTAGCGGGATTTGAACGCTATGACCCCAAAGCTCAAGAAATCTATGCCAAACTAAAAGCCATCTGCGCAGTCCATGGCTTAAGTGCAATTTCACCCTTAGATGATGCCCCAGGGATCCCACACATCCAAAGTGATGACGTCATCGAAATGGCCTACAATCGCTTTGATCATTACCAACAACACGTCCGTAACTGTGACCTCATCTTAGCTAACCTCAATCCTTATCATGGCTTTGAACCCAACGATGATGTCTCCTTCGAATGTGGAATGGCCTTCCAGTTAGGAAAGAGACTCTTTGCCTATCGAGATGACCTCACCATCATGATGGACCATATCCCCAATGATCATGACCCCATGACAGCCCGAGACATCAATGGACTAAATGTGGAAAACTTTGACTCACCCGTCAACTTAATGTTTGGTGCCTCCTACGAAATCTTTGATGGAACCTTCGAAGAAGTCGTCAAGAAAACCGTTGAAGCGCTTAATCATCCACATCATCGAGAAGACTTAGTCCCCGCCATTCAGAGCCAAACACCCCAAGGAGCCTCCCATGAGTGAACAACGTAGACGCTTAATTATTGATTGTGATCCAGGTCACGATGATGCGATCGCCATCATGATGGCAGCCCGTCACCCCAAACTTGAACTCTTAGGCATCACCACGGCACGTGGCAATCAAACCATTGAAAAGATCACCAAGAATGCCTTGGATGTCTGTCAAGTTTTAGACATCCATGTGCCAGTCTGTATGGGCATGACCCGACCTTTGATGGCTGAACCTCGCTTGGTAGAAGCCCGCATTCATGGAGAAACCGGCTTAGATGGACCTAAGTTTGCCCCCCTAACGCGCAAAGTAGACGCCCGTCACGCAGTTGATTTCATCATCGAAAGTTGCTTAACCTCAGACCAACCCATAACCCTATGCCCAACCGGACCCATGACCAACATTGCCATGGCAATACGTAAAGAACCTAGAATTCTAGATAAGATTGAAGCCATCGTTTTTATGGGCGGCTCTTATCAACACGGAAATGTGACCCCCGCAGCTGAATTCAACATCATCGCCGATGCGGAAGCTGCTGCCATTGTCTTTACCTGTGGACGACCAGTGGTCATGATGGGATTAGACATTACCCGTCAAGTCCTCTGTTATCCCTCAATCATTGAACGGATGGCTAAGATTGATAATAAAGCCTCACATCTCTTCTGTGACCTCATGACCTTCTTCAACAAAACTCAAAAAGCGGTCTTTGGCTGGGATGGGGGACCTCTGCATGATCCCACCACGATTGCCTACCTCATTGATCCAAGTCTCATTACAACTAAACTCATGTTTGCAGAAGTCGACATCACCCATGGCCAAAGCTATGGACGTACCAACTGTGACATCTTTGGCTTAAGTGACGCACAAAAGAATGTCCATGTTGCCATGAAGATTGATGTTGAAGGGTTCTGGAATACGGTTGAAACCTGCATCCGTTTATATTCATAAACACAAGGAGGCACCATGCCTAAATACTTGATTGATACAGATACGGCCAGTGATGATGCGATTGCGTTAATCATGGCCTTAAGAGATCCATCCTGTGAAGTGCTAGCCATCACCACAGTTTTTGGAAACGTCGACATTGAAACAGCCACCAAAAATGCTTTACTTTCAATCGAGATGGCAGAAGTGCTTCCCGTTCCTGTCTACCAAGGCATGGATCGCCCCATTTTACGTCCTCGCATTGATGCGCTAGACATCCACGGACAAGATGGACTCAGCCAACAAAACTATCCCAATCCAAGCTTAAAAAAAGAAGCTGAACATGCATTAAATGCCATCATTCGGATTTTGCGCCAAGAAAAAGAACCCATCCGTATCATTTGTTTAGGTCCATTAACCAACATTGCCTTGGCTTTACGCAAAGCCCCAGACATCCAAACAAAGATTCAAGACATCACCCTCATGGGCGGTGCACAACTGGGCTATGCAGGGTATACCGAAGTCGCAGAATTCAACATCTTCTGTGATCCAGAAGCGGCCGCCATTGTCTTTAACTCAGGGATCCCTTTAACCATGATTCCTTTAGAAGTCTGTAGTATTGGAAACGGAAAAGTTGAAGCCATCACCTCCTTAAACGCAAAAGAGATTGCCGCGCTTCGAGCACTTCATACCCAACGTGCTCAGTTTGCGATGAACAGCACACAAACGCTGTATGCCTTCTGCTCAAAACTCACTGGATTCAAAAATCTCCAACTGCCAGATCCAACTGCCATCACGGTTGCCTTAAGACCCCAAGGCATTCTTTCATCCTATACGGCCTATGTTCAAGTGGATCTTGTTGGACCCCTCACCTATGGACAAACGGTCATTAATGTTAGAGGAGGGACAGCCTTAGATGGTCAAGTCATCCGTCATAATGTCAAAATCATTTCAGCCATTGATGGGGCTTTCTTTAAAGCCCATCTTACAGAAAGTTTGAGCTAAGCCCATGCGAACCTATATCATTGATACCGATACCGCCAGTGATGATGCGGTTGCCTTGATCTTAGCACTAAGACATAAAGAGATTACGGTGTTGGCCATTACCTGTACCGCTGGGAATTTATCCATCGCAAAAACAACCCGTAATGCTCGAATCGCAACCGAGTTAGCCCAAACTTACCATCCCCCAATTTATGCAGGGGTCGATCGACCTTTGATTCGTGTCTTATCCGTGGGTGAACATGTCCATGGGAAAGATGGTCTAGGGGACATGAATTATCCTGAACCAAGCCTACAACTAGAAGATGAACATGCGGTGGATGCTATTTTAAGATTTGCCCGGACTCACCAAGATGTGGGGATTATTACGCTAGGTCCATTGACCAACGTTGCGATGGCCATCCTTGAAGATCCTAAAGCCATGTCCAACATCACTGAAATTATCGCCATGGGTGGACAATATCGCATGCCCAATGGCTGTACAGCCAATGCTGAGTTCAATATTTGGGTCGACGCAGAAGCCGCTAAAATTGTCTTAGAAAGTGGAATACATATCACCTTAGTCCCACTTGATCTGTGTTATGGTGAAACAGAGATTACGAAAGCTGATCGAGATCATCTAAAATCCTTTAAAACAGTTCGAGGTGACTTCTTTGTGGATTGTAATCGTCGATTGATAGAATACAATCAACGCAGTTACGATAAAGACATCATCTCTTTACCAGATCCTACCTGTGTCGCCGTTGTTTTAGAACCGTCGATCGTGCTTCATTCCATCGATGTGTATACCCGCATCGAAGTGAAGAGTCCACTGAGTTATGGAGAACTCATCTATGATTTTGATGGTCTACAGGGCCAAAAACCCAATGTTAGATTGATCACAGAGATTGATGCACTTCGCTTCAAAGAAATGATCTTCGAAGCAGCCAAGTAAACATATAAAAAAGCGATTCATCGAATCGCTTTTTATGAGGTTATTTATCGTTTGAGGTGGTCTGCATAAAGGCCAACACTTCAGCCTCAGAACAGACCCCACTGCGTGCGCCCAGACGTAAGATACTACGACTCGCCGCTGCACTGGCAAAGCGACCACAGGCCTCTAAACTCCATCCAGAAACTAAACCATGGAGGAAGGAGACATTATAGGTGTCACCTGCACCGGTTGTATCCACAGGGACAACCGGATAAGCCTCAATCTTTAGGGTTTGATGGGCTTCATAGATCGTACTTCCACGCTCGGCTTGGGTTAAGACAATCAATGCTTTTTGACGATAGATTTGGATATAATCCCCCAAACGTTCACGTAATAAATCATCGGATTGTTCATTGATAAACAAGATGTCCGCAAAGTCTAAGAGTGAACTTAGATCTGCAATCGGTTGTATCGAAGCACGTTCCACATCAAAGATAATCTTCAAACCATGTTGCTTTGCCTGTGTAAACACAGCGGCATAATCTTCCACTTGAATAAAGTCACTTAAGGTGGTGTAGAGATAGCTTGCTTCATTTAAGAATTCAAACTGAGCCACAGATAAGTGATGCACGACATGGGTATGATCCATCACAAAGATAATCCGTTCCCCATCCTTCAACATAATCAAACACTTAGAGGTTGGATAAGCGGCATCAAAAGCCACCTTATCGGTCAATACCTTAGCTTGTTTTAAGTCTTCAATGAGAAGTTGATTAGATGGATCGAAATTCATAAAATCATACATCGTGGTTGGATGCCCATACGCGGCATACACCGCAGCAGCATTCCCAATCATGCCACCAACTTTATTCTCAATAAAGCGCGCTAAACTCTTTTCACCCTGTTTTGGAATATCACTGACGGTGTAATACTCATCTATACAATTGCTTCCTAAAGCAATTAAACTATCTTTAGGCATGCGTTAAAGCCTCAATTCGCTCAACCGTTGCGTTAAAGTCATACGCATTTTCTTGTTCAATAAGGGTTTGGTAATGGGGTGGTAAAGCTTCAATCCCATAATAGGCCCCTAGAATTCCACCGACCATGGTGGCAATGGTGTCCGTATCATTACCGATGTTAACCCCAGCCAAGATGGCCTCTTCTATCGAATCGCCAAAAGCAGCGATAATCCCAAAGACACAAGGAATGGCTTCACTGGCCGGTAAGCCAGCTCCAATCAAATCTGCAAGATCATCCAAAATACTCAGGTTAAGTTTGGCTTGTTGACCCAATTGAATGGCCCATTCAATGCGTTTAACCACGGAAGGTCCAGCTAAGGTTTTAGCATGTTTCATCCCCCAAGCTTCCCCATAACGCGCACCTTCTAAGCCGGCCTGTAAAAGCGTTTCTAAGCTGGCATCTGGATGTAAAGCTTCAGCAGTTGCAGCAGCAACTGCACAGGCTGCAGAAATAGACAATTGATTGTCATGCGAGACACAACTGATCACACAAGCATCTTTAATCGCTTTCTCAATATTGCCGTGACTCAACAAAGCCAAGGGTGCCATCTTCATGGCTGCCCCATTGGTGGCTTTACTGTTGTCATTGACTAAATTAAAGCCATGGGTTGGGGGAACATCAAAGCCTAAGAGACGTTTAATGGCACTGCGTGTAGTTGGACCTGCATATTGTTCAAAATAGGCGGTGTGACTCCATTGAATAAGCGCTTGTTTAGCGGTGTCTTCTGTCACATCTCCGTGATGATCTAAAAGGGTTAAGAGGCTAACATAGGCCAAACTAAAATCATCCGTTACTTTACCAGCACGGGATCCTCGAGCAAACGTATCGTCAGGAGGTGCAATAAAATCACGCACATAGCCTTCGAATTTCTCTTCAATTTGTAAACGTGTACGCATTTCTGTGGCGGCCCCCAAGGCATCTCCAGCCGCAGCTCCCACAAGACAGCCCAATAATTTTGATTTTTGGTTCATGGTTAATATCCTTCTCATCCTATCTTAACAAAACTTTCTTCATTTCGTCGTTGTTTTATGGTTTTGGCTGTGGCTGAATCGTTATAATGAAATAAAAAGGAACGATTCATTATGCACTGCACCCTCATTATTGCCCATCCTTATCCTGGTAGTTTCAGTCATGTCCTAGCGGATTTAATTAAAACAACCCGTGCTTCACAAAACAAAGAAGTCTATGTGATTGATCTTTACCAAGATCAATTTAAACCCCAACTCAGTCAACCCGAACTTCGTGTATATAACCAAGGCCAAAGTCTTGATCCCTTGGTTAAAACCTATCAGACAATGCTGATGAAGAGTGATGAGTTAATCTGTGTCTTTCCCATTTGGTGGTATGAAGCCCCTGCAATCTTTAAAGGTTTCATCGATAAGGTCATGATGCCAGGCTTTGCCTTTGAAGAAACACCGCTTGGATTAGAAGGTAAATTGACCCATATTCTGAAGACCTCCATCATCACCACCTCCGAAGTAGAAACGAATTTTATAAGAAATGAAGCGGGCAATCCCATAGAGCAAACCCTCCTAAAAACTACCTTTAAAGTATGCGGAATATCATCGCAGTTAAAGTGGCTGAATTGTGAACATATTGCCAGTGGAACCTTAGAGCAAAGAGCTGCATTCTTAAAAGAAATTGAACAACACTTAAAGTATTCATAATAAGTTAATATAAGTTGATTTTAGATTTGTAACCGTTTACAATAAAACCATAGATGTTTAACTTTTTTTAGACTCAAAAAATCTTAGGAAACAGCATCTATCGTAGTAATTGTCACAACAAGGACAAGGAGGAACAACCAGAATATGAAGAAGATTATGAAATTATTGGTTATTGCTTTATTGGTGTTGGGCGCATTGAGCGCATGTTCACCAGCGGCAGAAGAAGAAGAAGTGGTCGTTGATAGACTCCAAGTAGCATTCTTGATTAATGGTAACTTAGGAGACAAATCATTCTTTGATTCAGCAAAAGTTGGTTTAGATGAAGCAGTCGCTGCTATGGCTGTAGATGTTAAAATCGTTGAAGGTAGTGCTGATGAAACGAAATGGCAACCAGCATTGGTTGACTTATGCGATCAAGACTATGATGTTATTATCGTTGGAACCTGGCAAATGGTTGACTATGTCAAACAAGCTGCTACCGATTATCCAGACAAAAAATTCATCATTTTTGATACAGAAGTTGCAGATGCAAGTAATGTATACTCGATTACATACAAACAAAATGAAGGTTCTTATTTAGCTGGTTACTTAGCTGCTAAATTATCTCAGACGGGTGTTATTGGAGCTGTTGGTGGAATGAACATTCCAGTTATCAATGACTTCTTTGTAGGATACATCGAAGGTGCAGTTGCTGCTAACCCTGAAGTTAAAGTAGCCCTCTCCTATATCGACAGTTTCGTTGACTCTGCTAAAGGTAAAGAATTAGCCTTGGCTCAATTCAACAACAATAAAGCAGACGTTATTTTCCAAGTTGCTGGTACCGCAGGTATGGGCGTTCTTGAAGCTGCTGCTGAAGCAGGTTTCACTGGTTTAGGTGTTGACTCTGACCAAGCTGCATTGTTGGCTGAAGCTGGCAAAGATAATATTGCTGCTGTCATCCCTACCTCCGTTATTAAAAACGTTGGTGCATCTTTGAAATTAGCACTTGAACAAGCCATCGCTGGTACATTACCTTGGGGAACCACTGGTAATCTAGGGATGTTAGAAGGTACCGTTGGAATCGCTAAGAACAGTTTCTATGAAGCAGCTGTTAGCGCAGAACTACGTACTGAACTTGATGCCATCGAAGCTGATGTTATTGCTGGCAAAATTGTTGTAAGTAGCGCATTTGGAATGACCGAAGAAGCTTTGAATACTCTTAAAGCTTCCGTTCAACCTTAAGCTTACTAAAAACGTATTTAACGCATACAAAAGCAAAAATCGTTGTTTCATAAAATACGTAGGAGATGCTTCTACGTATTTTATTTAAAACCTTGTTGACTACATAAGGAGGCTATATGGAAGAAATCATTCGGATGGAGAATATATTAAAGGTGTATCCAAACGGTATTGTCGCAAATCGAAACGTTAATTTCAGCATCGTCAAAGGTGAAATTCATGCTTTGGTTGGTGAAAATGGCGCTGGGAAAAGCACCCTCATGAAAATCTTGTTTGGGATTGAACAAGTCACCGAAGGCAAGATATTTCTTAATAATCAAGAAGTCGTCTTCAACAATCCACAAGAAGCCATTAAGCATGGAATTGGTATGGTTCATCAACATTTTATGTTGGTACCTTCCCTCACCATTGCTGAAAATATTGTGTTAGGAGATGAGCCAAAATCAGGCATCATGATGGACATCAATAAAGCCATCAAAGATACCAAAGAGATCGCTGAACGCTATCACTTTGACATTGATCCTAAAATGAAAGTTGAAGATTGTTCAGTTGGAACCAAGCAAAAAATAGAAATTCTAAAAGCTTTGTTTCATGGTGCGCAAGTTCTCATCTTAGATGAACCCACCGCCGTTTTAACCCCTCAAGAAACCGAAGAGCTCTTCAAAGAGCTTCAACTCTTAAAAGAAAAGGGTCATACAATTGTCTTTATTTCCCATAAACTCAATGAAGTCAAAGAAATATCGAACCGTATTACCATCATGAGAGCGGCTAAAGATGTGGGTACCTATCAAACAGAAAAAGTATCTAAAGAAGATATCTCCAACTTAATGGTCGGTAAAGAAGTGCTTTGGGATTTAAACAAATCTAAAGCTCAACCCAAAGAAACCACTGTCAAAGTACGTAATATCAGTCTGATCAATGAACATCAACGTGAACTCCTCTCCGATGTCTCCTTTTCAATCCGTAAAGGTGAAATCCTTGGGGTTGTTGGGGTTGAAGGCAATGGACAACGTGAATTGGTGGATGTTTTAACGGGCTTGAATGAAATTTCGTTGGGTAAGATTGAGATCGAAAATGTCGATATTAAAGGTTTTTCGATTCGAAAAATTCGCGACCTTGGACTTTCGCATATTCCTGAAGATCGGATGAAATTAGGGATAGCTGAACGTGCCTCCATAGAAGATAATCTTCTGTCGATCTATTACGACAAGAAAGACTTCTTAAAGGGACCTTTCTTAAAAGCTAAACAGATCAATGAATGGTCTAAGGCTAAAGTTAAAGAATATCTTGTGAAGACGGGATCTGAAAAAACACCGGTCAAAATGCTATCTGGAGGAAACATCCAAAAAGTAGTCGTTGCTCGTGAATTTTCAAACAGCCCTAAAGTCATCATTGCGGATCAACCAACGCGTGGGATTGATGTAGGGGCAGCTCAGTTTATCCATAAGAAACTCATTCAATTGCGTGATGAAGGGGCAGCTGTCCTTTTAGTCTCCGCAGATTTGACGGAAGTTATGGATTTAAGTGACAGTCTCATTGTTTTCTATAATGGAAAGATCACCGCTTATTTTGAAGATGCTTCTAAACTCAATGAACATGAACTAGGACTTTATATGTTGGGCATTAAACATCAAAGTGACGAAGAAGTAAGGAGATGTATGTATGACTAAGTTGCTAAAAATGAAGACCAATTCGGTCGATAGTCGTTTTGAAGCCATTCGATTTATTGTTGCCATTGGCGTAGCCCTCTTAGTGGCCTTGATTCTTATCTTTATGGTCTCTAAAGAACCATTCCAAGCGCTACAATATTTATTCTTAGGCCCGATTTCGAAATTTAGAAAGATTGGGAATATTATTGAGACGGCAATCCCATTAACGTATTTAGGCTTATCCGTATCCATTATGTTTGCGGCCAATCAGTTTAATATGGGCTCCTCTGGTGCACTCTTTCTTGGAGGAACAACGGCAGCCATCATTGGCTTAGTTTTACCGTTACCCTTTGGAATACACCCACTTGTTGCCATCTTGGCGGCAGGGGTTATGGGTGGATTATGGACCTCCATTCCTGCTTTTCTTAAACTAAAATTTGGTGCTTCAGAGTTGGTCTCCTCCTTAATGCTCAACTTTGTGGCCTTCAATATCTGTATCTTTATCATCATGAATTATTTCCGTGACCTCAATGCGGGAACCCTCGCCTCCACCAAGTTCTTTGAAACAGTCCTTCTATCGAATCTAGTTCCAGGAACCCGTATAAGTTATGGGTTAATCATCTTGGTCATCATGGTTATCTTAAGTTGGTTGTTTATGTCCAAGACCAAATGGGGCTATGCTTTGCGTATGACTGGACTCAATGTTAACTTCGCTAAATTCTCTGGGATCTCTACGGCAGCTGTTATCCTCTATTCTCAATTCTTAGGGGGTTTCTTAGCTGGGATGGGTGGCGCCAGTGAAATGCTGAGTTTATACGATCGATTTAAATGGCAGATGATGCCATCCTACGCTTTTGATGGGGTTATTGTTTCTGTCTTAGGGAAACAAAAACCACAGTATGTACCCATTGCTGCGCTCTTATTGGCGTATATTCGTGTTGGGGCAGACACCATGAGTATTAATGGAGATGTTAGTTTTGAAATGATTTCCATCATTCAAGGCTTTATTATCATCCTCATCGCTGCAAATGCGTTCTTAAAGAAATATCGCCAAAAAATGGTTGTTAAGGAGGCTACAGAAAATGATTAGTGCCATCTCACTGAATAGTGTTTTTACACCTGAGTTCATCTTCACGGTAATTCGAGTCACCACCCCAATCTTATTTGGGGCCATGGCCGCAGTCATCTGTAATAAAGCTGGAGTTATCAACATTGCCTTGGAAGGGGTGATGCTGACAGCTGCTTTATTTGGTGTTTTTGGAAGTGGTTATTCTCAAAACTTATGGGTCGGTGCGCTTGTGGGTATCTTGGGAGGTGTGTTGATTTCATTCCTCTTAGCCTATTTCGCTTTGTATTTAAAGACCGATATTATTCTGGCAGGGATTGCCTTAAATCTCTCGACCGTAGGCGGAACAATCTTCTTGATGTTTGCCCTAACGGGAGACAAAGGTGCAACAAACTCTGTCCAATCCTTACAATTTCCACGCATTGATATCCCCTTTATAAAGGATATTCCTTTTATAGGGGCAGCCTTCTCTGGGCATAGTTTAATTACTTATCTCGCTATTCTGACCGTATTCTTAGTTTTCTTCCTTCTCTATAAGACTCCTTTTGGACTTAGAATTCGTGCAGTGGGTGAAAATCCAGATGCTGCACGTTCAGTAGGGATTGATGTCAGTCGTGTTCAATTAATTGCCCTTCTCATCAGTGGTGTTATTGCCAGTTTTGGGGGCATGTATATGTCGATGGCCTATATGAATCTCTTTACCAATAATATGGTGGCAGGACGAGGTTATATCGCCATGGCTGCTGCTGCGATGGGCCAAGCCAATCCAGTTGGAACCACCATTGCTGCATTCTTATTTGGAACCATGGAAGCCTTTGGTTATCAACTTCAATCTCAAGGGATTCCTTCTCAGTTTATCAATAGTATTCCCTATATTTCAGTCATCATTGGGTTGGTGCTCTATTCGATGTATCGACAACGTTTATTGAAAAAGAAAAAAGAATTAAAACTTAAAGGGAAGGGTGTTTAGGCGATGACCTTACCCGTGATCTTTGATTGCGATCCAGGACACGATGATGCGATTGCCTTACTCATGGCCTTTGCCTCTTCAAAGTTTGATATTCAAGTGGTTACAATAACCGGTGGAAATCAAACCTTAGCTAAAACAGTTCGAAATGCGAAAAGGATCCTGAGTTTTGCGAAAATCACAGGTCCAATTCTTGCGGCAGGTCGTGATAAACCGCTTTTTCGTGAACTAGAAATCGCGCCTCAAGTCCATGGAGACAGTGGATTAGACGGACCCTATTTGCCTGAATCAGATTATCCGCTTGATCCTCGTCCGGCGATAGAAGTCATGAAAGCTTATTTAGAAAAATCAGTTGAACCGATGACGATCATCGCCACAGGTCCACTCACCAATATTGGACTCCTGCTGATGACCTATCCAAAATTAAAGTCTAAGATTAAACAAATCTCACTCATGGGCGGTTCTATTGTGGGGGGGAATTGGACCCCAAGTGCCGAGTTTAATATTTTAGTCGACCCCGAAGCTGCACAGATTGTCTTTCGCAGTGGAATCCCCATCTTTATGGCCGGATTAGATGTAACTCATCTTGCTTTGGTCATGCCTGAAGATACAGAAAGAATTCGTTTGTTGGGGACTAAAGTGGCGGTTATGGTGGCTGAATTACTCGATTTCTTTGCGAAATTCCATTTATCCATGTCTTTCTTAGGGACCCCCCTTCATGATCCTGTGGCAGTTGCCTATTTAATCGACCCTACCTTATTTAAAACAAAAGACTATTATGTTGAGATTGATACCCAAGGTGAATTTACCTTAGGCTCAACCGTTGCGGATGTGAATCATCGCTATGATAAGAAAGCGAATGTGACCGTCTTATTGGATGTTGACCGTGCGCGGTTTATTGAACTCATCGTTCAGTTGATGGCGTCTTATGCTTAAGGAAACACCGATGAAAAGACCTGTCATTATTGATTGTGATCCAGGCATCGATGATGCCATTGCGTTAATTATTGCCTTTAAGAGCACTGAATTAGAGATTGTTGGGATTACTACGGTAGCAGGCAATCAAACTTTAGATAAAACAACCCGCAATGCTTTGGCATTGGTTGAAGCTTTTGATCAAACTATCCCTGTTGCCAGTGGGTCTGAATACCCGCTTTTTCGTGAACAAGTCACAGCGGGGTATGTCCATGGGAAAAGTGGCTTAAAGAACCTTATACTTCCTGAACCTAAACGTCAAGCTTTACCGGATGCGATTGTTTTTATTTATGAAGAAGCTAAAAAAGCAAACGGTCAACTTGAAATCGTTGCGGTGGGACCTTTAACCAATATCGCCCAATTGTTACTGATTTATCCAGATGTTAAACCTCTGATTAAAAGAGTAACCATCATGGGTGGAGGCCATTGTTATGGCAACATTACCCCATCCGCTGAATTTAATTTCTTTGCGGATCCTGAAGCAGCTAAGGTTGTTTTTGAGAGCGGCTTAGATTTGGTCATGGTGGGTTTAGATGTTACGGTAGCAGATGGACTAAGTAGAGCGGATATTGAGCGTCTATTTAAGTCTCACAATAAAGAAACTGAGATTATTTCATTCATCCTAAACGACATGGTCAACGCAGAAGGCTCTGGTTATAAAGCCCTTGCGTATATCCATGATGCGATGGCGTTGTTATCCCTTACGTATCCAAAGATGTTAGAGGGGGATGATTACCATGTCGACATTGAAACACAGAGTCAATTGACCTATGGTAAATCAGTTGTCGATATCTATGGGGTCACACACAAACCAAAGAATGCATGGGTTGCCCTCAAAGTTAATTCAGAGATTTTTCACTTAGCGATGAAAGAAAGTCTAGGGGTCTATGAAAACTAGAAATATAGAGATAATGGGCCTATGAAAGCATGGGAAAAAGAACGTAAAACGATGGATGAAGCCATCCCAAGAATCTTAACTGAAGAAGAACAAACTTGGGATTTTGCCCAGACATTAGAAGAAAGTGGCGACACGCTGATGAAGTTACTGTGGTCCAGTCATGTCCCAGGATCCTATGCCCCTGAGTCGATTATGATCGCAGCCATCCAATCGATGGAGAATCGTGGATATCAAGTGAATCAGGCTGAAGTCCTTATAAAAGCTGGGCTTAAAGCTTTAAAGAAAAATGACTTAGTTGAACTCAATAAAATCAGTGCCCAGGTGTGGTACGAAGTTAATCATGCCCAAAAGAATGAACAGGCGCTCTATTGGACCTACAAACCCTACCATGATTTTGAAACCTACTTAACAGCCGTTGAATTTCCAAACTTTAAAAAAGTTAAAAAAGACAGTTTACTTTTGGATAAAATCTATGCTGGCTGGTTGGCTCAAATCATTGGAGGCGCTGTGGGGACGGCCATCGAAGGCTATACCACTGCAGCCATCAAGAAAGCATTTGGTGAGGTGACTGGGTATATTCGAAAACCCAATACCCTCAATGATGACATCACTTTTGAATTAGCCTTACTGAAAGCTGTAGAAGCAACAAGCAGTAAAACAGTCACGTCGATTGATATTGCATTGCATTGGATAGGTTATGTCCCCATGGCTTGGTCGGCCGAAGAAATCGCCTTAAGAAACATTCGTTACGGGCTATTTCCACCTCAAAGTGGTCGGACCAATAATCCTTTTAGTGATTGGATTGGTGCGCAAATGCGTGGGGTCATCTGTGGCCTCTTATTCCCAGGAAATGCCTATGAAGCGGCTGGTTTAGCGTGGAAAGATGCGGTCATCTCGCATGACAACAACGGGGCTTTAGGAGAAGTTTTTAATGCTGTTTTGGCGGCTTTATGCTTTGTCGAAACAGATGTTGAGAAACTGATTGAACTGAGTTTAAAGTGTATCCCTAAAGACAGTGAATATTACTACTTTGCTAACTTAGCGTTCACCTATGCTAAAACCCATGATCAATGGGAAGAAGCCTGGGCTAAATGTGAACGTGCTTTTAAAGAATACAATTGGATTCATGTTTATCCCAATGCGATGGCTGAGATTATTGCCCTCTATTATGGTCAAGGAAACTTTGAGAAAACGCTTCATATCCTGGCCATGGCAGGACAAGATGTTGACTGTAATGCAGCCCAGATCCTAACGATATTAGGGGTGATGGGTGGTCTAAAAAGCATTCCACAAAACCTCATTGAGCCCATTGGAGATCGATTAGATACGTATCTTAGACAAGATAGAGTATTAAGCATTCAAACACTCGCACAACGTACTTATGCGTGTATTGAGGAGTCAAAGAAATGAAAAAGATTCTTGTGATTGGAAGTATTAATATGGATTTCACAGCCTTAGTCAAAGAACTCCCCTTACCTGGAGAAACATTAATTGCCCATGGATTTAAAATGTCTGGGGGTGGTAAAGGTGCCAATCAAGCCTTGGCTGCAGCGATCTTTAGTCAAGATGTTCAAATGATTGGGAGGGTTGGAAACGATCCTTCTGGGATCTCACTTCACCAAAAAATGGAAGCCAAAGGCTTAGATGTGAGCTCTGTTGGATTTTGTGAAGTGCCTACAGGAAATGCGTTGATTAATGTGGCTCAAAAAGGAAAAAACACCATTGTGGTATTCCCTGGTGCAAATCACGAAGTTACACCCCAAGTCATTCAATCGTATACATCTGTCATTCAACAAGCAGCCTTAGTTGTATTACAACTTGAAATTCCGATGGAAAGTGTTGAATTGGCGGCTAAAATCGCCTATGAAGCACAGGTTCCTGTGCTCTTAAACCCAGCGCCAGCTGCGCCACTATCAAATGAACTGTTAAAACATAGTACGTATATTACCCCCAATGAAACAGAATTAGCCAAGTTGACAGGCACCAACAGTATCGAATTAGGGGCTTCACTCTTACATGCCAAAGGGGTTCCCTACGTTATTGTGACGCTAGGTTCTGAAGGATGTTATCTCCATACCCAACAACTCAAAGAAATCATCCCCACCTTCTCGGTGAATGCCTTGGATACGACAGCCGCAGGAGACGCATTTAATGGAGCCTTGGCTGTGGCCATCGCGCAAGCCTTACCGATTAAAGAAGCCTTGAAAAGAGCCAATGCAACCGGTGCTTTAACCACCACACGCTTAGGTGCACAAGAAGCATTGCCAAGTTTAGAAGAAGTAGAAGGCTTGTTGAAACAAGCTTAAAAGAAAGAGGACACCATGAATGAATTCAAAGGAACACCCCATAATACAGCTAAAGCAGGTGAAATAGCGAAAGTTGTGTTGATGCCAGGCGATCCACTTAGAGCTAAATTTATCGCAGAAACCTATTTAACAGAAGTAAAAGAATTTAACCATGTGCGCAACATGTTTGGTTACACAGGCATGTATAAAGGACACGCCATCTCCGTGATGGGATCTGGGATGGGGATGCCCTCCATCGGAATCTATTCCTATGAATTGTTTAAATTCTATGATGTTAATGCCATTATCCGAATTGGAAGTGCGGGGTCATTTCGAGAAGAAGTTAAAGTATTTGATGTTGTTTTAGCCAGCCAAGCCAACAGTAAATCCAATTATGCTAAATTGCAAAATGGGTTTATAGGCGAAACCATCTATCCAGATAAAGCCTTGAATCAATCGTTGATTGAAACAGCCCACGCTTTGAATATTCCCATGCATGTAGGACCGATCCTCTGTAGTGATGTATTCTACTCAGATGTTCGCGATCCTGAAGCGTATAAAGATGCTTTGTGTGTTGAAATGGAATCCTTTGCTTTATTTCACAATGCCAAAGTATTGAATAAGAAAGCTGCTTGTTTATTGACGATATCGGATTCTTTAGTTACCCATCAAGAAACCACTGCTCAAGAAAGAGAACTCTCTTTTACGCAAATGATGAAGATTGCATTGGATGGGGCTGTAGTCTATTCTAAGTAGTTTTTAAAATGAACAGTTCTTATGAACTGTTTTTTATAAGGGACCAGGAAAGGGATTAACGTATGATCCATCAAACACTCAAACATGAATTATTCTCCCTTGGAGATGAGTTATTCACGCATCCAGAACTGGGGTATAAAGAAATTCAAACCCGTCAAATTTTAATCGACTTCTTTTTAAGGCATGGGGTAGAAGTCCATCAGGATTTTGCGCAAACAGGATTTTCTGTACGTGTTGGATCAGGTCATCCCCATATTGGCCTGATTGCGGAATTGGATGGAGTCATCACAAAACAACACCCCCAAGCATCCATTTTAGATGGGGCTGCCCATAGCTGTGGGCATAGCACCCAATGTACGCTAATGGCAGGGGCTTTTATCCAGTTAAAATCCACTTGGAAAAGTGGAACTCTAACGTTGTTCTTTACCCCCGCTGAAGAATTTGTAGACCTAGAATTTAGACGAGAATTAAAACAAAAAGGACTCATCAAAGCCTTTGGTGGAAAGCAAGAAATGCTTTTAAACCATGTATTGGATGATGTGGATGTTGTGATTCATGCCCACGGCATGGGCGAATCCAAGTATCGCTACTCCGTGTATTCTTCTTTAGCCGGATTTATTTATAAAGAATTTACGTTTGTGGGTAAAGCTGCCCATGCGGCTGTTATGCCGCATCTTGGACTCAATGCGCTCAATATGTTCACCCTGTTTAATACCGCTGTTGGACTTTTAAGAGAGACCTTTGTGGATGAAGATAAAAATCGCTTTCATGGGCATTTACTGGAGCCTGGAAATGCGGTCAATTCCATCAGTGATCGAGTGGTCTATGAGAGTTATGTACGAAGTTTTAGTCCTGAAGGCTTAGAAAACTTAAGCCAACAACTCACCCATACCGCTATGCATTGTGCCCAAAGTTTAAATGGCAGCTGCCGCGTTATAGACACTGTGGGGTATTTACCCATGGTTCCTTCTCTCAAACTAAGTCAAGTTGCGAAAGAGATTGTTCAAAACTACTGTCCTAAAGATGAGATTCTTACCTATGAGCGAAGCATCGCAGCCGGAGATATTGGGGATATTTCAATGTTTAAACCGACCATCCAACTTGGATACTCAGGCTTTATCGGGAATATGCATGGCAGTGATTTACAGATTGAGGATAAAGATTTGATCTACATTGAAATGGCACAAGTCATCGTTGATTTAGTTGAAAAATTGATCCACACGCCTGACCTTGTATATGAGATAACCACTACCTTCAAACCACTATTAACGGATACGCAGTATCAAGAGAGATTTAAATAAGAAAAGTACTCATGCGAGTGCTTTTTTCTACATAACTTCTAAGGCTTCTTCAGGAATATTGAGGGAATCTTGGACAGGTTTAAGATGATCGAGTTCTCGATAGACTTTAATGAAGAAGAAACCCGTTAAGAGGGCAGCTAAGAAATCACTAAAAGGAGCTGCATAGAGGATTCCGTCTAATCCAAAGAAAATAGGAAAGATGAGGATGGCAGGAATTAGAAGAATCATTTGACGTGTTAAGGTGAGAAACATAGAAGTCTTAGAGCGTCCTATGGCTTGGAAGAAACTTGAGGAAATGACTTGGAAGCCAACCACAAAGAAGGCTAAGGTCCAAGTAAATAAAGCTTTCTCCCCAAAAGCTAAGAGTTCAGGATCACGATTAAAGATAGAGACCAATGCGCCAGGTATAAATCTCGTTAGAAGATACCCGGTCAGGACAATCCCAGTCGCATACATAATGGCCAAACGTACGGCTTGTTTAACACGACCATAGTTTTGGGCGCCAAAATTAAAACTAATGATAGGCGTAACGCCTTGGTTTAAACCAATGACAGGCATAAACATAAAGGTTTGAATACTGTTAATGATGCCCATCCCAGAAATGGCTAAGTCTCCACCATACACAGTTAAACTACGATTCAGAATAGAGTTTAAGATACTCCCCGCAAATTGGAGTAAGAAGCTAGGCATGCCTAAGGAAATAATTTTCTTAGCCAATGCAGAATCAAAGATGAGGTGTTTAAGATCTAAACGGATCTTAGCTTGAGAGGTAAAGTAATAAACGACCCAAATGGCGGCGAAAGCTTGCGCAATGATGGTCGCAAAAGCGGCCCCAAACATGCCCCAACCAAAGACATAGATAAAGAGTGGATCAAGGATGATATTGGTACCAGCTCCAAGAAACATGGTATACATGGCAATCTTAGGAGAACCATCCGCTCTTACAAAGTGATTGAGACCTAAGCCTACAATTTGAAAAGTGGTTCCCAATAAGATGGTACGCATGTATTCAACAGAATAAGGGAGAACCGCATCACTGGCTCCAAAGAGTCTAAGCAGAGGCTCTAAGTAGATAAGGCCAAAGATCATATAAAGAAGCGATGCGCCCACCAATAGGATAAAGGCAGTACTTAAGACTTTCTTTGAATCTTCTGGTTTCTTTTGGCCTAAACGGATGGAGAATAACGTAGCACCCCCAATACCAAACAAAACCCCAATGGACAATTGAATCAACATTAAAGGGAACCCTAAGGTAATCCCTGCCAATCCATTGGCACCTAAGGTTGGACTGTTTCCAATATAGATCCGATCAACGATATTGTATAAAGCGTTGATGACCATTCCAATGATGGCAGGAATGGAGAAACGAAGGATTAATTTTGGAATCGATTCTTCCCCTAAAGGGTTGTGTTGTGCTTGTGTACTCATAGTGTAAACAATACCACAAAGTCTAACATTTCATGGTTTTAATACCTTGAAAAACTGTGCCAATCATGCGAAAAGACGACAGGATGTAGATTGAAAGAAAGGCTTGTTATAATGGGGTTATGACAGAATCAAATGGAATAGGAACCTTAAGTGAGAAATCACTCCATGCTTATCTCAAACTCTGGTTACAACCCAATTCCCTTTTTCATGAACAAAAGCTTCACCGCTATGTCTGTGACATCTTTGATGGAGAACGCATCATTGAAATTCAAACCAAACAACTCTTCAAACTCAAACCTAAGCTAGAGCTATTCTTAGATGAATACCCCCTCACAATTGTGTATCCCATTGCACACATAAAAACGCTCAGTTGGATTAATGCGGAAAATGGTGAAGTGAGTAAAGCACGCAAGTCTCCTAAGACAGGTTCGATCTATGATGGGATTGAAGAACTCTATGGGATCAAGGCTTACTTAAAACATCCAAACTTAACCATCCAATTTATTTTCTTTGATGTCTATGAAACCCGTTATCTCAATGGATGGAGTGAAGATAAAAAAAGAGGGGCTCATCGCCATGATCGAATCCCCATCGAATTCAAACACTCAATCCTCTTTAATAAGGCCACAGACTTTGATGCATTCTTGCCCAATGACTTAGAAGATTTTTTTACCACCCAAGATATCGCTTTGAAACTTAAGGTAAAACTAAAGAAAGCGCAAATGTTGTGTGGCCTACTCAGCGACCTTGAGCGGATTACTACGAGAGGTAAACAAGGACGTTTTAAACTTTATCAGAGAGTATGACTTGACTTGGAGTTCACTCTAAGAGGTATGATAGGGATGAAAGTAGAGGATTTCTATGAATTCATTTGTATTTCAAAACACGACTAAGCTTGTCTTTGGACAAGATCAGCTCTCTAGTTTAGGTCAAGAACTAAAAAAATATGGGTCAAACGTACTGCTCACCTATGGGGGTGGTTCCATTAAAAAGATGGGACTCTATGATAAAGTCGTAGCTGAAGTTAAAAACGCAGGTTTAGAATTGTTTGAATTTGGTGGGATTGAACCCAATCCACGCATTGAATCTGTTAATGCAGCTGCAGCTCTGTGTAAAGAAAAGAAGATTGATGTGATTCTAGCCGTTGGAGGTGGAAGCACCATCGATGCCTCTAAATTCATTGCGGCAGGGACCTATTATGATGGAGATGTTTGGGATTTAGTGGTGGGCGAAGCTGAATTTACGCAAGCATTGCCTTTATTAACCATCTTAACCTTATCCGCAACTGGAACAGAAATGAATTCAGGGGGTGTCATTTCAAGAGTCTCGACTCACGAGAAGTATGGGAATGGACATCCTATTATGTTGCCTAAAGTATCTTTCTTAGATCCTTCCAATACATTTACAGTGAATGCCTTTCAAACAGCAGCTGGAGCAGCTGATATTTTATCTCACGTCATTGAACAATACTTTAATCTAGATACGGAGCTCGACATTGTCGATGAGATGATGGAATCGATTATGCGTTCGGTCATTAAGAATGCGCCGATTGCCCTCAAAGAACCCACCAACTATGAAGCCAGAGCGAATTTAATGTATGCCTCAACCTGGGCCTTAAATGGATTTGTGAGAGGGGGAAAACGTCAAGCATGGACCGTTCATCCGATGGAACATGAACTCTCTGCCTACTATGACATTACCCATGGACTAGGCTTAGCCATTTTGACTCCACCTTGGATGAACTATGTCTTAAGTGAGCAGAATGTCTTGCGTTTCAAACGCTTTGCGACGCAGGTCTTCAACATTGATTCTAATCAAGATGACATGAAGATTGCCCAAGCAGGGATTAAAGCGCTGAGTGATTTCCTACAAAATGTCCTACAATTACCCGGAAACTTAAGTCTGATTAAGATCGATGATACCTACTTTAAAGAAATGGCACGTAAAGCGTGTGATGATTCTGAAATCCAAGGTTTTATGACCTTAACCCAAAAGGATGTCGAAGCCATCTTTAGAAATTGTTTGTAAACCCATTAAATCCTAGAGTGTTCTAGGATTTTTTATAAGCCCTAAAGTATAATTAACTGAAACACAGAAAGAAACCTTCCATGAACTCACTCAACTTTGCATCCTTTACCCATAAACAATCTTTAAGAATGGGACTAGAAGCTTTACAGATCGTTGCGGATCGTCACTATCGACGAATTGGTATTCGTATCACCCTTGATCAAAAACTCGTTTTCCAATATCTCATGGATGGGAAGAATGAAGATGTGTATCTAAGAGGCAAAGAGAAAGTCGTTCAAAGTACAGGCTTATGTTCTCAAGAGGTAGAACTCAACAAAGAACTTTATCCTTTGTTGGCTAGTGATCCTGAATGTTGTGTCAGTGGAGGGGCTTTACCGATTATTATTGGTGGAGAATGTAGAGGTAGTATCAGCATTTCAGGGATGACCCCAAAGGCAGATCATCTGTTGGCTTTAGAAGTCTTAACCCATGCCTATGAACAGGCTTAAACGTATTCTTCACACTTTTGTAACAATTGACCTCTATAATAAGTTTAGTGAGGTTTTTAAATGGCAAAACTACTGATCGCTGACGACAATCCCCAAATCATATCGATTCTTAAAAGCTATGCAGAAAAAGAAGGTTTTGACTGTGTTAGTGCAGAAGATGGATTTGATGTCTTGAACAAAATGACTGATGACATTGATTGTGTCCTATTGGATGTCATGATGCCTAAGTTGGATGGTTTCTCTGTGTGTCGTGAGATCCGTAAGACCAGTCAAGTCCCCATCATCATGGTCACTGCCCGCGGGGAAGACTATGAGAAAATCATGGGTCTAGATATTGGGGCAGATGACTACGTAGTCAAACCTTTTAGCCCAGCTGAAGTGATGGCCCGTGTTAAAGCCATTCTACGTCGTATGGAACCCAGCTCAAATAAGTCTGCCTTAAGCATCGGTGGACTCCATTTAGATCTAGAAGGTTATCAAGTGACGTACCAAGGAAATCCAATCAGCTTAACCAAGAAAGAAACTGAACTGCTCTTTACTTTGGCCTCCAACCATACCCGTGCATTTGATCGGGAATCTTTACTCAATCAAGTGTGGGGCTATAGCTATTATGGAGATAGTCGTACCGTGGACGCCCATATGACCCGTTTAAGAGCGAAACTCGATGCCTTTGAACATCCTCATTTCAATCTTAAAACCATTTGGGGTGTTGGCTATAAATTTGAGGTCATCGAATGAGTGGCCTAAGTCGTAAACTCATTCTATATTTCATGTCTGTGATCGTGGCGTTCGCTCTTATCATTGGGGTTGTTTTTAGTTTGACCTATCAAACACAAACCCAAGATCGAGTTGAACAAGAACTCATCGTCGAAGGAAATCATCTGGTTTTAATGTTAAAAGAAAGTGCAGACTTAAAACTATCAGAAAGCCTGATTCAGTCGACGTTAGATCGCTTAACCTTAGAAAATGTCCAAATTTGGACCATCGACCTAACAGGCAATATTACTTATTACACCCAACGACAAACTGGAACCGGGATGATGCGTAATACCAATCGACTCAGCGAAACTACACAAAGTGTTTTACAAGATGTCTTAGAGGGGCAACAAGTGACCTCAGAAGCCATCCGAGGGATGATGAGCAGTGATGCATTAACTGTCGGAACACCGGTGATTGTCAACAATGAAATTGTGGGTGGACTCTTCATTGGCGCTGCCATTTCGGAGATTTCAACGCTTAGTCAAGAAGGTTTAAACATACTGTTTATCGCATTAGGATTTGGATTATTTTTAGCCATTGGCTTAGGCTATTTCTTGTCTTTAAACTTTAGTAAACCCCTGACTCAAGCCAGTGTCGCCATCAATAAACTAACCTTGGGCGATTACAACATACATTTCTCAAAACATCGTCCAGATGAAATTGGTCAATTGACGCAAAATATTGTCAAACTCTCCGATGAATTAGAAGTAGCACGAGATGCCCAAGCCAATCTAGAAAAGATGAGACAAAACTTCATCTCAGACATCACCCATGAACTTAGAACGCCTGTAACCATTGTGAGGGGCTTAGTTGAAGGGCTTAAAGATGGGGTTTATCAACCCAGTGATGTGGTTTATGACCAAATCATTCAAGAGTCTGTGGACATGCAAAGACTCATCAATGATTTACTTGAGCTCTCTAAGCTTGAAGATCCTGACTTTAAAATAGAAGCTAAACCTTTTGAGTGGCATGAATTGCTCAGTGATACAACACGAAGTGCAAGTCTACTCTTAAAGCGTAAGCAACAAACTCTCGATGTCCAAATCGAAGCTCAACAGTGGAATGGAAATGGAGATGTTCAACGGCTCAAACAAATGTTTCTAGCCATCATCGACAATGCGTCTAAATTCTCACCTCAAGGAGCCAGCATTACATTCTTAGCCAAAAAAGAAGGCCAACATCTGATCATCAAAATCACAGACCATGGGAAGGGAATGTCATCTCTTCAAATGAGTGAACTCTTTAAACGCTACAAAAAAGACAGTCAAAACAATCCCAATGGGAATGGCTTAGGTTTACTTATTGTCTCTAAGATTGCCCAAAAACATCATATTCATGTAGAAGTTAACTCAAAAGAACACCAAGGATCGACCTTTAGCTTTACAATAGACTTAGCTTAAGGAGTTTGTATGATACTTGAAACTGAACACATCTATCTAAGGCCTTTTCAAATGGGAGATGATCAATACCTCCTTGATATCGAACTTCGGAATCGCACCAGTTTTGAAAAAACCAGCGCCACACACAATGACAGTTACTACACTGTTGAAGGACAGAAATATGTCTTAGAGTGGGCCATCCAATCATTTTGTGAGAAGTCCATGTTTAGATTTGCAATCTGTCTTAAAGAGAATGATCGATTCATTGGAAATGTCTCTTTGAATGATTTGCTTATGGTTCCAAGTCTTATGACCTGTTTTATTGGGTACTCGGTGGACGGACAATACCAAGGTAAAGGTTACGCAACGCAAGCTGTTAAACTGGCCACAGACTATGGCTTTAAAATATTAAGACTCCATCGCATTGAAGCCGGCGTTATGCCGAAAAACATTGCCTCCCAACGTGTCTTAGAAAAGAATGGATTTGTTAGAGAAGGCCTTGCGAGAAAGAATGTCCATATCAATGGGAAATGGGAAGACCATTATACCTATGGATGTTTAAATCCTTATGAATAAACCCAGAGAAAAACTGGGTTTTTATTAGGCTTTTTATATGTAAGACCAACAAAGACTCAAAGCGGTTTAACTTCATCCTGGGATCTAGGGTATACCAAAAATGAGAGACTCCACAAGAATATTAAAATATGCTTCTAATGAGTTTTATCTATCTTTCTGTAGGAGAACGTGTCACTTCTACGAATTAAGAAGTAGGAGGAAGATATGATAACATCAAATATGATGTATAATAGCGGTGGAACATGCAAGTTCTAACGTATTGTACGCGTAGTGGTAAAGACTTAATAAGGTCGTATTTGGAGGGTTTATCCACCCATGAAAAGGTTGAGGGATATTACATTTTAGAGAAGCTTGAAGATGTTGGTTTTGATGCATTGCAAACTTTAAACACCAGACAAATCGATGGAAAACTTTGGAAGATAAAGTTTTGGAGACATAATCGTCTGTATTATGTCATCTATCACAAGGAATCGGTTTATATTGTTCATGCGTGTAAAAAACAGAAAAACAAGGCCGAAAATAGAGATATTCAATGCGCCATAGAAAGAGCTAAAGAAGCTCTAGGAGTAAAATAAATGCCATTTCAAAAGATAAATGTTCAAGAAATTTTAACGAACAAACGAAAAGACGCTCAGTTTAATACAGAGTATGAACGTATTGATGAAACGTATCAATTGATCGAACAAGTTATTAAAATTCGCAAATTTAAGAATCTTACGCAAGCCGAACTCGCTTTAAAGTCGCATGTTTCTCAGCAAGCCATTTCAAGACTAGAAAGAGAGAAGCATATCCCAAATATGAATACATTTCTCAAGATCGTACTGAGTTTAGATTGTCATATACAGCTTACGCAGAACCAATGAACTTTAACGCGTTCTTTTTAAAGTTAAAGTGAGAAGTAAAATTCCACTCAATAATCCAAAGGCGTCAATCAACATATCGACCCCAGACATCACACGTCCAGGTGTAAAATATTGAATACTCTCATCCAGAATGGGGATTAAGAAGATGGCATAGAAAAAGAGATGTGTAAAAGGTTTGGATTGAGCCTTAAGCCAGAAAAGGCCTAAGATAAAATACTCGGTAAAGTGGGCTGTTTTACGAACCCAGAAAGCTAAGTTATAGCCCTCTGTTGGAAGACTGAGCTGATTAAATACCCAAACCACTGCCTTCACAATAAATCCACTTTGAAAGCTGGATGATTCGCCGCCTTGCATGGAGAAGATAAAAATAACCCCAATCCAGATGAGGGTTAAAAGATGGTAACGATTGAGTGTCTTATTGTGGGTTTGTGTCATGGTTGGGGGTTACGGTTGAGGGGTACTCAATGCTATAATTGTATCACTAGAAAGCAGTGCTGTATGAAGAAACACCTCACCGATTTGACCTTAGTCGTCCTTGGAAATTTTATCTTAGCTTTAGGCGTGCAGACGTTTGTTTTACCCTATGAAATCTTGTCTGGAGGGGTTGCGGGTATTGCCGTAGCGATTTCACGATTAACAGGAATCTCTTCAGAATTGTTGATCATCCTATTAATTGGTATTCTGTTTGTGCTAGGTTCGTTTTTCTTAGGTCGTAAGTTTACGGTCCATACTGCCTTAAGTTCTGTCCTCTATCCACTCTTCCTCAGTTTTTTATCCACTCAGAATCTAGTCACGCATACAGAACCCCTCTTAGCGAGTTTATATGGGGGATTGATTGCAGGTTTAGGGGTTGGTTTGGTCTTTAGAACGGGCGCCTCTACCGGTGGGATGGATGTTCCTCCGATGATCATCCATAAATATACCCACATTGATTTAGCCAAGTTGGTCTTGGTGACGGATTTACTCACTGTTTTATTGGGTTGGTATGTGTATGGGATTGAAGCTGTTTTAATTGGTTTTATTTCCGTATGGGCAACTTCATTCGCCATTAATAAAGTCCTCTTGTTTGGTGGCTTAGAAGCAGATTCTGTGATGATTGTGTCTCAAAAACACACGGAGATTATAGCGCAAATCCATGACCAACTCGATCGAGGTTCTACCTTGTTATCTGCACAAGGAGGCTTTAGTCATGTCGATCGTCCTGTCATCCTAACAGTCATCTATAAACGACAATACCCTGAATTGATTAAGATCTTAGCCGAGATTGACCCAACTGCTTTTATCATCGTAACCGATGCGAAAGAAGTTAAGGGAAATGGATTCAGCTTTGATTATCGTGTTTAGTTTAATTTACCCCAGCTAAGATAAGCATTCTAACAAGTTAGAATGCTTTTTTTTATGGACACAGTTTCATGTTTATCAAAAAATAGGCAGCTTAAGGGGTGTGTTCAAATTCGAAAAAGGGCAAGGAAGTTCATTAGAGTTTCTTAAAGAATCATCGTGGTATAATTAAGACTGAAATCAGGAGCGTTTTGTGATCAAATTAACCGACGTATCAAAGACCTACAAGAATGGCGTAAATGCTCTTTACAACATCAACTTATTCATTGAACAAAGTGAATTTGTTTATATTATCGGACCTACAGGATCGGGTAAATCCACCCTCATTCGACTCTTAGATGCGGAAGAAAAACCCACCAAAGGTAAAGTTGAAGTTTCTGGTATTGATGTCGGTGCTTTAAAACATGGAAAAGTTCCCTACTATCGTCGACATATTGGGGTTGTTTTTCAAGACTTTAAACTCTTAGAAAGAAAGACAGTCTTTGAGAATGTGATGTATGCGTTAGAGATTACCCATATGGATCCACTCATTGCGCGTCAACGCGTTCGAGAAGTCTTAAAACTGGTAGATATCTCGGATAAAGCCAACTGCTATCCTCACGAATTATCAGGGGGTCAACAACAACGTACAGTTATTGCACGTGCGCTTGCGAATAAACCAAAAATTCTGATTGCGGATGAGCCTACAGGAAACTTAGATCCTCAAAAATCTGGGGAAATCATTCAACTTTTGGAGCGGATTAACGTAGAAGAAAGCACCACAATTTTAATGGTAACCCATGACATTGGTGTGGTTAATCTTTTTAAGAAACGCACCATCGCTTTAGAAGCTGGACATCTCTCTACAGATATCAAAGAAGGAGGCTATATTCAACATGCTGAGCATCATTCTCAGACCGATTAAAGAAGCCTTCAATGGGCTATTTAGACATTTCTCCATGACCTTTTCCTCCATTATTGCGGTTTCAGTTACGCTCCTCTTGGTGTCATTATTTTTAATGTTGACAGTAAATCTACAAGAAATCACATCGACAGTTGAAGGTAAGATTCAAATTCACGTTCAAATTTCCAATGACGTTGCAGAACCTAAAACCTTACAAACAAGAATTGAAGCCATAGGTGGGGTAGAGAGTGTTCTGTATTCAACTAAAGATGAAGAACTAGATAAGTTTATTGCTTCCTATGGTGAAGAAGGACTTATCTTCGAAATGTATCGAGGAGAGAATAATCCGCTAAAGAATGCCTTCATCGTTGAGCTGAGTGATAGCTCAAAACTTGAAAATGTTGGCGCTAGGATTAGTGCATTAACGGGGGTTGAAAAGGCTAATTATGGAGGGACAAATACCATTAAGTTGGTTAATATGCTCACCAATATTCGAGACGGTGGAATGGCCCTTGTTTTAGCTTTAGGTATTCTAGCTTTAATCCTTATCATTAATACCATCAAGATAACCATTCAATCACGATCAAATGAAATCTCGATTATGAGAACCATAGGGGCCACCAATAATTTTATTCGTGCTCCCTTCGTCATTGAAGGTATTTTTATTGGCTTTATTGGATCTATGCTTCCGATTGGCTTATCTATTTATGGATATTCCTATGTCTATACAGCTTTAGGGGGTGTCTTATTTACAGCCATTTTCCCTCTAAGAGCGGTTTTTCCCTTTGTCTTACAACTCAGTTATCTCTTGGTTCTGTTGGGGATAACCTTAGGCTTATTTGGGAGTTTTATCTCTGTGACACGCTACCTACGAGGTGTTCGATGAAGCGCAGTCTTTGGAGTATCTTTTCATTGATACTGATCCTATGCTTAGTTTTACCCATTCAAGCCAGTGGGATTGATTTTGCCTCCAATGAAGCCTATTATTCAAATCTATGTTCTTCCACCCAAGCAACAGCCAATAAGGATACCTGTACAGCCTATCAAAACTACATCAATCAAAAAGCACTCAGTGCAGCCACTGAGCTTGAAACATTAAGACAAGAACTGAAAGACATCAAGAATAATATCTTGAAGTATGCGAAAGAAGTCACGGAATATCAAAAGAAAATAGATACGATTCAAGCCGACATTACCCAAACTGAAGCAGCGATTACTCAAAGTGAAGCGACCATCAAAGCCTTAGAAGAGCAAATTGTTCAACGAGAAGCTAATATCGAACGAATAGATGCCTTTATTCAAGAACGTATGATTGCCATGCAGTCCTTTGTAACTTTAAATTCATATATCGACTTTATCATGGGAGCGCATGACTTTATTGACTTAGTTCGACGGGTTGAAGGACTCAATGAGATTACTCAAGCGGATAAGGCTCAAATCGATGCTTTAGCGGCTGAGGTTGCAGCTTTCAATGCGGACAAAGAAGAACTTCAAAGACAGATTGTTGCACTCGAAGAAAACAAAGCGAATTTAGTAAAGAACAAAGCAACCTTGGTTGGTCTACAAGACGCGATCGAAATCATCCTCTTAGAATACCGTAATCAAGAAGCAGATTTAATGGCTAAAGAAGAATATATGGCGGCTAATTTAGCCAACATTCAAAGTACTTTAAAGAACATTGCTGGAGCCTTAAACAACATCCTTCCTTCGAGTGGTTGGATACGACCCATCAATACTGGATATATGGTTACCGCTGGTGCTTGGTCTTATCCCAATGGGGGAACGCATTTAGGCATTGACTTAGGGGCACCCATTGGAACCGATCTACTCGCCGTGGGGAATGGTGTCGTGATTTATACTGCGAATGCATGTCCAACCGATGGCTATTATGGAAGTACTTGTGGATCTCCTGGGATCAATCGCGGGGGGAATCAAGCGTATCTAATTGTATCTGTAGGCAATTCAACCTATGGTATTATCTATATGCATCTTCAAAAAGATACCGTTATTGAAGTAGGAACGATTGTGGCACAAGGCCAAGTCATTGGAAAAGTTGGAGATTCAGGTTCTAGTACAGGACCTCATAACCATATTGAAGTCCATTACTTAGGATCCAATTCTATTTCCTATTATGCGACCAACTGGAATGGTGATCTCTCCTTTGGAAGTCACTGGGGAACCACCGGTTTAAATCATCGCTGTGAATTAAATGGGAATACAGCTCCCTGTCGTAAGAATCCGCTCACCATCTTTGGTGTCAGTGTCTTCTCACGCTATTAGTAAGAAGGAAAAAATATGTCCGAACCAAAAAAAGTAAGAATACCTCTGACCCGCTATGAGTGGCCAGACGAACGTCTTGAACGTCGTAAAAAACAAAGAAAATTCTTGATTCTTGGCTTATCTTTAATCATGGCTTTTAGTCTAGGCTTTGTGGTCAAAGGGTCCTTTACACAAGCACCTGTCAAGGTCAATACAACGATAACCTCTGAATTTGATCGACTTAAGGCGGTGTATGAAGTCTTGGTCAATGACTGGTACTTTGGCAAGGATATCAGTGATTTAGATACTCAACTCATCAATGAGGCGATTTTAGGGATGGTTGCAAGTACTGGAGATCCACATACGGCGTATATGACCGCAGAGGAAGTGACGGCCTTTACTGAAGCGATTGATCGTGGCTTTGTGGGGATTGGTGTCTCTTATTTTGACAACAATGGAACCTATATTGTAGAACGTGTGTTCATTGATTCACCAGCCGATAAAGCAGGGGTAGAATCAGGCGATATTATCTCTATTGTGGATGGGGTAAATGTTCAAGGGATTGGATCTGACAATTTAGTGGACTTGGTTCGAGGGGAAGAAAATACCACCGTAGGCATTGATTTTATTCGTTCAGGTGAAGTGGTTCATTTAGACATCCCACGAGGTCAAATCAACAATACAGCGTTTGGGGTCATGTTGGACCAAGATACAGCCTTCTTAGAAATCTATCAATTTGGAAGTTCAACCTCGACTGAAGTTGAACGCTATTTGAAAGTGTTTAAAGACAATAATGCGAAGAATATCCTCATTGATATGCGCGACAATGGCGGGGGATATCTAACAGCCTTAGAAGAAATAGGCTCCCTCTTTATTCCAAAAGATGAAATACTCATTCAACAAGATACCTTAAACGGTGAACGTTTGGTTTCTAAATCAACCGGAAATGTCGTCATGACCTTTGATCAAATTGTCATCTTAGTGAATGAGAATACAGCCAGTGCAGCCGAAGTCTTAACCGCTGCGTTAAGTGAAGATATTGGGGCAACGGTTGTAGGGGTCACCACGTATGGTAAAGGAACTGTTCAACAGCAACAACCTTTCTCGGATGGGGCAGCGCTTAAATATACCGTGGCTCAATGGTTAACGCCGCATGGGGAAACCATCCATAAGATTGGGATTACACCAGATGTTGTGGTTACTCAACACCCAGTCATGAGTCGATCTTTTACTGAACTTACTGAATCTGAAGCGTATGCATTAGATCAAGTGCATCCTTCTGTCATGGATGTTCAATTGGCTTTAGATTTCTTAGGGTATTCAGTAGATCGCATGGATGGCTATTTCTCGCAAAGTACCCAGGCTGCAATTCTTAAGTTTCAAGAGGATTCAAAGGTCAATCCAGATGGATTGGTTACCAAAGCCCTTCAAGACAGTTTAAAATCTGAAGTGGTACGGATCTGGCACATCGAAAAAGACAGTAAAGATCTTCAACTCCTCAAAGCTTTGGAGCTCTTAAATGAATAAATTTGAATTGGTCTCGCCGTATCAACCGATGGGAGATCAACCTCAAGCCATTGCTCAATTGGTTGAAGGGTTAAATCAAAACAAAAAAGCTCAAGTCCTTTTAGGGGCTACGGGAACAGGGAAGACCTTTACGGTCTCTCAAGTCATTGCCAAAGTGAATAAACCCACTTTGGTTTTTGTCCATAATAAGACCTTAGCTGGACAACTCTATAGTGAATTTAAAGACCTCTTCCCCAACAATCGAGTTGAATACTTTGTCTCCAACTTTGATTATTACCAACCCGAGGCATATCTTCCTAAAAGTGATACCTACATTGAAAAAGCCTCCATGATCAACGAAGAATTGGATATGTTGAGAATGGCTTCTTTGAATGCAGTCTTAGAACGTAGAGACACCATTATCGTGGCTTCAGTTGCCTGTATTTATGCGTCCTCCGATCCTAATCTTTACCGTGAACTGTTCTTTACCATTCGCCAAGGGGAAACCATTGATCGCAAAGCGCTCCTTATGAAACTGGTGGATCGTCAATATGGCCGCAACGACATCGAAATGAAACGTGGAACTTTTAAAGTAAATGGCGATGTCATTGAGATCTCTTTAGGGTATACGGATGCCTTTAATTTGCGAATTGAACTCTATGATAATGTGATTGAACGCATTACAGAAGTGGATCGTGTCAGTGGTAAAATCATCCAAGCTTTTAGTGTCTACAATATCTTCCCAGCCAATGAATATACACGTTCCAAAGAACAGATGAAGATTGCCTGTGACAAGATTGAAGCAGAGCTGGAGAAACGTTTGATTGAATTAACCAAGGAGAATAAGCTCTTAGAAGTTCAACGTCTTGAACAACGGACACGCTATGACCTCGAAGCACTTAGAGAATTTGGGATGTGTTCTGGGATTGAAAACTACAGTATGCACATCGATGGACGCAGTTTAGGCCAACGTCCGTTTAATCTCTTTGATTATTTTCCCAAAGATTTCTTACTTATTATCGATGAATCACATGTGTCTGTTCCTCAAGTCAGAGGCATGTTTAATGGGGATCGTGCACGTAAAACCACCTTGGTTGAATATGGCTTTAGATTACCCAGTGCACTTGAGAATCGACCCATGCGTTTTGATGAATTTGAGAATATGATCAATCAAGTGATCTTTGTCTCGGCTACCCCAGGGGATTATGAAATGGAACTCATCCATCACGATGTGGTTCAACAGATCATCCGACCCACAGGACTTCTAGATCCGGTCTTAACTGTCCGTCCATCTAAAGGACAAATTGATGATATCTTGTCTGAAATTCATGCGAGAATGGAAATAGATGAACGTGTACTCATCACCACCTTAACTGTTAAGATGGCGGAAGAACTCACAGCTTATCTGAAACGATTAGACATTAAAGTGGCTTATCTTCACCATGAAACCCTCACTTTAGAACGCATTGAAATCCTCAGAGATTTGCGTAAAGGCAAATATGATGTGTTGGTTGGAATCAACTTGCTGCGTGAAGGCTTAGACTTACCTGAGGTATCTTTGGTATGTATTCTAGATGCGGACAAAGAAGGGTTTTTAAGATCCTCACGAAGTCTCATTCAAACCATCGGAAGAGCTGCGCGTAATGCCCATGGACAAGTTATCCTCTATGCAGATCGTATGACAGATTCTATGATTAAAGCCATCGGTGAAACCAACCGTCGTCGAGACATCCAAATCGCCTACAACTTAGAACACAACATCACCCCGACCACCATCAAGAAAGATATCCACGATGTCATCCGCGGTAAAGAAACCCAAGCGATGGCACACAAGTATCTCACTAAACACCAAAAACAAGATAAGTTAGAAAAACAAACCCTCTTAGATTCTTTAGAAAAAGAAATGAAAGATGCGGCTAAGGTCTTAGACTTTGAACGCGCTGCAGAACTCAGAGATGTCATTTTAGAACTTAAATCCAACACTTAAGGAGAACACCATGCCTAAACTCATTCATCAGGAAGTAAATCAATTAGAAGCTTGTATGTTTGTGGGTAAAGCGATCACCACAAGTCCTCAGAATCCAAACATCGCTGAATTCTGGGAACAATGTAGTTTAGATGATACTTTTGATCAGCTTCAGCGCACTCAAGGTACAATTCTATCGCCGATGGCTGGTTTTGAATGTGAATTCAAAGAAAAGGAATTCACGTATGGGGTGGGTTATTTTATGAGCCTTGATACTCAAGTACCTAAAGGATATTTTAGCTTTGAAATTCCTGAGTGCTTGATTCAGAAAACATGGATAGAAGGCCCTATTCCAGATGTCTATGGAGCGATGTATCCATTGAGTCTAGAAGCAGCACAGAAATCTGGGTATACGCCATATTTTGAACTTGGTTTTAGTTCCGAGATTTATGATGAGACAAGATTTGGTAAAGCTTTAAAACAGTCATTAAAGGAAGTTGTCCTCGATTATTGGATGCCTGTCACTCAAAACTAACACCTGAAATTCAGGTGTTTTTAATTCAATAAGCCTATAATAAAGATAGGGGAGGAAGGAGAGTTGTATGCGGTACTTCCAAAACTTTATAGTTTTATCCTACAAAGCAGTCCTCAGAGCTGTCCTACGTTTTCCTTTAACTGTTTTGGCTCTCTTGGCTGAAGCGGGCTTAACGTGTTATGTCATTTCTTTGGATAAGGATCCAAATCTAAATCTTCAAAAGTGGATTTTTATCCTACTATTTTCAGCATTCGTAGGCCTAGCGACGACTTTTATCCTAGAACGTTTTAAATGGAAATCTTCCATTCAAATCATCGTTTATGGGGGTGCGAGTCTTGTCCTATTGGCGTATGCATTAATCATTTGGCCTTCCCCTGAAATCAACTACTTAGTGGGTGCGCGAACCAGTGTTGCGATTTTTTCTCTCATTTGTTTAACCTTATGGATTCCAAGTTATAAAGATGGGTATGGCTTTCATCGGGTAAGTTTAGTGCACTTTAAATCATTTTTTACCAGTGTATTATATGCAGCTGTACTCGACGGAGGATTATCTGCCATCCTTGCAGCCATCAATATTCTTCTCTTTAGAATCAATGGGCATTGGTATGGCTACATTGCTGCCATCGTTTGGATTCTATTTGCGACTCTATACGACTTATCACTACTCCCTAAATTCAACGCGACAGATGAGCCTTCCATTAACTTTGCGATGGATCGAAGTGAATACCCTAAACTTCTAAAAATACTCATCTCTTATATTGCGATTCCTTTAATCACGACCTACACCTTAGTTTTATTGGCGTATTTTGTGAAGATTGTCTTTACACAGGTATGGCCGATTGGGCAACTGGGTCCGATGATTTTAGCGTATTCAGCCTTAGGGTTTATCCTGTTTATTCTCGCGAGTTCCTTAGAGAATAAGTTTTCTAAAACCTATCAAGTTTTATTTCCTAAAGTTTTGATCCTCATTGTTTTGGTTCAAATAAGCTCGATTGTGATTCGTATCCAAGCGTATGGTTTTACAGAATCACGTTACTACTTGGGGTTGTTTGCGCTCTATACCTTGGTGATGGCGATTCTCTTAAGTTTCAAATGGGTTAAAAAGCTTCAATGGATTGCGATCATTGCGATGTGTTTTGCATTGGTTTCAGTCATTCCTCCCCTGGATGCCTTTAGTGTTTCTAGAGCCAGTCAAAAAGATCGACTAGAGACGTTGTTAACAAAAGCAGGTGTTCTTTCAAACCAAGTCATCGTACCTCAAAGCGATGTTGATTTAAATGTGCGTTTAGAAACAACCAGTATCTTAGATTATATGAATCAACGGCATTATCTTGTGGATCTAAGCTGGTTACCTCAAGACTTCAATTTAAACCAAGACTTTAAATCCACCTTTGGATTTGAAAGTGCCTATGGATCGTATATGGATGAGAACGATTATTTCTATGCCTCATTGAATCGTCAAGAACCCATTGATATAGTCGGGTACGATGTCTATATTCAACACAGTCTCTATCGACAAGACTATGAAGTCATTGATCCAAGGGTTACCTTTACAGTAAAGAACCAACTCTATACCCTAGAATTCAATCGAAGCAGTGAATTTGACGTGGTTGTCAAGATTGTAGACAGTTCTAGAAATACCCTTGTTGAAACCCCGATTTATGGATTTGTAGAAAGTCTACAAGGCATTACAGACCAACCTAAAGAAGAATTATCCTTAGAAACGATGAGTTTTAATATCGAGAACACGAGTGCAAGAATGCGCATCATTTTTCAATTCATCAATGTCAATTTAAGTGGACCAGACGACCCAGGCGCTGACTATGAAATCGCAATCCTCATTGATATCCTGAACTAAATAAAACTTAGTAAGATATAATTACACTATGCACAATGTTAAGGTTAAAGGAATTCTATCCAACCAAAATGGAATGAATTTATACCGTGGATGCACACACGGATGTATCTATTGTGATTCTCGAAGTCTCTGTTATCAATTTGATCACGCTTTTGAAGATGTCGCTATTAAAGAAAATGCGCTTGAGTTATTAGAGGATCAACTAAAACGGAAAAGGATAAAAGGGATGATTGCTATGGGTTCAATGACGGATCCCTATATGCCTTTAGAGCGAAGCATTCAATCTACCCATCATGCCTTAGAATTGATTGAGAAATATGGCTTTGGCGTATCCCTGATTACGAAATCTGAGGATGTCGTGCGGGATATGGACATCTTAAAACGCATTCATGAGAAAACAAAAGCAGTGGTTCAGATCACTTTAACCACCTATGATGATGAGTTGTGCAAACGAATTGAACCAAATGTTTCTGTCAGCTCAAAGCGTTTTGAAGCCCTCTTAAAATTCAAAGAAGCAGGGATTCCTACCATCGTGTGGATGACCCCAATTTTACCCTTTATCAACGATACCTTAGAGAATATCCAAGGGATTCTAAACTATTGTATCCAAGCTCAAGTCAAAGCTGTGATGTGTTTTGAGATGGGATTAACTTTAAGAGAAGGCAATCGAGAATACTTTTATGAACAACTTGATGAATATTTCCCGGGACTTAAAACTCAGTATATAGAACGGTATGGAACCGCTTATAACTGTGTTAGCCCTCAAGCTTCTGTATTAATGGACTATTTTAAAAAGACGTGTAAAGAACACAACATTCTTTCAAATCCAGATGAAATCTTTGAATATCTTAAAACCTTTGAAACTAAAAAACAGCTTAGTCTATTTGACTAAGCTTTCTTTTCAATAAAGATTTTGCGGGTAACAAAATTGAAGACCATGACCACCCCAGCCACGATAATCTTGGTGATGAGATCGTTGATACTCATAAGATACACCATCACATAGAAGAGGAACCAATTAAGTCCCGCACCCAAGACACTTAAGGTAACAAAGATCATAAATTCATGGTGTTTCTTGAGGGTATCTTTCGCCACAAAGACAAACTTCATGGAGAGCAGATAATTAAAAATAACGGAGATACTAAAGGACATCACTTGCGACATCATCTCTGGGATGTTTAGGAAACGTGTAAAGACATAGTACAGGATGAAATCTAAGACGAAGGATAAACCTCCGACGATGACGAATTTAAAGATTTGTTTAAAGAGTTTTGACATGGTGATTCCCCGTGTGCATTATCCCAAATAGAAGTCCAATCGTCAATCAAAAGCGTGGGCATTAGACCTCGTGATGAGGGCTTATCGTGTATAATAAAAGGGATGAAAAAAGACTATATAGAAATAAAAGGGGCGCGTGAAAACAACCTCAAAAACATTGATTTAAAGATACCAAGAGATCAATTGGTGATCATGACAGGATTATCTGGGTCAGGTAAAACATCATTAGCGTTCGATACCATTTATGCGGAAGGTCAACGTCGATATGTGGAATCCCTGAGTGCCTATGCACGTCAGTTTTTAGGTAATACGGAGAAGCCTGATGTTGATCTCATAGAAGGTTTATCCCCCAGTATTTCAATTGACCAAAAGACCACGTCTAATAATCCGAGATCGACCGTAGGAACGGTCACTGAAATCTATGATTATTTAAGATTGATGTATGCCCGGGTCGGGACCCCTTATTGTCCTAATCACCATGAACCCATCGTGGCTCAAACCTTAAGACAAATGGTAGATCGTACCATGAAGGAAGCAGACGGAAGTCGCTTAATGGTCTTAGCGCCGATTGAACGTCGAGCTAAAGGAACACACAAAGATTTATTTGAGAAACTTCGTAAAGAAGGTTTTATACGTGTCCGTGTGAATGGAGACATTAAACTCTTAGAGGATGAGATCCTTTTAGATAAGAATAAGAAACATACCATTGATCTGATTGTTGATCGAATTGTTAAACAAGCAGACAGTGCATCCCGACTTCATGATTCTTTAGAAATTGCCTTGAAGCAAGCGCATGGGTTAGCCGTAGTTTTAACGCCGCATGAAGAGATCTTATTTTCTTCGAATTATGCTTGTCCTCATTGTGGCTTCTCTGTGGCTGAACTTCAACCGCGTCTTTTCTCCTTTAATTCACCTTTAGGGGCTTGTGAAACCTGTAAGGGTTTAGGCATGATTCAAATGGTGGATGTGGATTATTTAATCCCTGATAAACGTTTATCGATTCTTAAGGGAGGCATTACGTACTATAAGAATATTGTGGGTGGAGAGAACATCGAGTGGCAAAACTTTCAAACCTTGTGTGACCATTATAAAATCCCTTTAGATCAACCCATCTCTACCTTGACCGATGAACAATTAGATATCGTTCTCCATGGGTCTAAAGAACCCATCAAATATTCCATCGATACCCGTTCTGGGAATCGTTTTACCAAGAATGATTATATCGAAGGGGTAAAGAGTCTCATTGAACGTCGACACATGGATACCACCTCACAGATGGCACGTGAATGGTATCAAACCTTTATGACGGATAGTGAATGTCCAACATGCCACGGTTCTCGTTTAAATCCGATGGCCCTCAGTGTGCACGTAGGTCCTAAAAACATCAATGAATGGACCCGGATGAGTGTCAAGCAAGCCTTGATCTATATGGAAGTTCTTGAGCTTAAGCCCATGCAAAAAGAAATAGCACACCTGGTCTTAAAAGAAATACGTGAACGTTTAACATTCTTAAAAGATGTGGGATTAGAGTATTTAACTTTGGATCGTATTGCAGGATCCTTATCAGGTGGAGAAGCTCAACGGATTCGTTTAGCGACTCAAATCGGTTCACGTCTAACCGGTGTTCTCTATGTCTTAGACGAACCTTCTATTGGTCTACATCAACGTGACAATGAAAAACTTATTAGAACTCTAAAGAACATGCGTGACTTAGGGAATACATTAATCGTGGTTGAACACGATGAAGAAACCATGATGGCGTCTGACTATATCATCGATATTGGGCCAGGGGCTGGGATTCATGGGGGTGAAGTCGTGGCCATGGGAACTCCGCAAGAAATTATTGCCCATCCAACATCGATTACGGGTCAATACTTAAGTGGACAGTTGGTGAATCCATACCCGTCTAAGCGCCGCAAAGGCAATGGTCAATTCATTAAGATTAAAGGGGCCAAAGAAAACAACCTCAAAAATATCGACGTTAAAATTGCCTTAGGAACCTTTACGGTAGTTACAGGTGTGAGTGGAAGTGGTAAAAGTACCTTAATCAATGAAGTACTAGGGAAATCCTTAGCGCATGTTTTAGGTAAACCTAAAGTTAAACCAGGATTGGTCGATGCGATTGAAGGATTAGACTTAATTGATAAACTCATTGAGATTGATCAAGACCCCATCGGTCGTACACCGCGCTCTAACCCTGTGACCTACACAGGAGTATTTGATGATATTCGTGATTTGTTTGCCTTAAGTCCTGAAGCTAAAGTGAGAGGCTATGATAAGGGTCGTTTCTCGTTCAATGTGAAAGGTGGACGTTGTGAAATGTGTCAAGGAGATGGGGTTAAACGGATCTCCATGCATTTTTTACCCGATGTCTATGTGCCGTGCGAAGAGTGTGAAGGTAAGCGTTATAATAACGAAACATTAGAAGTGACCTATAAAGGTAAAAATATCTATGATATTTTAGAGATGACCGTGGAAGAAGGAATTGAATTCTTTACGGCCATTCCTAAAATAAAACATCGTTTAGTTACGTTAATGGATGTTGGGTTAGGTTATGTCAAACTGGGTCAATCGGCCACAACGTTATCTGGTGGAGAAGCGCAACGCGTCAAGCTTGCCAGTGAACTTCAACGAAAAGCGACCGGTAAAACCTTATTTATCCTAGATGAACCAACAACAGGTTTACACAGTTATGATGTGGGTAAACTGATTAAAGTACTACAAAGAATTGTGGAGAATGGGGATACGGTCATTGTCATTGAACACAATCTAGATATCATCAAGAATGCGGATGTTGTGATTGATCTAGGCCCTGAAGGCGGTGATGAAGGGGGAAGCCTCATTCAAGTTGCGAGCCCTGAAGTGCTCGCCACCAATCCAAAGAGTTATACAGGACAGTATTTAAAATCAGTCCTGAGAAAAGAGGGAAGCCATGGAATATAATGGGAAAGCACATATCGGTGAATTTGCGAAGTACTTTAATCTTACTCAACTCACAGGTGATGAAGGGGCTCTAAAACGTTGGGCTGTTGTTCCTGACATTAACCGACCTGGTTTAGAACTTGCCGGGTATTTCGAACATTCTGAGCCTAAACGAATCATGATTATGGGCACCAAGGAATTAGCCTTCATGAACACCATTCAACCCACTGTTTTGGCGGAGCGTCTAGAACGGATCACGGATGAATATTGTCCTGCCATTGTCATTTCTAAGAACCAAACCTGTCCACCTGTCCTGATAGAGATTGCACATCGCAAAAATTTTCCTGTTTTTAGTTCTGTTTTGCCCACCTATCGGTTGATGGTTGACGTAATTACCTATCTCGACCAACAATTAGCCCCTACAGATAATATCCATGGCGTGTTGCTTTCTATCTATGGTAAGGGTGTATTGATTACCGGGGACTCCGGGATGGGCAAATCTGAAACAGCCCTTGAACTCATTCGAAGAGGGCATGTGTTGGTTGCGGATGACCGTGTCGATGTCTCAAGAATCCACAATATTCTGTTTGGGAAAGCCCCAGAGCTTCTGACGGGTATGCTTGAAATACGAGGCATTGGGGTTATTGACGTGAATAAGATGTTTGGATCTTCCTCGACCTTAGCGCGCAATGAAGTTGACTTCATCATTCATCTTGAAAAATGGGATGACCAAAAAGAATATGCTCGGGTTGGTATTGAAGCCGACATCTTTGAAAATATTCTAGAACTCAACATTCCTAAAGTGGTTATTCCGGTTCGTGAAGGTCGAAACATCGCCGTTTTGGTTGAGTCTGCAGTTTCTAATTTCAACTTAAAACTCTTAGGGTTCAACAGTGCCAAAGAATTTGAACAACGTGTCTATGACTTTATTAAAAAACAAAAAGAGGAGAATTCATGAGTTTCTTTCCTAATCTAACAACCTTTATAAATATTGGACCGATCTCCATTAAATGGTATGCGATTCTGATTCTTGCGGGTGCTTTTAGTGCTTACTTCTTATCAGCTCAAAACATTAAAAAAATGGGGTATCCCGTTTCGGTCGTGGATGACTTATTCTTTGGTGCCTTGATTGCAGGGATTGTAGGCGCTCGACTTTGGTATATCTTGTTTTATGATTTATCGACGTACTTAGCCAATCCGATATCGATCTTCATGACTTGGCAAGGCGGTATGGCGATTCAAGGTGGTCTCATGTTGGGGGCTGCGTATGCTTTTTTCTTCCTTAAACGAAAAAATATCAGTTTTATGCGCTTTGCAGATGCGATTGTACCCAACATCTTAATTGCTCAAGCGATTGGTCGATGGGGAAATTTCCTCAATCAAGAGGCGTATGGCGGGGTCGTCTCTGAAAGTTTCTACAACAATTGGCCAAGTTTCTTTAAAGACATTATGTTGATTGGGGGGGAATACCGTTTACCCACTTTCTTATTGGAGAGCGCCCTCAATGTGATTGGCTTTTTATTAATTGTGTATGGGCTTAAGAAATTCGCTGAAAACAGAAGAGGAGATCTCTTTTACGCCTATCTCATGTGGTATGGTATCACCCGTTTTTGGGTTGAAGGCTTACGGATCGATAGTTTAATGTTTATGGGGTTTAGAACAGCTCAACTGTTGTCATTACTCTATTTATTCATCGGTGTCTTAGGTAAAGTGGGCTTCTTTAGGAAGTTATTTAAACCCGTTAAACCCGTCGTACTTTTCGATTTAGATGGAACTTTATTAGACACTGAACCGCTCATCATTGAATCAATGACACATGTCTTAAAATCCTATCTTCCTCAGATACAACTCACGCGTGAGGAACAACTCGCTTGGTTAGGTCCAACTTTAACAGAAAACTTAAGCCACTATTTACCTGAAGATAAGATTGAAGAAGCTTTTGATTTATACCGTAAACACAATCGTGAGATTCATCCAAAGCTTTTGAAACCCATCCAGGATGCAGAAGTACTCCTCAAAACACTCAAAACTAAAGGCTATACGTTAGGTATTGTCTCTTCTAAGAAGAAAGACATGGTTGAGTTTGGACTTGAGTTGGCTGGATTTAAAGCTTTCTTTGACGTCATCATTGGCTATGACGAAGTGGACCACCACAAACCAGACCCAGAAGGACTGCTCAAAGCCTGTAAAGAATTAAACCTTCCTTCTGATGATGTGGTGTATGTTGGGGATGCTCATACGGATGTCCAAGCTGCACATCGTGCAGATATGTATTCCATAGCGTATCTTTCTCATCCAGAAAGACAAGCAGCCTTATTGGCTGAAAAACCGAATGTGAGTATTACTTCCCTCTTGGAAATCGAAGCCATTTTAGAAAAGGATCACGCATGGACACACTCTATGATTTAATCATTATGGGCTGTGGTCCTGCAGGGATGACCGCAGGCATCTACGCCAAAAGAGCGGGATTAAATGTGCTTATGTTTGAAGGCAGTGCGCCCGGTGGAAAACTGGTTAAAACCTTTGAGATTGATAATTGGCCAGGACAAAACCACATCAGTGGGGTTGATTTAGCCATGCAGATGTTTGAACACACCAATGCCTTAGAAATCGAAACAGAGTTTACACAAGTGACCCACATCGAAGCGGGTAAGATTAAGACTTTAAGCACTGCAGATGGCCGAACCTTTCAATCAAAAGCTGTCATCATCGCATCTGGGACTGTTGAGAATAAAATGAACATTCCAGGCGAAGATCGTATGACCGGTAAAGGGGTCAGTTTCTGTGCGGTGTGTGATGGAGCCTTTTATAGAGATAAACGTGTGATTGTGGTTGGGGGAGGTAATTCTGCTTTAGAAGAAGCCATCTATTTAACCCAATTCGCCAAAGAAGTCTTGATTGTTATTCGTCGCGATGTGTTCAGAGCCGATCAACAAGTTCAAGAGCATGTCTTAAACAATCCTAAGATTAAAGTCTTAAGGAAACATATCCCCGTTGAAGTTATCTATTCCCAAAAGGTGACAGGTTTAAAAGTTAAACATGTGGATACACAGGTCGAACACATTGAAGTTTGTGATGGGATTTTCCCCTATATTGGATCTACGCCCTCCACAGAGAGTGTGGCTCACTTAAAGATTACGGATCCAAGTGGTTATTTAATCGTCAATGAAAAGATGGCTACAGCCATCCCTGGGCTTTATGGAGCAGGGGATGTGGTGGTTAAACCTCTACGTCAAATTGTAACGGCTGTGAATGATGGGGCGATTGCTGCCCAAATGGCTTTTCATTATCTTAAAGAATCTTGGCCTACTGAAAAGTAGGCTTTTATTTTGAGAGAATTGTGGACCACCCGGCTGCGTGGTATAATAAATTTCAGGAGATAACTAGGATGAACCACACACATATACGCATTATTTTAGTCTCTGGTATGTCAGGGGCAGGAAAGACCACCACCATGGGAATCTTAGAGGATATGGGGTATCGCTGTGTCGATCAACTTCCCTATACGTTATTGCCCGCTATGATGGATTTGGTTAGAGACTCTAAAGATCCTCGTTTTTTAAACCTAGCATTATCCACCTATCTGTCTGATTTTGAAGCATTCCATACCTACTTAGCGGGTCTGAATTTTGATCTATCTGTTGTCTTGTTGGATGCCGGAAATGCGGAGATTCTAAAGCGGTATAAATCCAGTCGACGTATGCATCCAATGTTGTTGTCCAATGCAGCCACCACATTAGAAGAAGGGATTGTTGCTGAGCGTGAGATTTTTAATACCATCAAAGACCAAAGTGTAACCAACTTAGACACCAGTTTTTTAACGGCGATTGAACTTAAACAAAAACTAAATAAAGTGCTTTCTATTGATAATCGTCCTACTTTTTCCATTAGTTTTATCTCTTTTGGGTATAAGAATGGCGTTCCTTTAGATGCAGATCTATTGTTTGATGTGCGGTTTCTCCCCAATCCATATTGGGATGAAACGCTCCGTTCTTATAATGGAAATGACGAGATTGTCTATGATTTTGTCATGCTCAAAGAAGAGACCAAAGTCTTTATTCAAAAACTTGAGGACTTCCTAGACTATGCATTTAAAGAGTATATGAATGAAGGCAAAAATCACTTTACGGTAGGGATTGGTTGTACAGGTGGACAACATCGTTCCGTTAGTGTTGTGAATTATTTGTATGAAAGATATGGTCAGTTGTATCAAGTCTATAAAGATCACCGAGATTTGGAGTAAACCATGAATCAACATTTGAATGTAGTTGTAATTGGCGGGGGAACCGGACAAGCTACAATCTTAAGAGGACTTAAACTCATTGAATCGATTTCCATCACAGCGATTGTGACTGTGGCGGATGATGGAGGTTCTACAGGGCGTTTAAGACGTGCGTATCACATTCCCGCAATGGGCGATATTCGTGCCGTCATGATTGCTTTAGCAGAAAGCGAAAGTCTTTTATCGACCTTAATGGGTTATCGTTTTGAGAAAGAAGATCTACAAGATGAAGCCAGTTCAGAATTGGTAGGACATAACCTGGGAAATATTATTCTGACCGCCTTAACGCAGAAGAGTGGATCCTTTATGGAAGCCATCACGATGATTTCTAAAGTCTTGAATGTCAAAGGGGACATTGTGCCATCTACCCACCAAGTGGTGAGCCTTTTAGCTCGGATGGAAGACGGAACCATTGTAAAAGGGGAAAGCAATATTCCCAAGTCAGTACACAAAGTACAAGAAGTTTTCTATGATGAAGACGTCAAAGCATCTAAAGAAGCAGTCAAAGCCATTCAACAAGCCGATGTAATTATTCTTGGAATAGGCAGTCTATACACCAGTATTTGTTGTAACTTAATTATTCCAGAAATTCGAAAAGCGCTTCAAAAATCTAAAGCGCATAAAATATATGTATCTAATGCAATGACTCAATCCGGAGAAACGGATGGGTATAGTTTAGAAGATCATGTCCATACACTTGAAGAACATGGTCAATTCAAGATAGAAACTGTCATTCATGCGGACGATAAAATACCCACAGAGATTTTAAAACGCTATGTGGATGAACATGCATATCCTGTTCTAATCAAAGAAAAGGTGCATCATTTCAAGCTCCTCAATCGAAAACTCTTAAGTTTTGATACCTTAAGAGTTCGTCATGAACCCGATAAAATTAAACATGTGTTTGAAGATGTCTTTAGAAAGATGAGAGACGAATAAATGTCCTTCACGCAAGAAGTTAAACATGAGATTGCTCAAGTCACACTTAAAGAATGTTGTTTAAAAGCTGAAACTGCGGCGCTTATTCAACTGTGTTCTTCGATGGTCATTCGTGATCAGAATCTACAACTTTCAATTAAGACCGAGAATGCGACGACAGCTAAACGCGTCTTCAAACTCATCAAAGATCGGTATAACCCTGAAATGGAACTCAGCGCTTTAAAGAAAACCAATCTTCGTAAAAACAACATCTATATCTTAGAAATTAAAACGCAAACCAAAGATATTTTGACGGACCTTGGCTTATGGGATAAAGAAGGGTTTAGATCTACCCCGGGCAAAGCCATTGTTAAAAAAGAATGCTGTTGTAGAGCTTATTTAGCCGGTGCTTTCTTAGCTGCAGGCAGCATCAATTCTCCTCAAAAAGCTAAATATCATTTAGAAATAGTTACGCTTGATGATCAACATGCCCATTACTTAATCGAGTTGATGGATCGATTTGAACTCAACGCAAAAGTAACACAACGTCGATCTCAATATGTTGTCTATCTTAAAGCATCTGAAAAAATATCTGATTTCTTACGGATGGCTCAAGCCAACAATGCAGTTTTAGACTTTGAAGAAATACGTATTCAAAGAGACTTCCATAATTCACTGACCCGCTTAGATAATTGTGAAGTTGCCAATGAGATGAAAACCATGGCTGCTTCTAAAGTCCAAATGGAAGTGATTCAAGAACTCAAACTCAGTGGTAAATTTGAAGAGCTCGATGAGAAAACTCAAGAAATGGCTGAACTCAGAATGGCCTATCCAGAAGCGAGTTTAAATGAGTTGTGTGAAGCTTATGCCTTTGCCAGTGGAATTGTGATCTCCAAATCTGGGATGAAACATCGTTTAGCTAAACTGATGGCGTATAAAAATAGAGCTCAATGAGCTCTATTTTATGTCTTTATAGTGTTCTTTAAAATAATTCTGATAAGTTCCTGAGAGGATGTTCTGCCACCAGTCTTTGTTGTTGAGATACCATTGAATGGTTTGTTGAATACCGGTATCAAAATTATAGCTGGCTTTCCAGCCTAGTTCTGTTTCAATCTTGGTAGGATCAATGGCATAACGTAAGTCATGGCCTGCTCGATCAGTCACATATTGAATCAAAGTTTCGGGTTTGTCTAAGGCTTTTAGAATCGATTTAACGACCTCTAAATTGGTGCGTTCATTGTGTCCACCTATGTTGTAAACTTCACCAATCACACCTTTTCGTAAGATGAGATCGATGGCGACACAGTGGTCAAACACATGAAGCCAATCGCGGACATTTTCGCCTTTTCCATAAACTGGAAGGGCTTGATCATTAAGTGCTCTTGAAATCATCAGAGGGATTAATTTTTCAGGGAAATGATAAGGTCCATAGTTGTTTGAACAACGACTGAGGGTAACCGGAAGGTTAAAGGTGCGATGATACGCTAAGACCAATAAATCAGCCCCTGCTTTTGAAGCACTGTAAGGGGATGAGGTATGAAGGGGGGTATCTTCAGTGAAGAAGAGATCCAAACGATCTAAAGGTAAATCCCCATATACTTCATCCGTGGAAACTTGATGATAGCGTTTAACCCCATATTTCTTAGAGGCATCCAATAAAACTTGCGTGCCTAAGACGTTGGTTCTCACAAAGATGCCTGGATCTTTAATGGAACGATCCACATGACTCTCAGCTGCAAAGTTTACCACTGCATCAAAGTGTTCTGTTTCAAATAAATGATCAACGAAACTAAAGTCAGCAATATCTCCTTGGACAAATTTATAGTTCTTTTTTCCTTCAACAGATTTTAGAGTTTCTAGATTCCCTGCATACGTGAGTAAATCTAGATTCACAATCATATCCTCTGGATACTTCTCAACCATATAGAGGACAAAATTACCTCCAATAAAACCTGCTCCACCCGTAACCAAAATTTTCATTAGTATTTAACCTTACCTTCAGCGACTTTTAATAAATGGTGACCATAGGGAGATTTTCCATAACGTTTAGCCGCTATAGTCAATTCTTCAGTGTTGATCCAGCCTTGATGATAGGCTATTTCTTCGATGGCTGAGATGGTTAAGCCTTGTCGTTTCTCTAATGTTCTTACAAAATCCGCAGCTTCTAGTAAACTATCCATCGTACCTGTATCTAACCATGCAAAACCACGACCTAAAACCTCAACATTTAACTTTTCTTCAGCCAAATAGGGTTTCATGAGATCAGTAATTTCATATTCTCCACGACTTGATTTTTTGAGTTTTTTTGCGATATTCACAACATTTTTATCAAAGAAATATAGACCAGTTATACAATAGTTAGATTTTGGTTGTTGCGGTTTCTCCTCAATGGATAACACTTTACCGGAGCTATCAAACTCAACAATCCCAAAACGTTCTGGATCATTAACATAATAGCCAAAGATGGTTGAATATCCTTTTAAGGCATTCGCAGTAGCTTCTTGTAGATACTGGGTGAATCCGTTCCCATAAAAAATATTATCTCCCAGGACCATGGCAACACTATCATTTCCAATAAAATCTTCTCCTAATACGAAAGCTTGAGGAAGACCATCAGGTTTTTCTTGAACTTTATAGGACAATTTAAGTCCATAATCACTGCCATTGCCTAAAAGACGTTCGAAATTTGGTAAATCAGTGGGTGTAGAAATGATCAAAATATCACGTATACCTGCCAACATTAAGGTCGATAAAGGATAATAAATCATCGGTTTGTCGTAAATGGGAAGTAACTGTTTAGACGTTACCATGGTGAGGGGATAGAGACGTGTTCCGGCTCCTCCTGCTAAGATAATACCTTTCATTGTGTAACCTCCTTAAGGTTATATTTGATGACTGAGTAAATAATCGATGGTTGAAATCATAGGATCATAGAAGGGAACGTTGAAGCTGTCAGAGGTAAACACCATTGAGATTTCGGTACATCCACCCACTAAGACTTCGGCTCCAACTTTGATTAAAGCATCACCTGCTTTGTGAAGTTGATCGATGCAGATCCCATTTGTGTGTCCACTCTTAATGCCTGTCGTTGGGTTGTAGATGGCATCCATGACTTGTTTTTCTTGATCGTCTGAGGAAGGAAATATGAGTTCAATATCCTTGAAGACTTTGGTAAATAATCCTGTCTTTATCGTCCCACTGGTGGCCAATAGACCAACCTTTTTGATGTTTTTTTGTTTTAAATCTTGGTATAAGATTTCAACCGCATTGAGGAGTTTAAAGTGTGCATGGGCTTGTAGCTCATCAAAGAAATAATGAGAGGTTATACAGGTAATAAAGGCAGTATCTAGGTTCATTTGATTGAGTCGATCAATACTCTTCAGTAACTCAGGAAGTGGACTATCTTTTCCATAAAGGATTGCTTGTGTACGATCAGGGATTTTAGCATTGGCTTCGACAATCACATGAAAGTGATCTTGATCTTTATTAACATGCGTCTTCTTAATCAATTGTGTGTAATAGAAAGCGGTGGCTTCTGGCCCCATGCCCCCTAAGAGTCCGATGATTTTATCATTCATGAGATACTCCGTTGAATTTTACGTACAAAACGACCGCCCAGCATTCCCAGCATTCCCAAGAAAGGTTTAAGATCATGGAGATCGAAAACAGCGGGGACCAAAGGACGTTTAAAGGTTGGAAGAATTTGTTTTAAAGTGAGTTGTTTGGTTTTCAGATAAGCACGAATGGCTAAGAGATCTTCATATTCAAACCAGAAGGCAATGTTTGTATTGGAAGTGACCGCGGATGGAGGGATAGGATCTCCGATCATTTCGCAATATTGGACATAAGGGAAGTTAACTCCTGCTTTTGCCAACATACTATTTAAAGTGGTGGTTCGTACATTGATTTCAATCAAGTAGTAGTCACCCGTCACTGCATCCTTCTTAAACTCAATTTCCGCAAAGCCTTTATAACCGATGGCCTTAAAGAATGGGGCTCCTAAAGTATGTAACTCGGGGACATATTTTTGAATCGTAAAACTAGAGGCCCCAAAATTAATGGGGTACTGTCTAAACTTATTACAGGTCACCCAATGGGTGACTTCACTTTGTTGATTCAGGTAGGCATCATAGGTATACATATGGTCATCAAAGCCTGGAATGATGCGTTGAACGATCACGTCAAGTTTCGCATCTTTAGCTTTCTTCAAGGCGGTTAATAACTCTGATCCATGATTCACCACAAAACTCTTCACTCTAAAAGCTTTGGTGAAAGCAGGTGAATCAACAGGTTTGACAATACAGGGATAACCAATATTCTTTTTTGTTTTATTGAGCAAATCGGGTTCACTTGATCGATAACTTTCAGGAATACGCATGCCATGTTTGATCGAAAGATCAGCTAAGGTGTCTTTATTCATCACTTGCGTGTATAAACCTTTTTCTGTCTGAGGGATTAAATAGTATTGTTTCAATTCATTTAAATTCGCATCTATGAATTCAACATAATTATCAGCGCAAGGAAATAAAACAGGTTTCTCTGTTTGGTGTTTGGCGTATTCGATGAGATAGGTCAAGAAAGCTTGTGGGCTGGTTTGGTAATGAGGTGTAATTATAGCTTCCGTAACATATTTAGATAAAAACGCATAAGAATCTTTCTTCTTATGATCCATCGCAACACAAGGAATACCAAAAGGACCTAATGAACGTAAGATACTTAAGGCGATGAAGTAGTTGGATCCAAGGATGACGGCTTTGTTTTTATTCATAGAGTTTTTGCGTTTTTATTTTACCATAAAATAAGGAGGCCTAGACAGACCCTCCTTATGATTAATCCTTTAGATTTTTTTCAAAATTCCAAGCATCTCTACACATATCTTCGACAGTTTTCTGTGTCTTCCACTTCAAATCGTGATGAGATTTAAAGACATCTGCGTAAGAGGTAGCGACATCCCCAGGGCGACGATCTACAATGACATAAGGAATCTTGATTTGATTTACTTTTTCAAAAGCAGTAATCAATTCTAAGACAGAAGTTCCTTGACCACTCCCTAAATTGTAGATTTGAAGACCTTTAGGCATATGGTCTAAGGCGGCTTTGTGTCCATACGCTAAATCCACCACATGGATATAATCACGAACGCCAGTCCCATCTACCGTAGGATAATCATTCCCATAAATACTTAAACGTTCACGTTTTCCCTTTGCGACTTGGGCAATATACGGCATTAAATTATTGGGTACACCCACAGGGATTTCTCCAATGAGACCACTCTTATGCGCACCAATGGGATTGAAATATCTCAGTAAGGCAACTGAGAATTCAGGATTCACTTTTACGGTATCTTCTAAGATCCGCTCAGACATGGATTTTGTCTCTCCATAAGGGTTGGTGGTTTTACCACAGTCCATCTCTTCTTTGAGGGGGGCAGGACGATCTCCATACACCGTAGCAGAAGAACTAAAGATGAACTTAGGGACATGATATTCCAAAGCTTTCTCAGTTAAAGATAAAGTACTATTCAAATTATTTCGATAGTATTTTAAAGGTTTAGTGACCGATTCACCCACAGCCTTATAGCCAGCAAAATGAATAATCGCCTCAAAATGATGTTTTTTAAAGACGTGATCTAAGAAAGTAGGATCGGTAACATCGCCTTCATAAAAAGGGACTTTCTTTCCAGTAATGGTTTCAAGCATATCTAAAACACTTGGACTTGAATTATAAAAATTATCGACGACAACCACATCTACCCCAGCTTCACATAAGACAACGACGGTATGTGAACCAATAAAGCCTGTTCCACCACTGACAAGTACGGACATATTTTAAGTCTCCTTAAGATGATGATTCCATTATATCACTCTAGCGACGTCTTCTTTTTGGACTTTGGTTAAAGAATTTCCACAGGAAGGTAAAGACAAGATAAATACTAAAGAAGACTAAGAAGCCATAAACTCCCGACACCACATCATTGAAATCCATGATGCCTTCTTGGGTAACTCGTTGACCAATCTCAATGGCTAAAGCGAGACCCACCAACACCACAAAGGTAAAAACAAAGGAAATGAACGTCATGGAATATTTGGATAACCACTTAAATAGAAAATGAACAATGAGAAATAAACCCATTGCCCCCAGTCCAAACACATAAAAATGGAGATCTTTATCACTTAAGCCTAAATTTTGAGTTTGATTAAAGTTAAGTAGCGCTGTGTGAATTTGATTGATTTGGTTAATGAAGAGTTTTAAATAGTCGGACATAGAAGTCTCCTTAGCCCTCATAGTCTATCATAGGCAGCGGAGTTCTTGCGTATTTAACCATGAAAACTTCATGATATAATGGTAAAAATAAAAGGATCCTCTATGCAGCTTTTTAACTCCAAAACCAACCAAATCGAAACCTTTAAACCCATTAAACAAAATCAAGTTTCCATGTATGTCTGTGGACCCACCGTTTATGGAGATGCGCATATTGGCAATGCACGTCCCATCATCGTTTTTGACACCTTAAGAAGAACCTTTGAAGCTTTAGGGTACAGCGTTCACTATGTCTCGAACTATACCGATGTCGATGACAAAATCATCAATAAAGCGCTTGCGGAAGGGGTCGATGAAACGATCATAACAGCACGGAATATTTCTGCGTATCAAGCCATCCGTGAGGGTTTACATTGTGAACCCCTCACAAAAGCGCCTAAAGTAACAGAGACGATGGATCAAATCATTGATTTCATCCAACGTCTGGTGGATAAAGATTTTGCCTATAATATAAAGGGTAATGTGTATTTTAGAGTGACGAAAGCTATGGGTTATGGTGAAATCTCAAAACAACGCATTGAAGACCTTTTGGTCGGTGCGCGCATTGAACAAGAAACTGAAAAAGAAAATCCACTCGACTTTGCCTTGTGGAAAAAAACACAAACAGGTATTCAGTGGGATTCTCCTTGGGGCAAGGGACGTCCTGGGTGGCATACAGAATGTGTCGTCATGATAGATGATTATTTCCATGGGAAAATTGATATTCATGGGGGTGGAATGGATTTGAAATTTCCCCATCACGAAAATGAAGTTGCCCAAGCGCATGCCTGTTTTGACCATGGGTTGGCAAATGTATGGCTTCACAATGGCATGTTGAATATGGACGGAGAAAAGATGTCGAAGTCCATTGGCAATGTGATGTTGGCTAAAGATATGCTTCAACATTTAGGGGGGAATGTCTTACGATGGATGATGTTGTCTACCCATTATCGAGCACCCCTTAATATTGGTGAAGTGGTGATGGAAAATGCAAAAGTTGAAGTTCAAAAGGCAGAGACGTTACTTAAACAAATTGAAATCAAGAGTCAATTGAATCACATCCCCTTAGACTCAAGGGACTACGTTGAATTGTATACTACTTTCTTGCAAGCCTTAGAAGATGATTTGAATACCCCCAATGCGATGAAAGTTGTCTTTGATACCATTAAAGAATTAAATGGGGCTTATCGTCAACGTGAGTGGACAGCTGCTGCTTCGTCCTTATATATCAGTTTAAGGAAAATGTTAAATACACTGGGAATTGTGTTTGATCCTATTATTCTAACGGAAACACAAATTCAGCTTTTTGAAGCATGGAATCAAGCTAAAACAGACAAGAATTTTGAAAAAGCAGATCGTCTACGCCAACAATTGACGGAAGCAAATTTGCTTGTATGAGACCTGAACTGCAAAATGGAGCAACATTAGCTTTTATAGGAGATGCAGTCTTAAGTCTAATGGTGCGGGAGCATCTCATTAGTCTTGGTTTAACAAAAACAAAAGAACTACAAATTCAAAGCATTCGTTATGTGTCAGCTGTGGCACAGGCGAAATTTATCCAATATCTTCTCGATCAAAATGAATTGACCCAAGAAGAAACCCAAATCTACTTAAGAGGCCGTAACCACAAAAGCCTTTCTAAGGCAAAGAATACTGATATCCTAACGTACAGACAAGCAACTGGCTTTGAGTCTTTACTTGGCTATTGGTATTTGAGACACGAGACAGACCGTTTGGAACATATCTGGAACCAAATGAAAACTAACATTTAGGAGGCCCATGGCACAATTCATCTACGGGAAAAACGTTGTTCGCCAACGGATCCAATCCCACAAGAAAATTCATACCCTCTACTTGAGTCAAAGCCATCCGGCGAAGGACATTGAAGAATTGGCTAAATTAAACCATATCCCTTTGAAATACTTAAATGAAAAGGAACTGTCGAAATTTGAGGGACTCCATCAAGGCGTTGTCGCAGAAATCGATGATTATAAGACATATGGGTTAGAAGAGGTTCTTCACCAACTGACTGAGAATGCAACCCTTATTATTTTGGACGGATTAGAAGATCCACATAATCTAGGTGCCATCTTGAGAACAGCGGATGCGACAGGAGTAGATGCCATTATTATTCCAAAGCATGGGTCAGTCTCTTTGAATGCGACGGTCGCTAAAGTATCTACGGGGGCTATTGATACGGTCAAAACCATTACAGTGACCAATCTTAGCCAAACCATCGAAACTTTGAAAGAGCACCATTTTTGGATCTATGGGAGCGAATATACAGATCAAGCTGTAGATTATCGTTCGCTCAAGTATAGTGGAAGAGTTGCGCTTGTGATTGGATCTGAAGGTAAAGGTATTTCGCGTTTGGTCCTCAAAAATTGCGATCAAATTGTGAAAGTACCCATGCTGGGAAGTGTCAGTTCGCTTAATGCATCTGTCACTGCAGCTCTCTTAATGTATGAGATATTGAATCAACGTTTTCCTTTCCAAAAATAACTAACGGGGGAGGAAAGTTTATGTATCCGTCACAGAGTGACTATGAATTGCTTTATATGATCCACCAAAACGATGAAGAGAGTTTGGCTATACTTCTTCAGCGTTACCACGCCGTGATTTGGGCCATTGTTCATGAGTTATCGCCTAAGCCAGTTCCTTATGAAATTGACTTAGAAGACTTACACCAAGAAGGCACGCTTGGACTCATGGATGCAGTTAATCGATTTAGAGAAGACAAAGAGATTTCATTTGGGACTTTTGCGAGAGTGTGTATTGATCGACAGATCCGTACAGCATTACGCAAGTATCGATCACATACCTATCGATTATTGAGTAAAGCGGTCTCGTTAGACAGTCCCATCAACGAGGATGAAGACTTAACACTCCTGGATGTGCTGGCCATCGATAACCGTCAGGCGGATCCTATCTACTGTACCGATGTAAAATGGGCGCAAGAACAAATTCCCATGATCAAAGAAGGTTTACCTGAGTATCAATGGGATATCTACCACTATCACGCGTTAGGGTATAGTTATCGGGAAATTGCTCAGCATTTTGGAATCAGTGAAAAAGATGTCGATAATGTGATTCAGAAAATCCGTAAGAAAATTAGTCGCTTGTTTGACACCTTATAGGTGGTATGTTAGAGTTATTAAGCAAGAAATAAAAGAGGAATTTATGGCAGATAAAAGCAATCATGTGATTCTAACTTGTAGCGTTTGTCTGAACCGTAATTATACGACTTCTCGCAATAAAGCTAACGCGAGTCAACGACTCGAGCTTATGAAATTTTGCAAGCATTGCGGTAAGCAAACCTTGCATAAAGAAACAAAGTAGGAGGAGAGCACAATGTTAAAATGGTTTAGTCTCTCAGGGATATTTACGGAAATCAAACGTATACGTTGGCCAAAGCAAGATGAAATCTTACATTTAGGTGGGGTTGTCATTGCGTTCATCGTATTTTTTGGTATTTTCTTTATCCTGAGTGAAGCACTCATTGCTTATTTCCTCAAACTCATTGGAATTGGAGCCTAACATGGAAGAAAACGTCAAAGAGTGGTACGTCGTAAATACCTATGCCGGCCATGAAAATAGAGTCAAAGAAAATCTTGAACGTCGTGTTGAAACGATGGGCATCGAAAATAACCTGTTTAGAATTCTAGTCGCTGAAGAATCAGAGATTGAAATTAAGAACGGTAAGAAGGTTGAAAAGATGCGTAATCTTTTCCCGGGTTATCTCTTTGTTGAAATGATTATGACAGATGAAGCTTGGTATGTTGTTCGTAATACCCCAGGTGTAACTGGATTTATTGGATCTTCAGGTGGAGGCGCTAAACCTTTCCCTGTTTCACCCGATGAAATCGAATCCATCTTCCGTCGCTTAGGTTTAAGTGAAAACAAGATTAAAGTGGACTTTGCAGTGGGCAATCATGTTCGTATCCTCAATGGACCTTTCAGTGGTATTGAAGGACTCGTGGATAGTATGAATGATGAATCCCAAAGTGCAGTTGTACTTACGACCTTATTTGGCCGTGAAACACCCACAGAAATTGCCTACATTGATTTAGAAAAGACGTTATAACACACTCGCAAGAGTGTGTTTCTTTTATAATATATTTCGTGTATAGTCATAATGTAAAACTTAGGAGGGCAACCTATGATTGAATTTAATAAACCTATCTTGCAAACAAAGGGACTTGAATATATTAATGAAGCAATTGTTCAGAATCGAAAAATTTGTGGAGATGGACCTTTTACTAAACGTTGCAATCAATGGATGGAAGACCAATTCAAATCACCAAAAGCTTTACTGACCACGTCATGTACACATGCCATCGAAATGGCAGCCATATTATGCGATATAAAAGCTGGGGATGAAGTTATTTGTCCATCCTTTACTTTTGTTTCAACAGTGAATGCGTTCGTTTTAAGAGGTGCAACCATTGTATTTGTAGACATACGTCCAGATACACTAAACATTGACGAAACGCTCATTGAATCTGCAATTACACCCAAGACGAAAGCAATTGTTCCAGTTCACTATGCAGGGGTTGCTTGTGAAATGGACACCATTATGGCTCTTGCTAAAAAATATCATTTATTTGTTATAGAGGATGCTGCACAAGGAGTTATGTCCACCTATAAAGGTCAAGCTCTTGGAACAATTGGTGATTTTGGTTGTTTCAGTTTCCATGAAACAAAAAACTATACTATGGGAGAAGGTGGAGCGCTCTTAATCCAAAACAAAGAGCTTATTCAACGGGCAGAAATCATCCGTGAAAAAGGAACAGATCGATCACGCTATTTACGTGGTCAAGTAGATAAATATTCATGGGTTGACATAGGGAGCTCATTTTTACCCAGTGATATTAATGCAGCTTATTTATTTGCTCAACTTGAGGAAGCTTCTGAAATTAATCATGCGAGACTAGATATTTGGAATACGTACTTTCAAGCTTTAAATCAAACTGAATTTTTAAAACATATAGAACTACCTACCATTCCAAACGAATGTACCCACAACGGGCACATGTTTTATATTAAATGCAAAGATTTGGTTGAAAGAACAGCGCTCATCGCAAACTTGAAGTCGCATGGTATTCAAGCAGTATTTCATTATGTGCCCTTACACAGTGCTCAAGCAGGTATTCAGTTCGGTCGTTTTATTGGTGAAGATCGCTATACATCCAAGGAAAGTGAAAGACTGGTTCGTCTGCCTTTCTATCATGGACTTCAAAAAAGTGAGATTGAATTTATCGTTAAAACGATTGGTGAGTTCTACTCAGTCAATTAGTACAGTTTTTAAGGTCGATTCTTGTTGTTGACGTGGGTTTATCAAAATCATATAATAAGTAAGCCTAACAAGGCACTTAGCGTGGGAGGACGTGCAACCGTCCGATTTAACCGCGACTAACATTTCAAATAAGGAGGAATGTACTAGTGAGTAAAAAAGTTGCTAAAGTCGTTAAGCTTCAGTTCCCTGCGGGCGGCGCCCGTCCAGGACCAGCCTTAGCGTCTGCCAGTGTCAACATGCCACAATTCTGTGCTGCATTTAATGATGCTACCCGTGAACGTGCTGGGGATATTGTCCCTGTCATCATCACAGCCTATGAAGACAAATCATTTGATTTTGTCCTCAAAACTACCCCTGCATCCGTTATGCTTTTAAAAGCAGCAAAGGTTGAAAAGGGAAGTGGATCTGCAAAACTTACTAAAGTTGGAACTGTTACGGTTGAAGACTTGAAGAGAATTGCAGAATACAAATTGCCAGACCTCAATGCCAATGATGTTGAAGGTGCAATGGCCATCGTCGCCGGGACTGCTCGTAATATGGGTATTGTCATCGAAGGCTACGGGAAGTAGGAGGTCACCATGGCAAAACAAGGTAAGAAGTATACTGCTGCGGCTGCACAAGTTGACCACACCAAGTTATACGCGATCGCGGATGCAATCGCATTGGCTAAAAAGATTAACACAACTAAATTCGACGCTTCCGTCGAAATGTCATTCCGTTTAAATGTAGATCCTCGTCATGCGGATCAACAAATTCGTGGTGCGGTTGTATTGCCTCATGGAACTGGCCGTACTCAAAAAGTATTGGTTATTACACAAGGCCCTAAAGAAAAAGAAGCTTTGGATGCTGGTGCAGATTATGCTGGCGGCAAAGAAATCTTGGAAAAAGTTAAAGGCGGATGGTTTGATTTCGATATTATCGTAGCGACCCCAGATATGATGGGCGAACTTGGTAAATTGGGTAAAATCCTCGGTCCTAAAGGTTTAATGCCTAATCCTAAAACCGGTACCGTTACCATGGATGTTGCGAAAGCTGTTGTCGACATCAAAAAAGGTAAAGTTGAATACCGCGTTGATAAAGAAGGAAATATTGGTGTTTTAGTAGGTAAAGTCTCCTTCGCTGAAGACAAATTAGCTGAAAACATCAAAACGATCTTTGATTTGATTAACCGTGCTCGTCCAGCTGCTGTCAAAGGCATCTATATGAAAAATGTTGTACTTTCTACAACGATGGGTCCTGGCATCAAAATCGATACCACAACATTCTAAAATAAACGTGTCTTCGGACACGTTTTTTCTTGACAGTTGCGCTACATTTGATAGAATAGGACTGTTCAATAGACCCAAGACAGCAACGGCCAAGTGCTTAATCAAGTTGCCGAGGTGTAAAAGAAATGATCTTTTACTCACGCTGTCACTGGCGTGAGTTTTATTTTTTCTTAAAGTCTATTGTCATAAAAAGAAGGAGGTAGTCGTCCTATGAATCAATCGATACTCGAAAGTAAAAAGGCAGTTGTTGGCGAAATTAGTGAAAAACTAAAATCGTCTGAATCTTCTGTGGTTGTCGAATATCGTGGCTTAAGTGTTCGTGAAGTGACCGAGCTCCGCCGTTTATTGTTGAAAGAAGGAATTGATTTTAAAGTCTATAAAAATTCCTACTTTGAACGTGCTGCGGATGATCTTGGTTTCTCTGAACTCAAGAAAAGCCTGACTGGACCTAATGCGTTCGCCTTCAGCAGCGATGCAGTAGCGCCTAGTCGTATCTTAGCGAAATTCGCTAAAAAGCATAAATTTTTGGTCCTTAAAGGTGGCGTTGTAGAAGGTAAAGTTGTCGATGCAGACACCATTATTACCTTGTCCAAGCTTCCAAATCGCGAAGGTATGATTTCCATGGTATTGGGTATGTTACAATCCCCTGTCCGTAGTTTCGCTTACGCATTGGCCCAAATTGCTGAACAAAAAGCTCAAGCTTAATTAAACAAAAAAGGAGAATTAAAAACATGGCAAAATTAAATGCACAAGACGTCATTGCTTCCCTAAAGGACATGACCATTCTAGAATTAAATGATTTGATCAAAGCAATCGAAGAAGAATTTGGTGTTTCCGCTGCTGCACCTGCTGCCGCTGCTGGACCAGTTGAGGCTGCTGCACCTGCTGGACCTGTTGAAGTATCTGTAATTCTAAAAGAAGTAGGACCTTCAAAAGTCGGCGTTATCAAAGTTGTTCGTGAACTCACAGGCTTAGGCTTGGTCGAAGCGAAGGGCTTAGTTGATAGTGCGCCTACCGCAATCAAAGAAAAAGTCAGCGCAGAAGTTGCTGCTGAAGTTAAAAAGAAACTCGAAGAAGCTGGCGCAGTCGTCGAAGTCAAATAACCTTTTCACCTCACTAGTTGTGTTGTGAAAGGGGGATCTGATTATTGACTCACTACTTCAAAAATCCTGAAAATCTAGCTCATAACCGGAAAGAAATCACTTTCCGGTTTTTGGGCATTTATGTCACGCTAACGGTTGATGATGGTGTTTTCTCTAAAAGCAAACCGGATGATGGGTCACTCTATTTGATCGAAGAAGTCTTAAAACATAAACCTCAGGGATCTGTTTTAGATCTTGGATCCGGGGTTGGATTGATGAGTATTCTTTTAAAACAACATGCCCCTGACTGTAGTGTCAAAGGCTTTGAAGTTAATCCAAGAGCACTCCAATGCGCAATTGAAAGTGCGCAAAAATTAAAACTTGAAATTGAATTCGAAGAGAAGGATGTGACGAAAGGATTTGAAGGAACCTATGATTGGATTTTAACCAATCCACCCATTCGGGCCGGGAAAGCCGTTGTCTATACTTTCTTCAAAGAAGCCTCGAAACATTTAGCTCACCATGGAAAGTTTGTGGTGGTGATTCGACGTCAACAAGGCGCAGCTTCAGCATTTAAAGAATTAGAGACATTATTTAATGATGTAGAAAGATTAGATTTACGTAAAGGGTATGAGATATTAATGGCTCAAAACCCATTGACTTAGGACTTGACATTTGTTAGTATTATATATTGCATAAAACTTTAATGATACGATGGGAAAAAATGCCCTTTTTGTGCATTTTAACTCATGAAAGGACGACTTAAATGGAAAAAAACAAAACTTACCGCGTCATCGAATTTGGCAAAAAAGCTAAACGACGTGACTACTCAAAAGTCAGTGGAAGCCTAGAATTACCGAACCTCGTTGAAATCCAAACGGACTCATTTGACTGGTTCAAACGCGAAGGTATCCGTGAAGTCTTTGAGGAAATTTATCCAGTTACCAACTACACTGGAAATATCCGTCTCAACTTCTTAAATTATGAATTTCAAGAACCAAAATATTCGGTTCCTGAATGTAAAGAAAGAGAAGCTAACTATGCGGCGCCATTAAAAGCGACGATGATGTTAGAAATGACCAATCCCACGACCGGTGAAATCACTGAACGTCATGAAGAGGTCTTTTTGGGCGAGTTTCCTTTAATGACCGATACCGGCACCTTTATCATTAATGGGGCTGAACGCGTTATCGTATCTCAAATCGTACGTTCTCCAGGTGCATACTACGATGCCTTCTATATGAAGGACAAGGATGCTAACTTACAAGAAGTTTATAAGAGTGAGCTTATTCCGAGTCGTGGTACTTGGTTAGAATTTATGACGGCGTTTAAGAAAGCCAACAGTCCACAAGCTTCCTACTCTGGCGAGAATGTCGGCCAAAATGATTCCGATTTCCATTTAAACGTTTCGATTGATCGTAAACGTAAAATATTATCGACCATTCTATTTAAAGCGGTTGGTTTCTCATTGGACTTAGAACGTGGTGAAGATGCTTTTGATACCTCTTCGTTTAAAGTTTTCTTACAAGCTTTAAAAATGCCGGTGAACGACATCCAAATGGAAGTTGAACCACGTGAATTCTTAAACTTGTACATTCTTCTCTATACTGCATTCTTTGGAGAATACCCAGAAATCGTAAACACCTTAGTTGCGGATAAGATTAAAACCACCAAAGAAGCATTGTATGAAATCTACAACAATCAACGTTCGGATGAAATCGCCACTGAAGAAGGTGCGATTAATTTAATGCGGGCTAAATTCTTTGATGTCCGTCGTTATGATCTAACCAAAGCGGGTCGTTTCAAATTAGGTAAGAAATTATCAGTGACTTCACGTTTAATCAACAACATTGTTGCTCAAGATATCTTGAACGACAAAGGTGAAGTGGTCATTACAAAAGGTACCAAGATTGAACGTCATGAAAAAGCAATCTTAACTGAAATCCTATCCTCTGGTTTAAATATGGATGCGTTCCCTTACAATCCATTGTTCTCTTATCCTGAAAATGTCAAAGTATCTACCAAAGTTAAACAAGCTTTAGTGGGCCGTATTTTGGCGCTTGATTGTGAGGCGAGTGGAACCCGTTATTCAGCGGGGATGGTCTTGTGTGAGAAGGATGTTGAAAATCTCGCAAAAGTCTATGAACAAGTTGAAATTTATGGCGGATTAATCGCACGTAAAGTCACTTTAGACAAAAACAATGTTCGTGCAGTTTTAAACTATGGACAACGTTTCTTTGTCTTGGGTCGTATTACAGCAAAAGATCAAGATGTTATGACTTCTGGGGGAGAATTTCTGGTTGATCGATATATTCCTGATACCGAAAGTTTCAAACTTAAATCAGATCAAGAACAAGGCATTGTTAACTTAGTAGCAGGTAAGACATCTGTTGAAGCTTGGCTCATTGGTGCAGCTGTTCAACAAGTCTTTGTTTATGCGAAAGAATCCACTAAAGTGGTTAAAGTATTGGGAACAGATCCTTTCTTAAGTAAGAAAACAGTCACCATGAGTGATATGATCGCTTCCTACGATTACCTTCTTAATATGAGTGATGGTATTGGTGAAACCGATGATATTGACCAATTGGGAAATCGTCGTATTCGTACCGTCGGTGAACTCATTCAAAACCAATTTAGAATTGGGTTGAGCCGTATGGAACGCGTCGTTAAAGAACGCATGTCCATTTCTGACTTTACCAATTTAACCCCTAAGAATCTGACGAATATTCGTCCACTGACCGCTGCGATTAAAGAGTTCTTCTCTTCTTCTCAGCTCTCTCAATTCATGGATCAAACCAATCCATTGGCTGAACTGACCAATAAACGTCGTATTTCTGCTTTAGGTCCTGGGGGCTTAACCCGTGAACGTGCAGGCTTTGAAGTGCGTGACGTGCATGCTTCTCACTATGGCCGTATTTGTCCAATTGAAACCCCTGAAGGTCCAAACATTGGTCTGATTTCTAATCTAACGTCGTATGGACGTGTGAATGAATATGGATTTATTCAAACACCTTACCGTATGGTGGGTGAAAATGGATCGGTCAGTGATGAAGTTGTTTACTTATCTTCTGATGATGAAATGGATTATTACATTGCCCAAGCCAATGAAGTTGTGGATGGAAAACTTGCCCACGATGAAGTGGTTGTTCGTTATAAAGGTGACCATATCTTGGCTAAGAAAGAAATGGTTGAATTGGCAGACGTTTCGCCGAAGCAAATTGTTTCTGTCGCAACCGCATGTATTCCTTATTTAGAAAATGATGATGCTTCTCGTGCTTTGATGGGTGCGAATATGCAACGTCAAGCCATTCCACTTATTAGACCTAATTCCCCGTATGTTGGAACTGGGATTGAACACCGGATTGCGTCTGACTCAGGGTCTGCTGTCATTGCTACTCAACAAGGTTTAGTAACCTATGTGGATGCCAATAAGATTGTGACCATTGGGGATCTTGGCGAAAAGGTCTATAACCTACAAAAATTTAAACGTTCCAACCAAGGAACTTGTATCAACCAAAAACCAATCGTTAGTAAAGGTGAATTGGTGGATCGTGGAGATGTCTTAGCTGATGGACCTGCGATGCAAAATGGCGAATTGGCATTGGGCCAAAACGTTCGTATTGCCTTTATGACCTGGTATGGCTACAACTATGAAGATGCTGTTATTATGTCTGAACGTTTGGTCAAAGAAGATGTCTATACCTCCATTCATATCGAAGAATATGACATTGAGGTACGTGATACCAAGTTAGGTCCTGAAGAAATCACCCGCGATATTCCAAACGTTTCTCAAGACTCCTGCCGTCATCTAGATGCACGTGGCATCGTTATGATTGGGGCAGAAGTTAAAGAAGGCGATATCTTAGTGGGTAAAGTTACCCCTAAGGGTCAAAGTGAAATTTCCCCTGAAGAAAAGCTACTCTTAGCGATCTTTGGCGATAAATCTCGTGAAGTGAGAGACAATTCCTTGAAAGTACCGCATGGTGGATCAGGGATTGTTCAATCAGTTCGTATCTTTAAACGCTCAGAAGGTCATGATTTACCACCGGGTGTCAATGAAGTGGTAAAAGTTTATATTGTTCAAAAACGTAAGATTTCTGAAGGGGATAAGATGGCTGGCCGTCATGGCAACAAAGGCGTTATCTCTAAGATTCTTCCGATTGAAGACATGCCGTTCTTACCTGATGGGTCTCAAGTTGACATTATGTTGAACCCATTCGGAGTTCCTTCTCGTATGAATATCGGTCAAGTCCTTGAAATTCACTTAGGCATGGCTGCTGATAAATTAGGCGTGAAGTTTGCGACCCCAGTTTTTGATGGGATCAACAATGAAGAACTCAAATCCATCATGGAAGAAGCGAAGCTATCTGAAGATGGGAAAACCATTCTATATGATGGACGTACCGGTGAACCCTTTGATGAACGTATCTCAGTAGGGGTCATGTATATGATTAAGTTGGCGCACATGGTAGACGATAAACTCCATGCTCGTGCAACTGGTCCTTATTCCTTAGTTACACAACAACCTTTAGGCGGTAAAGCTCAGAATGGTGGACAACGTTTCGGGGAAATGGAAGTTTGGGCACTTGAAGCTTATGGCGCATCCAGCACCCTTCAAGAAATCTTGACCATTAAGTCAGATGATATTATGGGTCGTACCAAAACCTATGAAGCCATTATTAAAGGCAAAGATATTCCAGAACCAGGCGTGCCTGAGTCCTTCCGTGTTCTCAAACACGAATTAAACGCTTTGGCGATTGATGTTAGACTCATCGGTGAAGATGGTGATGTGGTCGATATGAAGAAAATTGAACTTGAAGATACCAATTTGATGTTGGATGAAACCTTACCTCCGATTGGTGATTTAGGGATTGATGAAGAGGACCTTGCGGAAGCAGCGGTCGTAGGCATAGATGATTATGAAGCCGAAGTCCTCGGCGAAGAAGAATAGGAGAACCCAAACATGAGTATCAACAATTTCTCTTCCATTCAAATCGGTCTAGCTTCTCCAGCAAAAATTCGTGAATGGTCTCACGGTGAAGTTAAAAAACCTGAAACCATTAACTATCGTTCTCAAAAACCTGAACGTGATGGCTTATTCTGCGAACGTATTTTCGGTCCTTCCAAAGATTGGGAATGTTACTGCGGTAAGTATAAGAAAGTCCGTTATAAAGGGGTCGTTTGTGATCGTTGTGGAGTTGAAGTAACCAAGTCATCTGTACGTCGTGAACGTATGGGTCACATTGAATTGGCTGCACCTGTAGCCCACATTTGGTATTTAAGAGGTATTCCATCTCGGATGTCTTTGTTGTTGGGAATTACACCTAAGAACTTAGAAGAAGTGGTTTACTTCGTATCTTGGGTTGTAACTGATTCAGGCACGACGCCTCTATCTGTTAAACAAATCCTATCTGAACAAGAATACCGTAACTATAGCCGTCGCTATGGGTATGGTTCTTTCGTTGCGAAGACGGGCGCTGAAGCGGTTAAAGAATTACTGGAACGTGTCGACTTAGACAAAGAACATAAAGCTGTTGTTGAGGATTTAAGAGAAGCTCAAGGCGATAAGCGTAAGAAACTCATCAAGCGTTTAGAAACCATTGAAGCATTTAGAAACTCAAGCAATGAACCTGATTGGATGGTTTTAACCATTCTTCCAGTCATTCCACCTGATTTACGTCCAATGTTGCAATTGGATGGCGGACGTTTTGCGACCAGTGATTTAAATGATCTCTATCGTCGTGTTATTACCCGTAACAATCGTTTACGTAAGCTGATTGACATGGGAACCCCTGCGATCATCGTTCAAAACGAAAAACGTATGCTTCAAGAAGCCGTCGATGCTTTAATCGACAATGGTCGTCGTTCTAAACCTATTACAGGTGCAGGTGGACGTCCCCTTAAATCCTTGTCGCATAGTCTAAAAGGTAAACAAGGTCGTTTCCGTCAAAACTTATTGGGTAAACGTGTCGACTTCTCGGGTCGTTCAGTTATTGCGGTTGGACCAGATTTGAAGATGTATCAATGTGGTCTTCCTCGTGAAATGGCCATTCAATTGTTTAAACCTTTTGTCATCAATGAAATCGTCAATCGTCAACTCTCCTCTAATCCTAAGAGCGCTGAGAAGTTGATTGAACGTCAAGATCCACGTGTGTGGGATATTGTTGAAGATGTTATTGAAAATCATCCAGTGCTCTTAAACCGTGCACCTACGTTGCATCGATTAGGAATCCAAGCCTTCAAACCTAAACTTGTTGAAGGACGCGCCATTCGTCTACATCCTTTGGTAACCCCAGCATTTAATGCTGACTTTGATGGTGACCAAATGGCTGTCCACGTACCTTTGAGTGAAGAATCTCGTGCTGAAGCTGAAGTCTTGATGTTGGGTTCCAATAATATCTTGGGTCCAAAAGATGGTAAGCCAATTGTTACACCTTCTCAAGATATGGTCATGGGTAACTTCTATATGAATATGGAAGAAACTGCAGAGGAATTCTTTAAGAAAGCCGCTCAAATCAAATCCTTAGGGGATGAAGAAGAAGCGTCTAAATGGCATACCTATGGCGAAAATGAAGGTCATGTTTATCGTGATATCAATGAAGCCATTATGGCCTATGAAAACAAACAAATTCATCTCCATACCCGCATTGGGGTCAAAGCGAAGTCCTTACACAAATTAGGATTTACGCCTGCTCAAAATGCTGGTTATTTAATTACGACCTATGGAAAATTAGTCTTTAATGAAATGTTCCCAAGTGACTTCCCTTATATTAATGAAGTTACCAAAGAAAACTTTATTGCGACACCCGAACGTTATTTTGTTCCACAAGGACAGAATATTAAAGAAGCCATCGCTAAACTTCCTTTAAGTATTGAACTTAAGAAGAAAGATTTAGGAACCATTATCTCTGAAGTCTTTGCCAGATATGGAACCACGAAGACCTCTGAAATCTTAGATATGATTAAAGATAATGGGTTTAAATACTCTACCATTGCAGGGATGACCGTTGCGTTATCCGACATTGTTGTCTCTCCTAAAACCAATGAATATATTGAAAAGGGAAAAGTCGATGAAGCTAAATTGATGGATCTCCGTCAACGTGGACGTTTAACCCCTCGTGAGTGGGAACGTCATGTAACCATCTTGTGGGATCGTATTAAATCTGAAATTGGAAAAGACTTGGAAGCACATCTTCCACGTAAAAACCCAATCAACATGATGAAAACCTCTGGTGCACGTGGGAATGCTTCTCACTTTACACAGTTGGCTGGTACCCGTGGATTGATGGGTAAACCTTTCAAGGCAACCTCTACAGGCGACATCATGCAGCAATATGAATCTGAAGATGTAACCAAGAATAAAGAACCACTGGTTGAAAAAGTTAAAGACCTCATTGAATGGGGCATCTTAGATTACCTTATCCCAAGTGATGAACGTATGAAATTAGCTTCCATAACGGAAGTGGTTGAACGTGCTGAATACTTAGAATATATGGCTGAAAGTCTGATTGATCGCAAGAAAAAAGAAGGCTTAGACGAAATTCTTCGTAAAGCAGCGTCCTCCAAACAAAAACAAGCCCTCATCCTTGATCTTCTCAAAGATGGCTCCAAGGAAATTTTCCATGAAGTCGGTGCAGGCGAACAAAAATCCTTAAAGAATATTAAAGATGTTAAAGAAAAAGCGGAAGCACTCCGTGCTTTAGCGCGTCGTTTAGTTGATGATAACCGTGTCAGTGAAGAAACCTTACATAAGGCTGAGATTTCACGTCAACTCCGTCATACGTTGATGGAACTCTTATCTAAAGAGTCTGAAATGATCTTAGATTTATTGACCCCTGATCAAAAATTAACCCTCAAGTCTATTAAGAAATCCAACAGTCATGAAGACCTCAAAGAATTTGCTTTGGCCATCATGAGTGACAGTGCCTTGAATTTGAAGAAGGTTCAACAAGCGCATATGGGCTTATTGATTCCAGAATTCATCAAGAAGCATTTGGAGAAAGAAAGTACGTTCATTAAGAATATTACTACGGCTAAAGACATTGACGCTTTACGTCTACGTAAGACCAATAAAGAAGAATACATCAATGTATTAGCTGAACATCTTGTGGATCAAAACCGCGTCTCTATGAATGTCCTTCAAAAACTTGAAAGTGATATTCGTAAAGAAAAAGGAACCTTATTGGCAGATCATTTATCTGCTGGGACCTTAGAAATCGTTGAACTCTTAAGTGATGAAGACAAGATCATTCTTGCCAACATCAAAGGGAAGAAACAACGCTCTGAAGAACTCAAACCAATCATTGAAACGTTACTGACACACTCAGAATTAACCCAAGAAGTCTTGGATAAAGCTGAATTAAGAAAAGTCATTACGGAAGGGTTGAAAAACCAAGAGCCGCTCATTATTTCCTTGCTTACCGAAGATGAACTTTCGTTATTAGGTGAAAGCAAAGATAAAAAACTCAAAGCCGATGGCTTGAAAGCTTTATGTGATACCTTGATTCAAGATACACGTTTCTCTTATACGCAACTCGATGAATTCCAGGCAGTTAAAGCCATGGTGGCCAAAACAGTTTCGTACCTAGAAGACCGTACCCCTGAAATCTATGTCTTGGTCCAAGATCTCTTCACCACTGAAACCTCAGAACGCAAACAATTCCCATCTCTTGCCCTAAAATTAGTGCAAGAAAAAGTCATTGATCAAAGCTTCTTAGATCGTTTAGACAATAAGAAATTGATCGTGGAAATGTTGTTAACAGAGGCCACCGAGGTTCGTGCGCTTTTGACCCCGATCCAAATTGAAATCTTAGCTGAAGCTAAGGGTAAACAAATGGATCTCATTAATGGCGTTGTTGAGAGTCTATTGTCGGGTGCCTTAGTGACCCCAGAAATCGTTACAAAATGGCAGCGTCGCGAACTTATTGCGAAGACACGCAAACTCATCCAAAGCGATTCAGATAAGATTCGTCAACATTTAAATCCTGAAGAGTTGGCACAACTTGAAGCCAATGAACAAAACTTAGAACTGGGTTATCATGACTTGGCTAAGAAACTCATTGATTCAAATAAAATTACGTATACCCGCTTCCTTGAAATCAAAGATAACGATACGACCCATACGGTTGAAAGCGTTGGAACTGAAGTCAGAGATGCGGTTAAGGTTGAAGCTTTACGTGAACGTAAATATGCAACCTCCATCTTCGAAGTACCTATTTATTCTTCCTTCCGTCACGGTCTAAACGTGTCTGAGTTCTTTATTTCAACTCACGGGGTACGTAAAGGGTTAACCGATACGGCCTTGAAAACTGCTGAGTCTGGTTACTTGACCCGTCGTTTAGTCGACGTTGCCCAAGATGTCATGATTTCAGAAGAGGATTGTGGTACCGATCGCAGTGCAATTGTTTCAGATATTATGGATCGTAAGACCAACACAGTGATTGAAGCGCTCTATGACCGTTTGGTTGGACGTTACGCTAAAGAAGATGTGGTAGATCCTCAGACTGGCAAAGTTTATGTTGAAAGTGATGAACTCATTTCCGATGCAGTTGCCCGTGAAATTGTGGACGCTGGTATTAAAAAAGTTGCCATCCGTAACGTCTTCACGTGCGAAACCACATATGGTGTTTGTAAGCGTTGTTATGGTCGTAATATGGCCACTGGAAAAGTGGTTGAAGTCGGCGAAGCAGTTGGAATCATGGCGGCTCAATCCATTGGTGAACCTGGAACTCAGCTCACCATGCGTACCTTCCATACGGGAGGTGTTGCGGCTGCTGAAGGGGGAGACATCACCCAAGGGTTACCTCGTGTTGAAGAATTGTTTGAAGCACGTCGTCCTAAGAAACCTGCGCTACTAGCTAAAGTCAGTGGAACCATCAGTACCATTGAAGGGGTTGACCCCAATATCTATTCGTACTTACTCTCTGTGGTCAATGCGGAAGAAGCTAAATTTAAGAATATTCGTGATTTGGAATCCTTCAAATCCTCCGAAGACAATGAATCTAGAGGCAATAAAGACCTCTTGATGCGTATCGTTATCACCAATGAGAAGGAAAGTGTTGAACACTTTGCTTCCTTGACTCAGCATATTCGTCCTTGGTTAAAAGTAGGTTCTGTCATCGAAGCCGGTGATAAGTTGACTGAAGACCATATTGATCCTAAGGAACTCTTAGAAGTGGGTGGTATTAGTTCCGTCCAACTCTATATCCTAAAGGAAGTCAAAAAGGTTTACCAAAGCCAAGGGATTGAAATCTCCGACAAACATATTGAAGTTATGATCAAGCAGATGATGCGTAAAGTTGTGATTACGGATGGACAAGATACTCACCTCAGTCCAGGTATCCAACTCTCCTTACCAAACATCACCAACTTCAACCGTAAAGTTCTCTTAACGGGAAAACGCCCCGCGATCTTCAAACCGGTCTTGTTGGGTATTTCCAAATCTTCAGTTGAAACAGATTCGTTCCTATCCGCAGCTTCTTTCCAAGAAACCACTAAAGTCTTGACCGATGCAGCCATTAAAGGCAAAGTCGATCATTTGATGGGTCTAAAAGAAAATGTCATTATCGGGAAACGTATTCCTGCTGGAACTGGCTCACATGCTGAACGTGAAAGTTCAACACGCATTAAAGCCATGACTGCAGACATGAAGTTTGCGCGTGAAGAACGTCATCGTATCTTAGAAGAAGAACAACAAGCTTTACCTCCAGAAATGACACGTGATTCACGTGATGATGACAACGGTTTTTAAAAGTTGTTGACAGGCTTATTAATCCATATTATTATGTGTTAGCCTATGAAATGAAGTGTTTCCCTCAGTGGAAACCTTCGTTTTAGGAATATGTTTAGCACACCCGGAAGCGTGTGCACACGAAAGGAGTAGCAATGCCTACCATTAACCAATTGGTCAGCCAAGGACGTACCGATAAGACGTACAAATCAAAATCACCTGCACTTAACCGCGGATTGAACACACTCGAACGTCGTCCAACTGACATCTCATCGCCTCAAAAAAGAGGAGTCTGTACCCGTGTTGGTACCATGACCCCTAAAAAGCCTAACTCTGCTTTACGTAAATACGCCCGTGTTCGTTTATCCAACGGCATGGAAGTAACTGCGTATATTCCAGGAATCGGTCACAATCTTCAGGAACACTCCGTCGTCCTCATTCGTGGGGGACGTGTTAAGGATTTACCTGGGGTACGTTACCACATCATCCGCGGCACACTCGACTGTGCTGGGGTTGCCAAACGCCTACAAAGCCGTTCACTCTATGGAGCGAAACGTCCTAAGGCTGCGAAGTAAAGGAGAAAGACCATGCCAAGAAAAGGTTATATTGCTAAAAGAGACGTATTGGTCGATCCAATTTACAACTCTAAATTGGTTACACGTTTAATTAATAAAGTCATGATTGATGGCAAACGCGGTGTCGCTCAAACCATCCTCTATGATGCATTTGACAAAATTCAAGATAAAACTGGACGTCAACCGATGGAAGTCTTCGAACAAGCATTGTCGAATATCATGCCAATGTTAGAGTTGAAGGCTCGCCGTGTAGGGGGTTCCAACTATCAAGTTCCTGTCGAAGTTTCCCAAGAAAGACGTTTGACTTTAGGTCTACGTTGGTTGGTTAATTACGCGCGTTTGCGTAATGAAAAAACCATGGAAATCCGTTTGGCTAACGAAATCATGGATGCTGCTAATGGCTCCGGTGCTTCTGTTAAAAAACGTGAAGATATCCACAAAATGGCTGAAGCTAATAAGGCGTTTGCTCATTACCGTTGGTAAGAGACACATCGCTACGATAGGAAAGGAGGCAATGAATGAATCGTGAATTTTCTTTAGCGAATACACGTAATATTGGAATTATGGCGCATATTGATGCGGGTAAGACCACGACGACTGAACGTATTCTATTTTATACCGGGAAGACTCATAAGATTGGTGAAGTACATGATGGGGCTGCTACCATGGACTGGATGGCTCAAGAGCAAGAACGTGGGATTACCATCACGTCTGCTGCGACCACTGCTGCATGGAATGGCAATCGTATCAACATCATCGATACCCCAGGGCATGTTGACTTCACTGTTGAAGTTGAACGTTCCTTACGTGTTTTAGATGGTGCTGTCACTGTATTGGATGCAAAGTCTGGGGTTGAACCTCAAACTGAAACCGTATGGCGTCAAGCGACTAAGTATGGTGTACCACGTATTGTATTCGTCAATAAGATGGATGCTACAGGTGCAGACTTCTACATGTCATTTAAGTCTTTACAAACTCGTCTAGGCGCAAAAGCGACACCTTTACAACTTCCAATCGGGGTAGAAAACTACTTTGATGGATTGGTTGATTTAGTGGATCGTAAAGCGCGCATATTCTCAGGGGTTAAAGAGAAGGATGATACCTACGCAGAAATTCCTACAGAAATGAAAGCGGATGTTGAAAAATATCGCGCTGCTCTGATTGAAATGGTGGCTGACTTTGATGATGTACTAATGATGAAAGTCTTGGAAGGCGAAGAACCAACCATTGCTGAAATTAAATTAGCCATCCGTAAAGCAGTCGTTACAGGAGAATTCTTCCCTGTCCTCTGTGGAGCTGCTTATAAGAATAAAGGCGTTACAGCGATGTTGGATGCGGTTATAGATTATCTCCCATCCCCATTAGATGTACCTGCCATTAGAGGAATTAACCCTGATACAGATGCTGAAGATGTTCGTGAATCAGATGATTCTAAACCGTTCTCAGCGCTGGCTTTCAAGATTATGACAGACCCCTTCATTGGACGTCTAACCTACTTCCGTGTGTACTCGGGTACCATTGAAGCTGGTAACTATGTTTATAACTCCACCAAAGATAAACGTGAACGTTTTGGCCGCTTGGTTCAAATGCACGCCAACCATCGTGAAGATATTCCTCAAGTCTACGCCGGCGATATCGCTGCAGCGATAGGTTTGAAAGATACCACCACAGGGGATACCTTGTGTGATGAAAAACATCCTATTATTCTAGAATCCATGGTCTTCCCTGAACCGGTTATCAATATTGCTATTGAACCTAAGTCCAAGAATGACCAAGACAAAATGTCCATTGCACTCAGCAAACTTGCTGAAGAAGATCCTACGTTTAAAACTTTTACGGATCCTGAAACAGGCCAAACGATCATCGCGGGTATGGGTGAACTTCACCTAGATATCATCGTTGACCGTATGAAACGTGAATTTAAAGTAGAAGCCAATGTAGGAGCCCCACAAGTTGCTTACCGCGAAACCATTCGTGGAACTGCAGAATGTGAAGGTAAATTCGTTCGTCAATCCGGCGGACGTGGTCAATACGGACATGTTTGGGTTAGATTTGAACCGAATGAAACCGGCAAAGGATTCACTTTCGTCGATGGCATCGTTGGGGGAACTGTTCCTCGTGAATACATCAAACCTACCATGGAAGGTATTGAATCTTCTTTGGCCAATGGGTTGTTGGCAGGTTACCCTGTTATCGACATTAAGGCGACTTTGTTTGATGGATCCTACCATGATGTTGACTCCAATGAAATGGCGTTCAAAATTGCAGGTTCCTTAGCCCTTAGAGAAGCGGGTAAGAAATGTAAACCTGTTATCCTTGAGCCCATTATGAAAATTGAAGTTACCGCACCTAACGAATACTTAGGTTCAGTTATGGGAGATATCTCCTCACGTCGTGGCACCATTAAAGATCAAGAAGAACGTGGAAATGCGATTATCGTCAAATCCGAGATTCCTCTATCTGAAATGTTTGGTTACGCGACCGACTTACGTTCCTTTACTCAAGGACGTGGCAACTATGCCATGGAATTCAGTCACTATCATGAAGTGCCAAAATCCATCGCAGAAAAGATTGCCAAAAAGAATGCTGAAGCATAACAATTCCTTGCAATAAGCAGGGTGTTGGCTTAAAATAGAATTGCTTAAAAAATGACCATAAAACATAAGGAGAACTTGAAAAATGGCAAAAGAAAAATTTGACCGTTCTAAACCGCACGTAAATATCGGTACGATCGGTCACGTCGACCACGGTAAAACAACCTTAACGGCTGCGATTACCCACTACTTGGCAAAATCCGGTGGTGCAAAAGAAATGAAGTATGACCAAATCGATGGAGCGCCTGAAGAAAAGGCACGTGGTATTACCATTAATACTGCTCACGTCGAATACCAAACCCCAGCTCGTCACTACGCACACGTAGACTGCCCAGGCCACGCCGATTATGTTAAAAACATGATCACCGGTGCTGCTCAAATGGATGGTGCTATCCTCGTTGTTGCTGCAACGGATGGACCTATGCCACAAACACGCGAACACATCCTCTTGGCTCACCAAGTTGGTGTTCCATACATGGTTGTATTCTTGAACAAATGCGACATGGTTGACGATGAAGAATTGATCGACCTTGTTGAAATGGAAGTTCGTGAATTATTAACCGCTAACGGTTTTGATGGCGACAACGCACCTGTTATTCGTGGTTCTGCGCTTAAAGGTGGAGAAGGCGATCCTAAATGGGAACCTAAACTACAAGAACTTATGGATGCAGTTGATTCCTACATTCCTACACCTAAACGTGAAGTAGACAAACCTTTCTTGATGAGCGTTGAAGACGTATTCACCATCACAGGTCGTGGTACTGTTGCGACTGGCCGTGTTGAACGTGGTGCCATTAAACTGGGTGAAGAAGTTGAAATCATCGGTCTACATGACACGAAAAAAGTTGTTGTTACCGGAATCGAAATGTTCCGTAAATTATTGGATGTTGCTTCTGCAGGGGATAACGTCGGAGCCTTGCTTCGTGGCGTTAACCGTGACGAAGTCCAACGTGGACAAGTCTTGGCTAAACCAGGATCCGTTAAACCTCACACACAATTCAAAGCTCAAGTTTATGTATTGAGCAAAGAAGAAGGTGGACGTCATACACCGTTCGTTGCGAACTATCGTCCACAATTCTACTTCCGTACAACGGACGTTACAGGTGTCATTAAATTGCCAGCTGGTGTCGAAATGGTTATGCCAGGCGACAACGTTGAAATGGAAGTTGAATTGATCGCTCCGATCGCAGTTGAACAGGGTACTACTTTCTCCATTCGTGAAGGTGGTCGTACTGTCGGTGCTGGAAACGTAGTTTCCATCATCAAATAATTTAAACCTTTAAATTAAACTTAAAGCCAGCATATGCTGGCTTTTGTTTATAATGGACATATGGATATTCACGTATTAGTCAAAAGAATAAGTGCACCAGCAGGTCGTTCACTTTTGAATGCTGGGTTTAAAACATTAGAAGAGCTTGCTTCGCAAAGTCGTAAAGACTTATTGAAACTCCATGGATTTGGGAAAGCTTCATTTCCACTAGTTGAAAAAGTCTTAGCAGAATATGGACTCACATTAAAAGACACTCAAGATTGAGTGTCTTTATTTTTATAGAACTTCTTTGAAAACAGCTGCAAGACGTTTAATACCTTCTTCAAGTTCTTCAGTCTTTGGACTGGTGTAGTTGAGTCTTAATGTATGAATATTATGGGCATCCACATAAAAGGGATCTCCAGGAATAAAGATGACTTTGTGTTCAATGGCTTTTTTAAATACAGTTTTCGCTAAGACCTCTTTTGGAAGGGTGACCCAGAAGAACATTCCGCCTTCTGAGGGGGATACTTTAATTTCTTTAGGGAAATATTTTTTCATAGCTTCCAACATGAGATGACGTTGGTGGGCATAATAGGTTTTTGTATGACTGAGTTTATCATCTAGATTATTATCGATAAGATATTGATAGATGATTCTTTGGTCCAAGGTAGAGGCATGTAGATCTGAGGCTTCTTTTGCGACAAACAAACGTGCATTGATCTCTTGAGGAGAAACCACCCAACCAATGCGCATCCCAGGCGAGATGATTTTTGAGAACGAGCCCATTAAGAGGACTTGTTGGGGACAAAGTGACTTTAATAGACTTTTATCTTTACCCACATAGCGTAGTTCACCATAGGGATCATCTTCTATGACGATGACATCATAGTCTTGAATCAGTTGAACCAAAGCTTCTCGTTTCGCTTGAGAATAAGAAATACCGGTAGGATTTTGGAAATTAGGAACCACATACAAGAGTTTTGGATGATAAGTATCGAGAACGATTTTAAGTTCCTCAAGATCTAGGCCATCCTCTAAGAGTTCAACTTTATGGAAGATCGGTTCAAACATTGAAAGGGATTGTAATGCCCCTAAGTAGGAAGGGTTTTCAACCACGACATGGTCAAAAGGATCGAGAAAAGTTTTCGAGATGAGATCTAAGGCTTGCTGAGAACCTGTGGTGATTAAGATGTCTTCAGGATTAACGACTAAATTTTGTCGTGACAGATATCGATCTGCAATCCATTTTCTCAGTGGATAATACCCTTGTGTAGAACTGTACTGTAGGGCATTGGCTCCATCCTCTTTGAATACCTTTGTACTCGCTTTTTCTAAAGCTTCAATCGGAAAAGAATTTGGGGAAGGAAAACCTCCCGAAAATGAGATGAAATCAGGATCTTCTAAATAGTGAATCAGTTCAGTAAAGATCGATTCACTCACCTTTTGAGAACGTCGTGCATAACGATGGGACACATGGATACCTCTTTAAATCTTGCATCTATTAAAACACAAAGCACACGAGTTCTCTAGACTTAGACGAAGTTCTGTTGAAGTTTGGTCATGGATAAAATAGAATATAGGATATTGTCACATGGAGAAGCTTATGTCAAAAACACTCACGTATAAAATACTTGAACAAAACTGTCTTAAAGGAAAAGTCCAAGCTGGACAAGAAATAACCTTAAAGGTAAATCAGACCTTAACCCAAGATACGACAGGTACCATGGCTTATCTTCAATTTTTAGCGATGGATGTACAAAAGGTCAAGACTGAGTGTTCGGTGGCCTATATTGATCACAATATGCTTCAAACTGGGTTTGAAAATGCGGATGATCATCTCTTCATTCAAAGTGTTGCCGCAAAACACGGCATTATTTTTAGTAAACCTGGGGCAGGGATTTGTCATCAAGTACATTTAGAACGTTTCGCGAAACCTGCAACCGTATTATTAGGATCAGATAGTCATACCCCCACCGCAGGCGGGTTAGGTGCTTTAGCCATTGGTATGGGAGGTTTGGATGTTGCTGTCGCAATGGCGACCGGTCAAACAACTTTAGTGGTTCCAAAAGTGTATCAAGTTAACTTAACCGGACGTCCTAAATATGGAATTAATGGCAAAGATATTATTCTTAAAGTATTACAAACGTTAACCATCTCAGGTGGCGTGGGCTATGTCATGGAATACACAGGAGATGCGCTTAAGTATCTCAGTGTGACTGATCGTGCCACCATTTGTAATATGGGTGCAGAACTTGGGGCGACCACATCGGTGTTTCCCAGTGATGAGAATACATTAAAGTATTTAACTCAACAAAGTCGTGCGCAAGATTATCAGGCAATGTCTGCGGATGTAGATGCGCATTATGATGGGGTTTTATCCATTGATCTCAATCAACTTAATCCAATGGTGGCTCAACCCCATATGCCAGACAATGTGGTTGAAGTTAAATCCATTGCTGGATTAAAAGTTGACCAAGTCGCCATTGGGTCTTGTACAAACTCTTCTTTTGCCGACATGATGAAAGTTGCTCAAATTCTCAAAGGGCACCACGTTCATCCAAATGTCAGTTTAGTCATCTCCCCAGGGTCAGCCAATGTCTTAAGGTTACTCTCAGAAAATGGGGCTTTATCAACCATGATTTCTGCAGGGGCTCGTATCTTGGAATCTTCTTGTGGACCTTGTATCGGAATGGGACAAGCACCTAAATCAGGCGGCATTTCATTGCGTTCTTTTAATCGTAACTTTAAAGGTAGATCAGGAACGATGGATGCACAAGTCTATTTAGTATCCCCTGAAACAGCTGCTTACTCAGCACTCACAGGCGTTCTGAGTGATGTGAGTACATCAGAGGTTAATTTAGAGGTAGAAGAAATGACAAGCTATGGGAAAGTAGATGGATATTTTATCTATCCTCCCCAAGAAACGGCTTCGATTCAAATTGAAATGGGACCAAACATTCAACCTTTTCCACGTTCTTATCCGCTTGAAGACAACTTCGTCCGAGAAGTCATTTTAAAGACAGGTGATAATGTGACGACGGATGACATTGTGCCTTCCTATGCGAAACTACTTCCTTATCGTTCAAACATCCCTTATCTTGCAGAGTATTGTTTCCATGGACTTGATCAAGCATTCTATACACGTGCCCTTACAAAACAAGGGGGCATCATTGTGGGAGGTGAAAACTATGGTCAAGGTTCTTCCCGTGAACATGCTGCTTTGATTCCTTTGCATTTAGGGGTTAAAGCTGTGATTGCCAAGAGCTTTGCCCGTATTCATCGCAATAACCTAATCAACACAGGCATTCTTCCCCTCATTCACATTTCCGGGGAAATGAATCAAGGGGATACTTTAGAGTTTAGAGATCTCTTAAGTGCCATTGAATGTGACCAAGCCTTTAGGATCTACAATCATACCCAAACCTGTGATGTTTGGGTGAGTGTTCAATTGACTCAACGTCAAAAAGACATCTTAAGGGCTGGAGGCTATTTGAATTATTCAAAATTAGAAGCGGAGACAACTCATGCCTAAAGTAACCTTGATTCCAGGGGATGGTATTGGACCTGAAATTACCGCTGTGATGCAGAATATTCTTAAACTTGTGGGTGCAGACATTGAATGGGAAGTGATTCAAGCAGGGGGCGAGGAAGCGAAGAGAAATCAAGGAGCTTTATCCTCTAACTTACTTGAAAGTATTGAAAAGACACGGATTGCCATCAAGGGTCCGATTACGACCCCGATTGGTAAAGGTTTTCGTTCGATGAATGTTGAACTTCGAAAGAAGTATGATTTGTATGCAAACATACGTCCAATTTTATCCATGGGAAAAATCCCTTCACGGTATTCAAAGGTCGACTTAGTAATCTTTAGAGAAAACACTGAAGATCTCTATGCAGGCAAAGAAGTGATGGTCAGTGAAGATGAAGCTCATAGCATCAAAGTCATTACTCGACAAGCGTCTAAACGAATTGCTTTAGCGGCGTACACGTATGCGCTTAAACATCAGCGTAAAAAAGTAGCGATTGTGCAAAAAGCCAACATCATGAAACTCAGTGATGGACTATTTCTTGACGTATGTCGTGAAGTGGCTTTACAGTATCCTCAGATTCAAACCCAAGAAATCTTGGTGGATAATATGTGTATGCAATTGGTGGTAGATCCAAGTCGCTATGATGTCATCCTAACGGAAAATTTATATGGGGATATCTTAAGCGATTTATGTGCTGGACTGGTGGGTGGATTAGGCTTTGTCCCCGGAGCGAATATTGGTCAAGATATGGCCATCTTCGAATCTGTTCATGGGTCTGCACCAGACATTGCAGGGCAAGGAATTGCCAATCCAACGGCCATGCTTCTCACGGCCTGTATGATGTTAGATTACTTAAAACAGGATCAGAAAGCAGACTTAATTCGACAGAGTTTAGCACAGTTATTTGAGGATCCAAATAACTTTACGAAGGATATCCAAGGTCCACTTAATACCGCTGCTTTTGAAGCAGCACTCCGTGATATTATTATCCATCGAAAAGGGGAACAACATGCCCAATAAAGCTTTTGAAGAAAAACTAAATCAACTCGCTGAACAGATCGCGACCCACAGTAAAATCGATCCAACCCTTTATGCCGCTAACAACATTAAACGTGGCTTACGCAATGAGAATGGCACGGGTGTTTTAGTAGGAATTACGCGTGTAGGAGAAGTTGTAGGGTATCAAAAAGTAGATGGCGTTAAAGTACCAACGGAAGGGGCCCTCTATTATCGAGGTCATTCCATTGATGATTTGGTGAATGGTTTTCAAGTGGAACAACGTCACGGCTTTGAAGAAACCATCTATCTGCTTTTATTTGGTGAATTACCAGATGCATCTCAACTCAAGAGTTTTAATGAGTTACTGGATACATATCGTGATTTACCTTCTGGGTATAAGGAAGATGTGATCATCAAGATTCCTGCACCCAATATTATGAATAAACTTCAAAGAGCTGTTTTAACCTTGTATTCATACGATGAAAATCCAGAGGACATTTCAGTCAAGAATGTCTTAAGACAAAGTTTAGAACTCATTGCGAAGTTGCCGATGATTGCGGCGTATAGCTATCAAGTCAAGCGGTATGCTTTCCATCATGAATCGATGGTAATCCACCGTCCTAAAAAAGCGGTTGGAACTGCAGAAAATTTCTTAACATTGATTCGCCCAGATGGAAAATGTAAAGCTGAAGAAGTTGAAATCTTAGACTTATTGTTGGTGCTTCAGGCGGAACATGGTGGGGGGAATAACTCTACCTTTGCAACCCATGTGGTATCCTCGACAGGGACCGATACCTATAGTGCCATCGCAACCGCATTAGGGGCATTAAAAGGACCTAAACATGGTGGCGCAAATAAAGCGGTAGAAGACATGTTGGTAGATATTAAAGACCATGTTAAACACCTTGAAGATAGAGATGAATTAACGGCATATCTTCGACAGATTTTAAACAAAGAAGTCTTTGATCAAAAAGGTCTCATTTATGGATTGGGTCATGCGGTCTATACCTTATCAGATCCACGTGCACTCATTCTAAAAAAGAAAGCGCAAGCGATGGCTCAACGCAAAGGCTTTGAAGCAGAGTATACTCTCTTAACCAACATTGAAGAAATCGGATGTGCCCTGATTAACGAGAAGATTCGACAAGATAATCATGCTTCAGCGAATGTGGATTTCTATGCAGGCTTTGTCATGAAGATGTTGGGAATCCCAGAAGAACTTTATACCCCAGTCTTTGCGATTAGTCGCATTGCTGGGTGGTCAGCTCACCGTTTAGAACAGATTCTCGATGATAAGATTATGCGTCCAGCGTATATCACGTTAGGGGATCACAAAGGCTATATTCCCTTGGATAAAAGATAGGTTAAAAGATTGAGTCAAGCAAGTTCAAAAAGGACTTGCTTTTTAATATCCCAAGCTTTATAATATTGAGGCGCACGCACTGACGTACGAGGTTACTGACACACTGATAAGCGTTGTCATGGCTAGTGAGAAGTCAGAGAATTCGTACTGAGCGTTAGAACTTGATTCTAAAGGCGCCCATAAGGAGGAGCATACATGGCAAAGAATAGTATCCGTATTCGTCTAAAAGCCTATGAACATCGTTCATTAGATGCCGCGACACAGAAGATCGTCCAAGCAGCTAACGACAATGGTTCCAAAAAGGTTATTGGACCGGTTCCATTACCAACCGAAAAACAAGTAATTACCGTCTTACGCGCGGTACACAAGTATAAAGATGCGCGTGAACAATTCGAGGTTCGTACCCACAAACGTCTCATTGAAATCGTTGGGCCTTCAGCGGCTACCATCGATGCCTTGAGCCGCCTAGAATTACCTTCTGGCGTGGATATCGAAATCAAACTTTAGTTAGGAGCACTAAATCATGAAAGGACTATTAGGAAGAAAACTCGGCATGACACAGGTCTTCGCAACCGACGGAACATTGATTCCAGTCACGGTTGTTGAAGTTTCCCCAAATGTCGTACTTCAAAAGAAAACCGTTGAAACGGATGGTTATGTAGCAGTTCAGTTAGGTTACGAAGAAGTTAAACTTAACCGTGCCAACAAACCACTAGTCGGACATGTCGCTAAGGCTAACACCACACCCAAGAAATTTATCCGCGAAATTCGCGGCGAAGGAATGAACTCTTTCGAAGTCGGGGCATTGGTCAAAGCTGATCTCTTCTCTGCAGGAGACATGGTCGATGTATCTGGCATATCGAAGGGTAAAGGATTTATGGGGGCTGTTATGCGTAACAACCAAACCACAGGTCCTAACTCACATGGATCAGGCTTCCACAGAAGCCCAGGTTCCTTAGCGACCATCGGTCGTAATAACGGCGTTATTAATAAAGGTCGTATTATGGCTGGTCACGAAGGGGTCTATAGCACCACCAATCAAAATTTGGAAGTGGTTGCGATTGATCTAGAAAACAATGCATTACTCATTAAAGGAAATGTACCAGGACCTAAAAAAGGTTATGTCGTTGTGAAAACAACCACAAAAGCTAAGAAGTCTGTGGAACCTAAAACTTTATTGGTAAGAACTGTTGTAGCTTTGAGTGAAACAGTCGTTGAAGAAGTAATTACACCAGTGGTTGAAGAAGTTGTCACACCAGTGGTTGAAGAAATGGTTGAAGTAGCTGCAGAAGCAGTTGTTGAAACCGTTGTAGATACGCCAGCTGTAGAAGCTGTCGCTGAAGCAAGTAAGGAGTAAGCCATGCCAAAAATTACAGTTGTCAATCAAGAAGGCAAGGCCCTTCATAAAATCGAGTTGGCTGAGGCAGTATTCGGAATTGAACCGAATCAACAAGCCATCTTCGATACCGTCTTGATGCAAAGAGCTTCCATGCGCCAAGGAACCCACGATGTTAAAAACAAACGTGAAGTTCGTGGTGGTGGTAAGAAACCTTGGCGTCAAAAAGGAACTGGACGTGCCCGTACAGGTTCTATCCGTAATCCACAGTGGAGAGGCGGGGGATCTGCATTTGGTCCTACCCCACGTTCTTATGCCTACCGTATCAATCGTAAAGTTCGTCGTTTGGCAGTGAAGTCAGTTCTCTCTGAGAAATTTGCTGAAAATGCCATTCTCGTCGTCGATCAAGTCAACCTAAGTACACCTAAGACCAAGGACTTTGTCCAAGTTCAAACAGCACTTAAGTTAGTAAAGAACACCTTGTATGTTTTCAACTCTCAAGAAGATTGGGAAAATGCGTATCTCTCGATGCGTAATCTCCCTAACGTTCTCTTCACAACTGTCGAAGGCTTGAACTTGTTTGACATGATGCGTGTCCAAAACATCGTCTTCACTGAAGCAGCGGTTAAAGTTGCTGGGGAGGTATTGGCCTAATGTCCAACGCAAGAGATATCATCGTCCGTCCACTCATCACGGAAAAAACCATGAAGATGCAGGAAGCAGACAATAAAGTAACCTTCGAGGTTGCTCGCAGTGCGAATAAGACGCAAGTCAGAATCGCCATTGAAGAAATCTTCAATGTAAAAGTTGAAAAAGTGAACATCGTAAATGTCCGTCCAAAAACAAAAAAAGTCGGCAAATACGAAGGCAAAACTAGTGCAGTCCGCAAAGCCATCGTTAAGTTGGCTGCTGGCCACAAGATCAATCTGATCTAATTCACAAACACATATCGGAAGAACTACGCTATTTCCGGAAAAATTCGCGTAAGGAGGAAACACATGGCGATCAAAAAGTATAAACCGACCACGCCAGGTCGTCGCGGCATGTCAACATTGGTCAATGAAGAACTCACGACCAATAAACCTGAACGTTCGTTGCTCGACAGCTTCCATAAGGAAGGTGGACGTAACAACAACGGCCGCATTACCACCCGTCATCAAGGCGGGGGACACAAACGTCTCTACCGTATCATCGATTTCAAACGTAATAAGGATGAAATTATTGCAAACGTTGCTACCATTGAATACGATCCAAATCGTTCCGCAAACATTGCTTTGCTCAACTACGTGGATGGTGAAAAACGCTACATCTTAGCACCTAAGGGTTTAACCGTAGGGATGCAAGTTGTTTCTGGCGTTAAAGCTGACATTAAAGTCGGTAACTCAATGGAACTTGGCAGTATGCCAGATGGTACCTTCATTCACAATGTTGAGTTAAAACCAGGCAAAGGCGGCCAATTGGCACGTGCTGCTGGCGTCTCTGCTCAAATCTTAGGTCAAGAAGGCCGTTACTCCATTCTCCGTTTAGGATCTGGAGAAGTTCGTAAAGTATTAAATAACTGCCGTGCAACCATTGGGGTTGTCGGTAATGAAGATCATAACTTAGTTAACTATGGTAAAGCAGGTCGTAAACGTTGGTTAGGCATTCGCCCAACTGTACGTGGCGCTGTTATGAATCCAGTTGACCACCCACACGGCGGGGGAGAAGGTAAAAACCCAGTCGGCCGTAAGGCACCAATGACCCCTTGGGGTAAGAAAGCGATGGGCGTTAAGACACGTAAGAAGAAACAAGCTTCTTCTAAATTGATTGTCAGACGCATCAACGATAAGTAAGAAAGGAACACGTAAAACATGAGTCGTAGTTTGAAAAAAGGCCCATTCTGTGATCAACATCTATTAAATAAAGTTGATAAATTGAATGCTGCTCGTAAAAAAGAAGTGATTAAGACTTGGTCCCGTCGTTCCACGATCTTCCCACAGTTCATTGAACACACCTTTGCTGTGTACAACGGCAAGGAACACATCCCTGTATTCGTGACCGAAGATATGGTTGGACACAAACTCGGAGAGTTTGCACCTACCCGTAGATACGGTGGCCATGGCGGCGATGATAAGAAGGCAGGTTAATCCACATGGATGTTAAAGCAAGTGTAAAAACCGTTCGCATTCCTCCGCGTAAAGCACGTCTAGTCTTGGATGTAATCCGTGGCAAAGACGTTAAAGAAGCGACAGCGATTCTAAAGTTCATGCCGAACTATGCTGCAACGGTAATTGGAAAAGTCTTAAAATCAGCCATTGCAAATGCTGAGAATAATCATCAACTCGCTGGAGATAAACTCTTCATAAAAGCGTGTTATGCAGATGAAGGTGTTGTTTTGAAACGCTTTATGCCTCGTGCTAAAGGTTCTGCAACTTCAATCTTCAAGCGTACAAGCCACATCACCTTGATCGTGGCAGAAAAGAACTAGGAGGAAAAGTCATGGGTCAAAAAGTACATCCAATTGGTATGCGCATTGGGATTATCCGCGACTGGGAATCCCGTTGGTACGCAGAAAAAGATTATGGAAATCTTCTTCTTGAAGACATCCGTATTCGTAAATTCTTAAAAGAGAAGTTTGCGAAAGCTTCCATCTCTCGTATTGAAATCGAACGTTCTAAACACAAAGTCGAATTAATCGTCCGTGCTGGTAAGCCTGGCGAAATCATTGGACAAGATGGCACAGCCATTGAAAAAGTAAAAAAAGAACTCGAAAAAATGTTAGGTGACAAGTCAATCAAGATCACAGTGTTAGCGGTTGCTAACCCAAGTCTTGATGCCACTTTAGTCGCTCGATTAATTGCTGAACAGTTGGAAGCTCGCGCTTCTTTCCGTACAGCGCAAAAACGTGCTATTCAACAATGTATGCGTGCCGGTGCAAAAGGCGTTAAAACCTTAGTTTCTGGTCGTTTAGGTGGAAATGATATCGCACGTTCTGAAGGTTATGCAGAAGGTGTTGTGCCACTTCATACCTTACGTTCTGATATCGACTACGCATTGGCTGAAGCAGCCACTACCTACGGTCGTTTAGGCGTTAAAGTCTGGATTTGCCGTGGTGAAGTATTGCCAGGTCAAATGGTCAAGGAACCGGAAGCTCAAAAAGACAATCCACGTTTCGACCGTCGTGATCGTGGTCCACGTCGTGACGATCGTCGTCCACGTCCGGTTGCTAAAGAAGTTGTTGCTGAACCAACAACGGCTATGGTCGCTGCAAAAGAAGGGGCTAGTGAATAATCATGTTAATGCCAAATCGTACAAAATTTAGAAGACCTCACCGTTTAAGCCATGAAGGCCGCTCCAAAGCAGGTCGTGAAGTGGTGTTTGGTGATTATGGTTTGGTGGCTGAATCAGGTGCTTACGTCAGTAACCGCCAAATTGAATCTGCCCGTATTGCGATTACCCGTTATATGAAACGTGGTGGTCAAGTATGGATCAAGATTTTCCCGCATTTAGCCATGACTAAAAAACCATTAGAAGTACGTATGGGTAGTGGTAAGGGGGCGCCCGAAGGTTGGGCAGCTGTCGTACAACCCGGTCGTATCTTATTTGAAGTCGGAGGCGTTGATGAAGAAACTGCTCGCGAAGCTCTTCGCTTGGGTGGACATAAACTCTCTGTTAAAACTCGTTTTGTGAAGAAAGGTGAGGAAGAACTAAAATGAAGAACGATATCCGTGAAAAAAGCAATGTTGAATTGCTAAAAGAAGTCGATACGCTCAAAGAAGAATTGTTCACCTTACGTTTCCAAAAGGCCACAGGTCAATTAACCACCTTTGGTCGTATGAAAGAAATTCGCAAGACTATTGCTCGTATCAAAACCGTCATCAGTGAGCGTGCGCTTGCTGAAGCTAAGTAGGAGGTCCAACGATGGAAAGAACAAGTCGTAAAGTATATCGTGGAACCGTCGTTTCCGATAAAATGGATAAAACCATTGTCGTTGAAGTACATACTTCAAAACGTCACCCCTTATACGCTAAACGCGTTAAGTATTCTAAGAAGTTCAAGGCTCACGATGAATTGAATGAAGCGAGAATCGGCGATTCTGTCGAAATCATGGAAACCCGTCCTATGTCGGCTACCAAGACCTTCCGCTTATTGAAGATCGTCGAAAAGGCCATTGAGGTCTAGGAGGCACATATGATTCAAAATGAAACAAGATGTAAAGTCGCCGATAACTCAGGGGCTAAAGAAGTGCTTGTTATCCGCTGTTTAGGTGGATCCCGTCGTCGTTACTCCAGTATCGGTGACATCGTTGTTTGTACTGTTAAAGATGCGACCACAGGGGGTCAAGTTAAGAAGGGTGAAGTTGTGAAAGCAGTGGTGGTCCGTACGGTCCGTGCTGTTCGTCGTGAAAATGGATCCTATATTAAATTTGATGACAATGCAGTCGTAATTATTAAAGAAGATAACACCCCAAAAGGTACCCGTATTTTTGGTCCAGTGGCACGTGAATTGCGTGACAAGGATTTCATGAAGATCGTATCCTTAGCCCCAGAGGTCCTATAAGGAGAAGCTATGAAAATTAAAAAAGGCGATAAAGTCAAAGTCATCACCGGTGCTGATAAAGGTACCATTGCTGAAGTTCTCAAAGCATTTCCTAAGGAAGATAAAGTCATTGTTGAAGGTGTCCGTATGATTAAGAAGGCACTTAAACTAACACAGGCTAACCCTGAAGGTGGCATGGTTGAAAAAGAAGCTAAGATTCACGTTTCAAACGTATCACTAGTGGAAGTTAAAGCCAAAAAAGAATCTAAAGCTAAAAAAGCTGACGCTAAAAAGGCACCTGCCAAAAAAGCTTCAGCTAAAAAAGAAGTTGTAAAAGAAGAAGCCCCAGTGGCTGAAGTTAAAAAGCCTCGCGTTCGTAAGACTGCGGCTACTAAAGAGTAAGGAGGACACTGATGAAAAACCGTTTACACGAAAAATACACTAAAGTTGTCGTTCCTGCTTTGGTTAAACAATTCAATTACATTTCTGTAATGCAAGCACCTAAGGTCGAAAAGATCGTCATCAATATGGGAGTCGGAGACGCCATCACCAATTCGAAAGCATTGGAAGAAGCGGTTGCTGAACTCACTCAATTGTCCGGTCAAAAACCTGTCATCACGAAAGCGAAGAAATCCATTGCGAACTTCAAATTACGTGAAGGCATGGAAATCGGCTGTAAAGTGACGTTGCGTGGACAAAAGATGTATGAATTCTTGGATAAATTAGTTTCTGTTGCACTTCCACGTGTACGTGATTTCCGTGGTGTTTCTGCCAATGCCTTTGATGGTCGTGGTAATTACACCTTAGGGATTAAAGAACAACTCATTTTCCCAGAAATCAACTTCGATAAAGTCAACCGCGTACGTGGTATGGATATTGTTATCGTAACCACAGCTAAAAACAATGAAGAAGGTCGTGCTTTGCTCAGTGAAATGGGCATGCCGTTCGAAAAGAAATCAGGAGGACAATAGGAATATATGGCTAAAACATCTTTAATCGTTAAATCTCATCGTCCCCAAAAATTCAAAGTACGTGAATATACACGCTGCGAACGTTGTGGACGTCCTCATTCTGTTTTGCGTAAATACAAACTCTGCCGTATCTGCTTCCGTGAATTGGCTTATTTAGGCCAAATTCCCGGAGTCAGAAAGGCCAGCTGGTAGGAAGGAGCTCCTCATGAACATGACTGATCCGATTGCGGATATGCTGACAAGAATTCGTAACGCTGTTTCTGCGCGTCACGATGTGGTGGAACTACCCTCCAGCAAAGAAAAAGTAGAAATTGCCCGTATTCTAAAAGAAGAAGGCTTCATTAATGGTTTCGTAGTGACTGGCGATCTCCCTAAAGTGATGACCATTAGTCTCAAATACGGACCTAATAAAGAAAAAGTCCTATCTGGACTCAAACGTATCTCCAAACCTGGACTACGTGTATACGTCGATGTCGACCGTTTACCTCGCGTCCTAAATGGACTGGGTGTTGCGATCCTATCGACCAGCCACGGCTTGATTACTGACAAACAAGCTCGTAGCCAACATATCGGCGGCGAAGTCGTTGCCTATATTTGGTAATAGAAAGGAACATCCATGTCACGTATCGGAAATAAAGCGATTACCGTTCCTGCAGGCGTAGAAGTAATTCTCGCAGCTGGGAATGAGGTGACTGTTAAAGGGCCTAAGGGATCTTTACAGCGTACATTCAGTTCGTTAATGACCATCGAGTTAAAGGAAAACATCCTGACCGTTGCTCGTCCTAACGAAGAAAAACACACCAAACAACTCCACGGTACGACCCGTGCCCTACTTGCCAATATGATTATTGGTGTAAGTGATGGGTATGTTCGTAATTTGGACTTAGTAGGGATTGGTTACCGTGCGAATGTCGTCGGAACTAAACTTACCATCAATATTGGTTATTCTCACCCTGTCATCTTTGAAGTTGAAAAGGGAATCACCATCGCATGTCCTACTCAAACCGAAATTGTTGTATCAGGTATTGATAAACAACGCGTAGGGGAGTGGGCTGCAAACATTCGTGCTGTACGTAAACCTGAACCTTACAAAGGTAAAGGGATCAAGTATAGAGAAGAAATCGTCCGTCGCAAAGAAGGCAAGACGGCTGCCAAGAAATAGTGGGAAAGGAGAACACAGTTCATGCTTAAAAAAATATCTAAGAATGTTGAAAGACTACGCAGACATGTTCGCGTACGTACTAAGATTTCCGGAACTGCTGATCGTCCCCGCTTGAACGTATTCCGTTCCAATGCAAACATTCATGCACAACTCATCGATGACGTTAAAGGCGTTACGTTGGTTGCAGCGAGCAGTGTTGAATTGAAATTGGAAAACGGCGGCAACGTTGAAGCAGCTAAAGCAGTCGGAACCGAAATCGGTAAACGCGCTAAAAAAGCTAAGATTAAAGAAGTTGTGTTTGACCGTGGTGGATACCTCTATCACGGAAGAGTCAAGGCGCTTGCAGATGCTGCAAGAGATGCCGGACTTGTATTCTAGGAGGTCGCCATGGAACGTAAACCAAGAAGATTTGAAAGAGAACCAAAAGAATTCGAAGAACGCGTAGTTGTTATTAATCGCGTCACTAAAGTCGTCAAGGGCGGTCGTCGTTTCCGCTTTGCCGCGTTGATTGTTATTGGAGATAAGAAAGGCCGTGTCGGTTTTGGTACTGGCAAAGCTAACGAAGTTCCTGATGCAATTAAGAAGGGCATCGAAGATGCTAAAAAGAACCTCATTACAATTCCTATCGTTGGAACCACAATTCCACATGGTATCATTGGAAAATTTGGAGCTGGGTCAGTCTTATTAAAACCTGCTACTGAAGGTACCGGTGTTATCGCAGGTGGTGCTATTCGTGCGGTCTTAGAATTGGCTGGTATTAGCGATGTATTGTCCAAATGCTTGGGCAGTCGTACACCGATTAATATGGTCCGTGCAACTGTAGATGCGCTTAAGAGCTTAAAAACAGTTGAACAAGTTGCTGAGCTTCGTGGATTAAAACGCGAAGAAGTCAGAGCGTAAAGGAGGCCACCATGAAACTACATGAAATGAGCTATACCGAAGGAGCTCGTAAACCCAACGGTCGCAAACGTCTAGGACGTGGACCAGGTTCGGGAACGGGCAAAACAGCTGGTAAAGGAACCAAAGGTCAAAACTCTCGTACAGGCGGAGGCGTCGCACTTGGTTTTGAAGGCGGACAAACTCCTTTATATCGTCGTATTCCTAAACGTGGTTTTACGAATTTCACACGGATTGAATATGCAATTGTCAATGTTGGCCAATTGGATGTCTTCGCAGAAGGCACTGAAGTGACACCAGAACTCTTAATTGAAACTGGTTTGGTCCGTAAAGAATTGAATGGAATTAAGATCTTAGGCGTTGGAAGCTTAGATAAAAAATTGACTGTTAAGGCCAATAAGTTTTCCAAGTCCGCTGTTACGCTCATTGAACAAGCAGGCGGAAAAGCAGAGGTTCTCTAATCATGATTAAGACGTTCATCAACCTATTTAAACAGAAGGATATCCGCAATAAAATTCTATTTACGCTTGCGATGTTGTTTATCTTCCGTTTAGGTGCAGGCATTCCTGTGCCCATGGTTGATACCCAGGCTTTGCTGGCAGGATTGGAAGATAACTCCGTTTTAGGCATTATGAACCTTTTAGGTGGTGGTGCTCTTCAACGTTTCTCTGTCTTTGCGATGGGGGTTGGACCTTACATTACCGCCAGTATTATTGTTCAATTGTTGTCCATGGATGTTGTTCCAGCATTGACTGAAATGACAAAAAATGGACATCAAGGCAAACGCCAATTGGACAAGATCACACGTTATGCAACGGTGTTTCTAGGATTGTTTCAAGCTTATACCCTGACGTATGCGTTTAACGTAAACTATGGAATCTTGACCAATCCAAGCATTGCTACCTATCTGTATATTTCGGTTGTCTTAACTGCAGGAACCATGTTTCTGCTGTGGGTTGGCGATCGTATTTCACAGTTTGGGATTGGTAACGGGATTTCGATCATTATTTTTGCCGGGATCGTCACCCGCATCCCCTTTGATTTCCAGAACATGTTTAAAACATTGGTGGATACATCTTCCAATTCAGCCATGTTTAGTGGAATCATGAACTATCTGATGTTTGTTGGTTTGTATTTACTGATCATTGTGTTGGTTATCTTTATGCAACAAGCGGTCCGTAAAATCCCAATTCAATACACATCAAGCAACCTACGTAAGGGTAAAAACGATGTTACGTTCTTACCACTCAAGATTAACTCTGCAAACGTAATTCCTGTTATTTTCGCTTCCGCGATTATGACAGCACCTGCGACCGCTTTCAGTTTCTTCTCTGAAACACAAGGGTTGTATACATTCTTTAAAGATGTCTTCAATTTCCAAAAACCTTTAGGTTTGAGTATCTATGCAATCTTGGTGATCTTGTTTACTTTCTTCTATACCAATCTGCAAGTGGATTCTCAGAAAATATCGGATGACTTGGGTAAATCTGGAACCTATATTCCAGGTATCCGTCCAGGCTCTGAAACTAAAGAGTATTTGTCGAAGGTATTGAATCGTATTACTGTCTTAGGGGCACTCTTCTTAACCTTTATTGCCACCTTGCCTTATCTATTGCCGATGTTGACCAATCTACCTAACACAGTTGCTGTGGGCGGTACGGGGATCATCATTGTCGTAGGTGTAGCCTTGGAAACCATGAAAGATTTAGAAGGTAAGTTAACTCAAAAGGCATATAGAGGTTTTGTTAATTAACATAGGAGCTCTCACATGAATATTCTGATTATGGGTGCTGCCGGTAGCGGCAAAGGCACCATGGCTGAAAAAATCATCGAGAAGTATCGCATTCCTCATATTTCCACCGGGAATATGTTTAGGTCGGCAATCTATGCTAAAACACCTCTTGGGTTAGAAGCCCAAAAATACATCGATCTAGGACGATTAGTTCCCGACGATGTAACCATCAACATGATCCGTGAACGCTTGCTTGAGCCGGACTGTCAAAGTGGATACCTGGTTGACGGGTTCCCTCGGACACAAGCTCAAGCTGCAGCGTTTGAGGATATCGCGAAGCAGATTGGTAAACCCATTGAAGCTGTCATTAACTTACAAGTTAAGTTAGATGATTTAGCTGAACGGGTCACCGGTCGTCGATTATGTCGAAAATGCGGTGCCATCTATCACATTGCCCATAACCCATCCAAGGTTGAAGGGGTCTGTGATATCTGTGGAGGAGAACTCTTCCATCGATCGGATGATACCATCGAACAATTGGCCACACGTTTACAAGAACATGTGTTGCTGACCAAACCCGTGCTGGATTACTATGATCGTTCTAATTTGGTTCACAATGTGGATGCTTCGATGCCGATTAATCGAGTGTACGAAGAAATCAATCGAATCTTAAGGAAGCTCATATGATTACAGCCAAATCCCCGCGTGAAATCGAATTGATGCGTAAGGCGGGAGAAATTGTGGCCTTAGCTCACCAAGCGGTAGCTAAAGTCATTCAGCCTGGCATGACCACTCGACAGATTGATGCAATCGTAGAGCGCGTCATCTTAGAAAACCAAGCTAGCCCATCTTTCAAAGGGTATGGCGGATTTCCAGCTGCTACCTGTACGTCAGTCAACAATACCTTAGTTCATGGAATCCCTGATGATACCGTCTTAAAAGAAGGTGACATCATTTCTGTGGATATTGGTGCTAACTACAAGGGGTATCATGGAGACAGTGCGTGGACTTACGCTGTGGGATCGATTAGTGTGCAAGCACAACATCTCATGGATGTGACCCGCGATAGTCTCTATGAAGGATTGAAAGCCGTTAAACCCGGTGCTTACTTATCGGATGTCTCGAATGCCATCGGAGATTATGTCTATAGCTTTGGTTATAGCGTACCCTTCGAGTATACGGGTCATGGGATAGGTTCGAAATTGCACGAAGACCCCCCCATTCCCAACTATGGCCCCAGTGGTAAAGGCCCCATCCTTAAGGTCGGTATGACTTTAGCGATTGAACCCATGGTTCACATTGGGAAACCTTACACTAAAGTCATGGCAGATGAATGGACAGTCAAAACGAAGGATGGATCCTTAGCAGCCCACTACGAACATACGATTGTGGTGACTGCAACAGGGTATGAAATCCTGACTACACTTCAAAAGGAGGAATCTTAGAAGGAATGGGAAAACAAGATGTTATAGAAGTAGAAGGCGTGGTAGAAAAAGTTCTACCGAATGCGACCTTCGATGTGAAGTTGGAAAACGGGCATACGCTCAAAGCTCACGTTTCTGGTAAAATCCGCATGCATTACATTCGCATTTTACCAGGCGACCGCGTAACCGTTGAAATTTCACCGTATGATTTAACACGTGGGCGAATTACATTTAGACACAAATAGTGTCAAGGAGTAACATGTATGAAAGTTAGACCGTCTGTCAAACCCATATGCGACAAATGCCGGATTATCAAACGCAAAGGCCGCGTCATGGTTATTTGTGAGAATCCAAAGCACAAGCAACGTCAAGGAAACTAGGAGGAAACACGATCAATGGCTCGTATCGCTGGTATCGACATCCCGCAGAATAAACGCGTGGTTGTCTCATTAACCTATATTTATGGAATCGGCCGCACATTGGCTGAAAATATTTTAAAAACAACCGGGGTCTCAGAAGACATCCGTGTTAAAGACTTAACCGATGCACAGGTGAATGCCATTCGTGCTGAAGTTGATAAAGTTAAAGTCGAAGGCGATCTTCGTCGTGAAGTGAACTTAAACATCAAACGTTTGATGGAAATTGGTTCCTACCGCGGTCTTCGTCATCGTAAAGGTTTGCCTGTCCGCGGACAACGTACACGTACCAATGCGCGTACACGTAAGGGTCCTCGTCGCACAGTTGCGAACAAGAAGAAATAGGAGGGCACAACCATGGCACAAGCAAAACCTACAACACGTAAAAAGCGCGTTCGTAAGAATATCGCAAAGGGCGTCGCACATATTCATTCGACGTTCAACAATACCATCGTTACCATCACTGATGAACAAGGCAATGTCTTGACTTGGTCTTCAGCTGGCGCCTTGGGGTATAAAGGATCACGTAAGTCGACGCCATTTGCGGCGCAACAAGCTTCCGAAGCTGCAGCTAAAGCTGCGGTTGATCATGGCATGCGTTCGGTAGAAGTCTTAGTTAAAGGGGTCGGTCCAGGTCGTGAATCTGCAGTCCGTAGCCTTCAAACTGCTGGCTTAACCATCACTGTCATCAACGACATCACACCAATTCCACATAACGGCTGCCGTCCACCAAAACGGCCTCGTGGTTAATCACGACGCAAGGAGGGCTCAACATGCAGAAATTTGAACGTGCATCATTTGAAATCAAGGAATATGTAGAATCCAGTAACTACGGAAAGTTTGAAATCCAACCTTTAGAACGTGGTTTTGGAACCACCCTCGGAAATGCATTAAGAAGGGTTTTACTCTCCTCCTTACCCGGCGCTGCCGTCTATTCCGTTAAAATTGAAGGCGTTTACCATGAATTCACGTCGATTCCTGGCGTGGTGGAAGATGTCACCAATATTATCCTCAACTTGAAGGATCTCATTCTAAGCATCTCTGATGATGAAACCTACACCTTACGCATCAATGCGAAGGGCAGTAAAGTTGTCACAGCGGGTGATATTGAATGTCCTACCAATGTTGAAGTCTTGAATAAAGACTTAGTCATCGCGACCTTAGAAGAGAATGCAGTTCTCGATATGGAAATGAAGGCAAAAAATGGTCGTGGATATGTATCCGCTGATCTCAATAAGAATTTACATCAAGGCGCTCTACAAGGGATTGGAACTGTTTTCACAGATTCCATCTATACCCCTGTTGAACGTGTCAGTTATAGTGTTGAACCTACCCGTGTAGGTCAAGATGCGAAATTTGACCGCTTGATATTTGAAGTTTGGACCAATGGTTCCATTAACCCACAATCAGCGATTGCTTTGGGGGCTAAGATTCTCATTGACCACTTATCCATGTTTGCTGATATTAATGAACAAGTTGCTGGTTTAGATTCCCTCATGAAGGAATCCACCGGTGAAAATACCCACAAGGGTATGGTCATGATGATCGAAGATCTCGACTTATCTGTCCGTTCATATAACTGTCTCAAACGTGCAGGCATTCAAACTGTCGACGAGCTCACTCAACGTTCTGAAGAAGAAATGATGAGAGTCCGTAACCTCGGTAAAAAATCCCTCAAAGAAGTTAAAGAAAAACTCATTGAAATGGGCCTTGGCTTCAAGGTTTACGAATAAGGAGTAGAAAAGAAATCTATGAACAACCGTAAATTCGGCCGTAAGGCTGACCACCGCAAGGCACTCTTGCGCAATCTGGCAACCAGTTTAATTGTCAGTGGTAAAATTGAAACAACTGAAATGAAAGCTATGGATCTTCGTTCTGTCGTGGATGAGCTCATCACCCTTGCAAAACGTCAAGATTTACATGCGCGTCGTCAAGTCGCAGCTTTTGTGAAAGATGTTGTTGCGAACCCTAAGACTGGACAAACTGCCATTCAGAAGTTGTTTGATGATATTGCACCAAAGTATGCTGACCGTAAAGGTGGCTATACCCGTGTTCTTAAAACTGTCGTTCGCCGCGGAGACGCTGCACCGATGGCCATCATCGAACTCGTTTAATTTAAAACAAGGGAGCCTTTCGCTCCCTTTTTCTTTATGACCCAGGAAATAATACAGCGAGTCTATCAAGAAGCCATCACTGAACATATTCCCATCATGCATGCGGAAGGACTTTTGTACTGTATCGATTTGATTCAGCAACATCAGTACAACGCTATCTTAGAAGTGGGTACAGCGATTGGACATTGGAGTCTAAGCATTGCCCACCAATTTTCCAATGTCAGGATTGATAGTATTGAGAAAGATGCATCACGTTATCATCGAGCGATGCTGAATGTAGATGAAGCGCAGCTTACTCATCAAATTCATTTAATCCATCAAGATGTTCAAGAATTCACACCCTCAAAGGTGTATGACTTGATCTTCTTAGATGGACCCAAAAGCCAACACCGAGTGCTCTTTGAGAAATTCCTACCCTATCTTTCACCGGCAGGTTGTTTTATCATCGATAATATGGGTTTTCATGATTTGGTACAACACAAAGAAGCCTATGTAGATCGTCGAAATCTTCATGGTTTACTGAGAAAAATTGACGCATTTAAAGTTTGGATTCTTAGTCATCCAAGCACAATCTGTCAGGAGTTAGACATCGGCGATGGTCTTTTAGTGGTGTTTCGCAAATACAAAGACTAAAGTGTTTATGGTATGATACGAATACAGGAGAATAGGTATGAAAAAGAGCATCGCATTATTGGCTGTCTTGGCTGCATCTGCAGTCGCATATAACGCTTTTAAGAAAATTTCTGAAGATAAGAAAAACGCAGTTTCAAGGCAAGATAAATCCATTCATTTGACACTTGAACCCGACTTACCCAACTTACCCCAGTCCAGTTCTTTAAATGCGACCTTACTCCAAAGTTATCGTGTACAATGCCAAGTGATGATGGAATGTTATCCTAAGGATACTAAAGTTATCATCAAACACCAAGTCGAATTTAAAGATTCAAATCAGCTTTTAGCGATGGTGCAAGGGCTCAATGATCTGTTTACAGCGGACGAAGATCTTGCACGTTTAAGTGTCATCATTCATCAAACCATTGATGCAAATGCTCAAGCAGCGTTCGATTCTGTGGTCTCCATCGCACAAACAAGTCTTACCTTTGAAGGCAACTATCAAGGGTGGATTATCGAAAAGATCAATTAAGAGGTTCAATACGTGACGTATCCCATCGAAGTATCCCAGCTTAAATTTTCCTATGACCAAATACTTGACGTCGTAAAAGACGTCAGTTTTCGTGTTGAAGCAGGTTCCTATACCACCCTCATTGGTCACAATGGCAGTGGTAAAAGCACCATCGCTAAATTACTGATAGGTCTTTTAGATAAGAATTCAGGTTCTATCAAAATTGAAGGTGAAGAACTTACACAAGAAACAGTTCCCCTTATTCGTCGTAAAATAGGCATTGTGTTTCAAAATCCAGACAATCAATTTATTGGGGCAACTGTCCAAGATGATATTGCATTTGGTTTAGAGAATCATCAAATTGAATCCTCAAAAATGAATGAGATTATCAACACCTATGCGGCACAAGTCGGGATGAGTGAGTATTTAAACCATGAACCCACACGCTTATCGGGTGGACAGAAACAACGCGTAGCCATTGCGGGCGTTTTAGCCATGAAACCCGATATTCTTATTTTGGATGAAGCCACCAGTATGTTGGATCCTGAAGGCAAAGAAGACATCAATGCATTGGTTCAAAAACTCCATGAAGAAAATAATATGACCATCCTATCGATCACCCATGATGTGGAAGAAGTCTTAAAGAGCGACCATGTCATCGTGATGTATGACGGCAAGATTGTTAAAGATGGGATGCCTAAAGATGTGATGGTGAATGAAGAAGAACTCATTCAATTAAAACTAGATGCCCCTTACAGTGTTAAGTTAGCCCATGCTTTAAAACGACATGGGATAAAGATTACCCATCCTACAGATATGGAAAGGATGGTGGCAGAGCTATGTCAATTGCGTTTGAAAAAGTAAGTTATACCTATGCCCCTAAGACGCCTTTTGAATATATCGCACTCAAGAATATTGATTTAGCCATTGAACTCAACAGTGTTACGGCCATTATTGGACCTACTGGTTCAGGTAAAAGCACCTTAGTCCAACATTTAAATGCGCTTCTACTACCAAGCTCAGGCCAAGTGCTAGTCTTAGATCGATTGATTACCTCCGATCAAAAACAGAAGAATTTAAAGGCTTTAAGACAAAAAGTAGGTTTGGTTTTCCAATTTCCTGAATATCAATTGTTTGAAGAAACCATCCTCAAGGATGTGATGTTTGGCCCACTTAATTTTAAGATTCCTTATGAAGAAGCCAAACAAAAATCGATTCAAGCGATAAAAATGGTTGGATTGGATGAAAGTTTCCTAGAACGGTCTCCTTTAGATATTTCTGGGGGACAAAAACGTCGAGTGGCCATCGCAGGGATTTTAGCCATTGATCCAGATGTCTTAGTTTTGGATGAACCCACAGCAGGTTTAGACCCACAGGGCGCTAAATCCATGATGGAACTCTTTTTGGAGCTCAATCGGATCTATCATAAAACCATTTTAATTGTGACCCATGATATGGACCATGTTTTAAACTACTGTAAGAATGTCATTGTGATGAAAAAGGGTGAAATCTTAACCCATCAGCGCGTGAGCGACTTCTATGCCATTGACCAAGGGGTACTCGACATTGAATTGGCATTGCCTCAACGATTACGTTTCATGAATGCGTTAAGAACGGGTGGCTTTAAACTGAACACCAGCATTCAATCCATCGAGGATTTAGCTTTAGCTATTGCTCAGGAGATTAAGCCATGAACAACATTGCTTTAGGCCGCTATCTCCCTTTAGATTCTATCCTACACAAAATGGATCCACGCTATAAAATGGTGGCGATGTTAATCTTAATGGTTGCCATCTTTTTACCTTCTGGATATCTAGGGTATGCACTCTTAAGTGTCAGTGTATTGATAATTCTATTTTTGACTAAACTCAGTCTTTCGATGATTTTTAAGGCCATGAAGCCGATGTTGTTTATGTTGGTTTTCTTAACGTTCATCAATGCCTTGGTCTTAAGAACAGGGACCGTTTTATTCACCTACGGAGGCTTTACTTTATACAGTGATGCCATCTATCAAACCTTATACATTACCGTTCGTTTAGTCCTTATGATTATGACCACCACCATCTTGACGGCCAGTACGAAACCATTAGATTTAACGTTGGCGATTGAAGATCTTTTATCGCCATTTAAACGTTTTGGCTTTCCTGCCCATGAAATTGCGATGATGATTTCCATTGCTTTACGTTTTATCCCGACATTGATTGACGAGACCAATCGAATTATGAAAGCCCAAGCATCCCGTGGTGTTGATTTAAAAGAGGGAAGTTTTAAAGAGAAACTGATGGCCATCCTTTCATTGATTGTGCCTTTGTTTGTCTCGAGTTTCCAAAGAGCTGAAGAGCTCGCAGATGCGATGGAAGCCAGAGGCTATGTCCCATCACTCCCAAGAACGCGTTATAAACAACTTAAGAGAACCTTTAAAGACATCGTTATGATGGTCGTTGTCAGTGGACTGTTTGGAGTGATTGTATGGCTGAGCTTATAACGAAAAGAGTGCTCTGTACCGTCATGTATCATGGGGCTCATTATAACGGTTGGCAAGTTCAAACCAATGCCCCTAGTATTCAAGGCGTCATTCAGAAAGCTTTGTCTAATATGCACCGTGAGACCATCCAAATTCATGGTTCTGGACGTACCGATTCAGGGGTTCATGCCTTTGGGCAAACCTTTCATTTTGACAGTCACTTTAAACTCTCAGAAGAACAATGGATTAGAGCCCTTAATTCTTCTTTACCGATGGATATTCGCATTGTGGATGTTCAATTTGTGGATAAAGATTTCCATGCGCGCTACAGCGTTGATCGTAAACGCTATGACTATTTGATTCTACAAGAAGAACCCAATCCTTTCTCCTACCAAACACATTTAAGTGTGACTGAAGCTCTGGATTTTAAGTTAATGCGTCAAGCTACTTTCCTCTTTATTGGAACGCATGATTTTACTTCATTTTGTGCCAATACCAAAGATGAGAAGCCCAATCAGGTCAGAACCCTTTTCACCTTTGATATTGAAGTTGAAGAAGATCAAGTCCGATTCATTGTAGAAGGCGATGGTTTCTTACGTTATATGGTTAGAATACTGGTGGCCATTGTATTAGACGTAGGTAAAGGGAAATTAAGCCTGGATGAAGTGAGTCAGATCTTAGCGGCTAAAGACAAACTCGCCTATGGGGGAATCGCAGATGCTTGTGGCTTATATTTAATGGAAGTGACCTATAAGGAGTTTCATGACTAAAACCAATTACCATACCCATACCACCCGCTGTCAACATGCGGAAGGCTATGATGAAGAATACGTTCAAGCGGCGATTGAAGCAGGCTTTAAAGAACTAGGTTTTTCTGACCATGCCCCATGGCCACTTTATCCGTTTGAAGTCCATCGCATTCGCATGTCTTTAGAAGAATTTCCTGATTATGTCATGTCGATGCGTAGACTCCAAAGACAATATTCAGGCAAGATTAAGATTTATGTTGGATTAGAGAGTGAATACTATCCAGAACGCATGGGTTTTATGAAACAACTTGTTGAGAATACACCCTTAGATTACTTAGTCTTTGGGAATCACTTTAATCACCATGAGACCAATGGAAGTTACTTTGGGCATTATGCCGATCAAGCTAATCTTTTAAAGGACTATGAACGACTTTCGATTGAAGGTTTACAAAGTGGTCTCTTTAGTTTGTTTGCCCATCCAGATCTCTTTGTGAAGTCTCTAGAGCATTGGGATGAGGATGCGATCCAAATGAGTCGACGCATTCTAGAAGTTGCGAAAGCATGCAAGGTCCCTGTGGAATATAATCTTGGTGGTGTACGCAATGCCTTTAGATCGATGACCTATCCCCATCTTCCTTTTTGGGAGCTCGTGGCTGAAATTGGGAATGAAGTATTAATTGGGGTGGATGCCCATTCACCCAATGATTTTAAAGATACTCAAAACTACCAAGAAGCAGAAGCTTTGTTAATAAAACTAGGGGTTCAATTGATTGACTCAATTCCCTTAATACAAAGAGGTTAAGATGAGTGCACTCGCGTATGCGTTTGTATTAGCCATCAGTGTTGGAATCCCTGTGCTCAGTACACTCGTGATTGGTTTTAAATATAGATCCATGTTTAAAGCTTTTGGGATAGGCGTTTTAACTTTCACCCTCTTCCAAGTATTAACACGGATACCGCTAATTCAATATGTTTTAAGTCCAAATGCAGATTTTGTTTATTTCTCGCAAGCCAATTACTACCTCTATGTGTTGTTTTTATCTATATCAGCAGGACTCTTTGAAGAATTGGGTCGTTATCTCATGATGAAGAGATTTATTAAAGAGATGACCTTAAATCAAGCCTTGGCTTTTGGTTTAGGACATGGGGGGATTGAAGCCCTTCTTCTCATTGGAATTCCCTTTCTATTGAATCCAGACTTGATGCAATATGGACCCTCTTTAGCGTATGCAGGGTTGGAGCGGATCAGTGCCCTTATGCTTCATCTATTATTTTCTGTGTTGGTGTATCAAAGCCTTCAAGTCAAATCTAAACATAAACTATTCCTTTCTATAACCCTCCATACCCTTGTTAATTTTGTTGCGATTGTGCTCCTCTCACTCACCGGATTAACTTGGTTTGTAGAACTTATGTTATTATTGGTGGCCCTAGGTGGACTCACTTATATCTATCGACAAAGGAACCTCACCCATGAAGAAATTATTCCTACTCTTTAGTTTGTTTTTATTAGTTGGCTGTACGTCCATGGATATCCCTAAAGGATTTGAAGAGGAAACTTTGACAAGCCACAGTACGACAATCATTGAACAGGTGAATGCGTCTACCTTTGAAAAGGTTTATGATCAATTTAGAGATGACCTTAAACCATTAATTACGCTCGAAGAACTGAGTCTTAACCTTGAAACGAAACTTCAAAGTGTGGGTGTGTATCAATCGATGAAGTCACCCATCTTTAGTGAAACTAAAGATCCTAATACCGATGAACTCTATGCGGTTGTGATTGTTGTATGCCAACACAAACAGGGAACGGCGACGTATACCTTAAGCTATAATAGTGACTATGAATTGGTAGGTTTCTATATTAAATAAATAGATGGGGCAGGGTCTACGAAATACCTTGACACCCCTAGTCAAAAAGCATACAATAAAACTCGGCATCTTATGCCAAATGTAGCCCCGGAAACTACAGTTGGTTCAGGAGGAAAATATTATGCGCCAGACAACCATGGCAAAACCACTAGAAGTCGTCCATCAATGGTATATCGTAGATGGCACCGGCCTCACATTAGGTAGATTAGCGTCCGAAGTTGCTTCCGTATTGCGTGGAAAGCACTTACCGACCTATACCCCTAACGTGGACACCGGAGATTTCGTTATCGTTATCAATGCTGACAAAATTGTCGTCACGGGTAACAAAGACGAAACTAAATTGTATTACAATCATTCCCAATGGAACGATGGACTACGCACCAGAACTACCAAGGTCATGCGTACAAACTATACGATCGAATGGGTTGAACGTGCGATTCATGGAATGTTACCACATACCAAGCTTGGCAACAAACAACGTAAACATTTATTTGTCTATAAAGGTGCTGAGCACCCTCATTTGGCCCAACAGCCAAAAGAGTTGAAGATCAAAGGATAAGGAGGCAAACATGGTCGCAAAGAAGAAAAAAGTAGCCGTTACCTATTTAGGAACTGGCCGACGTAAATCATCCATCGCTCGTGTTTATATGACTCCAGGTACAGGGATCATTTCCGTTAACGATAAGACCCTTGAAGAATACCTACCTTTAGCAACTTTGAGAATGATCGTTCGCTCACCGTTAGAACTCACACAAACTTTAACAAGTTTCGATGTGAAGATTAACGTTATTGGCGGCGGTTATACCGGTCAATCCGGTGCGATGCGTCACGGCATTAGTCGTGCACTCTTAGAGGTTTCCCTAGACTACCGTCCAGCTTTAAAAGCTGCAGGCTTCTTAACACGTGATTCACGTGCTAAGGAACGTAAAAAATACGGTCTTAAAGGTGCTCGTAGAGCTCCTCAGTTCTCGAAACGTTAATGAACTTAAAAGCCTTTGGATCTTGTATCCAAGGGCTTTTATTTTGATGCTTTATAGGCTTGACACAGGCCGTACCCTTTGATATATTTATAAGGCATCGATTGTGGTATGGGCCTGTAGCTCAGCTGGTTAGAGCACACGCTTGATAAGCGTGGGGTCGCAGGTTCAAGTCCTGCCAGGCCCACCATCGTATGGGGTTTTAGCTCAGTTGGGAGAGCACCTGCCTTGCACGCAGGGGGTCATCGGTTCGAGCCCGATAAGCTCCACCATTCGATCAGAAAAAGCCACGATAAGTGGCTTTTATCTTTAAAGGGGATTTATGGACATCTTTCGTCTAAGAGAAAATAAAGAATTTTATTTAAAGATACTGACCATCGCAGTCCCTTTTATGCTGCAACAACTCATTGGTTCTTCTGTTAACTTATTGGACACTTTGATGGTTGGACAATTAGGCGATGCTGCCATTGCTGGGGTAGCCGCTGCCAATCGTGTCTACATTATTGCAACCTTTGCCCTATTTGGTGTTGGAGGCGCTGTTTCTATCTACTTAGCTCAATACTTTGGGGCTAAAGACGAAGAACATATGCGTCAAACTTACCGATATTCTTTACTTACAGCCTATCTCATCATTGCGCCCTTTGTGATCATTGGATTATGCTTTCCTCAGGCGATTCTGACGCTTTTCTCAAAAGATCCGGATGTTATTTTACAAGGAACAACCTATTTACGTTTAGCCATCTTAACGTATATTCCGATTGCCTTATCCATGACCATTGCGAATGCGATGCGTTCAGTGGGAGAAACCAAGATTCCAATGTATGCGTCTATTGTGGCCATCTTGACCAATGCAATCTTAAACTACATTTTAATCTTTGGACACTTTGGAGCCCCAGCATTAGGTGTTGCAGGGGCGGCAATTGCCACCATCATTGCCCGCGTCATTGAAGCCATTATATTTTTGGTCATTGTGGTGAAGAAGCATTTTGTCTTTAATACCCATATAAAAGATTTATTTCACATTTCTCCTCGTTTAGCCAAGGCCATTACAATCAAAGCCATTCCTTTAACCACCAATGAAATATTATGGTCTACAGGGATGAGCATGTTGTTTATGTTTTATGGGACACGTGGAAAAGAAATTATGGCAGGTATGAGCATCTCAGGATCGGTAGCTGATCTCTTCTTTACGTTATTTGGGGGGATGGCCGTTGCGACAACCGTTATTATTTCCCAAGATTTAGGGGCGAATAGATTAGATGAAGCGAGAATAAATGCTTATAAACTACTGCGTTTTGCAACACTGATGGCGGTTGCTTTAGGGATTCTCATGTTTAGTTCAAGTTTCTTTGCGACCAATTTCTTTAATGTTACTGATTTGAGTAAAAATGCAGCGATCAACTTCTTAAGAGTTCAGTCCTTTATGTTTTGGATTTATATGACCAATGCGCAGTTCTTCTTTATCTTAAGAGCGGGGGGAGATACCAAATCGACCCTTATGATGGATGCTGTCTTTATGTGGTTGGTAAATCTACCGGTTGTGGCTTTGTTTACATATTTAACAGATTGGCCAGTCATCTATTTGTATTTAGCTGGGCAATCCACCGATTTGGTTAAAATGGCCGTGGCGTATACCTTGGTTAAACGTGAAAAATGGATTAAGAATTTAACCCATACGCATGAGGAAATCTTACCTGAATAAGCCAAATAACTTTGTTTTAATGGGTGCTTGAAATGTCATTTCTTATGTGGTATATTTTATAAGCACTTGCCTAAATAGCTCAGCAGGTAGAGCAACCGGCTGTTAACCGGTTGGTCGTAGGTTCGAGTCCTACTTTAGGCGCCATTGTGGCCCGTTGGAGAAACGGTTAACTCACTTGCCTTTCACGCAAGCATTCACGGGTTCGAACCCCGTACGGGTCACCATCTAAAATAATAAGCAGATGAAAATCTGCTTTTATTTATATATACTATATCTATGGAAGCAAAGTTAATCGCCCCCTGTGGGATGAATTGTGGGTTATGTTTGAATTACTTAAGAGCTGAAAATAAATGTCCAGGGTGTTTTAGTGGGCGCAAAGTCAATGGAAAGCCGATTGAGTGTGGTCGACGAAAATGCACAAAACGTACAGGTTATTTCTGTTTTGAGTGCACACAATTTCCATGTCTAAGTATCAAGAAACTGGATGAACGTTATCGATTACGCTATGGAATGAGCGAAATTGAGAATCTACGCTTTATTCAGAATAAAGGTCTAGAAGCGTTTATGCTTGAAGAACAGAAGAAGTGGATTAATGAAGACGGTATCCTGTGTGTCCATGATCAAAAGAGATATCCTAAATAAAAGAGAGAGTTCATCTCTCTTATTTATTTAAAATACAGCGCATGGTCTCAATGGCGACATACACATCATCTATTTTCATTTCCTCATTAAAACATCCAATCTTCTCAAATCCATATTTCTGATAAAGACGTACAGCAATTTGGTTATCTTGTCTGACATCTAAACGTATAATTTCTAAGCCAGGACTTACGCGAGCTCGATCCATAATTTGTTTCATCAGTGCATTTCCAATACCTTGATTCCAATGCGACTTAAGCAGTGAAATCCCTAAGGTAGCGACATGTTGGGTACGCAGACGTTTACCTCGCGTCACATTGGCAATTCCAATTATTTGATCTTGGTCTAAAGCGAGAATCATGAACTCATTCAGATCACCTTGGATCTTTTCTAAATAGGTAGTTTCATCCTCAATACGGATGCCGATGCCTTCTTCACCAAAACTAAGATTAGCGGTTTCTTGTCCAGCAAGGTTTAGATAATCAAGGATGTTGGATGCATCACTGGGTAAGGCGTCACGATACGTAAGGGTCATGGTTGGTTTCCTTTTATTGGATAGTATAGCATTCTCGTACTTTAGTTCATATATAATAAGGATGGATTCTTGCAAAGCATAGATGGATAGTTTATAATCAAAAAGCACTAACGATGACCCGTTAGCTCAGTTGGTAGAGCAACTGACTCTTAATCAGTGGGTCCAGGGTTCGAATCCCTGACGGGTCACCATGAATAAACATCAACGCAAATTTGCGTTTTTATTTTACGATGTTCAACTTTTGTATTACAATGTAATACAGAGGTGAATCATGATCATATCCATAAGATTGAGTGAAGAAGAAAATAAAATAATACGCAAGGTTGCTAAAATAAAGCATAAAACTGTTTCTGAATTTATTCGTGAAACTTTAATGGAGACCATTGAACTCGAATTTGATATGCAATTATTCCAAGAAGCATTAAATGAGTTTAAAAATGATTCAACCACAATACCGCATGATGAAGTAAAGAGAAAACTGGGTTTTTAAGCGATGTATCAAGTGGTATATTCACAAAAAGCCTATAAAGAATTAAGCAAACTTGATCGACATGAAGCGGCATTGATTCTTTCGTGGGTCGAGAAGAATTTAGTTAATTGTGTTAATCCAAGACAATTTGGGAAAGCTCTTACTTCAAACTTAAAAGACATTTGGCGATATCGGGTGGGAGATTATCGGATCTTGTGTAAAATCGAGGATAGTAAGATCACGATTCTCATTTTAACACTGGGTCATCGTAGAGATATCTATAAGTAAAGACTCATTAATGAGTCCTTTAATTTATAAAAACTCAATCGTCAAATAAATGTAAAAATTTACATAAAATACATGAAAGAAAATGATTGTATTTCACATTCCTTTCACTTATAATCAATTCATATTACCAAAGGAGGGTTAATATGAAGAAAATTTTAGTATTACTATCTGTGATTGCGATCTCCATGTTGGGACTAACTGCTTGTGCAAGTACTCCAGCTGCTGAAGAAACAATTAAGATTGGGGTCAACGTAGAATTGACCGGTGAAGCTGCAGTTTATGGTACACCTGAAAAAACCGCTGCTGAAATGGCTGTACAAGAAATCAACGCTGCTGGTGGAGTACTTGGCAAACAAATCGAATTGGTGATCTATGATACCAAAACGGATACTGCTGAATCCACATCCAATGCGACTAAGTTGATGACTGAAGATGGCGTTGTTGCTGTATTGGGTGCTGCTATTTCTGGTACCACAATGGCTGCTGCACCTGTTGCAAATCAATATGAAGTTCCTATGATTACACCATCCGGTTCTAACGCACGCGTTACCAACGATGGCACAACTGTTTATCCTTATGTCTACCGTGCATGTTTCATCGATCCTTTCCAAGGCGTTGTTCTTGCTAACTTTGCTTCTAATAACTTGGGTACAACCAAAGCTGTTGTATTAGGTTCAAGTTCTTCCGACTATGCTAAAGATTTGGCTGCGATCTTCTCTGAACAATTCGCTGCTAATGGTGGCACCGTGGTTGCGACTGAATACTATACCGATGCTGACACTGACTTCTCTGCTGTCTTGACGAAAGTTCAAGCTGCTGGTGAATTTGATGTTGTCTTCGTGGCTGACTATGCTGTTCGTGCAGGTCTTATTATTGGACAAGCGCGTGCTGCTGGCGTTACGGCTCCTTTCCTTGGACCAGATGGCTTTGAATCTCCTGATCTTAATGATTTAGCGGGTGGTGCTGCAAACGTTAGTGACGTTTACTTCTCCACACACTTCTCTTCATTGAGTGAAGATCAAAAAGTTCAAGACTTTATTACGAACTACACCACATTTGCTGGTGAAGCTCCATCTGCTTTAAGTGCATTGGCTTATGATGCTGTTTACATGTTGAAGGCTGCTATTGAAGCTGCTGGCGAAGCTGATCCTGTCAAAGTTAATGCTGCGCTTGAAGCTCTAACCGCATTCCCAGGTATTACTGGTACAATTAGTTTTGATGAATGGCACAATCCTGTTAAATCTGCGATCGTTGTTCAATTGACTAATGGTGAACAAGTTGCGGCTACTGTCGTTAATCCTTAAGCCTACATCGATTTAAATCACTTACAAATAGGTGAAAGTTTGCTTTCACCTATTTGTTTCCTTAGGAGGGTTCTATGCAAGAGTTTTTACAACAACTGGTTAACGGTTTATCCATCGGCAGTATTTATGCGCTCATTGCTTTGGGGTATACGATGGTTTACGGGATTATTAAACTCATCAATTTCGCACATGGCGATATGTATATGATCGGCGCATACCTCGGTCTGATTTCAATTACGGTTTTCAAGTTGCCGTTCTTTTTGGCACTTATTTCTACCATGATTTTAACCGCTTTGTTAGGTGTCATTATTGAACGTATTGCTTATAAACCACTTCGTAAATCAACCCGTGTTGCTGCGCTTATTACAGCGATTGGGGTTTCGTTTTTTTTACAGAACATTGTCTCTCGAATTATGGGGGCAAAGATCTATACCTTTCCGCCTGTATTAGCGAATAAACTTTTTAAGATTGGTGGGATTCGTATTAATTCTCAACAGGTCGTTATTTTTATCACGGCGATCTTACTGATGTTTTTACTACAAATTGTGGTTCAGAAGACTAAAGTGGGACGTGCGATGCGTTCCGTGGCAGTGGACACTGATGCGGCAAAGTTGATGGGTGTGAATGTGGATCAAACCATTACCTTGACCTTTGCGATTGGGAGTTCATTGGCAGCTGCTGCAGGCATTATGGTAGGAATCTACTATAATACCATCAATCCTTTGATGGGCTTTGCGCCTGGCTTAAAAGCGTTCGTTGCAGCTGTATTTGGAGGGATCGGGATTATTCCTGGTGCCATGTTAGGTGGATTCTTTATTGGCTTAATTGAAACCTTCGTGAGTGGCTATGGTTCAACGCTCTATAAAGATGCGGTGGTCTATGGCATCTTAATCTTGGTGCTCATCATTAAACCTTCAGGTTTATTAGGCAAGAATAAGAAGGAGAAGGTTTAATATGAAATCCAACAGTTTATTAAGTAAGAAAAATATCATATGGGCACTGGTTGCAGTGGCTGTATTCATTCTTGTTTATTTTGCGATTGAAACACGGATCATCAGTCCGTATTATCGCGTTACCTTATTTTGGATTGCGATCTTTGCGATGTTAGGGGTTAGTTTAAACATCATCATTGGAGTTACAGGACAGTTCTCTTTAGGTCACGCAGGCTTTATGTCTATTGGGGCGTATGGCGCAGCGGTTATGCTAAGAACGATGCCAAATTATACAGGACTTGCTTTAGGGATGTTGATTGGCTTAGCGATTACCCTCTTTGTTTCCTTCTTAGTTGCGATGCCTACCTTACGTTTAAAAGGGGATTATTTAGCCATTGCAACCTTAGGGGTGGGTGAAATCATCCGGATCGTTATTCTGAATATGACCATTACTAATGGAGCTTCAGGGATTAGTAATATTCCTTTCCTGATCAATTGGCCGATTATGTTTGCCTTTACGCTTGCAGCGATTATTTTCTCAGCGAACTTTAAGCGCTCTGCGATTGGACGTGCGTGTATCAGTATCAATCAAGATGAAATCGCATCCGAAGCGATGGGCATTAATACCACTCGCTATAAAGTAATTGCCTTTATGTTTGGGGCAGCGATTGCGAGTATTGCGGGAAGTTTATATGCGACCAGCTATTACGTCATCAAACCTGAAACCTTCGGAATCAATAACTCCATTAACATCTTAGTTATCGTGGTGTTTGGCGGGATGGGATCTCTAACGGGTTCGGTTGTTGCGGCGATTGTCTTAGGAATCATTAATATCATCCTTCAACCTTTGGCTGAACTTCGTATGATTATGTATGCAATTGCGTTGATTCTTGTCATGATCTTTAGACCTCAAGGATTGCTTGGTGTCAAAGAATTATCACAAGACGGTGTCGTTGCGTGGTTTAAGAAAATAAGTAGATTTGGAAAGAAGGTACCCCAATGAGTTACTTGACAGTTGAAAAATTGACCAAGAATTTTGGTGGCTTAAGTGCCGTTTCCAATGTGTCTATTTCCGTAGAAGAAGGTGAATTGGTAGGTCTTATTGGTCCAAATGGAGCCGGTAAAACCACCTTGTTTAATGTTTTAACTGGGGTCTATACCCCCACAGAAGGAAGAGTCCTCCTTAATAAAGATGGGAAGACCATTGAACTGAGTAAACTCCCTCCTTATAAGATTACCCATCAAGGGGTTGCGCGTACTTTTCAAAATATTCGATTATTTAAAGACTTGAGTGTTTTAGACAACGTTAAGATCTCGATGAATGAAGAAGCTCAATATGGAATCTTTGGGGCTTTACTCAGAGTGCCTAAGTTTTATACCTCTGAAGCAAGTATTGAAAAACGTGCTTTAGAATTCTTAAAGAAAGTTAACTTAGATGAATTGGCTTATGAGAAAGCCCGTAATTTACCTTATGGTAAACAACGTCAATTAGAAATTGCGCGTGCCATGGCAACCGGAGCTAAACTTCTATTCTTAGATGAACCTGCGGCCGGGATGAATCCTCAAGAAACGCATGCTTTAACGGAGTTTATTGCGAAGATTCGTCGTGAGATGGATTTGACCATTGTCCTCATTGAACATGATATGTCTTTGGTTATGGAAATCTGTGAGCGGATCTTTGTCTTGGATTATGGAAAATTGATTGCCCAAGGCTCAGCTCAAGAAGTTCGGCACAATCCTAAAGTTATTGAAGCCTACTTAGGCGATGAGGTTTAAACCATGTTGAAAATTGAACAATTAAATGTGTCATATGGTGTTATCCAAGCCCTCAGAGGTGTTACACTTACAGTAGAGGAAGGTCAAATTGTTTCACTGATTGGATCGAACGGTGCAGGCAAAACAACCTTACTTAAAACCATCAGTGGGCTCTTACAACCGACCTCAGGTTCAATCCTATTTGAATCTAAGGATATCATCAGTATCCCAGCTCAAAAACTCCCGACCATGGGCTTGGTTCAAGTTCCTGAAGGGCGTCGTATCTTCTCCGGGATGACCGTCTATGAAAACTTACTCATGGGCGCATATCTTAGAAAAGATAAAGATGGTATCAAAGCAGATCTTGAGAAGATTTATAAACGTTTCGAAATTCTCTATACACGTCGTCATCAAGATGCTTCAACCCTATCTGGGGGTGAGCAACAAATGTTGGCCATCTCAAGAGCACTCATGGCTAAACCTAAACTCTTACTCTTGGATGAACCTTCGATGGGTCTAGCCCCTTTGCTGGTTAAAGAAATCTTCAATATCATTAAAGAAATCAACGCAGAAGGAACCACCATTCTCTTGGTTGAACAAAATGCGATGCAAGCCTTAAAGATTGCAGATAAAGCCTATGTCCTTGAGACAGGTAATATTGTTTTAAGTGGTACAGGTCAAGAATTACTCAGTAGTCCTGAAGTACAAAAAGTCTACTTAGGAGGATAATATGTACGTTAAGAATCGAATGACTGTGAATCCGATCAGTGTTCATCCTGATCAAACCATTTCAGAAGTCTTAGACTTGATGAAAGACAATAATATTCATCGCTTACCTGTGACACAGGATGGAAAGTTGGTTGGATTGGTCACCCATTCGACCATTCAAGCCAATACTCCCTCTAATTTTACGACCTTAAGTATGCATGAGATGAACTATCTTTTGTCTAAAACGAAAGTTAAAGACATCATGATTAAGCAGGTCTTTACGGTGAGTCCAAATACCACCATTGAAGAAGCTGCAGACACCATGGAAAAGAAAGAAATCGGGTGTTTACCGGTTGTGGGAGAGGCGAATGTCTTATTGGGCATCCTAACCACTGGAGATATTCTTAAAGCCTTTGTGGAGCTCTTAGGGTATGATCAAAAAGGAACGATTCGTGTTTCCGTTAAACTACCTGAAAACAAACCAGGTGTCCTAGCAGATTTCGCGAAGATCTTTGCGGAACAAGGACTGTCCTTGACCCATGCTTCCTTAGTAGCGGATGGATTCCATGTGCGTTGTCAAACCACAGATACCAATAAGCTTAAAAAACTCTTAGAAGATAAAGGATTTAAAGTTACTGAAATTGGTTAACAGACACATGCGTGTCTGTTTTCTTTTTAAGGGATAGGATGTAGAATGAAAGAGGAGATTCATATGAAAAAAGAACTCGTCATTGTCTACTCATTAGAAGGTAAAGCCTACGCGTTGGCTTCTAGCTATGCGCAAAAACAAGGGGCTGATTTGGCTCGAATTGAGACAGTTTATGAACCTAAAGGCTTTTTTAAGTATCTCTATTTTGGCTATCATTCAATTTCCCAAAAGGATGTACAACTTAAAGAGATGTCCATTAACTTAAGTGAGTATGAACTCTGTACCCTCTATGCCCCCATTCATGCGGGACGTGTTGCGAGTCCAGCCATTTCTTTCTTAAAAATTCATCTTACTGAGATGAAGAAAATCAATTTGGTCTTGGGTCATTCTGCCAAAGATGATGACTATCTTCAAAGTGCACATTGGGTTGAAGAAAAACTAGCGTTTAAATTTAATCAAATTCAATCGATCACGATTTAAAGGAGATTTTATGTTTGATGTCATTGTATGTGGAAAAGGTCCCGCTGGGATTCAAGCAGCGGTCTATATTAAACGCGCTAATTTAAAGGTATTGGTGATTGGAAAAGATGGCGGTGCTTTAGCGAAAACCGATAAGATTGCCAATTACTATGGATTTGGACTTATCAGTGGTCCAGAGCTTTTAAACGCAGGAATTGCCCAAGCAGTAGCTTTAGACATCGATGTTAAAACAGAAGAAGTCACCAGCTTAAGTTATGGGATGGAAGGCTACAGTGTCACCACCACACACGGACACTATGAAGCCAAAGCCGTCATTCTAGCCACAGGTTCAGCTCGATCTTCTGCCCCGATTCCTAACTTAAAAGAACTTGAAGGCAAAGGTATTTCTTATTGTGCGATTTGTGATGCTTTTTTCTATCGGAATAAAATTGTAGGTGTTTTAGGACATGGGGATTATGCGGCTCAAGAAGCCCATGAACTGCTGAATGTGGCTCAAGAAGTGATCGTCTTTACCAATGGTTTAGAACCCACAGGCCACTTTGATGAGCGTGTACGATTTGTTAAGGAAAAAGTAGCTCGCATTGTCGGAGAACAAAAAGTTGAAGCGCTTGAGTTGGCGGATGGAAGCAAAGTAGAGACCAATGGTTTATTCATTGCCTTAGGTTCAGCCTCAGCCGTAGACTTAGCGTTGAAGTTAGGGGCTTACGTAGAAAAGAATAAAATCATGGTGGATGAAAAACAAGCAACCAATGTCCCTGGTTTATTTGCGGCAGGGGATTGTACACCTGGCTTAATGCAGATCTCTAAAGCAGTAGGTGATGGCTGTGTGGCGGGTTTAGAAGCCATCAGCTATGTACGGAATCAAAAATAATGGAACGTTTTGATGCGTTTGATGAACACGGTAAAGCCTTAGGCTTTGATTTAATTCGAGGTCATGAACATCCTGATGGAGCCTATCATAAAGTCGTTCAAATTTATACGTTTAACTCAGAGGGTCAAGTCCTCATAACGTTAAGAGACCCTCGTAAGACGTTTGGTGGTCTATGGGAAGTCACTGCAGGTAGTGTCATCAAAGGTGAGACTGAAAATGAAGGTGCCCTACGAGAACTCAAAGAAGAAACAGGGATAGAAGTTCAAGCCTCAGAATTAATCTTATTCAATCACCACATTGAACAAGATACGCTCTGGTACACCTATATGGTGAAAGTCAGTTCAAATCCTAAGATTACACTTCAAGTGTATGAGACCGTAGATTATCGTTGGGTCAGTCTAGATGAGTTCAATCATTTAATGTTGAACAATGCGTTTCCAGCACCTATGAAAGAAAGACATACGAAAGCTTTAGAGAAATTTAAAACACACCTTTTTGAAAAGCTAGGGATTATGTTATAATTTAAAAGCATTTTGCGCGTGTGGCGAAATTGGCAGACGCACTAGACTTAGGATCTAGCGGGCAACCATGCAGGTTCAAGTCCTGTCACGCGCACCATCTTGGAAATAACGATTGACATAAATGCTAAAAAACCGCTTAAACAGGCGGTTTTTTAGTATTTTTGCATTGATAAAAAACCATTAAAAAATATCCGATTCCCCCAAAATTCCCCCAATTAGAATAATTGATGGCAATTTACGGCAATGGATTACCTCTTTTCTGCAATTAACAAGACGTGCTTTTTGGCGGAATACAACACAGAAAGAGAGCCTTAAAATTAAGGTAGAGGTAAAAATATGGTTGGCAAGTCAGAGAAGGGTGGATTTTTTTATCGAATCAAGATCAAAAACCCCAATACATTAAAGGTAGAAGAAAAATATAAATCTGGATTTACATCAAAACGGGATGCGCGTGAAGCAGGTGAGTTAATGGCAAGGAAGATTCTTGAGAACCCCGTGGGATTGATGACCCTCAAAACAATAGTGGATGATTATATCAGTAATGATAAGTCCTATAACACTTCCACCACAACAGCCGGAAAGGAAAGAATCTTTAGGATTTACATTTTGCCAACTTTTGGGGATATGCCTCTCGAAAAAATTACAAAGATGAAAGTAAGGGAATGGATGGAGGAAATTCAGAAAGATCCGAACACCGCACCAAGATACAAGAATGATATAACTGCTCATTTTAAGTATCTGTTTAAACACGCAGAAATATATTTCAACCTAAAGGATAACCCATGTATTGTATTGAGATCGGTTAAGGAAAACGTGGAGGTGGATAAGGTAGGTAAAATCATGTCTAGAGAAGAGTTTGAGAAGTTCGAAAGTTGTTTCGAGGAATCGGACAATGAGAAGTTTCTTTGGAAGACGTTCTATAATGTCCTATTCAATACTGGGGCACGACGAGGAGAGGTACAAGCACTACGTTTTACTGATATTGATTATGTTAACAAAACGATAAATTTCAACAAAACCGTATCAGGCAAATACACAGGTGAGAAACCAAAGGTTCGAGTTCCGAAGACGCCAAGTTCGGTTCGTACCATCCCACTTGATGATCAAACATTTGAGATGATTAAGAAAGTTAAAGAGCATCGAACTGTATTAGAAGGCTTTGACAAAATGGAATTCATTTTTGGAAGACCAGATGACAGAGGGCTACCCTTCTCAGACACTACGATTGAAAGACTTAAAAACAACGCAATAAAGAAAGCAGGGATCACAAGGATTAGGATCCATGATTTTAGACATTCACACGCAAGTGAACTTATTGGGAATGGGGTTAATATCGTAGTTGTTTCTAAACGTCTGGGACATTCCAGCATTGATATGACATTGAAGGTCTACACTCATCTCATGCCTACAGCTGACAAGGAGGCGATCAATTTCATAAACAAAAAACGAAAGAAGTAGGGAAATATAGATAATGAATAAAATTAATATTATATATTACACTATATATTGTGTAATGTCAATACTAAAATAAAATAAATTTAAATTTTATATCGGGACTGTGATATGATTTCATTGACAGAAATTCCATTTTAAATAATACGGAAGATCGATTAAGAATATTAGGGAGGCCCAATCATGAATACAAATATCTTTTATTTAGCTCGAAAGAGTTACTCGCTCGTAAATAGTAGGTTCTCGGACTACAAAGAAGCTGCGAGTGTTATTCATATGTATGACAAAAAATTATCCAATATCGAAAATGGGAGATTGATTCCAAACAATTTCGATGCTGCGATTATTGCCAAAGAATACCACAACATTTGTCTGGCAAAACAGTACTGTGCTGAATGTCCAATGTCGAAGTTCATTCTTTCGTCAGAAAGCAAGTTATGAGTCGGTGTACACCCTGCAGCAATGCAGAAGCGAGAGAAATCCTCTTGGGACGTTACATTGGTTATCACGAACTGGAGAAATTCCATGGAATCGGGTTTAGACGTGCAAAGCCGGTAATGGCTGATCTATACAAGCGAAGTAAAGATAAGTATGGATGGTTTGATCATTATCGTATACCGACCGAGTATTTTATAGAATTTATGAATATTAATGTTTCTCGTTACGGATTGTAAAGGAGCACAAAATGAACGAACTGTTGTTTCTTGACGAATATGCTTTTTTTGGGAATGAAGAACACATCAAGAACTTTTCAAGTCTATTGAAGATATACCATCCAATTGAATACGCTGAAAGAACATTAAGAGAATCGATTGATCCCTTCTTTCTAGCAGCTGAATACCTTACCTCCTATGTACTTAAAGAGGGCGACCTTGATTCATTGCGCTCTCAACCATTGTCATTGGATGAACTGATTATGCAAATCTACATCAGATCCAGCAAAGAAATCAAGGTTTTTATGGTTGCCAGTCGACAATTACTGGACATGAATTACTATCTGGTTTTAGAAGATTTTGATGAAGAGGATCGTCATCTTGCAAAGTATGCCATGGATATCGCCTTGGTTGACTATGATAAAGTCATGGAAACACTACCGTGTTGTCTAGATGTAATATTTAAAGCAGAGGATATAGGATTGTTGCCAGTTTTTTCTAGAACAAGAATAATGGATTTTGAAAGATAATGAACTATTTCCTTTTGGTTATCAGATAAAGAGTTCGGGAGAGGAGAAACAGATGGCAATGAAAGTGGAAGAAATTACTCTTGTAAGAAAAACCTTATATATTGACATTAATCTCATTACTCAACTCAGCAAGTCGAATTTGTCATCTAGTTCTCCTTTGACGAGTATCAAAGATAAACTCATTTTATGTGCAAACAGTTATATCCAAAATGAAGACCAAAGAATAACTTTTGATGCCATGCAACAAGATATTGTCAAAAGCTTGATTGAGGCGACTTCACCATTACTAGAAGAACAAAGAATGTTGAGAAAAGAACTCACAACCTTTTCACTGATTTTAAGCGAGGTTCTATTCTATGCCGAAAACTGTGGCTAAAGATAAAAAACAAGTTCCCATTGTTGCTCCCGAGTATTTTTGGATGGAGATTGAGCGATATGTAAAGGCGAGAGGTTTTCATAACATCTCCGAATTTTTTGAAGTTGCAATATATCAAGTATTGAGTAGTGAAGACTTAGGTCGGATTAATCAAGAACATGCACTAAGTCTTGCTGAAGAAGCTAAAGAGATACTTCTCCACAATATTAAAATACAAGATGTAGACTCTTACTCTTCAAATGAGCTTAGAAGAATCTTTAATCGTACTCTCAATTTTTTCGGCCCATATGATTCTACAAATTTGCTGGATGCGATTGGGTTGAAACTCGAGAGACTAAGGCAAAACTTACCAATTCTTGAAGAATACAATCTTCTTATTGAAAGTGATGAGGAATTGCTATCCGAACTAGACGATTATGATAATGAAGAGGATGAGTCATGAGTCCAGTCAAAATCGTTACAAAATTGATGTACATTAGGAAGGCCAAGAATACAAAGGGCATGACGGATGTTTCAAACTATTCCTCTTACATTAAAAAGAATGGAATCCTTGAAGAACCTCTACAACGAATTTCCGAAAAGAGTAACACTAGATCAGCTTTAATTACCGATCAAGATCGACGAGTTATTGAACAAAGTGATTTTATTTTTGAAATACAACAAAGGGTCAGTAAAAGATTAGAAAATAGTCATAACCCTTATAGTCTATTTGAAAGCACAACAAAGAAAGTTGTAGTAGAGTTTTGTTCAGAGTATGGGATCGATCCTTTCGTTGGTCAAAATAAATACAATGAATATATTGCGAACCGAAAAGGATCATCCGGTGTTTTTACTCGAGTTGGTAAAAATGCAAATGAATTGGAGAGAGAGTTGTCAAATCATAGAGGAACCGTTTATCTCCCCATTGTCTCAATGAAAGAGAATGATGCAATCATGGCTGGGTTGAAGGGGGTTGATGATTGGAAAGAGAAGACAGAAGCTTTTGTGGAGCAGTTCGCAAAGATCATGAAATGGGATAAGGCAAAAGTAAGGTATATTGCGGCTTATCATGAAAAAGAACTAATTCAACAAAGAAAAGACTCAGTAGCAGGATCTCAACCTCATGTTCATTTTATGATTTGGAATATTGACACGAGCTATCCAAGGTCATATGAAAGAATGTCCCAACCCGAACTTACCCAGTTGCGTCAGACTTCAGCCTCGGTATTTCTTTCTGATATGCTTGAAAAAGAGTATTACATAGAAGAAATTGACAAAAGCATTGTAAGAAATGGATTCAAAACAAGGACAGAAGCATATTTTACCCAAGACCTAATTGAATTAAGCATCATAAAATCGAGAGCTTTTAACCATCGAGGCAGAGCAACTACTAAATCTGTTCAAAAGAATATTGATAGTCTGACAAGAATACTGACTAGAGTTGAATATAGGATGCTTCTTTCACAAGATGAACGGGATTACCTGAAGCGATTAGGATGTACTGACTCTTTAAGAGACATCCGGGTTAAACTTAGTGAGTTTTGTGAATTGCAGAAACGATGTTTTAGCATTATTGATGAGTATTTGAGTTCTAGACCAATAAATGATTACTATCAAAAATGGCTTTCCGAAAAACTCGAAATATCTAGAAACTGGGAAAGTGAAGAAAACGCTCAATCACTCAATTTTAAAGCAGATCAAAATATGAAATCTATCTTCATTAATACCTTGCTAGGATATGATGATAGTTGGTTTGAAATACAAGATATAGGGAAAAATATGAAAAAAGCTTTTATGGAAAGATTTAGTAATTATAGATTCCCTAAATATCTTGATGATGAAGGAGTCATTGAGGCTACAAAAAGGATTGCTGAAATATTAGTTGTAACGACAGATTGGTCAGTTAAAGAAATTACTACAAGAATTGAGGCTGTGGTAAAAGATTCGCAAAAGAAAATACATACTACACAATTTAGTAGTCACGTATTTCACTGTATGGTTGAAAATTGGAAAAAACCCCTAAAAATGCAGAAATACGACTTTTACAAAACTTTTGATTTGCTCAACTATAAAGTAAACATTATTGTTCCTCAACACTATGTACAAGTTAGAATACCTCCTTATCCTGTTTTTAAAGATGATACAGTTCATTATTTCACCACCAAAGTCAATAACGCACAGGAGCACAAAGATGATCGTAATTACGTTGTTCCTAGAGATATTTTTAAATAAATAGAGAAGCAATAATTCTTGATCTCAGTGGATTTGCAAGAGATTCTTCTTATGGGATAAATGGGTTTGAAAATAAAGTAAAATGCTATACTTTTGTTGCATTGAGATAAAACAAAATCATCTCACTTGTACCTGGCCTTCCCCCTAAATTGTTCCAAAACGGAATAAAGTTTATGCTCGATTTCCCTGAATCGTAAGAGAAGCCGTTGGTTTAGTTTAATGAGATATCTTTATTCATGTATGTATAAGAAGTGGGATCACTTCTATACAAACGGAATTGACAATTCAAAAGACCATAAAGATGAACCTAATTCTAGGGTTGCATGTGACATTTATAAATAATAGACTATGTAAAACAAAAAATGTCTAAATATTTTACACATACAATAATGTTAATGAAATTTATCACAATGGTTTCTAGCCATGTAGTAGGCAACATGTATAAACGAAGCCTTTATTCGAGTCTGTTCATTTAATTGTGACAGATAAATAAAAGGGCTAAATTAGAGAGCTAATTGCCGATATTGAATCGGGGTTAGCTCTTTTAATTGTTCTTGAAATCTTTCTTCATTGTAATAGATAACGTAATCACAGACAATCTGAATCATTCTTTCTTACTAAGTTGTTTGAATAAGTAAATAGATTCGGTCTTTAAAGCACTAAACCATGACTCTATCGGGACGTTGTCGACACAGTTTCCTTTATACGAAACGCTGTGAATAACGTCATTTTGTTGAAGCGTCTCTTTGTATTGATTAGACGTAAACTGATAGCCTTGATCAGAATGAATGATTAGATTCTTCCTCTGAAGCGCCGAAACATTCTCAAATGCTTTTCTCAACGTATCTAAAACGACCTGATTATCATTTCTGCGTGACAATGTATAAGCGATGATTGACTTGTCATAGAGGTCTTTGATGGCACAGATATACAGTCTTCTCCCAAGTGGAAAGAGATAACTGATGTCAATCGACCATTTCTGATTGGGCCCTGTCGTGCTAAAATTTCTTTGAAGAAGATTTGGGATATGGTGGTGTGCTAACTTGCCGTATTTATGTTTCTTCTTCCGAATGACGGATTGGACGCTGTTCAATCTCATGTATCGGTATACGGTCCCGTTGGTTAAATAGATGCCGTATACCTTTTTAATGTTCATCCGTAAACGTCTTATGCCTTGCCGATTGTCCTTCATATACTGTTCAAATACAATCTGAATGAGGGTTGAGTTAAATGCTTTATAATCAGGCCTACCTAAGTGTATCCAGCTGTAATAACCGTTTCTAGAACACTGGAGAGCTCGACAGAGTCTCGCAATTGGATATCTGCTCTTTAGACGCTCAATCACTTTATACTTGGATCTCGTTTCTTTAGGTAGGCCATCGCTTTTTTTATGTCTTCAATCATCCTTATGTGTTTGATCAGTTCATCCTTATTCATCTCTTCGAGATTGACAGACTTTGGACGTCCTTTCATCGTTATTCCTTCGATACTTCTTCCTCGTAGATCAATGATTCGTCCATATTTGAGCCTCATATCCCGCCACTTTCGAAGTTTCTTCGGGTCTCCTAAATCGTATTCCCGGGCTAATTCTATGGCCCTTTTTTCTCCACTTAAGTATAAATCTAGTATTTTCTCTTTCTCTTCAAGTGTATACACGGCGTGTTTTGTTGTTTTGCGCTCTTTCATTTTTCCTCCTAGCGTTTAGCCTATTAAAAAACACATTAGATTTCAAGTTTCTAATGCGTCTTTTATTTATCTGTCCCTTTTAACTAAACTAACTCAAATAAGGGTTTTTTATTTTTACGGGAACAAATGTTCCCGCTGAGTTTTTACCTTCCTCTCGAAATATCTGTCTCTTTGTTTCTGCGAATATCTCTTTCTTTTTAGACTGTAAAGAACCGGTTCACTATCACTCTTGCATTGAGATAGGACCTGATTTTAACTTAAACCTTACGAGTCAACCTCATACTACCGGATGGAAGGTCACTTCCAAAGAATAGTTTAGACAAAAATAAAACATTAAAAAACCCTAATTTTATAGGGTTTTTTTTATTAAGCATACAAATTATCTTATAGTTTAAAAACCATATTTTTCCAGAAAGGCATTTCTTAGTCCATAATTACGTTGCCACTGTGCATCAAATAACTGATTATATTTTACAAAGAAATCCTCAGTAAACTTTGATGTATCCATGTAATGAGTCAGCCATGCAGTTAGATCCTTATCCATTCCGATCCAAACCCAGCCTTGGTACTTAACACCTGTTTCTCCATCAGGATAATACTGATAAACAGCTCCATTAAAAGAACAATGTGTTTCTTTGAGTGTAATAGAGTTTGTTGAACACGGAGTATTGTCAGCAACCATCGATTGGTTTTTAACGGTGTCAATATTGATAAAATAAACAAGTGGAGCATCTTCTTTTGCATACTTCATATAGAGGTCTCTAAAGAAGAACTGAACAAATAAACCACTGTTAACCCCAGCAAAATCACTCGACCCACCGATAAGTTGGTACTTATACCACTGATCCGCATCATACCAATGCCAATAATCCTGAGCAACGTTTTGGTACATATCATAATACGAATTATCATAAGCGACAATGAAGTATCCAACATTCTTCTTAGTTCCATCCGCCATTGTTTTAATCCCAGTCACATTAACATTCTTATAATCGTCAATCAAAATAAACCCATCCGTTTTCGAGAGGACAATGTTTTGATCTTTAGCAATCCCTTCTAATCCCGTCCCCATAACTTCAAGTGGATCATGAATGAGTGTGTCTTCTTTGAAGTAGTCCATCGAGGATACTTTCTTTGTTTTATAGGTAGCCATAATAGACACATCTTGGTTTTTAAGTGAACAACCAATAGCATCAAGTCTAGTGTGGAAGGATTCTAAATAGGGTTCAAACGACATAGAAATTGAAGAATCTTGCTCATACGTTCTTTTCTCGGGATTTTCTGGTGTACCTTTCCCAATAAAAAGCCAATACTCTCTAGAATTACCAAAATATTTATCGATAAGATTTGAACGTGTTTCGTAAAATGCTTTAACATAGTCGAGATCTTGCTTTTTTAATTTAGGAATATAGTTTGGGTCACTCACCTTTAACCCACGATAATAGTACTTATATTCGTTAATGTAATAATTTATCTCAAAGTGGCCCCAGCTCATAGTATTGGATGCAAAATCAATCTGAAACTGATCCCCAGTATTTCCGCCTCTTTGCCAGATTAAAGTATCAGGGACTTGAGTCATAAATTCTTCATCCTCAAGAATAATCTGAATCCCCTTCTCGCAAGTATAATAATCTTTGGTCGAATTATCAGGGGTAATGACGTTAATAATGGTATCTACCGTATCATTCCCAACCGGAGTGTAAACTGTGATGATAAACAAACTCAATAAAACCAAGATTATGATCACGATTCCTACAGTTTTTGTGATTCGTTTGTTGTTGTTTTTTTCCATATTCAATACCTCCTTGTATAATACCATTATACAAGGAGGTATTGAATATAATTAGACTATATATGTATTAAAAGAAAATGTAAAACCGATTTGATAACTAGAAGTTAACTTAAATTTGAAGTCTTTTATCTGTTGATATTCAAGACACCACCACCAACTCTCTTGTACTTTATATTCTTGAGAAAATATATATACGAAACGTGTTCGAATTAGAAGCAAATTCGAGAATATTGAAACATTGATTCAGTTATCAATAATAATCTTGTAATTGCTGTATATGCTAGTTAGTGTATTTATTGAATCTCATCGATTTATTTAGACAACCTGATTTATTCCTTAAACATTCTTCGGATTTTATCTCTGTATTTAATTAGCAAGATAAGGCCCCACTACATTGAGTGGGGCATTTGTTCATTTTCAGCAAGCTGAAAGGGGTTTTAATGATGTAGTGCGATAGAATCGCACTTTCTATAATAAAGAATCAATGTCTGTATGGGTTAGTTACCGTTTCAATATTAGGATCAATCTTCTTCATTACTGTATACATGAATTCACTTAGTTCCAGTCTATGTGCGTTATCGAATACAAATGCGTTTGTTTCTTTTATGAATCTAAGAGTACAGTTATCATAGAACTCAAAGATATCAGGAAGAGATAGATTCTTGTGAATCCAGATTTGACCTTTCTTAGGTCCTTCTATAAATGTGACTTCAATATTTAGTTGACTCATGTTGAACCTCCAAGTTCTTTATACGCAACAAACAAAACATTTCCTAAAACTTTCCGAAATAATCGGCTTTGTTTTTGCATCGGCAAGTTTCACCTCGTGAACCAATCATTGATTGCCATTCTTTACCGTGCTCACATTTCCACCAAACCTTCTTTTTACTGTAAGCTCGGAACTGATCCGGCATCATGGGAAGATTTTTTGTGGGGTGCCACTGGGCTGCCAGTTTCGGTCTTTGAGAAAGCAGATCGTTTTCTCCAACCAAAAGACTATGGCTCCCGTAACAGAAAGGACATCGTCTTCCGTTGTTTCGGTTATTGACGTTAGATTGATATTCATGTCCTTTAGGACACTTCCACCACACTATCATCTTGGAATTGGCGTAGACTTTTTCCGGGGTAAGAGGCAAGTTCTTAGTAGGGTGCCACTCATACGCAACTGCCGGATTCTTGATTGCGATCGAATTTTCAACGATTGAATCATCCATCAAGGTATAAATCTCTTTTAAGTCGTCTTTGATAACGACTTCGACGTTTCTTAGTGAAGTATGAGATAAACTCTCAAGTATCGCCAAAAGCTCTCTAATGGCTCGTGTGAGGTCGTCGACACTAAGGTCGAAGAGTTGAATCACGATGCTGTTGTCTTTAACTTCAGGCGTTTTCGGCTCTCTGATTCGGATAAGCTGAATGCCTTCTTCAGCAATGAGACTTTCCTTCAGTTGATCTCTCAGAGGTTCTTGATGGTAATAGGTTCCATCATATTCAATACCGATGTTGAGCCCTGGAATAAAGATGTCAATTTCCAACTTACGATCGCTCTTGAATTGATAACTACTGACGGCATTGTGAAAGTGTTTCTTAACGTAATAAAAGACAGTTTTTTCACGAAGAGAGAAATGGATGTTTCCGTAACAGATTGGGCACCCACTCCTATGTCTAGTGTTTGGGGAGGCTTCCCACTCATGACCGTGTTTACACTGCCACCAAACTTTCTTATTACTTTGAAACATTACCATCTCTGGTTTCAAATCACCGTTACGAGTTGGATGCCATTCTGATGCAATCTCAGGATTTCTTGATTGCAAATCGTTGAATCCTACCTCCACAACCTTACTTGTACAAACCGTGCATCCACAAGGCTGTAACCTTGTGGATGGGGAACTGTAGTAGGTGTGGCCGTTAGGACACAACCAATAAATCTTTCTGTTGCTTCCGGCAGAAACCTCTTGTGGAGTTAATACATTCTTGGTTGGATGCCACTCTGAAGCAAGAGTAGGATGGGTAGTGACAAGATCTGTTTCGCCAACGATGACTCTTTTTCCTTTGCAATATGGACATCCATACTGATTCGTGGTACGAGAGGAAATGGTTGCTACCCACTCGTGACCTTTCGAGCATTTCCACCAAACCTTCTTGTTACTGCCGAAAGTAATCGTATCCGGAATCAATTCCAGATTCTTTGAAGGATGCCACTGCTTTAGTAACTCCTCTTGTTGATTCTCAATACACCATACCTTGAGACTCATTCCTTTAGTCGAAATCGTATTAGTTCTCATTTGTTTTACCTAATTAATGTTAGACATAGCAAACATTAATCATCTTTCACTAACATTGTATTCTAGAATATATTTGCTGTCAACAACAAATATTAGATATCTCAAATAAATGTTGTATAATTCCTTTAATGAGGTAAAAACACATGCCAATAAAATACTACAAGTTGTTAGATCTCTTGAATAGAAGGAATATATCTAAAACAAAATTTAGACTTGATATTGGTATAGGAACAAGTACATTAGCAAAGATATCAAATCACGAGAATATTGCTATTGATATCATCGAAAAGAGTTGCCGATACTTACAAGTTCAACCAGGAGATTTGATGGAATATGTGGATGATGATGAAAAATCCGAATTGAAAGTGAAATAGATTGAATACAAAATTCCTAATTTAAGCAATCTAAAGAAGTGTAATAAGTGTTTTATCTAAAGGTAATAATGTTCAAACTGTCTAAGGACAGTTGAAAAGATTTTGAGCAAAATAGAAATATATAATACAAATATCTAAGTTTCAGTTTCTATTAAGGAAGAGTACTTTGTGAAAAAACTGACCGAAGAAGATATAAAGTTTCGATTAATCAAATACGCAGAAACCCATGCCAAAATGGCTGGTTATGCAATGACAGTATGGCGATTAGTAAAACCTATCATCGATAAGTTGCCACTGTGAACGGTGGGGGGAACAAAAAATGCAACTAAACACAAAAACACTCGAGAAACTCAGAGTCATTATAAATGGCGACGAAAGTTCAAACAAATCAGATTACCGTTCTGGTCCTCAACTCGTAGCTTTTTTTAATAGCATTGGATTTAGCGACAAGTATGACCAAGGTTTCCCGTCGCGCTGGTTGTATACAGACAACAAGCTTCAGGCAATCAATGGTAAGCCAGAACTTGACCAATGTATTAAATCTATTTTTGCCGTATTTAATTATGTTGGTCGAATCAATGAATTGGATAGACTAATTGCCGGCTTCAATCAGTACATGGCTTTTGATAAATGGTCAGTTGTTCGAGATAATGACACGATTACTTTCAAACGGTTGGACAAAGTCGTAGTTGGTGATGGTAAGAGTGATCGCGATGAAATGAAAGAAGAAGACTTCCTCAAGTTGACCTTCATTGTAAACGTCGATTTGTTGGGATTGGATTCTAGTGTTAGTGAAGTAATTAAACTGAGGCTTAAGGAAGTCGAGAACTGTATTAAAGGCGGTGCTCCCTTGGCATCCATATTATTAATAGGAAGTGTTATGGAAGGAATATTGCTCGGTATGTCGACAATTTATCCCCAACAATTCAACCAAGCCACTTCAGCTCCAAAAGATAAGGAAACTGGAAAAATTCGAGCATTACCAAACTGGACATTAAATAACTACATAGAGGTAGCAACTGAAGTTGGACTACTTAAACAAGACGTGAGGAAATTCAGCCATGTTGTCCGAGATTTTAGAAATTACATACATCCGTATGAACAAATGAGCACACGCTTTTTCCCCGACAAGCAAACCGCTTTGATTTGCTTTCAGGTATTGAAAGCCGCTATAACTCAGATAGAAATATTCTGTAAATTCAACAAGGAGGCTACCGCCAATGAACAACACTAACAAAATGAAATTTGAGACACCGAACCAAACTTCCAAAAACCTTAAAAAACTTTCGGAGTTATTCCCTGGGGTAGTGGCTGATGGCAAAGTTAATGTTGACCTTTTGCGCTCAATTGTTGGTGAGGAAGTATTCAAAGACGAAGTTTTCGAATTCACTTGGGTGGGCAAACAAAATTCTATCGCTGAGGCGGGGCGGCCTATACGCAAAACGCTGCGACCCGTTGTAAAGAACGAAACTACCCCAACAGGAACAGATAGTAGGGGAAATCCATACTGTAGCAGTGGTAGTCGTGATTGGGCCACCACAGAGAATCTTTACATAGAGGGCGATAACCTAGACGTGCTCAAACTTTTGCAAGAGAGCTATCTAGGTAAGATCAAGATGGTGTATATTGATCCACCGTACAATACGGGCAACGACTTTGTTTACCACGACAACTTTACTACTAGCAAAGGTGACTATGAGGAAGAGGTTGGCGTATACGATGAGGACGGAGCCCGCCTATTTAAGAACACCGAAACAAACGGTCGTTTCCACTCTGACTGGTGCAGCATGATTTATCCAAGACTCGTCTTGGCAAGGAATTTCCTAATGGATGACGGGGCTATTTTTGTAAGTATAGATGAACATGAGCACTCAAATTTAAGAAGTATCATGGATGAAATATTTGGAGAGGCAAACTATGTAGATTCTATTGTATGGGATAAAAAGGCTTCAGCTAAAGGTGTTCCGCCTAAAAATATGATGGTAAATGTGCACGAATATATTGTTGTGTACCAAAAAGGCAGTAACTTTAAATTTCTCGGCGAAGAACGAACTGAAGAATCAGGAGGATTTAAGAATCCGGATAATGATCCAAGAGGACCTTGGCGGGAATCTAATATTAAAAGTACGACAAAACCAATTGAGGACACATTTACAATTGTTGATCCCAACACAGGGAAAGAATACACGAACACATGGGCATTTTCAAAAGATTCACTTGAGAAAATGATATTAGAGAATCGTATTTTATGGAAAGAAACACTCCCTAAACAAAAAGAATTTATGAGAGAAATGACAAATGAAAACAAAGCGATTAAAAGCAATTTTGGGGTATTTGATGCTCAAAGCACCACAGTATATTTAAAAAATTTAATACCTGAAGTGCGTTTTGATAACCCTAAACCGATAAATTTGATGAAGTACCTTATAAGTGTTGTTGTTAGAGGAGATGATATTGTTTTAGATTTTTTCTCAGGAAGTGCCACTACCGGTGATGCAATAATGCAACTCAATGCAGAGGATGGTGGAACTCGTAAATTCATAATTGTACAACTTCCAGAAGTTACTGATGAATTATCTGAAGCCCATAAAGCTGGCTATACGAATATCTGTGAATTTGGTAAGGAACGCCTAAGACGTGCTGGGACTAAAATCAAAGCAGAAGCGGGTTTGCTTGCAAACGAACTAGATATCGGTTTTCGAGTTCTGAAACTCGATGATACAAATATGAACGAAGTTTATTACGCTGCAAGTGACTACACACAAAATATGCTTACTATGTTGGAAAGCAATATCAAACCTGATCGTAAAGACATTGACCTCCTGTTTGGTTGCCTACTTGAATGGGGACTACCTTTAGCTTTACCACACACTCAAGAGATGATTGATGGATTCAATTTCCATACATACAACTGCGGCGATCTGATAGCCTGCTTCGAGGAACAAATCAGTGAAAAGGCTATCCGTGAAATTGCAGGACGTAGCCCACTTCGTGCAGTTTTCCGTGACAGCAGCTTTTCTAGTTCGCCGGAGAAAATTAATGTGTTTGAGATTTTCAAACTTCTCTCGCCTAATACTACAGTCAGAGTTATATAGGGGGTGCTATTGTGAAATTACAATTCCGACATCAGAAGTTCCAATCAGACGCAGCGACTTCCGTCTGTGACGTATTTGCAGGTCAGCCGTTTCACGAACCAACCTATATGATAGATCCCGGGCTTGGACAGTTGGGGCTTTATGACGCTAAAAACTTCACAGGTTTTAACAATGCACCCATTGTTATCGGCGATGATAAGATTCTGGAGCATATCTGTATCATTCAGCGATCGGGGCAGATCAAGCCATCCGATACACTCGTTGGCCGATACAACCTAACTGTGGAGATGGAGACCGGCGTAGGCAAAACATACACTTACATCAAGACAATGTATGAACTTAACAAACGTTACGGGTGGAGAAAATTCATCATTGTAGTTCCAAGTGTAGCTATCCGTGAGGGCGTCTATAAGTCTTTTCAAATGACCGAGGAGCACTTTGCCGAAGACTATGGTAAGAAAATCCGCTACTTCATATACAATTCGACACAGCTTACAGAAATCGATCGCTTTGCTTCCGACAGCGCGATTAATGTGATGATTATCAACAGCCAAGCATTCAATGCAAGAGGCAAAGATGCACGTCGAATATATATGAAGCTAGACGAGTTCCGCTCACGACGTCCCATTGACATCTTAGCGAAAACAAACCCGATTATTATAATCGATGAGCCACAATCAGTTGAGGGTGCGGCTACTAAAGAGAGGCTGAAGGAATTTGCACCATTGGTGACGCTTCGCTATTCGGCGACCCATCGTGCAGACAGTGTATATAATATGATTTATAGACTTGACGCCCTCGAAGCCTATAATAAGAAACTTGTTAAGAAGATTGCCGTCAAAGGCATATCAGTATCTGGCAGCACCGCGACCGAGGGCTATGTTTACATTCAAAGCATTAATCTCTCAAAGGGTAATCCTACAGTAACAATTGAATTTGATATAAAGAGCAACTCTGGTATACGAAAGGTTTCAAGAATTTGTAACGAGGGATATAGTTTGTATGATAACTCCGGTGAACTTACCGAATACAAGGATGGATATACTGTCCTGCGAATCGATGGACGGGATTCGTCCGTAGAATTCACAAACGGTAAGAAACTATTCGCTGGTGATGTTATTGGTTCAGTAAGCGAAGAGCAGTTACGCCGCATTCAAATTAGAGAAACTGTTCTTTCTCACATCGAAAGAGAGTGTCAGTTGTTTGCAAAAGGCATTAAGGTACTTTCATTGTTCTTTATCGATGAGGTGGCAAAGTATAGACAGTACGACGCATACGGAAACGCCGCAGGTGGCACTTACGCACAGATTTTTGAAGACGAATATAAAGAAATCGTCGGTAATAGACAACTTACTCTAGATGATTCAGAGGAGTATCAGAAATACCTTGAGGGTATATCAGTCGAGTTTACACACGCTGGGTATTTTTCGATAGACAAAAAAAGTGGTCGCATGATTGACAGCAAACTCAATGATAATAATGAACGTGTATCTGATGATGCTGATGCTTATGATCTTATCATGAAAGACAAAGAGCGTTTGCTTGATCGACGCGAACCTGTGCGTTTCATTTTCAGCCATTCTGCACTGCGTGAGGGTTGGGATAACCCAAATGTATTCCAAATATGCACCTTAAAGCAAAGTGGAAGCGATGTACGCAAGCGCCAGGAAGTTGGACGCGGTTTACGTCTTTCTGTCAATCAGAGCGGTGAGCGTATGGATGAGAATGTTCTTTCTCGCGACGAAATACACAATGTCAATGTATTGACCGTCATTGCCAACGAGAGCTACGATAGTTTTTCCAGAGGGTTACAGAGTGAGTTTGCTGAGGCTGTTGCCGACCGTCCTCTCAAAGTCGAAGCGAAGCTATTTGGTGAGAAATTTGATGAAAACACTGCACTTACCATCTATGAGAGTTTGATAGAGAATGGCTATGTTAAACACGGTGAACTGACTGAAAAGTACTACGAAGCTAAAAAGAAAGGAACGTTTGAGGTACCAGAAGAAGCTGCTGACCGTGCTGCAGAAGTTATTGCGATTCTTGATTCTGTCTATAATCCGATTGCTAGCAAGCCAGAGAATGCCCGCAATAACACGATCGAAGTGACACTCGATAAGGATAAGATGAACAGTCGCGCATTTCAAGAACTCTGGTCGCGCATCAACGGCAGAAGTTATTACACTGTAAGTTTTGACGAAGATGAACTGATTGAGAAAGCAATCATTCAACTGAATGCCAGACTTCGCGTATCTAAGGTTTATTTCAAAGTGGAGAAGGGCGAACAGACAAATTCAATTGAGTCCAAAGCACAACTTCAGGCTGGTGAAGCTTTTTTGTGTACTGATATGCTGCGAGAAGAAGCGTCAGCCTATACAGAAATGAAAGCAAGTAGCTCTGTTCGCTATGATCTCGTCGGGAAAATCGTTTCTGAAACAGGTTTGACCAGGAAAGCTGTTGCTGGAATACTCGTAGGAATAGAAAAAGCAGTCTTTGAGCAGTTTGGTGGCAATCCTGAAGAATTCATAATTCGTGCTGCTAACATAATCAACGAGCAAAAAGCCACAGCAATTATAGAGCATATCACTTACGATAAATTAACCTCCGTGTTCAGTACGAATATTTTCACCGAACCATATCTAAAAAAAGGATCTTTGGGCGTTAACGCCATAGAAGCTAAAAGACATTTGTACGACTATGTTATCTATGACTCAACAACTGAACGCGACTTAGTTAATCAGCTTGAGGCTCACTCTCAGGAGGTTGAAGTCTATGTCAAATTGCCGAAGGGTTTTTATATCAATACACCTGTCGGAAAGTACAATCCGGACTGGGCGATTGCATTCAACGAAGGCAAGGTGAAACACATATACTTTGTTGCTGAGACAAAGGGCGATATGTCCTCAATGGAACTCCGAGAGATTGAAAAAGCAAAAGCACACTGTGCTCGCGAGCATTTTCATGCCATAAGTGGAGAAAATATAAAATATGATATCGTAAGTAGCTATGAAAGGTTGTGGGAGCTTGTACAGGGTTAAATACAATGATTAGAAATATAACTATAGCTAGAATTACTAGAAATAGTACAATTAATTATGAACATTCGTTGAAATATTGTTAATCTTTGATTGAATTTCGGAATTAAGCGAAATATGTTGAAAGGGAAAACAAAATGAATTCAAGAAATCTTAACTACTATTTTCCAGATGATCAGAATGTTGCTGGAATGAAAGTCTTCAAAGAAGCTGGGTCATCAATTACCGGGTTCTATTTTACCAAGAATAATGTTATTAAAGTGGTTCAGGAGACTTATTCTTCGAACTATGCGATTTATTTTCTTTTCAATACAGCTGCGGATGTGCCATCAATTTATATTGGTCAATCAACTAATGGTATTAGTCGAATTAAAGAACATGCGAAAAATAAAGATTTTTGGAATTATTGTATTATGATTGTTTCTGATAACAATAGTTTTGATAGATCAGCGATTGATTTTTTAGAATATCATTTTATAAATCAATTTAAGTCAACGATCTATCACTTAGAGAATATTGATCCTAGAATTACAGCGCCAACCATTGATAGGTTTCTTAAGAGTACCTATAACAACTATGCATCACAAATTAAATTTTTACTCGAAGCAAATGGAATTGACTTCTTGACAGACAGAAGAATTGACATAAAAAAGATTGAATATTTTAATGCAAAGAAAGGGTGCGATGCTCGTCTTTATATTGAAGATGGTTTATTCGTATTGGCTAAAGAATCCGTAATCAAACGTCCTATTGAGTCGTCAGCGAACTGGAGTGATGGCGGAAAATGGAACATTAGAGCTACAAAAAGATATAACTACTATATCACTAACAATCAAGCAATAGAATTAGGGACAGATAGTGCGAGGTTAGTCGTGGATATTCCTTTTGACAAACCAAGTCCTGCTGCTGAACTGTGTAGTGGGTACTCTGAGAACGGGTGGTTATTTTTTGATGGATTAAATGATAAATTTAAAGACTCTGAAAATCACTCTTCAACAGAATAGAGAAAAGGTCATTTGTGGTATTTTTTACAGTTTCCGACTTGTATGCGATAACCGCTATATTCATGTTATATTCACTAGAAACAGTATTTTTGTTGCTAAAACATGCAAGGTGAATTACTAATTTATCTGGATTTATACCCATTCTTATACCCAAATAACAAATAAAAATGAGAAAACCCTGATTCTATCAGGGTTTTACGTACTTATGGCGGAGGACATGAGATTTGATTTCAGTCATGAAATAATTCATATCTGATATTTCATTTAGGTATATAACCTTATCTAATTCTTAAACTTGTTAATAGAAATTAATATAGTATGTTTAAAGCAAAATTCCCTAGTCCCCATTTGCACACTCTATTGAAATCATGCTCAATCTTATACCATATATTGTAAAATAAGGCTGTAAAATATAGTCTTATGCAATCCTTGAATGATTAAACTATGGTCCGTTACCGGACACCAGAAAACCCATAATCTACTGATCTTGAAATGGTCATTTTCATTATGGATTTTTATTAATCGAGTGAGTTAAGAGAGGCAAGACTTTGGTAAAATTTCATCATAGTGCATTGGATTTGAAACAAGTTAACTGATGGTTTCTAATTGAGAAAATTATATGCGTATTTAAAATTTTTGGATTCCCCCAAAATTCCCCCATTTCAAAATAAATGCACTAAAGCATACCGCAATAGAGTACAATATTGGTAGTTAAATGGCAGATTTAAGCAGTTTTAAGCACTATTCCGCAATCAAAAACCCAAGTAATTGCATTCATGTCACGCGCACCATCAAACAAAAATGGAACATCTTGAAAGAGATGTTCTTTTTTTAATATCGCTGATGACAGAGTATTTTGAGATCTATTTAATTCATATTAGTCTTTTGTAACTAAAAATGATGTGATTCATTTTTTAACATATACGGTACTTCGACCTTTTCCAATCATTTCTATGTATCCACTATCGACTAATTCTTTTAAGGCTTTCTCGATAGTCTTAGGGCTAATATCTGGATTCAAAGTAAAAATATCACTCTTAGAGAATTTACCTAATTTCTTATCAAATACTTTCTTGACTCGTTCAGATTTACTAATTGATTTATCGATTAACAAAACAACTCTTTCTGAAAAATCCTTATATGCGGCAAGAATAATAGACAAATAATATTTGATAAATGGTTTGTAGTCATTTTCATTATCGTGCCATCCAGTCGAACTTTGTAATAATGATTCATAATAATTAGCTTTAGTTTTTTCTATGTGCATTTCAATACTTATGTATTTACCTACAATATATCCGCTTCGATACATTAATAGTAAAGTTAATAAACGACTCATTCTACCATTACCATCTCTAAAAGGATGTATAGAAACAAAATCAAAAATGAAAGCTGATATTAGAAGTAAGGGATCAATTTCATTTCTATTGATAGCTTCTGAAAAACTATCGCATAATTGTTGTATCAAATCAGGTGTAAAAGCAGCTGGAGCTGGTTTAAATCTAACAAACTTTTCACCCAATTCATTTTCTTCTTCTATGACATTATCTACGAACTTAAACTTTCCTCCATCTTCAATTGAACTATACGTGTATAAATTTCTATGCAATTGTAAAATATAATTTGGAGTTGGTGGTATATATTCATAACTATCATGAATTAATTCTAATACTTGTCTATAGCCTGCAATTTCTTCTTCATTACGATTTCGTGGTTCATATTTTTTATTAACAAGCTCTTTCAAACGCTTATCACTTGTGCGTATACCTTCAATGGCGTTAGATGCATCTGTACTTTGTATTTTTGCAATTTCAAGCATTTTCTTTAAAATATCTAGATTTGCTTCTATATAAAGGGATTGCTTTCCTTTGTACTCATGAATTGCTGAGAGTAAACTTACGATCTCTCTATCAAAAAGCTTTTTATCTAGAGTTCCATATTCAAATTTTTTCATTATTACTCCTATTTTCTCCTCTAATCTCCTAATATTATACATAAAATAGGATATAAAATATATAGTAATCCATTTATCTCCTATTTAATTTATTAAAATAGGAGGTAAATCAGAAAATAGGAGTATATTTTAATAATTAAATATTGTATTGCTGCCATATACATCGAAAGTCAATAAAAGTTTATTTAAGGACACGAGGGTGTCACAAAATATCGAAAATTTACTGTATTCTATTTGTATCTATTTTATTGTAAGTGTAGATATTCCTTTTGGTAAGGCACTATTTGAGTTTATTGGATTTCAATGTGAAGGCCTGTCACGCGCACCATCAAACAAAAATGGAACATCTGCAGTTCTAATTTCTTTTATTTGATTGTCTACAATGACTTTACTACTGCAATAGTGTCAAGTCCTTATATACTGAGCAACACCATACTAATTAAATATTCATTACTCGGTAAACACTTGTATGCCAAAGTGTTCAGGAAAAATAACATAATTTCCAGAATTATCAATTACTCCAAACATATTTTTTTCTCTTATTAATGCATATCCATCTTTTGAAAAGCCGCCTGCAACCATTGCATAATCACTAAGACTTTGAAATTTTGAATCTATAATTAATTCCCCAGTATTGTTTAAATACCCAATTAAATCATTCCAATCAGCTCTGTCGACACCTTCAGAATCTTTATATTCCGTTGCAACCTCTTTGACAAACCAAGCTGCTCCATTGCTAAAATTACCTACATCCTTTGTTGCTGGACCTGGGTAACCTTCTAAGAATCTTGGTGTAATATTCGTATCAAACATTAAATTACCACTATAATCAAAATAACCCCAAGTACCTTGTTCCGTAATATAAGCATACATACCTTCTGAACTTACGTAGGGTTGTGAGTATTCATTCATATTGATACCAGTTAATTGACTTACAACCTCTTCCCCATTTTCATTGATAAATGAAAAAACAAATGGTTCAGAATAGTCTCTTTTGGAGTTCATTACGAGTGCATAACCATCTACAAATTCTTCTACATAACTATATTGGGTTCTAATCAGATATTCTCCATCTTTATTAATAAAGCCATAGAGTTTATTACCACTATCATCTTGTGTTGCAATTAGCGCTAGGTTCCTGTTGCCATCAAAAGTGCCACCCGTATATATTCTAGAATCAAAATCTAAGATTCGTGTACCATCTACATTAAATAGCCCCAAATAACCATTATCATTCGATGCCCAGAAGTAACCATTCTGCTGCATACCGTATATTGTTTGTAGTTCATTTGGGTAAAAATAAAGTTGATTATTTATATCTAAAAATCCTTTTGTTCCATTTAAACTAACACTTGCATAGGCATACGGTTCAATACTTACTTCCCCAAAGTCGTACGCGACTTCAAATTCTGGTTCATGTAAATAGTTGCCATCTTTATCAATATAACCCCAAAGTAAACTGTCCGTTTGAACGGCTGCATAGCCACTTTCAAAGTCATACGTCCTATAATAGATAGGTTCAATAACAAATTCACCTGAATTATCTATAAACCCATATTTCCCATTCAAGACAACAGATGCTCTATGAGTTAATTCATCAAATTGATACGCTAATTCAAATTTAGGCTCAATTACAATCTCTCCATCAATATTTAAATATCCCCACAAACCAGTAGCATCTTGAAACGCTAGTAGTCCATCTGGAAATAATACTGTGGATGAGAAATAGCTTAAATTTGCGTAACCCTCATATCCATTCCAAGCATTATTTAGATAGTAGTCATTTCCTTTCTCTAATTCGACAACTTCAAAAACTTCTTCAACAATTGGTTCTTCAATAATTTCTTTACTACAAGATGATAATATACTCGCAAAAAGACACAATGAAATAATTTGAAAAAGCATTCCATTTCTATTTCTAAACATTTTCCCTCCACATCAGTTTGTGATAATTATATTTTATCAAATTTATTTATAATAATCATTAATTTTTATTTTGAACTATTATTGTGGTGGTGATAGTCTTCCAGCACCCCTTATTCATATTATAATACGACTCTAATAAAGATGAGTTATAATCAAAAAACCACTTTTGAGTTAGTGTCATTAAAAAGGATTGATAAATAAAAGGACGCATTACGCACTTGAAATCTAAAATGAGTTGAAGTGATTGCTATAATGAAGAGTAGGAAATGAAAGAGAAATGATGGAACCTAAAGTAAGCTACATAAAATGGATTCAAGAAAGAATATCTGTTCGTACCTATGAAGGTCGTGAAATAAAGAAAGATGACTTAGTTAAACTGAGTCAGGTTATTAAAGACGTTAATAACGTCATGAACACACAGGTTAAACTCTCACTGATTCAAAATGATTCAGGTTCTGATCAAAATCAAAAACTAGGAACCTATGGAGTTATAAAGGGTACGAAAACCTTCATCAGTGCAGTCATTCAAAAGGATGAAAAAGAGGTTGTTGAACTTGGCTATTATTTAGAGAAAGTAATCCTCTATGCGACAGGTTTAGGTTTAGGGACCTGTTGGTTAGGGGGAACCTATAATCGTAAGGATTTTGAGGAGTATATCGATTTGGGAAAGGATGAAACGTTAGCTGTACTGATTGCGATCGGGTATAAAAAGGATCAACAATCCTTGATGGAAACAGCGATGCGGATTATGGCTAAATCCAACCAAAGGAAACCATCTTCTGAGCTCTTCTTTGATCAAGATCTTGAACATCCTTTAGATGTAAATCGTAGTGGGGACTACGCCAAAGTATTAGAAATGGTTCGGATCGCACCTTCTGCTTCCAATAAACAACCTTGGAGAATCATAAAGAATAATGAGTTCTATGCGTTGTATTGTTTCAGAACCCCAGGTTATGGAATTATGAATTATGATTTACAGATGAATGATATGGGAATTGCGAAATGTCATTTTGAACTATCTGCTATAGAACTCGGATTAAAAGGCAGATGGATTAAACAAGAAACAAGGCCTGAATTCCCAAACTTAGACTATGTTGTATCTTGGGAATGTTTATCTGAATTCTAAGGTAAAGGGAATAACTAGTTCTAAATCTTTGATGAATATGTTTTAAGATAAAAACGATCTACAGAAACCCTCTAAGGAAGATGTTTTAACGACTGTATTGACTTGACTTATACCCTAATAAAAGGTATTCTTTTTTGGGTTATCTTAACCCCTACCAAGGAGACAACATGACACGTATTGACACCGTATTCGATTACGAAGATATTGAACTGGTTCCAGCTAAATGTATTGTCAACAGTCGTTCAGAATGTGATACGTCTGTACAGTTTGGTCCTAGAACATTTAAACTTCCCATTGTACCTGCGAATATGGAAACTGTCATTGATACCAAGTTGGCTAAGTTCTTAGCCCACCATGGCTATTTCTATGTCATGCATCGCTTTGATCCTGAACATCGCATTGAGTTTGTGAAAGAACTTCAAGCAGAAGGAATGTTTGCGTCGATCAGTGTTGGGGTTAAAGAATCTGAGTATCAATTAATCCGAGATTTAAAAGCACAAAATCTATGCCCTGAATACATCACCATTGATATCGCCCATGGCCATGCAGTATCGGTCATCGACATGATTAAATTTGTTAAAAAAGAACTCCCCAATACCTACCTGATTGCAGGGAATGTGGGAACACCTGAAGGGGTTCGTGAATTGGAAAATGCCGGTGCAGATTCCGTTAAAGTAGGGATTGGCAGTGGTAAAGTGTGTATTACAAAACTTAAGACAGGGTTTGGAACCGGTGGATGGCAATTGGCAGCCTTAAGAAGCTGCGCTAAAGTCGCCACGAAACCTTTGATTGCTGATGGCGGTATTCGTAACCATGGAGACATTGCCAAATCCATTCGCTTTGGTGCTGGCATGGTTATGATTGGTTCCATGTTTGCAGGGCATGAACAATCCCCTGGAAAACGCATTGAAGTCGATGATCAAGTGTATAAGGAATACTTTGGCTCTGCCTCTGAATACCAAAAAGGGGAGAAGACCCATGTCGAAGGTAAAAAGCTGTTGATAGCCTATAAAGGGGACATTATGCATACCCTCACGGAGATGCGTCAAGACTTACAATCCGCCATATCCTATGCCGGGGGAAATAAACTGATGGCCCTTAAGACAGTGGATTATGTGGTGGTTAAGAATTCAATCTTTAATGGAGATATGATCTAAGAAACGCATCAGCGTTTTTTTTGTTTAACCAAAGTCGTGTTAGACTTGAACACGGGGGTAATGTATGAAAATGAAGGTTTTAGGAGTGAGTAAGTTATTGAAAAAGTGGACACTTCTCATCGTATTGATTTTTACATCAAGTGCGTGTGCACGACAAATGCCTCAAGAGATGTCTGATGTAATGGATAAGAATCGTACAGAAGTCATTCGTTCCTTGATAGATCAATATATCTGTCCTGCTGCTGAACAAGATCGTTCTTATGAGAAAGTGGATGGAAGTTATTGGGGTGTTCAAAACATCCAGTGTCTAGATGCCTCCATCAAATTCTTCTACACAGAGAATCTTCAAGCAGATCACTTCGATGTCATCTCAAATGACAAGAATTCTGTGAATGGAATGTTTCAGTTTATGAATCAGTTTGCCCAAAACAAATGGTCTCAATGGCCCCTTCAAGCAGAGTTAGGTAAGCCCATGATCCTCAGTTTATTTGATTCTACCCTCATCCCTAAAGACATGAATACCTATCCTTTGGTAGAAGTCATTGAAGCGTATCAACAGTATCGAATTCAATACTAAAACAAGGGTTATCCATAAAAAGAGAATAAGCACATTCGTGCTTATTTTTTTAATTTAATGAGTCTGATAATCTCTGAAGTCATTTTGGTATTCAGAATGGTTAAGGTATGAAGATAACTGAGGATGTATTGAGCAACTTCGACACTGTGATCATAGCCTTGAATACTTTGACTGAAGAATTCACTGAGGCCTGGATGGCGTTGTTCAATTCGACGATCTAAGGCAAACGCATCTTCATTATTCGTTTTGGGAGTTTCGATCTCATCGATCATGGCAATCAGTCGATCAATCGCATGGACTTGGATGAGTCTGAAAGCAGCCAACTTCTCCCCGCGATGATAGCGGGATAAGCCCACATAGAGATTGGTTAAGATTTCATTGAGCGCATAATCGATGGATTGATGGTGATTAGGCAGTGGTTTTATCGGATGGGAAGAGACGTTTAAACCCTCTTTTTTGAAGAGAAAATTTCCGGATGTAAAAGCAATATCAGGCATCCTAGAAGCTTCAAAGATGGCATATTCAGCATAAATCCCATCTTGCCACATGATCTTATGTCCATCGATGGAATTTCTAAAGACAAAGGCTAAAGGACCACAGTCACTTAACCAATCTAAGTTATTTAAGTAAGCTTCTTGTTTTCCTTCTTCAACCAACACAAAGAAATCAAGATCTGAGTATTCATCTAATCGGGCTTGATCAGCACAGGACCCTAAGGCCAATAAGCCTAAACAATCTTCTCTTTTTTCTAAGCTTGTTTTTAAAGCATCTAAGCGTTGTATTAATGCATCATTCATAAGGGACCTCATCAAATATCTAATTAAAGCATAAACTAAATCAGGCGATAATACATACACACAAAGACAATTCTTTATGTTTAAACATTTAAGTTATAATTAATCTATGAATTTTATTACCCTAGACAAACAATCAAAGATACCTCTCTACCAACAACTGGCAGATTCTTTTATGAGAGCCATTGAAGTCCACCAACTTATACCTGAACAAAGACTGCCTTCAGAAGAAGTCTTGTGTCAAACCTTTGGGATCAGTCGAAGTGTGGTGAAGTTGGCTTATGATCAATTGGAACACAATCAATGGATTCAACGTCTCCCTAAAGGTGGAACCTACGTGGCGTATCGAAATACTTATCCAGCCATTCTAAAGCAAGTACCTTACTTTATTGAAGCCCTTCAACACTCAGGTTTGAACTGGACGACTCATCTAAATCTAAAGGAAATCACCCAAGACCAGCATCATGTAAAGTTCACCACTTTTATTGAGCAGATCCCGATGATGGTGAGTGATGCATGGGTGATGCAAGACATCCAAGTTAACTCGTATTTAGAGTTAGACGCAAGACTCAAAACCTACACACAAAAAACAGAGTTTAAAGCAATTGTACTCAATAAAGTGGAGGCTCAGTTTTTTAATCAAACGGAGGCCTATGCGCTCTATGAATTCACCAGTTACTTCTATGACCAGAACACTGAAGTAGCGCGTTTACGTCAGTGGGTATCTCCAATGATGGGAGAAGTCACCATCGAGGTTACACATGGACTTTAAATCGAAGATAAAATTCACCAACGACCACGCTAAACACTTAGAACTAACTCAACAACTGATTCAATTGATTCAAGCCAATGAATGGGTCGCAGGTGCTAAGATGCCTACAGAAGAATATTTAGCCCAAGAACTGGGTGTTTCTAAGTCCATCCCCCGTCAAGCGTATCAGAGTCTTCTAAAACTTGGTTGGATTAAACGCATCCCCAAACTAGGTTTGATCGTACAATCGAAAGCATCGAGTATCACCTTTAGCACAAAACTTCAATCCATTGGAGAAGATATGCTGGCGATGGGATTAATCCCCAGTGTACAATTCATCGATTCAACTTCGATGGACAATGGTGAACTCAAGTGTCCATATTTTAAACTCACAGAAAAGCTATTGTGTGTACGTCGTATCATCCTCGCCAATCAGATTCCTTTACTTGTGATGGAATCCTACTATTCGTTAGAGCGATTCCCAGACCTACTTGAAAAAAACATCCAAGAGATCTCCTTCTTTGAACTCTTAAAGAATGAGTACAAAATCACCATCCACCAAACCACTCGACACATTCGTCCTGTGAAAATGCAGGCTAAATACGCTGAATTATTAAGTGTGAATAAAGATTCAGCCTGTCATCAGGTAGAGTCTATTGTCTATGACACCGAGAAGAAGTGTGTTGAGTATGCGCAAAGTTATGCAGTAGGCGATCGTTTCTCCATCTCTCTATAAAATAATCCTACAAAATAAGAATCTAGTCTTGATTCTTTTTTTGTGTTCACTTAGAATGTAGATAATACTACATAATGATAATGTAGGTATATAAGATTTGGAATATAGAATAATGAGTTATTTTATATGGCAAATTATATTGGAATATATTTGTATATCTATGTGTATTTGTTAAGATTAATCTATAAAGTGTATTGAATGAATGCAATAGCAAAAGGGGATTCACATGATTAGAAAATTATTTAAAACAGTCTTATCTTCATTTTTATTACTATTAGTTCTTGTGCCAGTACAAGCCACAGATTATACAAGTGTGAATGTCGGCTATCAAGGAATGACTGATGGGACATGGACAGATTTTGCCTATGGAGGTGCATTGGCTGGAAGTGAAGGAGGATCTGCATTAGATTCACTCGAACTCCATTTAGTGGATAATCCTTTTGGGTCAAGTATTGAGTACCGTGTTTATACGGTAAGTGGATGGGGAGTATGGACTACAAATTTCCAATCTGCCTCTAATCGTGGTGAAGATATTTTAGGAGTTCAAATACAACTGAGTCATTTTGAACATGCGAATGTCTATTATCAAACGTATCGTTTAGGACTTGGATGGGGTACATGGGTTACCAATGGTGCAACTTCTGGACAACTCAGTGCTGATCATCCAATTACGGGTTTTAGAGTACAAGTTGATGAAGTTGGAGTTGAATATCAAAGCAATGTAACAGGTACACTTCTACCAATAAGGCACAATCGAGAAACACAAGGATCAGGTCTTATCTATACCGTTAACATGGGTTTAATCTCCTCTTCTTCAGGTGATTCTATTCAATATAGAGCTTACTTTAAAGATTCAGGATGGTCAGGATGGGTTTCCGATCATACAGTCTTAGGCAATGAACGAGCAGGGAATTATATTACCGCATTAGAGGCTAAACTAGTTGGATTAGATGGTTATCACGTGGGCATTCAACCACAAGTTAATGGTGAATGGTGGGATTATGCGTTTGATGGCGCAACGGCAGGCACGCCTGGTACAGCTTTAACAGCTTATCGCGTTAAGATTGATAAAGATAAAGAAGTTAAAGCAGAGCCAGTAACACCAGAAGTTACTACCCCGGTAGAAGAAACTACATTTAATTTTTCATCCAGTTCAGGTAGTGCTTGTTTCACTGCGACACTTCCTAGTTATAATGATGTCAATCCATCTACTTATGTAGGAACAATTCCTAGTGGTATCACAAATATTAAAGTTCGTTTAACAACAGATAACCCTGATACTGATGTTGATTTAGAGTTATATGATGCAAACACAGATTCCCCAATTGTATTGTATGAAGATCCAGATACATTGTTTTATACCGATTATTACCCTAACGCTGGGTATTATTCAGTGGATCCATACGGTGAAGAGAATTTATATATCTATTATTCTGGATATAATGGATATGATGGTGACCACTTTGGGGACGAATTTATTTATATTGAAGGAACAACACAAACAGATCTCTTAATTTATATTCTTAATTATGGTAATCAAGAGGCTTTAACAGAAGTATGTTATGAGTATGGAGAAGATGTAGTGATAGATTATCTCTCTGATACTTTAACACTTGATATCGTTGATATGGGTGTACCGAGTGCATCAGGTGAGATTGTGTTAATTACAGTGAATACAGAACCAGGACTAGAGTCTATATGGGTTGAGGCATCTATAAATGGATATGATGCTGATAATACTCTAACAAATTTCCAACTATCTCCATTTGAGATTGAATTAATAGAAGGAGACCCAGGCATTTATGAAGGTCAAGTTACAGTTGGTGATGATTCTCCTAATCCAGGTACATATATAAGTGTAGATGGTGGTGCATATAATGCGACCGATCGGACAATAAAAGTGATCTATGATAATGGAGATGTTTATCTTGAAGATTCAGCATCAATCCCCGATAGAGCACAATAATAGATACGCTACCATTGAATCTCATGTAGAATAGCTCATAGCCCTTAAGGAAAGTCAATTTTGATTAACCTTAAGGGCTTTTCTTTATTTCGATAGTTTCTTCAATAAATTCCTATTTAGACATATTAGAAACGAAGTATTTTAATATATAAATAGTACAATTTCAATCAAAAAAATTCAGTTATAGATGATTATTGATAAGTGTTAAAACTCCTAAATCATGTTTGAATACGGGTATTGATCCAAGTGTGAGTGGATTACTACCTTTAGGACTTGCTTTACTATATCTAAAGAAAAGATTGAGCTAAGAAAAACTTCTTAGCTTTTTTTTATTTATTGTGTAAATGGCAATTAATTAGACTTAAAATTTTTATAAAATAGACAACTATAAATAGAGTTATTTAGAATTAATGGCGTGAGAAAAAGATACTTATATTTCTTAGATAAAGAGAAAGGGTTATGTTAAAATCAAAATGATAAAGCATCGTTAAAGCAATTCCGAGTGAGGGATTTTCGAGGTGGGCCATGGACGTATTTCAATCAATAGATCCTAAGAATGTTAAAGCTTTGTGGGCAATCCTTGAGCACTCAAGAGATGGGATTGCTTTGTTTGATATTTGCCTGAATCGTTTTACGTATGTCACGCCTTCCTATACAGAGTTAATCGGATATACATTACATGAACTGCTTAAACTTTCAGAGGCAGATTTTATGGATCGTATTCATCCAGAGGATCAAGTTGAATTCTCAGAGAAATATACCCAAGTATTGAGTGGTTTTGTTGATCAAAATGAAAGTGTCTATCGCTGGAAGAAAAAAGATGGCAGTGAGTGTTGGATACAAGATATCAGAATTATGATCAAGGAAGAAGATAAAGCCATGTATAGGGTGGTGATTTGTCGAGACATCACCAAAGAGCACGAACAAGATGCTGAAGTAGATGCCTTTCTCAATATTAATTTAGATATGTTGTGTGTATCGGATAAAGAAGGACGATTTGTTAAAGTAAACAAACGTTTTGAAGAAATATTGGGATACTCAACGGAAGAATTAACGGGTGTAGAATATCTCAATCTAATTGTTGAAGAAGACAGAGTGTCTACCTACAATGTTCTTAAGAAATTAAACCACAATCAATCTGTGCTTAATTTTACCAACCGTTATATCTGCAAAAATGGTGATATTAAATATATTGAATGGCATACACAACCCACTTCAGGAAAATTTCTTTATGCTTCAGCTCGAGATGTTACTGAAAAGCACCTCTATGAGAAGCGTTTAAATGAGTTGGTACTCAAAGATGCTTTAACGGGCTTGTATAATCGTCGATTCTTAGAGGAAACCATCATTCATGAGATTTCTCAAGTGGACCGTTATGATGAACTCATTTCAATGATTGAATATGATATTGATCATTTTAAGGAAATTAATGATAGTTATGGGCATTCCGTTGGAGATCAAGTGTTAAAAGATCTCTCGAATATTGTCTCTACCATGATTCGAGGTTCCGATTATTTATTTAGAGTTGGTGGTGAAGAATTTATCCTTATCTTACCTCATACACCTTTAGAAGAAGCTCGACTTTTAGCTGAACGTATTCGCAAAAAGATTGAGGAGAATATCCATCCCAAGGTAGGACAGTACACCTGTAGTTTTGGTGTAACCCAAAGAATACTCCGTGAGTCCTATGAAGATTGGTATAATCGAACAGATTCTGTTTTATATGCAGCTAAGATGAAGGGCAGAAATTGCGTCGTCATTGATTGAAGAAGTGTTTTTAGCCCATGAAGAAGCAAGCGGTGTATACTACAGATATGTATGAAGCCTGTAAGACATGCAAAGCGCCTGTTTGTATCACGAAGATCAATCTTTTTCGTTCTTTGAGTGATGCTCAACAACAGACACTTTTAGATCAAGTGGTTCGAACAAGCCTTAAAAAAGGGGAAGTTCTTATCCATGAACAAGATCTACTTTCATCTTTAGTTATTATTAGCCAAGGTAAATTAAAGGCGTATACCTTAAGTGAATCAGGCAAACAAAATCTTTTATACTTACTTAAGACAGGAGATTTCTTTGGACAGAATAGTTTATTCTCTCAAGTGATCAGTTCTTATAACGTAGAAGCCATGGAAGAGAGTGGTGTGTGTCGAATTGATGCGCATGTCTTAAAGGCATTAATCCAGCAGAATCCTTCCTTAGCTCTCAACATCATTCAAGAATTATCCCAACGCCTTCATCAACTTGAAAACTCAGTAACCTCTCTTCAGACCCTTTCTGTTGAAGAAAAGATCCTGCAACTCTTAGAAAGTTTTCGCCAGGATTATGGAAGAAAGACAAAACAAGGCATGGAGATTAATTGCCCAATGACTCAAGAAGAAATGGGACATCGTTTGGGTATCAGTCGAGAAAGTGTCAGTCGTAAACTCAATGAACTCCAAGACCGTGGAAAACTTCAACTGCTCTCCCATAAAAGAATCCTAATAATAACTTAATAATGTGACTTAGGTCACATTTTATTTTGATGAGTTCCAGTATCTTATAGATGTAGGAGGATGAATCTATGAGTGAAATCATCAACAATCAAGAAGAGCGTCAACAGAAGTTAAAGGCTTTAATTAAAAGATTACATGCAGGGGAAGATGAAGAAAGTGTTCAAGTAGACTTTAAGAAAGACTTTGCTTATGTGAGTGGGGCGGAAATAGCAGAGATGGAACGTAATTTAGTCGAAGAAGGGTTACCCGTCGAAGAGATCCAAAACCTCTGCAACATTCACGCATCTTTATTTAAGGGATCCATTCAAGAAATGCATTCTGAAGTATTAACGGTGAATCCTTTAAAAGAATTCGAAAATTTTAATGAACATCTTTTAGAAATCATTGCCGAGATGGAAGATTGTAGAGAAGCAAAGCCTAATGATTTAAATAAAGTTAAGACACATTTAACTGAGAAGTTAGCACAGCTTAAACTCGTTGAAGCACATTATTCAAAAAAGGAGAATGTCTTGTTTCCGTACTTAGAAGCAGCCGGTGTAAGTACCATTCCACAAGTCATGTGGGGGGTTCAAAACAATATCCGGGCATCCATCCGTAAGGAAGAAGCGCTTCTTGAAAACAGTCAAGATATTATCAAAATCAAAGATTTCTTCTTTGCGACCTTAGATATGATCAACGATATGATCACCAAAGAAAAGAACATTCTATTCCCGATGCTCAGAGATACTTTTAGGGCTGAAGAATGGAAACAGATCAGTGCGATTTTAGAGGGTAATGAAATCTCAACCGCTCAAGAACCTCCTCATGTCACAACAGGGAACATTCCGATGACAGCAGGGGCTTTATCCCCATTAGAGATTAATTCAATCCTCAATACCATTCCCTTCGATATGACCTTTGTCGATGCGGATAATAAAGTTAAATATGTAACCCAAGGGAAAGAGAGAGTCTTTGATCGACCCGCTTCCGTCATTGGACGTCCTGTTCACCTCTGTCATCCTCCTCAGAGTGTCCATGTGGTTTTAGATATCATTGAAGATTTACGCAGTGGAAAGAAGGATCATGAAGATTTCTGGATTAATTTTAAAGGAATGTTCGCCCATATTCGCTATTATGCAGTGCGGGATGACTTAGGTCAGTATTTAGGGGTTCTAGAAGTGACCCAAGATGTAAAACCAATCCGTGAACTTCAAGGTGAAAAGCGCTTGGTAGAAAAATAAAGCTTAAGTTGAAAGGTGAATAGTTCATTCACCTTTTTTGTGGTCTATAATAGAGAAGACATGAGTACCTATCCATTGATCGATGTCTTTAAACTCATCGCATCCTTCCTCGTCTTAATCATTCACTTTAGACCTTTTGGGCAAATGAATGGTAACCTAGATTTCGCCTCTGCACAGATCATCAGTCGTGTAGCGGTGCCTTTCTTTTTAATTACGGCAGGCTACTTTATAGCCCAAAAAGGTTTAACGGATCAAAACTTAAAGAAGAACTTATATAAATACTTAAAACTCTATTTTGTCTGGAGTCTTGTTTATCTTCCCTTTATTCTTTTATGGACCAGTTTTAGTCCAACGCCATTCACTCAAGATTTTGTGATTATCCTAAGAGACATCTTCTTTCAAGGCACCGCCTTACATCTGTGGTATCTACCTGCGGTCGCTTTTGCGCTCTTTCTGATACGACTATTACTTAGGAAATATTCACTTAAAGTAATCGTGATGATTGCGTTTGTTTTGTATGTGATAGGACTTTTTGCGGATGGCTACTATGGCTTAGTCCCCAATGGATTTATTAAAGAGGGCATCGATTTATATCTGTTGGTATTTGCCTCCAGTCGCAATGGGTTATTCTTTGCGTTTTTCTTTGTTAGTTTTGGCGCCTATGTACAGACCCAACACTACGAAACCAAGTTATCGGAAGACCATATTGGCTTTGGTGTCATTGGCAGCGCACTCTTAATGGTCGCTGAAATTGTCCTACTACAAGTCTATAAGACACCTTTTGACTACAATATGTTTCTATCTATTATTCCGATGTCGTTTTATTTATTGATGTTGGGACTGACCGTAGAGTTAGAAGATAGTTCTAGATACATTCAGTTTCGAACCTTAAGCTCTTTAATCTACTTCTCACACATGTGGGTATTTTATATCATCATGGTCTTAGCCAATGTTTTAGGCTTATGGGGCATGATTGAGAATGATTTTCTGAGATACATCTTGATTGCTTTAATGACGGTTGGATTATCTTTGCTCCTTATGAAACATAAAGCTAAAGGTGGAAAATGGGTCAAACATCTATTCTAGCGGATTATCATATCCATACCGCCTTCAGTGATGATTCAGCGTATGCTTTAGAGGATGTGGTTAAAGATGCCATCCGCTTAAACATCGATGAACTTTGTTTTACCGATCATGTGGACTATGGAGTTAAACCTGAATGGGGCAGCAAACAAGATAGACTTTGGCTCAACAAGCCCGTCGTGAATGTGAACTACCCAGAATTCTTTAAAGAATTTGAACGGGTACAAGAAAAATATCAGGGACAAATATGCTTAAAGAAAGGTTTTGAATTTGGGATTCAAACCCATACCATTCCTCTCTTTGAAAAACTCTATGACAGCTATGACCTAGACTTTGTGCTCCTATCGATTCATCAAGTAGAGGATCAAGAATTCTGGACTCAAGAATTTCAAAAAGGGAGAACCCAAGCTGAGATTCATACCCGTTACTACCAAGAACTCTATGATGTGATCTGTCAGTATAAGCACTACAGTGTCTTAGGTCATTTAGACCTCATTCGACGCTATGATGAATTTGGCGCGTACCCCTTTGAAGCAATAGAACCCTATGTAAGAAAGATTCTTACACAAGTGATTAAAGATGGAAAAGGGATAGAGGTAAATACCTCATCTTTTCGGTACGGACTCAAGGACTTAATGCCTTCCACAGATATCCTTAAGCTCTATCTAGAGTTAGGTGGAAGGATCCTAACCATTGGGAGTGATACCCATCAAGCTGAACACTTAGGCGCATATATCCAAGAGGTTAAGCAGCAATTAAAGGCTTTGGGATTTACCCAGGTGTATACTTATACTAAAATGCAAGCGCAAGCACATGCGCTCTAAAAAAAGGGGAGTAAAAATGATTAAGAATCAATGGTATGCAGTTGCACCCACAAAGATTGTTAAAAACAAACAAGTGGTTGCCCTAAGACGGTGTGGATTAGATTTAGCCTTATTCAGAACTGAAAGTGGAGAACTGGGCTGTGTTGTCGATAAGTGTAGCCATCGCTTTGCAGCTTTGAGTGTCGGAGAAGTTAAAGGCAATTGTGTCATGTGTCCCTTTCATGGGCTTGAGTTTGCGACCGATGGAACCTGTTCCTATGTGCCAGCCTCAGGAAAAAACTTTCAGAATCACAATGAACGCTTTAACCTTCAACACTATGCAGTTCGTGAAGCTCACGGCATCATCTATTTATTTTATGGGGATGCTAGTTTAGCGACCGATGTTCTTCCTTACTTTGATGATTTAGGGGATGAATGGATTTACAGTGAATTTGTTGATCGCTGGGAAACCCATTATTCTAGAGGCATCGAGAACCAATTGGATGTAATCCACTTACCCTTTATCCATCGCAAAACCATTGGCCGTGCGTTTAAGACCCTGGTCAATGGACCTAAAGTCATCTTTGTCGACAACATGATCAAAACCAGTGCCAATAATTCCTTTGATGAAGGCCAAGCACCTAAACGGGCTGAAGACTGTGAAATCAATGAGAACATGCATCTGCGTTTTAAATTCCCCAATATATGGATGAACTTCATCAGTGAAAAAGTAAGAGCAGTGATCTACTTTGCACCCGTGGATGATGAATCGACCCTCTTCTACATTCGTTTCTATACAAAGCTCAGTAAATTCGCTTGGGTGAACCGCATCATTGCTTTCTTTGGTGTATTTGCGAATCGTACCATTGAACGTGAAGATAAACGTGTAGTTGTGACCCAGAATCCTAAACCTTCTCAAATGAAGGGCGGAGAACGTTTACTCCCAGGGGATGGACCGATCTTCTTATATCGTAAAATGAGACAAGAACTCCAAGACTTAGCAGAGACTCAAAACTAGAAAGGAGATCACATGGAATTTAAATCCATCATGCATGTTGCCTATTATGTGGAAGACTTAGATAAAACATTAGAGTTTTATTGTGGGAAACTAGGTTTAAAACAAAAAATCTTAACCCGCTATGGCGTGTATAAAGATTCCCTTAAACCCGCTTTCAAGAAACTCGCTGAAGAAAGACCGAATGATGTCTTTCTAACCTATGTTGAAGTGGCACCCGGTCAATTCCTAGAGTTCTTCCCAAAGACTCAGCAACAACTTCAGCACACTCAATGGAACCAACATGTGGGATTCTCACATTTTGCCTTGTTGGTAGACGACATCCATAAAACCCGTGATGAACTCGTTTCTAAAGGTGTTGCGATTGATGTGGAACCCAACATCGGACCTTCTAAAACATGGCAGATGTGGATTCAAGATCCAGATGGAAATAAGTTTGAAATCATGCAGTATACCGAAGGCTCTTTGCAAGTCGTCGGCAATCTATAAAGAAAAAATGCACTCAAGTGAGTGCATTATTTTTTAGGATAATCAACTAAACCAACAATCGGATGCGGAACATACGATTCTTCTAGATAGCTTATCTCTTCAGTACTGAGTTGAACCGCTAAAGCCCCAACAGCGTCATCGATGTGACTAAACTTGGTAGCCCCCACAATCGGAGCGACCACCGGAGATTTTGTCCAGAGCCAAGCCAATGCAATTTGTGATTTAAGAACACCTTTCTTCTTGGCCAATTCAGCGACTCGTTCAATGATGATGCGATCTTCTTCAACCATCGCTCCATATTTCTTCATTTGAACTTTATCGGTTTCACCACGTAAACTCTTCTCACCAGCTGTCCGGGTTAAGGTACCTCCAGCGAGTGGACTGTAGGGTGTAGAAGCTACACCGGTGTCAGCACAGAGGGGATTCATTTCACGTTCTTCTTCACGATAGATAAGATTGTAGTGGTTCTGCATTGAGATGAACTTGGTCCATCCATTTTTCTCTGCGACATGTTGAGCTTTTTGAAATTGCCATGCATGCATCGCACTAGCCCCAATATAGCGAACTTTTCCACTTCTTACTAAGTCATTGAGGGCACACATTGTTTCTTCAATGGGGGTGTTATAGTCCCAACGATGAATGATGTATAAATCAATATACTCCATTTGTAGGTTCTTTAAACTTTGTTCACACTCATAAAAGATTTCTTTACGGGATAATCCTGTTCCATTGGGTTTGCCTTCACGCATGGTGACAGAGACTTTGGTGGCAATCACAATATCTTCACGTTTCGCAAAATCTTTAAGGGCTCTTCCTAGATATTGTTCACTAACCCCAAAAGAATAGACATTGGCGGTGTCAAAGAAATTAATGCCGACATCTAAGGCATGTTGGATTACTTTTCGACTTTCTTCTTCATTGATGAGCCAAGGGTGATGCCAAACTTCTGGATCCCCAAACCCCATACAACCTAAACAAATCTTTGAGACATCTAAGCCACTATTCCCAAGTTTTACATACTCCATATACGTTCCTCCGAGTGTTATACCACTACTATGCGCCTTAGAGTTAACTCTATGTCAAGTCTTTCTTGACCTAGAGTTACCTTCAGGTTATAAAATGAGTATATCATCCACAAGGAGAACTTATGAGAATCCATGAAGTTAGCCAACAATTCAACATCAGTATTGATACCTTAAGGTACTACGAAAAGATTGGTATCTTAGATAAAGTTCATAAAGAAAATGGGATTCGGAATTACCAAGACAAAGACATAGATCAAATTAAGTTTGTCCAATGCATGAAACAAACAGGGATGACCCTTGATACCATCAGCCTCTATTTTAGTCTGGTGACTGAAGGAGATGTTTCATTAGAAAGACGTCTTCAACTGCTCACGGAACAACATCTAGATGCACTCGCTCAACTTAAAGGTCTACAAGCCTCGATTGCCTACTTAGAGTATAAGATGGGGTTATTAAAGTCTAAAATGGAGGGGAGTTCAATATAATGACACACCAAGCCATCGCACCTAAGACTCAATTTATGTCGCAGGATGCTTTTTTGCCTCAAGAGTATACCTCGATTTACTGGTTAGGTAATGCGGGTGAAATGATTAATAGTCGAGGTACGATTATCCTGTTGGATCCTTTACTCAAAGGGTTTGATATGCCCATTTTACGTGAGGCACCCCTACAACCTAAAGATGTAAAACATGTGGATGCACTCCTTATTACGCATGATGATAATGATCATTTGAGTAAAACCACTTTAAATGAGCTGGCCGCTCAAACGACGTGTATGTATGCGCCTCATTTTGTAGCTCAGTTGCTTACTCAATTGGGATATCGTGCTCAAGGTTATTCTATTGGAGATTATTTTAAAGTAAATCAGGTTGAGATAACGCTAACCCCAGCAGATCATGCCTGGAAAAATTCAAATCCTAAATATAGACGAATCTACGATTTTGAGGACTACTGTGGGTTTTGGCTAGATACACCCGACGGAAGTATTTGGGCGATTGGAGATTCAAGACTTATCCCATCCCAATTAAACATGAAACAACCAGATGCCATCTTCTTTGATTTCTCGGATAGTTCATGGCACATCGGATTTGATCATGCTGTTAAACTTGCGAACACGTATCCAAATGCAGATTTACTCTTGTGTCATTGGGGAACGGTGGATGCCCCTGAAATGACGCCCTTCAATGGAAATCCAGAACAACTCATGGATAAAATCATCCATCCCCAACGGATTCATGTTTTAGCGCCAGGTGAAGTTTTCATCTTAAAGAAGCATTCCTAAAGCACTTTAATGCATTTTTATAATATTTTTATTGACGTTAAGGAATCCATCTTATATTATATGTAAGTACTTACTTACATTGGAGGTTGCATGGCAGAAGAAACATCTTTACGTTTAAGTAAAGAAGCGCGAAAAAAACAAATCATAGAAGCTGCATTACAGGTCTTTATCCAAAAGGGTTATCGCGCTGCCACTACCTTAGAAATTGCGAAAACAGCGAATATTTCTGAAGTCACTTTGTTTAGATACTTTAGTTCTAAGCAAGAGATATTTCAGGCAGGGATTGAACCCATCTTAGTAGAATCCTTGGAATCTGATCTTCTTATGGAACCCCAAGCCCTAAGTGTTGAAGGGTTGAGCCTCATCCTTCAACATCGCATTCGTTTTCTATCTGAACACAAAGATGTGGTAAAACTCATCTTAAACGAAAAAGTACTTCAGCAAAACGATGTGAGTTATATCCAAAAGATGGTGAGTGCCCTTCAAGTTTATTTAAAACAAAGACAGTATCTGATTTCTGAAGAATTGACTTTAAGACTGTTATTGGGATCGTTCTTATCCTTCTTGTATTTACCCCAACAGTCTGAACAACAGATGATTGATTACGCGAATTTCTTAGCTCAAACCATCATAAGTTTATAAAAGAAAATAGAGGAAACACCATGTTTAAAAAAATAGGTATGCTTTTAGAGCATAAGCCTTTCAAATCGCTTATCTTAACTTTAGCCGTGTTTATAACCATGATTGCAGGGGCAACACAAACCCGTATGGCCACAGGAAATGAAACCTTGGTTCAAGCGGATAATCCTGCGTATATTTCAAACTTAGCCATGGAAGAAGACTTTGGTGGAGATTCCATCTTAATCTTACTTGAAGCCCCCACCCAAGAAGCTTTACTCTCGGTGGATCATATTCAAGCGTTGTATGACATTGAAAACCAACTTTCCAATGAACCTAAAATACTATCTGTTTTAAGTCCATCGACTATTGTTCATCAAATGACCCAAAAACAATCAGAAATGCTGATTGAACAAATGAGTACACTCAGTGATGGATTAAATGTGATGGGGACCAAACTCACCGATTTAGGAAAAGAGTTAGGCGCAAAGAAGATAAAAGATCCAAAAGAGATTATTGAGAAACTCAATGGGATTTCTGCTTTAACCACAAAATTTAATGACTTAGCGACCGCTCAAAGCACCATGAGTACCGGTATTCATACCTTAGAACTTGGACTCTATTCCGTCTCAGATGGATTAGCGATCGTATCCACTCAGTTAAATGGCTTAGCCACAGCTCAAAGTCCAGGTCAACTCCAAACCACTTTAGCCACCTTAGCCACCAACTTAAATACCTCTGCCACTGGATTAAGAACCATGGGTGTAAATACCCAATCCCTACAAACAGGCACCAGTAATACTGCCACAGCATTAACAACCATCAGTGGCAATCTCAGTACAGAAGTGAATTCAATGAAATCAGGCTTGGATGCGGGATTAACCCCTACCCAACTCAAAGAGATGGCCAGTAACTTCGTGATCATGGGAGATAAACTTCAAACCATCTCCGAAGGTTTAGCGACCATCGCGCTTAAAAGCAACATGATGGTAGCCAATGTGCCGACACTTCAATCTGAGCTCGATTTTATTCTTTATGAAGAAGACCAACTGAGAGGTTTATTTGAAGACGTGGTTATCAGTGATACACAAGCCTTAATGGTGGTTAAACTTCAAGGGAATCTCAGTGACCCCGAAAAAGAACGCTTAACCGCAGTGGTCCAAGGGGCCATTGATCAAGCCAATCTGGATGATTTAAACATCACTTTATCCGGTAAAACCGTACTCGATTCTGCCTTAAGAGCCGAAATGAAAACCAGCATGATGATGATGGTAGGATTGGCTGTGTTGATTATGTTTGGTGTATTGCTCCTTGTCTTTAATGTTCAATGGCGCATGTTGAGTTTGGTTGTCATCTTTATTTCAGTCATCGCAACCTTAGGCTTTATGGGTTGGATCCAAGTCCCAGTCACCATGGTTTCAATGGTAGTCTTCCCGATTCTGATTGGTTTAGGGATTGATTACTCCATTCAATTTCATAATCGCTATTCGGAAGAAGGCTCTGTATCTAAGACCGTCTTACACATGGGCAAAGCTGTTGCGATTGCCGTCTTTGCAACCGTGCTAGGCTTTATCTCTTTGTATGCTTCGCCTGTACCCATGATTCAAGACTTTGGTAAGATGTTGACGCTCGGCGTCATCATCAGCTTTATCGGAAGTTTATTCTTACTCTTACCGATTCTTCAAATTGGTTCACAAAACAAAGGCTTTAAACAAATTCATCTACAAAAGCATGAGAATGAACATCAAGGCTGGATGGAAAAACTCTTAAGTTTTACAACTAAAGTTGTGATTAAGATCGGACCGATCATTCTAATTACATGCTTTGTCTTAGCAGGACTTGGCTTTAGTGTAGATTCAAAAGTAGGGGTAGAAACCGACATCGAAAGTTTCATGCCTCAAGATCTACAAGCCCTTAAAGACATTCATACGATTCGAGCTGCCTTAGACAGTACTGATCAAATCGTGGTCTATCTAAAAGCACCTAATATTGTATCAGACACCAACATGGCATGGATTAAAGCTAAAACTGAACTACTTTCAAATGGGTTCAGCGACTCCATCGTCAGTGTTAAATCACTATCAAGTTTATTGGATCGATTAGAATCCAATCTAGCGACGGATGAGACAGTGAAAGATATCTTATCCTCTTTACCAGACAGTCAACGTCGACTGTTTGTGAATGACACCTATGATGCGTCTGTCTTGTTGATCAATACGCAGCATCTCTCAACCCAAAAAATCCAGGTCTTGTTAGATCAGATGGATGCTGCATTGAAAGATGCGCCTCTGTCCTATCAAATCACAGGTAAGAGTGTATTGGATGTCGAAATGGTAGATGGTTTAACCTCCGGTAGAATCCTGATGACCCTCTTAGGCTTAGGTTTGGTCTTTGTGGCCTTACTGCTCATCTACCGAAATCTTATTAAAGCTCTTATTCCAATTATTCCTGTGGTCTTAATCATTGGCTTCTCCAGCGGCATTATGTATGCCATGGGCATTGACTTCACCCCCATTACAGCTACCTTAGGTGCACTTGTCTTAGGCATGGGAACTGAAATGACTGTCATGCTGATGGAACGCTATATAGAAGAAAGAGAGCATGGAGAAACCCAGTTGGAGGCTATGATTACATCTGTCACCAAGATTGGTCAAGCGATTGTTGCCTCAGGTTTAACCACCGTCGGTGGCTTTGCGGTCTTACTCTTCAGTGACTTCGTCATCCTCAAAGATTTTGGATTTATGACCGTCATCAATATTAGTTTAGCCTTACTGAGTACCTTCATCATCTTGCCTCCCCTCATTCTCTTGTTTGATCGTTGGATGATTAAGAAACCAAAAGCTGAAAAAACAAGTGTCTAAAGGAGAACCACTACGTTAAGTCCAATTCTGATTGTTGTATGGTTTATCTTGGCATATTATTTTGCCCCTAAAATCATTAAGCATCGCAAAGTTTTGTATACAGCTGTGTGGGGTTTACTGATCCTGATTGTCATCTTTAGAAAACTCCCCATCTTACTTCCTTTTATTAAAGGGTTTGTAGGGTTCTCACTGCTGTATGTGGTGATGATCACAGGGGCCTTGAATCCATCTTGGAAGCTTACCCAAAAGTTAAGAAGTGTTAGAGCACCGTATTCAATTCTTGGGTTCATCCTCTTAATGGCGCATCCTTTATACTATGCCCCTGAAGTTCTAGCGATGACCCGTGATATTCCATGGTTTGGATTGGCATCCTTTGTGGTTATGATTCCTCTGTTTATCACCAGTTACTTGGTGATCCGTATGAAGATGAAACCTAAATCTTGGAAGAACCTACAAAGATTTGCATACCTGAGTTATGCTTTAACCCTCATCCATCTGATTGTGAATGCATCAACGATTCAAAACAGGATGATTGCGATTGCATTATTTATTCCTTATGTTGTCTTAAAACTCATCAAAATATGTAGATTTAAAGCACTGTAAAGTGCTTTTTATATCTGTCACCATTGATATGTGCCAAGTCTGTAATCGCATTCATTGTTGTTAGGTCAGAGTCTTTGTATACTGTGATTGAAGATGAGTCTCTCATCTACATTTAGTTACCAAAGGAGGTACTATGAAAGAGAAGGTTCAAAGTTTTGGCCGTTTCCTAAGTGGAATGGTCATGCCTAACTTAGGCGCATTCATCGCTTGGGGATTGATTACTGCATTATTTATCCCAACAGGTTGGTTGCCTAATGAAGGTTTTTCAGCATTAGTTGGTCCGATGATTACCTATTTATTACCAGTGTTAATTGGTTACACTGGAGGTAAAGTTGTCCATGGTCAACGTGGGGCAGTAGTTGGGGCTACCGCAACATTTGGGGTTATCGTAGGCACAAGTATTCCGATGATGTTAGGGGCTATGATTATTGGTCCTGCGGCTGCTTGGGTCTTGAAGAAAATTGATGAAGCACTTGAAGGTAAAGTTCCTGCTGGATTTGAAATGTTGGTTGCCAACTTCACCGCTGGTATCGAAGCCATGGTATTTGCCCTTATTGGTCTAGTAGCTGTCGGCCCTTTCGTTGAAGCTACTTCCAATTTATTAGGATCGGGTGCTGAAGTACTCGTTGCATCTGGTTTACTACCTTTAGTTTCTATCGTAGTTGAACCTGCTAAAATCTTATTCTTAAATAATGCGATTAATCATGGTGTATTAAGTCCTTTAGGGATTGCTCAAGCAGCTGAACTTGGAAAATCCATCTTCTTCTTGGTTGAAACCAATCCTGGTCCAGGTCTTGGTATCTTGATCGCTGCTTGGATGTTTGGTAAAGGTTTAACTAAAGAAACCGCACCAGGCGCAATCATTATTCACTTCTTGGGTGGTATTCATGAAATTTACTTCCCATATGTATTGATGAATCCTCTACTCTTAGGTGCTGCTATTGCCGGGGGAGCTACTGGGGTCTTCACATTCGTTCTATTAAATGCTGGCTTAGTTGCGCCTCCATCACCTGGATCCATCTTCGCACTTTCCGCAATGGCATCTGGCGATTTAATTAAAGTTTGGATTGGGATTGCGACTTCGACTGCTGTTTCCTTCTTCGTAGCTTCTATCATCTATAAATTCTCCGATGACAAGAAAGCTTTAGACGAAGCTTCTGCAGAAAGTAAAGTTAATAAAGGCGTATGAGTAGCGTGAAGAAGATTGTCTTTGCTTGTGATGCTGGTATGGGATCTAGCGCTATGGGCGCAACTACCCTTAGTAAAAAGCTAAAAGCTGCTGGCATGGACATCAAAGTCATTCACACTTCCATTGAAGATGTTCCAGCGGATGCTGAACTCATCGTGACACACAGTTCCTTAGCGAACCGCGCACGTAAAGAACATCCAAACGTAGAAGTAGTTCCCATCAATAGTTTTGTGGGGGCTCCTGAATACGACCAAATTGTTAACCGTTTAAAGAATGAATAAAAGAGGGGAAACCCTCTTTTTACTTTTGGCACTAATAAAGCCGACACAATTAAATGTTGTCACTATGTTTCACATAACGATAGGATTTATAATAAAGATAAACTATGAGTCTCAATCTAAATTTCTTGAGTCCTCGCTTGATTCGAAGCTTGGTTAAACTCAGTGAACAGAATGATTATATGACTGTCCATGAAATGGCGGCATTTTTAAAAACCAGTAAACGTACGTTATTCAGAGAGATGAAAGACATTAACAACATCCTCAAACCTTTTCATCTCTCGCTTCAATCTAAAACAGGGTTAGGGATTCGCCTAGAAGGAAAAGTAGAACATATCAGTCAATTTAGAAGTATCTTACTTCAAACCAGCCTAGCTCAAACAAATTTCAACAAAGAAGATCGTCAAACCATCCTCTTAGCAGAACTCCTAAAGAATAAGAAGCTAGAAAAGCTCATGGTTTATGCCCACCAGTTTCAAACATCAGAAGCCACCATTAGTCATGATTTAAGTGCGATTGAACCTGTACTTAAACAATATCACTTAACACTTATTCGTAAACCAGGCTCTAATATGGAACTTGAAGGAACGGAAGATAATGTCCGTAAAGCGATATTAGATTTTATCTATAAACATCTAGAAGAAGATAAATTTAGCACATTAATCAATCATCGTGAACCTTGGGACATTGAAACTTACTTTAGTAATCAAGGACCCGATAGTATCCTGCAAGTTTTAAACAAAGACATCTTATGGCGGGTTATTACGCTCTTAAAAGAAAATGACTTTTTTTGGATTCATCGATTGGCACAAAATGCGTATATTGGCTTAATCCTCCATCTATCGATTGCGATTGAACGCATGTTGAATCAAGAAAAGATTGTGATGGATGCGAATCTTCTTCAACAACTTAAACAAGATCATATGTTTGATAAAGCTAAAGAACTCTCTGAAATGTTTGAAGATGAGTTTAATTTAGTGTTCCCCATTGAAGAAATTGCCTATATCTCCATGCATCTAAAAGGTGCAAGACTTCTATACACAGAAACAGATGAAGAAGATTTACAGTCCAACTACAGTATGTTAGAACTACAACATATGATTTTTCTACTGATTTCAGAGTTTGAACAAGTCGCCAAGGTCAATCTCAAAATGGATGATTTGTTGGTGAGTGGACTGTTAACCCATTTAAGGCCAGCCCTAACGCGTGTTCAATATAAAATGAAAATTCGCAATCCCCTCTTAAAACAAATTCAAACCAAGTATCAAGATGTTTACCAAATGTCTGAGACGGCCGTAAGAAACATGCCGATGGAAGATATGTCTCTGCTCAATGACCATGAGATCGGGTATATTGCTCTACATTTTGGGGCAGCCCTTGAACGGCTCACACAAGATAAACAACAAGTACATCTGAAAGTGGCTGTTCTGTGTGCAAGCGGTATTGGGATTTCCAGTCTATTGGCCTCTCGAATTAAACGAATCTTTAAAGACAGTTTAGAAATACAACCGCGCTCTCATTTAGATTTAAAAACCATTGAACAAGAAAACTTCGATTTAATCATCTCGACGATGGAAATAGCGCACAGTCCTTTACCCATCCTCTTGGTTAATCCACTTCTAAATGATGAAGATATCTTAGCCATCCAAACTAAAATCGCCAGTTTCAATTATGGACCGATGCCTAAGCGGGAGACACCAAGTTCTACCTTGAGTTGGGAAGATCGATTCAAAAAGATTGCCTTATTAACGTCTCAAATTCAAAGTCTACAAGACAATATACGGGTAAGAACACTGGATGAGTGTGAAGACATTGACTGCCTTATCCACCATATCGCCCAAGATTTTGCGTCATCCCAAACAGGGATATCTCAAGTTGAAGATGACTTAAAGAAGCGAGAAAACATCGGATCGCTCATCTTAAAAGATGAGAAGATTGCCATCTTTCATGCCCGAAGTCAAGGTGTAACCCAGGCTAAAATGATGCTTTATACGTCCTCAACGCAGGTATTTAGGGCTTATAAAGAAGAGGATATCCAAACGCTCTTAGTCCTGATGGTGCCTTTTACGATCAGCCTTGAAATGAACCAATGGTTAAGTCTACTAACGGCAGGTTTGATTGAGGACGTCTCGTATTTAGCAGCCATCCAGTCTCACCAAGAAAACGATATTCAAACCCAAGTGAAACGAATCTTAGAAGAGCCCTTCAAACTTTGGCTCAGAAAGCAGGTGTAGTTTGAAAATACCACTGATCTATGTAATTTGTGATGCTGGCATGGGATCGAGCGCTTTAGGTGCCAGTCTATTAAAACGTGAACTAAAAAGTGCGAATGTTGTCGCACAGGTAATGAACAGTGCAATTGATCAAGACTTTGAAGATGGTGACTTGTTGGTTACGCATCAACATTTTGAACAGCATTTAAGAAAACATTATCCCCAAAAAGTTATTGTCGGTTTAAAAGAATTTACCAGTAAGGAAGGGTTTAAAAAGGTAATTGAAATTATGGAACAGTCTAAACAGAATACAGTCTTACTTAAATCAAATATTAGAGTGCATTGTCCGGTCGTTAAGAGTGATGATGCCATCCTCTTGTGTGGACAAGACTTACTCAAAAGTGGGTATGTTGAAGAAGGGTACTTAGCGGGTATGTTGGAAAGAGACCATAGTTTATCGGTCTTTATGGGCAACAAGATTGCTTTGCCACATGGAGAATATGATTACAAAAAATTCATCAAAAAGAGTGGCATTGTGGTGCATGTCTATGATGAACCCATCGATTGGCATGGAGAAAAAGTAAATTTGGTGGTTGGATTGGCAGGCATTGACGAGGAACATATTCAAATCCTTTCCAATATTGCCACTGTCTTTGGTGAAATGGAAGCCGTGGACTTAGTCATCGCCCATCAGAATATAGATGAAATATATGCACTCCTAACAGCCGAGGATTCACTATGATGCAAGCAGTCCATTTTGGTGCTGGCAACATTGGGCGTGGATTTATTGGACTTCTTTTATATAAGTCTGGCTATCAAGTTAGTTTTGCGGATGTGAATGAAGCCTTGATTCAAGCTCTCAAAGAACGTCAAAGTTACACTGTAAAATTGGTTTCTAATCCGCCTATTTTCAGTGACGTCCATCACGTGAGCGGTTATCACAGTGTTAAAGATCTAGATGCACTCAATCTAGTTTTATTAAATGCGGATTTGATTACAACAGCGGTTGGTCCAAACATCCTGCCTTTGGTGGCGAAATCCTTAGTCGCAAGTCTTGAACAAAGAGCACAGCTCAACCTCAAGTCCTATCTCAATATTATTGCCTGTGAGAATACTTTAGGGGGATCAGACCAACTCAAAGCGGCACTCTATCCACTCCTAAGTCCATCTGCGATTACCTATTTAAATCAATGGGTGGGCTTTCCTAATTCAGCGGTAGATCGCATTGTACCCAATCAAAAGAATGAAGATATTCTTTTAGTTAAAGTAGAACCTTTTTATGAATGGGCGATAGACACGACTCAAATAAAAGGGGAATTAAAGATTGAAGGCGCACATTTTACGAACCATCTGGAAGCCTATATTGAACGCAAACTCTTTACAGTCAATACTGGGCATGCCAGTGCTGCTTATGCAGGGTATCTTAAAGGATATCAAACCGTAGGGGAAGCGATGATGGATCCTGCCATTGAAAGCTTTGTAAGTGATGTGATTCATGAGACTGGTGCCTATATCATCGCTCAACATGGATTTGATCCTCTTGAACAAGAAGCCTACATTCAAAAGACTTTAGAACGCTTTAAGAATCCAAATATTGTGGATGAGGTCACTCGAGTGGGAAGATCACCTTTACGAAAACTCTCCAAGAATGATCGCTTTATTAAACCGCTCTTGGCGTGTCAATCCCTAAACTTAAAGACATCCGCACTTGAGCAGTCCATTGCCAATCTCTTAAGATTTAATGTAGAAACGGATGATGAAGCAGTTAAACTACAGTCTATGATTCAAACCCTAGGGTATACTCAAACGTTAATCGATGTGAGTGGACTATCTGCCCATAATCCTGCTGTTAAAAACATGATTGATCTTCTCACGAAATAATCCCTTGACTTAGAGTTAACTCTAAGGAGTATGATGACTTTATTCAAGGAGAACACGATGAACATTCATCAAGAAACCTATACCTTAAATAACGGAGTCAAGATTCCAAAAATTGCCTTTGGGACGTGGCAAATCCCCAATGAGGAAGCCTATCAAGCCACTGCAGATGCCTTAGCTGTGGGCTATCGACACATCGATACTGCGAAGTCCTACCACAATGAAGAAGCAGTTGGAAGGGCGATTGCTGACTCAGGCATTGCCCGTGAAGACATTTTTGTAACCACCAAGCTTAGAGCACCAGCCCTTGGTTATCAAGAAACCTTGGATGCCTTTGATGCTCAACTCAAAGAGCTGGGTCTAAGTTATCTAGATCTCTACATCATTCATGCCCCATGGCCTTGGAATGATCGTGGAAACACTGTTACAGTACAAAACATTCAAGCCTGGAAAGCGATGGAAGATTTAGTTCAAGCAGGAAAAGTAAAAGCCATTGGAGTCAGTAATTTTGTACCCAGTGATCTCCAAGCCATTTTAGATATTTGTTGGGTGAAACCCATGATCAACCAAATACGTTTCTCCGTGGGTTATACCCAAGCTGAAACTGTCCACTTCTGTGAAACTAACGGTATCCTAATTGAAGCCTATTCACCTTTAGCTACGGGCGGTGTCTTTGAGAATGCGACACTCCAAGCGTTATCGAAGAAAAAGGGCGTGAGTGTTGCGCAAATATGTCTTCGCTATTGCCTCGACAAAGGAACACTCCCTTTACCCAAGACGCGCTCTAAAGATCGAATGATTCAAAATGCAAATTTAGACTTTGAACTCTTGGCAGAAGATATCCAAGTCTTGGATTCAATCACGGTTATGGATCGAGGTTAGAAGGCGCTTTAACCATCTAAAAACTGCAGTGATCACTGCAGTTTTCTTTTAAGGTTGTGGATGTATAAACGAGTCAATCAACTCGATGGTTAAGGCGCGTTGTGCTTGTGGGCTAATCGTAGCTTCCCCATCGCCTTTTTGAGGTCCATAACTACCAAATCCTGCATGATTGCCCCCTTCAATGATCTGCGCATCCAGCCCCTTCAGTTTCTTAGAATCCAAGACTAAATCATTGGACCCTTTAAGAATCAGTGTTGGAATTTGCGTTGGGCCAAGGGGATAAGCAGCGAGAAAGATAACGCCTGAATAGACACCTTCACGACTCAGTTGATGAGAACTGGCCATGGCACCGCCCAAGGAGTGACCCGCCATATACCAAGTATCAATCATTGGATTATCTTGTCGAATTTGATCAGCACGATTGATCGAGAAGACAGCTAAGTTAAAAGGCATATCGACCAAGAAGACAGCAACCCCAATTTGACTCAGTTCATCACAGAGTAAGGCATAGGCAGCTGCTTCAACCTTGCCCCCAGGATAAAAGATGATACCAATCTTTGAATCCAGTGACCCAAAGGTGTGGACCGAAGTTCCTTGAACAGGGGCTGCATCATAGAGACGTTTACTCTCAGGAAGGGCTCTAGAATAATCTAGCGTATAGACATAGAAAATTAAACTTAAGAGTAAGAGAAGGCTTCCGATGCCTAAGCTGATTCTTCGTAACCATTTTTTCCACATAAGATACATCTCCTTGATTCAGTAGTTCCATCATAACGAATCTAAATCATTTTTAGTATTCAGATACTCAGGAAACTTAGGGGTTACATTGGATCCCTTTAGTCTATTTATACTTCTTCTTTTTTATCAGATGACATCAAAGCCTGTTCAAGTAGACCCAAATCAAGTAGAATATAGATAGATATCAATGTGTGAGGACGCTATGGAAAACAACACGGTAGACGTACTAAAAGCTTTAGGAGATCCGATTCGGCTGGGGATTGTTCAACGTTTACTAATCAAAGAAGAACTCTGTGCCTGTAACTTTCTAGATGCCTTTGACATCACGCAACCCACTTTATCTTTTCATATGAAGAAACTCACCAGCTGTGGACTTGTGAATGTACGAAGAGATGGAACCTGGATGAAATATACCTTAAATGATGACAAAGTACGTGGATTAATCCACGTCTTAGAAGGCATGTTGGAAACCAAAGAAATTGAATGTGCCTGTGACGTTAATAAATAGATAAATATCTATATAAGCATTGACAAGTTATCCCTCAAAGTTCTATACTCTGTATATAGATAAATATCTATATAGGTGAACCATGCAAATCTTCAGTTGGCTAAACGATGTATTCTTAAAAATGAATTGGCTCCATGATGGAACTGGATTTTTTGTTGTGGATGTTTTAAAACTTGATCCAAGTAATCCTTTTGTGGCAAGTTTGCATTATTTCTTATATGACACCCTTAAAATATTCATACTTCTATCTACCCTCATTTTTACCGTGAGTTATATTCAAAGTTACTTCTCACCTGAAAGAACCCGTAAAATTCTTGGGCACTATAAAGGCTTGGGGGCCAATACCCTAGGGGCACTGCTTGGAACCCTAACACCTTTTTGTTCCTGTTCATCGATTCCTTTGTTTATTGGCTTTACCTCTGCAGGCTTACCCCTGGGGGTGACCTTCTCTTTTCTCATCTCTTCACCCTTGGTCGATTTGGCTTCAGTGATTCTTTTAGCCAGTGTATTCAATTGGAAAATTGCCTTGGCGTATGTCTTTGTGGGTCTAATCTTAGCCATCTTCAGTGGCACAGTCATCTCTAAACTCCACATGGAGGATCAAGTTGAATCCTTTGTGTATCGAAAGTCTGAATTACCTGACATGGAAGAAGAACAATTAACCCGTCGGAATCGCGTAGACATTTCCATCTTAGCCGTTAAAGACATCATCCAAAAAGTATGGATTTATATCTTGGTGGGGGTCAGTATTGGGGCGCTCATTCATAATGTGATTCCAGAATCCTTGATTACAGCCCTCTTAGGCCAAGATAAATGGTATTCAGTTCCTTTGGCAACTTTAGTTGGAATACCGATGTATGCGGATATCTTTGGAACTTTACCGGTGGCTGAGGCATTGGTATCAAAAGGCGTCGGCATCGGAACAGCCTTATCCTTTATGATGGCGGTTACCGCTTTATCCTTACCCAGCATCATCTTACTTAAGAAAGTTGTGAAGACTAAATTATTGATGGTATTTGTCGGTATTGTGACATCTGGAATTATGTTGATTGGACTTCTCTTTAATGCCTTTGGCTATTTACTGTTTTAAACCCCAATCAGAAAGAGGAAACAAAATGATGATTATTAAGATTTTGGGCACAGGCTGCCCCAACTGTTTGAAATTTGAAGCGAATGCGAAACAAGCAGTCAAGGAATTAGGATTGAAAGCCGTCGTGGCTAAAGAAACCGATCTCGCTAAGATTTCTGCGTATGGGATTATGCGTACACCAGGCTTAGTCATTGATGAAAAAGTGGTTTCATATGGCCGAGTTTTAATGGTCGAAGACATCAAAGCCTTGTTGACAAAACAAGCTGCTTAAAACTCCTTGTAAGGACAAGAATTATCTACTAGAATTAAGCATGAAAGTTAAAGGAATACATGCGATGAAGAAGATTGTTCTGTTTTGTGGTGCAGGGATGTCCAGTAGTTTATTGGTTTTAAAAATCAGAGAAGCAGCGAAAGCGGTTAACTATGAATGTACAGTAGATGCGTATGATGCAAAAAGTCCACAAAAGCATGCGAGTGATGCCGATGTTGTCTTAGTAGGGCCTCAAATACGCTTTGTCTTAAAAGACTTTAGGGCAGTTCTTACCTGTCCTGTTGAAGTCATCGATATGGTGGCTTATGGATCGATGAATGGACCTAAAGTTTTAGCTCAAGCAAGAAAATTAATGAATGATGAATAAGAACTGAGAAATCAGTTCTTTTTTATCTGGAGTCTTTGATGTAAAGCAGGGGCATTCATGTTAAAATCATGAAAATACAAGTCTCTTGAGGAGGTTTACAATGTCAACACATGCGGTTCCAATTCAACAAGGTTTATACCATCCTGACTATGAACATGATGCTTGTGGGATGGGCTTTGTGGTCAACATCAAAGGCTTGAAATCTCATCAAATCGTTCATGATGCGCTCACTGTTTTAGAGAACCTTAGCCATCGTGGTGCTCAAGGTGCAGATGAATTTACCGGAGATGGCGCAGGGATCCTGGTTCAAATTCCCCATACGTTTTATCAACGAGAATGTTCTGTTTTAGGATTTGACTTACCTGAAGTGGGAGCCTATGGCGTAGGGATGATCTTTGCGCATAAATATGATGAGTTTAGACAGCAACAAATCAAAGCTTTTGAAGCAATCGTCACCGCTGAAGGACAAACCATTCTAGGTTGGCGTGAAGTCCCCATTGATAAATCAGTCCCTGGCGAAAGTGCCAAAGCTGTTATGCCTCGCTTTATTCAAGTATTCATTCAAAAGAGTGCGGATATGCAAGATCCCATGGATTTTGAACGTATACTCTATACAATCCGTAAACTCGCTGAGAAAACCATTAGTCCGCTCAGTGAGAAAAAAGGTGGAAAGTTTTATATCTCCAGTCTTTCCTCACGAACCATTGTCTATAAAGGCATGTTGACAGCTCGACAACTCAGAGACTTTTACCTAGATCTATCAGATTTAGATTTTGTTTCTGCGATGGGGATGGTCCATTCTCGTTTTAGTACCAATACCTTCCCCAGTTGGGAACGTGCGCATCCCAATCGTTATATTGTCCATAATGGTGAAATCAACACCATCCGTGGCAATGTGAATTGGATGAAAGCCCGTCAAAAAAGAATTGACTCTCCTTTGTTTGAAGACATTACGAAAGTATTTCCCATCATTGAAGAAACAGGCAGTGATTCTGCGATGTTTGACAACAGTCTAGAATTTCTAACACTGAGTGGTCGCTCATTGCCCCAATCCATCATGATGATGATCCCAGAACCATGGGAAAAGAATCTTCATCAATCTCAATTAAAGAAAAACTTCTATGCCTACAATAATTTCATCATGGAACCATGGGATGGTCCTGCAGCCATTGGCTTTACCGATGGAATTCTGATTGGCGGGACCTTAGATCGAAATGGCCTACGACCTGCTCGCTACTACATCACCACCGATGATCGAGTCATTATGGCCTCAGAAGTAGGGGTTATTGACTTACCTCCAAGTTTAATTCAAGCCAAAGGACGCTTAGAACCAGGGAAGATGTTGCTGATTGATACCGCTTCTCAACGCATCATTTCAGATGAAGAAATCAAAAGTTCCATCGCTTCTTTACACCCCTATGATCAATGGATTGATCAACACATTGTCCAAGTTAAAGATTTACCCCAAGTGGGGGTGCATGCGAACACTTCAGTTTCGCTGATTCAACGTCAGAAGGCTTTTGGATACACCCAAGAAAGTATCCAAGCAACCTTACTACCCACCCTTCTCAAAGGGATTGAACCAACCGCCTCGATGGGCATCGATGCACCTTTAGCTGTCTTATCCGATCAACCGCAGATGTTGTATCTGTACTTTAAGCAGCTCTTCGCCCAAGTGACCAATCCACCTATAGACGGGATCCGCGAAGAGCTCATAACCTCCAGTGCCATGCTTTTGGGTAATGCAGGAAATCTAATGAACCCAAATGATCCTAAAACCGCCAGTTTATCCTTAGACCATCCCATCTTAACCAATGCCCAATTGGCCTCCATCAAAGCTTTAGATAACCCTCAATTTAAAGCAGTCACGCTCTCCATGCTGTATCCCATTCAACAAGGAACACAAGGGCTAAAAACAGCCTTAGAGTCGTTATACCAAGCCGCCGATCAAGCCATCGAAAAAGGTGCTAATCTATTAATTCTATCTGACAAAGGGGTCAAAGATGCTTTGGCAGCCATCCCTGCTTTATTGGCTTCTTCTGCTTTACACCATCATCTTATTCGTCAAGAGATTCGAACCAATATTGGCATCGTCTTAGAATCTGGGGAACCCCGTGATGTCCATCATTTCTGTACCTTGGTGGGATATGGAGTCACGGCCATTAATCCTTACTTGGTCTATGAAACCATTGAAGATTTAGCTCAACAAGATTTACTTGATGGGATGAGTGCTCAAACAGCGCAAGACAACTTTATTCAAGCCACCGTTAAAGGCATGATGAAAGTGATCTCTAAAATGGGGGTCTCGACTTTACGTTCCTACCATGGGGCACAAATCTTTGAAGCTTTAGGCTTGAGCTCTGAGTTTATTGACGCCTATTTCACCTACACTGCGACACGCATTGAAGGTATAGGACTTGCGGAAGTTGCCTTAGAAAATCAACTCCGTCACACTTCGGCGTTTGGCCATGATGCAAGTTCCAAACTAGAAGTCGGTGGACTCTACCACTTTAAACCTAACGGTGAATCGCACCTATATGACCCTAAGAATATCTTTCTACTTCAAAAAGCCGTGCGTGAAGACAATTACGCACTTTATAAAGAATTCAGTGGACGCATCCATTCTGAAACCCTTTTTAATCTGAGACAATTGCTCGATTTTAAAGTGGATGCCCAAGAAGCCATTGCGATTGAAGAAGTTGAATCTGTAGAGATGATTATCAAACGCTTTAAAACAGGAGCGATGTCGTATGGCTCTTTAAGTCAAGAAGCGCATGAAGCTTTAGCCATTGCGATGAATCGCATCGGCGGTAAGAGTAACTCCGGAGAAGGGGGCGAAGACCCCGCTCGTTTTATTCCTTTAGCCAATGGCGACTCTAAAAACAGTGCCATTAAACAAGTCGCGTCTGGCCGTTTTGGGGTCACCAGTCATTATCTGGTCAATGCCTCTGAAATCCAAATCAAGATGGCGCAAGGGGCTAAACCTGGAGAAGGGGGACAACTCCCAGCTCAGAAAGTCTATCCTTCGATTGCGAAAGTACGCCATTCAATTCCTGGGGTAGAACTGATTTCTCCACCCCCGCATCACGACATCTATTCCATTGAAGATCTGGCTCAACTCATCCATGACTTAAAGAATGCCAATCAAAAGGCAAGGATCAATGTGAAACTGGTGTCTGAAATGGGTGTAGGTACAATTGCGGCAGGGGTCGCTAAAGGCAAAGCCGATGTCATCCTCATCAGTGGGTATGATGGCGGTACGGGGGCTTCTCCTCAAACCAGTATTTACAATGCAGGACTCCCTTGGGAACTTGGATTAGCCGAGACGCAACAGACCTTAGTCCTCAATAAACTCAGAGATCGAGTTGTCTTAGAAACCGATGGAAAACTCCTCACTGGGAAAGATGTGGTGGTAGCCGCTTTACTGGGGGCTGAAGAATTTGGCTTCTCAACAACCCCGCTGATTGCTTTAGGCTGTGTCATGATGCGTGTCTGTCATTTGAACACCTGTGCTGTTGGGGTGGCGACGCAAGACGAACGATTAAGAAAGAACTTTAAAGGAAAACCCGAACACGTGGTCAACTTCATGCGCTTTGTGGCTATGGAGATGCGTGAAATCATGGCGACCTTGGGCTTTAGAACCGTCGAAGAAATGATTGGGCGAAGTGATCGATTACACATGAAAGAAAACATTAAACATTGGAAGGCACAACACATCGAACTTTCCAATATTCTGTATCAACCGTATGCCCCAAAAAGTGTTGATCAACGCCATACCCAAGACCAAAATCACAAACTCGAAGAATCCTTAGACGTGAAGAAATTATTGAGAATGTGTAAACCTGCTTTAGAAAACCAAAAGCGGATTGTCGCTAAACTTTCCATCAATAACACCCAACGCGTGGTCGGTACCATTGTGGGCAGTGAAATCAGTCGTCGATATGGTGCTGAAGGTTTACCTGAAGATACCATCCATTTAACCTTTGTTGGATCAGCAGGCCAAAGTTTTGGTGCGTTTATTCCTAAAGGGATGTTTCTAGAACTTGAAGGTGATACCAATGATTACCTAGGTAAAGGCTTATCAGGCGGAAAGATTGTGGTCTATCCCCCTAAAGAAGCAATGTTTAAAGCTCAGGAGAATGTGGTGATTGGAAATGTGGCGTTCTATGGCGCAACCGAGGGTGAAGCCTACATCAAAGGGAAAGCAGGCGAACGATTCTGTGTTCGAAACAGTGGAATTCATGCGGTTGTTGAAGGCCTTGGAGATCATGGCTGTGAATACATGACTGGAGGATCTGTTGTAATCTTAGGGACCACAGGTCGTAACTTTGCAGCGGGGATGTCGGGCGGAATTGTCTACATCTTAGACTTTGATCAAAGTTTACTCAGTCACAGTCCCATTGAGATTGAACATACCTTATCGATGGAAGAAGCAGCTGCACTTAAAAACCGTTTAGAGAAACATGTGAGTTATACACACAGTGACATTGCTCAAAGTCTCTTAGAAGATTGGGATACTTCTGTCAAACGTTTTACGAAACTAATTCCAACGGACTATAAGAAGATGTTAAAGCAAATCAATCAGGCGCATCAAGATGGCTATTCTGGAGATGAAGCCCTCATGAAAGCGTTTGAAGCCAGCTTTAAGGCATAAAAAAACTGAGAAAATTTCTCAGTTTTTATTTCCTTGACCGGCTTGCTCGGATTGATTTGCTTGGGGCGTTGTGGTTTCAGTTGAACCTCCACTTGAACGCTGTGGACTACCAGAATCTTCTGGTTTATTCTCAGATGGACTTGGTGTTTCAATTGGTTTGTTTTCACTAGGTGTACCCTGAGCGTTTTCACTTTGATTTGAATTAAGTTGCGCTTGATAGGTGGTCATGAGTTCAGTTTGAAGGGCTTGTAGTTCACTTAGATTGGCAACTTCTAGACGGGTTCTAAGTTCTGTGGTGAGCATGCCTTGAGCTTCCAGTTCAGTCAAAGCCATTTCAATGCGTGTTCTTAAGAGGGTTTCTGATTGGGTATGGACGGCGGCTTGACTCTGTAGGGCTTCTAAATTACCTGCTTTTGAGAAGAATTCTTTGGCGCTCAAGTAGCTGCCATCTGCTTGTGCAACATTGCCATTTAAGACATATAAACCAACAGGAACATCTTTCTCTTGAGCTTCAAAGAATTCGACTTGACTGGCCTTTAATTGAATGACTTGAACGCTTTGTAGCGCAGTATCGGTTTGAAGATGTTGTTCAAGATTCAAGTGTATTTGATCCATCATTTCAACACTTGTGCCATCTTCCATGACTTGAGTCACGACCACAAAATCATCTTCGAGGTCTAATAAATCAATGAATCCAGCATCACTGGTCAATTGGACTAAGTCATTGATGGCTTGACCAACAGGAAGTCCTAGGATGCTTGAAGTATCAATCGTTAAGGCATCTTCATTTTGAGCAACGATTGAAACAACCAAATGACTTTCATCGACACTTAAGGCAAAACTTGGGTTAATGTCAACGGTGACTATGGCTAACGTTTGAGTGATGATGGGGGCCTCAACTTTAGGGTTAAGGGTCCATATGCCAACCGCAATAACCATCATGCCTAAAATCCATCCTAAATATTTCTTTTTCATCGTGTTCTCCTTGGGTTGTTTAGCCCATTGGGAACTTAAACCATCTAATGAAGCTTGAGCCTTGATCGACTTTAAAAGGTGATCTTCATTAAAGGCGTGTTGCTGAATACTGTCTTTGAGGTGTCGCATGGTTTAAGTCCTTTCACCCATTAAGAGGGGAGAATGTATGATTTAGACGAAAAATTATTTTATGTGTTGTTTAATCCACTCAATAGCTGCATAGACCTTACTTTTAACGGTTGTTTCTGGTAAGTTAAACAGCTCTGATAATTCCGTGTAGCGATAGTCAAATCTAAATCGACCAATTAAGAGACTTCGATCAGGTTCTTTGAGGCTTTCGATGAGCGTCCAGATTTCATCTAAACTTAATTTTTGAAGAACAGAGAGTTCCATATCTAACTCATCAGGGATCGTCTCAAAGATGGGGCTGTCTTCTTTAAGGGTTGATGCACTATGATCGAGTTTCTCATAGTAGTGCGCTAATGCATGATCCATCATGGTAAATAGATACGCTTGCGGATTCTTGAGTGTTTCATCCGTTTTTTGAAGATGTTGATAAAAGGCATAGTAAACATCCTGAAGTAAATCTTCCGCATCACTATAAACCCGCGTCTTTGAAAAAGCATATCGACTTAAGCGTGGATAGGTTGCGTGGTAGATGGTTTCAAAATCATCGAGGGTATAGGGCATAACGTTTCCTAAGCCCACTATAGCATGTCTATTTTTCAAAGATATCTGTGGTGGTCATTGTTTACACTTTCGTCACACTCTTTGGGATGACACATACATATTGTTTTCTATACTGTCGGTAAGATCCATACGTCGATCTTGAAAGAAATAAATACGAAAAACATAAAGAATCGTTTAATGATTAATTTAATAACCATATGAACAATAGCTTCCTCCTTACCCGTTAGTGCGGTTACCCCAACAGATGCAGAATTAGAAAGTATGCTTGAGATCACCCTTGTAGATGAATATAAAGCAGAAGCTGAATACACTGCATTGATTGAAGAATTTGGAAGTGTGATGTTGTCCTTAGGCGACTTATCCAATGGACCCAACCTAATCAATGGAGGAACATCTTACGCAAGTGCTTTAACTGCTTATGATACAGTTATGAATGCCTGTACCAAAACAGTTGTTGAAGTCATCATCTACGATTAAATGAAAAGAGAAGGAAATTTCCTTCTCTTTCTTATGGAATGATGGTGATGTTGTCTTGATGTGAAACAGATACATAAGGATGTTGCTTGAAGTAAGCACTGATGATGTCCACCACATCTTCTGTATACTCTCTTAGATTCTTGCACTCAGGTATCATCGCATAATTCCCGCCTCCAACGGCTCTGTAATTGTTCATGACGACTGAGAAGATATCTTGATCCTGAATCTCTTGCCCCTTAAATCGACAATGGGTGAGTCTTTGACCGATGGGATTTGAAATCTTAAAGCCATACTCAATCCCATCCAACATGTCATAGTTAAAGTGTTGGGGTTTAGGTTCATCAAACAGTGGATTTACGATGATCTTGTTGTCTTTGAGGGCGAAATATATCGAAGTTTGCTCGAGATAAGCCTTAAGTTGCGAACCAGTCATTTCTTTAACCACCAATGAATTGGGATAAATATAGGTCGATACTAAATCGCGTAATGTCACTGTTTGTTTCAAGCCAATCGGATGATTAAAGAGTGCGGTCGCACTCATATCGGCTTTGGAATAATCGAGTTGTACTTGATTAATAAAACTGACCAATGGATGTTTATGAAGTCGTGCCTCAAAGGCATCTGTAATTAAAAGGTCTTGGTCAAGTGTCCCTAAACTCTGATCTAACCAAACGTGTGTTCTTTTTTGTAGAGGATCAATCAGCATCTCAACACTTTCATCTATCTCAAAATCTCTAAGATTGACCAATTGGGCGGTATTCATCCGCTTAACGTCGATTTCGATTTGGACAAATTCTTGAGCATTTAATGTGCTTTGAGTGATAAGGGTCTTGCCTAATTTTCCAATCAGAGAACGGTGTTGATGGCCTGTAATCAAAACATCAATACCGTCGAGTTGGGCAATTTGAATCCCTACATTTTCTCCTGTCAAATGTTCTGTCGGTTCTAAACTTTGAAGATCTCGTTCTAGACCACCATGATAACAAACGATGATTTGATCAACCTGTGTTCTTAATCGTTGGACTTCAATGTCCACACTGAGCACAGGATCCAAAAAAGTAACGTTTTCAATGTTTTCAGGTCGTTCCCAATGGGGAACGTAGTCTGTACATACCCCAATCAACCCTAAACGTAGGCCAGAATTCGTGATATGAATACGAGAGGAGCCTAAAGCTTTACCACGATAGAGGACATTACTGGTTAAGCAGGGCGCGTCCATATCCTCAATCGTGTGAAGTAAACGTTCGATCCCATAATTAAAATCATGATTACCAAGATTATGATAATTCACTTTTAACTGATTGAAGACTTGGGCTAAGATGACAGGTCTTTGAGCTAACTGGTGAGATAGCGTTAAGAGGGGACTGCCTTGTAGAGAGTCACCATTGTCGATAATCAATAATTCTTTGGTTTGACGGAGTTTTGTTAACGCAGTGGCATACCTAGAAAGCCCAAATGGTTTTACTTTTTGATCATGATAGGCGGTCGCTGATATCGTTCCATGGATATCGGTTGTAACACAAAGGGTGAGGGGTAAAGGTGAATTCATTGCCTTCATTATATCAAATCAATTTGTTAAGTTCTTTCATTAAAATGCTACGATTTAAAACAATTTTTATGATAATATTTGTGGGTAATAAAAAATTACAGGAGGAACATGATGAAACGTCTAATGAGTTTGTTGTTTATTGTCGCTGTCGTTATGGGCAGTTTAACTGCTTGTGCGCCTAAGACCGAAGCTATTGAAGATCTTAAGATTATGTTTGTTAATAGTAAGGATCCTGCCTCTGTTGTGACTGCTACAGAACCCCTCAAACAATTGTTGATCGATTCTTTGGCAGAAAAAGGTTTCGAAGTTGCCAATGTTACCATTGAAGTAACTGGTACTTATGAAGCTGCAGGTGAAGCACTCTCTGCTGGAACGGCTCAATTAGCCTTTATTCCTGGTGCTACGTATGTTTTATATCACCCAGATGGAGCTGAACTCTTGCTCGTTTCCACACGTGATGGTTTAAACAAAGATTTTGAAACTGCGAAAGAATGGAACGACAAACAAGCAACATTGCCTATGGCTGAACAAGTTTCTTTCTACCGTTCATTGATTATGGCTGGGCCAACTGAAGCTGGTAAAGCTTTAGCTGCTAAAGTCAACGCTGGTGAAGCCCTCGCTTGGGATGATGTCAACAATGTTAACTGGTGCTTCTCTAATTCCGTATCTTCTTCTGCAGGCTATCTCTTCCCAACTGTCTGGATGATGGATAACTTTGATGGTAAGAAATTGACCGATTTAGCGCATGCTACCCAAGGTGGTTATGCGGATATCTTGGCCGGCTTAGCGGCTGGTACCTGTGACGTTGGGGTTGGCTATGCTGACATTCGTCGTGACTATGAAGCTAAATGGACCACTGACTTTGCTCGTACAGATTCTATCTGGAATGAAGTTGAATTGATCGGTGTTACAGACAAAATCTTCAATGACACCATTTCTTATTCTGCTAACAGCGAAGACAACACCCCTGAATTTGTTGCTGCGCTTCAAGAAACATTTATTGAAATCGCGACCACCGAAGCTGGTGCTGCAGCGATCGCTATTTATAGCCATAAAGGTTATGCTTTGGGTACCGATGCTGATTACGATGTACAACGTGCAGCCATCGAAGCAACCAAACAATAAATCCTAAAAATTAAAGTATACTTAAAGCGAGGGATTAATCCCTCGCTTTATTGTTTATGTAAGAAAGGTCCCTATGATTCAATTCATCAACGTTAAGAAAACATATCCTGGGAATGTTCATGCTTTGAAAGGTGTGAGTTTTACCATAGAACCCGGAGATTTTGTCGCCATTATTGGTTTATCCGGGGCAGGTAAAAGTACGCTGCTTAGAAGTATCAATCAGATGCATACCATTACCGAAGGTCAACTCTTGGTGAATGGCTTAGATGTGACCCAACTTAGGGGCAAAGACCTACGTCATTTTAGACGCAACATTGGGATGGTTTTCCAATCCTTTAACTTAGTTAAACGTACCACCGTCATTAAAAATGTCTTAGCAGCTCGCGTGGCTGATATGCCTTTATGGAAAAGCTTATTGGGACTCTATACCAAAGACGATAAGATCAAAGCGCTAGAAGCTTTAGATCAAGTGGGGATATTAGAAAAAGCGTATGTTCGGGCTGATCAACTCTCAGGGGGTCAACAGCAACGTGTGGCCTTAGCGCGTTGTTTAGCTCAAAATCCACAGATTATACTTGCGGATGAACCGGTGGCATCTTTAGATCCACTCACGTCTCAAACCGTCATGGAGGATTTTGTTCGTATCAATCAAAGTTTAGGAATTACCGTGATTGCAAATATGCACCATGTGGATATTGCAACGAAGTATGCTAAACGTATCATTGGCATTAAAGCGGGCGAAATTGTATTTGATGGACCCAGTTCTTCATTGACCCATGATGATTTAACTAAAGTCTATGGTCGTGAACTTTCGAAAGATGAAATCAAAGGGGATGCCTAATGGCTTGGTTTAAAGAATGGCTCAATCCCTCCCTACTTGTCTTAAGTAACGGAAAGATTGTTCAACCAAAACGTTCACCCAGTGTGATTATAGTCCCCACGCTAATCTTTTTGGTGTTGGCTTCTGCCGTCATCACAGAAGTTGATTTGTGGGTGCTCTTAAAAAGAGGGTATCAGTTCTTCGTCATTATTGGACGTATGATTCCACCGGATTGGGCGTATACCTCAACGGTTTTAAAACCTTTAATCGCGACCATTATGATTTCCATTATTGGGACCTTATTAGGCGCTTTTCTGTCTTTACCTTTAGCTTTCTTAAGTGCCGAAAACATCATTAAAAACAAATGGATACTCAACATCAATCGAGGTTTCTTTAGTATCTTTAGAACTCTACCGGTCTTGGTGTATGCCCTCATTTTTAGATTTGTGTTTGGACCAGGTGCCTTCGCAGGGACTTTAGCGATTGCTTTATTCACGTGGACCATCATGACTAAAATGATGTATGAATTGATTGAAACGGTTGATATGGGTCCTTTTGAAGCCATCGAATCCAGTGGTGCAACGCGTTTGCGTGCGTTCTGGACAGCTGTAATTCCACAAATCCTTGGTCAATATATCTCCATGATTCTCTATAACTTTGAAATGAATGTGCGCAGTGCAGCCATTCTAGGGTATGTAGGTGCAGGGGGAATAGGTATGTTGATGAACGAAAAATTAGCCTTACGTGAATATGATCGCCTAGGCTTAATTTTATTATTTTTACTATTAACGGTCTATGCCATTGAAAGCACCAGTCGATTAATTAGGGAGCGTTTGAACTGATATGAGTGAAAAAATTCTTTTAAAGTATAAACAAGCCCCTAAGACTTGGATCTTAAATTGGGCGATAGTTCTTAGTTTAATTTTTGTTGTCTATTTAAGCCTTCCTTACATTGAATACAATGGAATCTTTGAACAAGGTTCCAAGATAGCCTTGAACATTGTTAAAGGGATTTTTAAACCTAATTTAGCCTTATTAGTGGACTTCTCCAGTAAAGATGCGGTTCCCTATTTAATGCTTGAAACCGTTGCCATTGCTTTCTTAGGCACCCTCTTTGGCGCCATCTTAGCGATTCCTTTGGCGTTCTTAGCGTCTCGAAACATTGTCTCTAAGCCAGTTACCCATAGCACGACGTTCTTAATTGCGATGATTCGTACTTTACCTGCCTTTGTGTATGGGCTCATGTTTATTCGAGTCACAGGTCCTGGACCTTTTACGGGCGTACTTACTTTAGGGGTATCCTCAATTGGAATGATTGCGAAACTCTATGTTGAATTTATTGAAGATTTAGATAAAGGCATTATTGAAGCACTCGATGCCTCAGGCTGTAATACCATTCAAAAAATACGCTATGGGGTCATTCCTCAATTGATGGGCAACTTCGTCTCTACTACCTTGTATCGTTTTGAGATAAATGTGAAGAATGCAACCATCCTAGGTTTGATTGGTGCCGGAGGGATTGGGGGTCCAATCATGTTTGCCTTGGGAGGCTATCGTTGGAATGATTTAGGTGCACTTCTGATTGGACTTGTGGTCATTGTTTTACTCATTGAAGCCATGTCTGTACGTCTACGTAAGAAACTCGCAACAGGCCAATAATAAAAAACATTCCTCTTGAGGAATGTTTTTAATGTTCAAAGAATTTTCAACTTGAGCATCATCTAAAGGACTAGTATGGGTCGATATAGGTGGTATATATGAATTGATTCAATTATTAAAAAGGCGAAGTCGAGGAGAATAAATTGGTATTATTCCAAATGTGTTGAATGTTTCTGAGCGGTTACTTAGACGAAAAAATCTTAGAGGTCTAAGGTTAAGTCGTTTGTGATTTGGTCTTGATATACGTCAGAGACTAACTGATGAATTTCCTCAAAGCTATGAAACGGATTGAGAATGAAGTGAGCTAAGGTAATCTGGCCACTCTTTCCCTCAAAGGTCGCCAATTGATACCGATGACACACGTCATCTGAAGGCTTAGGAATCACAATGATGTTGCTCAGATGATCCCGATGATAGAGAATAGGGTTCTTTTTTAAACACGCCTCAAAGTGTTGAATGGGTTGATGATAAAAGTTTTCTGGGCTTCGTTCGAAGACTTCTCTAATTCTTTGGTAGGCTGAGAAGATCGCAAATGAGCGCGATCCTGAGACGGTTGTGTCATGTTGATGAAGATATGAAATACTTAGACCTGAGGCCTTATCTTTACTGAGGACAACGGAATTGATTTGAGGGATCCCTAGAAATTTATGAAAACTGATGGAGATAGAATGCGCACCTAGATCTTCTAAACTAGAGATGACAGGGGCTTGAACTTGATGTCTGGGTAAGCCCCCATAGAAGGCAGCATCCACATGTAGATAGTAAGGAATAGATTCTGCTTTTAAAGACGCTACAATCATGGCTACCTCATCCACAGATCCAAACTTCGTACTTCCCCAAGTTAATAGAAGAATCGGTTCCGCTTTGGTTTGATGATAGTTTGTTTTTATTTTATCCAATAACTTTTCTACATGGATGGCGTCTGTCTGGTTGGATTGAGTGGGGATTTTTGTATAGGGATACAAGGCTTGTGTACCATTAAGTACCGCTTTTTCGACACTATAATGCGCGGATTCACAGAAATAGAGATGACCTTGAGGGAAGTGTCTAAATCCATTTAAGATCGCCCATACGTTACTTTCACTTCCACCTTGACTGATATAGCCCCAACTGGCGTCTGGATTCATCTGATAGCGTTTAAAAAAGAGGTCTAAGACTTTTCGTTCATAAACTTTTCCATCCAGATTACCATAACTTTGTTCAAAGGGATCCCCGGCATTGTTAATATAAACCAACGAAGCTTCTTCTTGTCTTAGCCGTTTAACCAGGGGGGAATCCTCTGTAAGATTACCCGGATAACCAAAGAAAGTAGATCGTAAATCCATAAAGGATCGCTTGAAATTCAGAGCTTCTTCTAAGGTGTTTAAATCTTCTTGGCGATAACAATCAATGCATATTTCATCGACACCCTGTTGTCTTAATTGTTCATAGTAAAATTCAAGTTCTAATTGAAACTTTTCAAGTTCTAAACGGTGAAGATCTTGATTGATTAGCTTAAGTTTTTCAGAAATTTGCGGCATAACTTAACTATAGTTTAGCATGTTCCTGCTGATTAAAAGAGACGGATGGGTGTAAAAGAAAGCCAATCCGCTTATAATAGAGAAGTAATATTCAGCTATGACAGTTACATAAAAGTGCGTACTTAACACTTTGATCGTATTGTCTATAATAATTTAGGTATCAAGGAGAACAATTATGAAAAAACTATTAATTCTATTAAGTATCTTCGTCTTAAGTGCCTGTGGGACACCTGTTGAAGACGTACAACCTTTAGTGGTAGGTATGGAACTGGCTTATCCACCTTTTGAAACTAAAAATGATGCGGGAGAAGCGATGGGCGTCAGTGTCGACATTGCAACTGCTTTTGGTGAGTATTTAGGGCGTGAAGTCATCATTGAAAACATCAATTGGACCGGTTTAATCCCGGCTTTAGAAACTGAAAAAGTAGACATGGTCATCAGTTCCATGACGATTACAGAAAAACGCAAAGAAAGTGTTGATTTTAGTGAACCCTATGCGTCAGCTTATTTAGCTTTCTTGGTGAATAAGACATCTGAAGTTGGTTCTACGGACGAACTCAATGCGTCTGATCAGGTGATCGCGGTTAAGACGGGCTCTACAGGTGATAGCTATGTTACCAGTCATTATCCATTGGCGACCATCTTAAGATTGGATGATGAAAGTGCAGCAATGGCTGAAGTACTTAATGAACGTGCGGATGCTTTTATCTATGATCAATTGACCATTTATCGCAATGTATCCGCCAATGCGGATGTCTTATCAGCATTGTATATTCCAAATCAAGTGGCTGAAGGCTGGGGGGCTGCGTTCAAATTAGACAATCCTCTACGAGATGAATTCAATGCATTCCTGGTAGAATTTAAAGCTCAGGGCGGCTTTGAAACCATTACTCAAACACATTTAAAAGAAGAAAAAGCAACGTTTGATGCGTTGGGCTTTACCTTCTTCTTTGAGTAGGATGTTTAAAAAAGAAGTTATTAAAAAAATAATCAATGGCATCCTTGTCCTTTTAAGTCTGGGTGCTTTTCTTTTGCTCAGTGCACGAATGGCCAACATTTCCCTAGACTTTTCTGAACTCTATGTGAGTCGGCTTCGCTTTATTCAAGGGTTCATCTTGACCCTACAAATCAGTGGGGTAAGTATGTTGGTCTCTTTGCTGATTGGAACCTTGGTGGCTACTGCACGCCAAAGTCAAAACACCTATCTTCGTTATTTGGCCAAGGCGTATCTTGAACTAATTCGAGGCACCCCTTTGTTGGTTCAAATCATCTTCTTCTACTATGTGATTGGAACGGCTTGGAGTTTAGATCAACGCTTTGTGGCGGGGGTTCTCATTTTATCTATTTTTGAAGGTGCGTATATTTCAGAAATCATAAGAGGAGGATACATCTCCATTGAAAGTAAACAAACGGAGATTGCTAAAGCGATTGGTTTAACCAAACCACAAACCTTCCGCTATGTGATCTTGCCTCAGCTGAGTGTACGTGTTTTGCCTGCGTTAGCGGGTCAATTTGCCTCTGTCATTAAAGATAGTAGTCTATTGTCTACGATTGCGGTGATTGAACTCATGCAAGTGACCAAAGAAATTACAGCCACAAATTTTGGCATATACTTTGAAAGTTATCTGGTCTTAGCGGGGATGTATTTACTTTTAACCTTTCCAGTTTCTTTATTCTCGAAATATCTAGAAAGAAGACTGCGCTATGATTATTGATCTCAATCACGTAAGTAAGTCCTTTGAAGGCAATCCAGTCCTAGAAGATATATCTGCCCATCTTGACTTTAAGAGTTGTGCCATCTTAGGACCCAGTGGGTCAGGCAAAAGTACATTGTTGAGAATACTTGGGGGCTTATTGCCCGTCGATGATGGAACAGTTGATCTGAATGGACAACGTTTAGACACTTCTGAGAAAGCGTTAATTGACCATCGTCGAAAGATTGGCTTTGTCTTTCAAAGCAATGGATTATTTCCCCATCTAAGTGCGCTACAAAACATTACGTTACCTTTAATTCAGGTTCATGGCTATTCGGAAACAGAAGCCAATTCCTTAGCGATGACCTATCTCAAACGCTTTAACCTAGAAGCTCAGGCACAGCAATCTCCTGTTACATTATCAGGGGGTCAACAACAACGCATTGCCATCATTCGAGCTGTGGTGCATAAACCCTCAATGATTTTACTGGATGAACCCACCAGTGCTTTAGACCCCGATTTATCGGTTGAAGTCTTAGAAATGCTTAAAGAACTTATTCAAGAAGGATTACATGTGATTTTAGTGACCCATCATTTGGGCTTTGCGAAGAATGTCTGCGAACATATGATGTTTATCGATGATAAAAAGATACTTGAATTTGGCTATTCGAAAGAATTATTTGCACAGCCCAAATCTACTGAGTGGAAACAATTCTTAGCTAAGATGAATGAATTTGAATAAGCCTCCATCAGCTCAATTCTAATCCCATGGTACAATGAAGACACCCTATGGAAATCACCTTAAATCCTGAACTTGAACGTTTCTTCAAACGTTGCCATCAAAACTTAAAAAATACCGATAAAAATCGGTTTTTAGGACAGATCATCCACAAAGTCCAAGAAAAAAGCCTACAAAAAGCCCTACACAAAGCTGGATTTCATGAGTTTCTTAAACCCCACAGTGAATGGCCAAGCTTATATATTTCAACGCAAGCATTTTTAAAGAGTCCATACCATCAAGCCATTCACTTAGATAAGATTCAATCGAGTAATTTTCACTATTCCCAGGAAATAATTTTAGGCCATGAACTGTTTAATCTGAGCGCGATTGTATTTGATCCCCAACGTGAACTCAATGACTCTATGGTGTTAAGAGCTTTAGACGAGAATTATAAAGCAACTTTCTTGTGGCAGGGGGATGAGGTTTGGATGTTGGATGCGCCTTCTGAAGCTGCAACCATTGACCCCATTGCACAAAAAGCGCATGGAGATATTCTAACCTTTGGACTTGGAATTGGCTATTATGTCTATATGGCCTGTCTTAATCCACAGGTAAAATCCATCACCGTGATCGAACAATCTCAAGCTGTCATCGACCTCTTTATGAAGGATCTTTTACCGCAATTTCCAACCCACATTCCCATTCATATTCAACAAGGGGATGCCTTTGATTATTATAATGAAGCTTTTCTAAAGAAGTATGACCATGTTTTTGTGGACATCTATCAATCCTCAGAGGATGGATATCCTATTTTAGAAAAGCTCTGTGAGCAAGTTCAAGCACCCTTCGAACAAGTCGACTTTTGGATTGAGTCTTCCTGTTTTGAAGTCTATCCAAGTTTAATCTTCTTGGTCTTTGAAGCTTTAGCCAAACATAAACCCTTACGACAGATTGCACCAGAATATCAAAAGATAAGTCGTAAAATAGAAGCGTATTTTAAACTAAATAATCGTATCCTTGACGACGTTGATAGTCTTAAGCATTATATGTATGAACCTGAAGTACACCGCCAAATTGCGGCCATGAAAGAGGACTAAACCTATGAACCCAATGATTGAAACCCTGTTGAACCATCGCTCTATCCGTGCGTTCAAGCCAGAAGCACTGCCTCAAGCAACCATCGATCAATTGATGGAAGTTGCACTTCGTACCGCCACCTCCAATGGTCTACAAACCTCAAGCATCCTCATCATTCAAGACCAAGTCCTCAAAAATAAGATTGCCCTCTTAGCCAATCAAAGTTACATTGAACGCATTCCACTCTTATTGATCTTTGTGGCGGACCAATACCGTAACCATGAAATAGCTCAAGCCAAAGGGGTAGATGCCTCACATTTAGGCGATATGGATCGTTTCTTTCAAGCCTTTACCGATACCTGCATCCAAGCTCAAAATGTGGTCAATGCGGCGGAAGCCTTAGGCTTAGGAACTTTCTACATTGGAAGCATTCAAAATGATCCAAGTCAAATGATTGAGCTCCTACACTTACCGCTTTATACATTACCTATTGTGGGTTTAGGTATTGGTATCCCTGACCAAGCGCCTCAACTTAAGCCGCGCTTAGGCCAAGAACTCAGAGTCTTTACGAACACCTATCCGAGCTACCCTGATATTCTAGCTCAACTCAAAGTGTATGATGAAGCCATGACCAACTACTACGACATGCGCAATGTGAATGCACGTGTAGATTCTTTTAGTGATCAAGTTGCCTTTAAGAGTCAACAACGTCATGCCTTACGCGCAGATATTCTAAAGGTTATGAAAGCTCAGGGGTTTAAGGTAGACTAAAATGAAACTAGAATTTATTGAATCTCCACGCTTCAATCCTCATGAGAATTTAGGGGTTGAAAGTGTTCTACTTAAAACGTGTCCAGAGGATACCTTAAGATTTTACCTGTGGCAGAATCAACATACCGTCGTCATTGGTAAACATCAACATGCTGCCTCAGAAGTCTTCTTAGACCGATTAAAAGAGGATCACGGAACCTTAGCCAGACGCAGTTCTGGAGGTGGGGCAGTGTACCATGATTTAGGCAATTTAAACTTTAGTTTTATTACGTCAACACAGCATTTTGATCTTCAACGCCAAATGAATTGGATTGCCCAAGCATTACATGCCTTAGGCTTTGACGCACAGGTAAATGGTCGCAATGACATCGAAGTGTTGGGGGCTAAAGTTTCTGGAAATGCCTTTGCCCATCATCATGATCTCCATCTTCACCATGGGACCCTCTTGGTCAATGTGGACACAGCTAAACTGGGGTATTATCTAAATGTTAACCCTAAGAAACTCAAACGTAAGAATGTCGCTTCCGTGGCAGCACGCATCATGAACTTGAGTGACGTTAAAGCTTTGTCCATTGAAGAACTCAAGCAACATCTCTATACCTCGATTCAAGAAGCGACCCACACACAAGCTACGTGGTTAGACTTTGAGTCATTGGATGCTTTTGAAGAAGTTCTATTCTTTAAACAAGATGCCTGGAATTTAGGCACAACCACGAGTGGCCAATGGAGTTTTGAGGAGTGTTTTGACTTTGGTTGTTTTAAATGGGAAATCAAAACTAACCACGGAGTCATTACCAGTAGTCACCTCTATTCAGATAGTTTAGATACCCTATGGATAGAAGAATTAGAACAGTGGATTATGGGTCAATCAGAGACTTCTTGGATTGAACATTTAAAGACCTATTCAAAGCGGAATATTGATCAAACTCAACAGATTATTAACACCCTAGAAACGCTTTAAACAAAGCTATTATTTTCTATTTTCAATACCATGGGGGGATATGCTAAAATGGGATTAACATGCACTACCTTTCCATTGATAAAACCTTAAGAGTTCCTGTTTATAATCAATTGAAACAGTCGTTTGCCCAAGCCATCCAAGAAGGTGTTTTAAAAGACGGACAACAGCTGCCTACCGAAGAAGAGGTCTGCAAAGCGTTTGACTTATCACACTTTATCATTCGTCATGCCTATGACGATTTAGCCGAAGAAGGGCTTGTTAAACGAATTAAAGGAAAAGGAACCTTTGTGGCTTCTCGTCCCCATTACGTTGCCTCTTTGATGAAACTCAGTGCATTGGATAAATCGATTATCATGAGGGGTCAATCTTTAACAAGAAACCTACAATTAACGCAAATCATTCAAGATGATCCGCAGGCGTACTTAGCTTTAAATCTTGAAACCAACGACAATTGTTTTAAAATTAGAAGCATTACTTTAGCTCAAGGCTATCCTTTGTATCAACAAGTTTGGTATCTTCCTGAAGCTATTTTCCCCAAAATAACCCGGAAACTGAATTCTAGCCCTCGTTGGTTAGATAGTATAAACCAAGTTCAAAAAATACAACAGATTAAAAACTACTACACTGCATCCATCGCTAATAAGACCGATGCGGCCAATCTAGAAATCGAAGAAGACAGTGCCATCTTTATGGTGAGAAGTCATCTTTTCAATACGCAAAACCACTGTGTTGGGTTTGTGATCACGACGTATCCTGGATCAACCACAACCTTTGAGGTGAGTTTATGAGTTTAGTCATCAATATCGATCGTCGATCAACCTTAAGCATGGATCGTCAAATCGGCAATCAAATTCGACGTGCCATCTTGAATCGAGAACTGTACATCAATCGTCCACTAGATCGCCCTCAACAAGTGGCCTCTGAATTAGGGATAGATGTCAATGAGGTTAAACAAGCCTATCAAACCTTGATCAATGAAAACCTGTTGGTTCTTGATCATTTTGGACACTATAAAGTTAAATTTCTCGACGCACCTAATAATGTTCTTATCAATTTTACGTCTGTGTTTGAAGGCATACGTCTCATGGGACTAGAACCAAGCATAGAAACGCTCTTTACAGAAGTTGTTAAAGCCAGCAGTATAAAAAATTGTCCTGTTGATTTCAAAAGCGAAAAACTCCTACACATTCATCGTCTATATTTAGGGAATGATAAACCCATGGCTTGGATTGATTCCTATTTCTCACTGGAAGTCTTTCCAGACTTAGACCAAAAAAACTTTGGGAATCAGCCTAGTTATGACTTATTTGAACAAATCTATGGGATTAAACCAGGTCAAAACACCCGTATCTTTGGAGCCGGATTGGCCAGCAAAGAACAAGCGCAAGCCTTACAAATTCTAGATAAGGCACCGCTCTTTACCATTGATCTGTTTATCAATGATCAATACCATCGTCCAATGGAATTATCTAAAGCTTTCTTCTTCGAAAACTTCCAGATGGAGTGGACATTGGAAGTGAATCAACTTGAAGATTTTTACTAAGCTCAAATTGTTCAATAACAAATTCTTTGTTTTGGATAGTCTCAAACTTCTATCTGTTTTGATAATTTCAATTTTAGTTGCAAGTATTTTTGTGCGTTTTGGTTTCCAAGAAGCAACCATCGTTATTTTGTTTATGTTGGCTGTTCTCGTGGTGACGCAAGTGACTTCACATTACATATTTGGGATTATTGCTTCCCTATTAAGTGTATTAATATTCAACTTCTTCTTTACAGAACCGCTTTACTCTTTTAGTACCCATCAACCTGACTACATCATGACATTTTTTGTTCTATTTGTGGCCTCTATGTTTTCAAGTGCCCTAACATCTAAGTTAAAAAAAGCGAATAAAACTTCGCAGCAACGGTTTGAGCAAATTTCTTTGGTTGACCAAATCAATCAAACATTTAATTTAAATGAAATTGAAATCGCCATTCAAAAAAGTGCTGGACTTATGGAAAAGCATTTTGCCTGTAAAGTAAGAATTATATTTGATCCTGCCTATGTCGCTCAGTCTCATGAAATTGCAGTTGAGTTAAGAATTGCCAAGAAGTTTGAAGGATTTGTCCTATTGGATAATCCCTCTAATTTGGATTCAGAAACCATTAAGTTTAGCCAAACCCTCAGTGATTTGTTGGCTCAGAATATTGATCGTAAACGACTTATTAAGAAGCAAGTAGAAACTGATTTTGAAATACGTGAACAAAAACTAAGAAATAATCTTTTAAGTGCCATATCGCATGATTTGAGAACACCCCTTGCGACGGTCATTGGGAGTGTGGATACTTTAATTGAAAATGACATTCGATTAAAAGCAGAAGATCGATCATTATTGCTTAATAATATTAGTGAGGATGCACGTTGGCTCATTGACAGTGTAGAGAACATTCTGAGTTTTATCCGTGTGGAAGAACATCTTCAACTCAACCGTCAACTGGAATCTATTGAAGAGTTATTTGGTGATGTTGTATCTCATGTCATTGGACAATCTAAACATCATCTCGTCTTAGATTTACCTTCAGAGAATCTTTTATTTAGTATGGATATAAAATTAATGGAGAAAGTTCTGATTAACTTGATTCAAAATGCCATTAAATATGCCCCTGAACCCTCAACCATTACTCTAAAAGCTTATACTAAAAACCAAACGATGATTTTTGAAGTCATCGATGAAGGATTAGGAATCTCAGATGAGATGAAAAATAAAGTCTTTGAGCGATTTGTGACAGAAGAAAGTCCAAATACAACCAAGCGTAAAGGTTTAGGTTTAGGCTTAGCCATTTGTAAAGCGATTGTAGAAGCCCACCAAGGACGCATACAAATCAAAGATAACCCACGGGGTGGGACTATTGTTAAGTGCGTTTTTCCACTGAAAGAAATTACAGTATGACAAAAATTTTACTGATTGAAGATGATCGCAAAATTCAAAATTTTATGCGCGTTTTACTCACTGCACAAGACTATGAAGTTATAGAGGCAGTGGATGCGAAAACGGGCATTACCTTAGCCCTCTCCTATCAACCTGAGGTAATTATTTTAGATTTGGGGTTGCCTGATTTAGATGGGATCGCGGTCATTCAAGAAATTCGGTTATTGGTTCACAGTTCTATTATTGTCGTATCTGCAAGAGAGAAAGAATCTGATAAAATCAATGCCTTGGATCAAGGCGCCGATGATTATTTAACAAAACCATTTAATGCTCAAGAACTTTTAGCACGGATAAGAGTTGCAATTCGACATTCTAAACAAATTGAAAAATTACCTACAGAAGAAGTTATTATCATCCGTGATTTAACCATAGATTTGACGCGTCATGAAGTCATGGTGCAGCATGAGAAAACACATCTTACTCCCATTGAATTTGAAGTTTTAACGCATCTAGCCCTCAACCGAGGTAAAGTTGTCACTCAACATTATTTAGTCAAACATGTGTGGGGTTTAAATAGCATTGAAAGTGATATTCAATCTCTTCGAGTAACGATGGCTAATTTGAGACGTAAAATAGAGCTAGATTCTGCACGTCCACAATATATCCTTACGGAGATAGGTATTGGATATCGTCTCATCGACGAATAATCTTTATACCATCTTTATACCAAACCAAGCGCTTTAACACTGTCCTTATACAGTGTTTTTTATAGTTAGTGGGTAAGGAGAAAGATTATGAATCAAATCATTAACAAAACGATTATTCAGGCATTAAAAGTAAAAAAATTAGACGAATCCTATATCCAAATCCTTGAATTTTTTAAAGCTAACCCCGACTCTGTACTTACACATCATTACTTAGGCATTCGATGTGAATTATCGAAAGAGTACAACTTAGCAATCAGACATTATCGTGCTGCACTAGCGCTAGATGGAACCTATCGACCAGTGATTGAGAATTTATATCGATTAGGCCAAGGCAAGAAAGCTCCAATTCTCTTTGGAGACGAAGTGAACTAGTATGTACATCATTGTGGTAGGTTGTACGCATATTGGTTCCATGATTGCGAAAGAATTATCTAATCTAAATCATCATGTGGTTGTGATTGAACGAGATGAACAAAAACTTGAATCTTTAGGAAGTGGTTTCAATGGTTTGGTTATTTCAGGTGTCGAATACGATCATGATAATCTTGTCCAAGCGGGCATCGAAAAAGCCGATGCTTTATTGGCGGTTACAGATGATGATAATTTAAATATCACCATTAGTTTAGTTGCGAATCGAATCTTTAAAGTAAAGAAGGTCATCGCTGAAGTCATAGACCCTTCACGGCGTGATCAATATGACTTATTAAAAATTGAGTCTTTTAGTCCCGTTAAAATGGGGATTAATTCATTGTTATCCAAAATGGATATTGTACCCATTGAAACTTTGTTTAAAGTGACGTCAGGGTATGAAGTTACTCAAGTACATGTGCAAAGAACGCTCCCCATCAGCGTTGAAGAAATATATCAAGAGTCTGAAGCATTAGTATCCGTTATTATCTCTAAAGGCATTGGGCAACTTGCTCAACGAGATACCTTGATTGAAGATAAAGATATTGTTGTGTGTACCAATCACATTCGGGATCGTCAAAGATTGATGGATACCCTTGTACAGGAGTAAATGATGAAAGCCATAATTGTAGGCGGAGGAAAAGTTGGTTACTTCCTTGTTAAAACCATTTTAGCGAATAAGATTCAAGTCGTTTTGATTGAAAAAGATCCTGAACGTGCACGGCAAATCTCCGATGAACTCAACATTGAAGTTCTTCAAGGGGATGGTTCTGATATCGCGATATTAGAAGAAGCGGGTATGCAAGACGCTGAAATTGTTGCTGCTGTTACAGGAAATGACGAGGAGAACCTAGTCGTTTGCCAAATCATTAAAGCGAGGTTCCCAAAACAAAAGACCATTGCTAGGATTAATAATCCTAAGAATGTTGAAATGTTCAAATCTTTAGGTGTGGATAAAACAGTCTGTAGTACGAAGGTTATTGCTGACTTAATTGATACTGAGATATCTACAGGTCAAGTTAAAATCATTCAAACTTTTGAACGAGGGAATATGGTGTTAGCTGAAGTTGTGATTGATAAAAAATGTGCTTGGGCGAATATGTTGGTTAAAGATCTTAAAATACATACGGATTTAGTCTTAGTTTCCATTATGAGAGATGATGAAGTCATTTATCCAAAAGGTGAAACGAAAATACTTGTAGGAGATCATGTTATGGCAATTTCCTCGAATCAAGCCATAGAAGCCTTAAAGAGAGAGCTCTAAACATGAAAATGATTAAAGAATTAAAAGGTTATGCTGTAGAAATCATTCTTGTTATGATCGTGATGATGCTCTATTTTGCGATTTCCTTAATAGGAGCGTATCTATGGTAAGTTCAAAGAAATTCTTTGGCTTGCATGTGGTCAGTTACTACACTGGGTATATCATTTCTGGTTTTAGTCTTTTAATGCTATTACCATTAGGGGTCTCAGTCCTATTTCAAGAATGGAATACGGTTCTTGATTTTAGTATTGGTTTCTCTTTGACTTTGTTGGTGGGACTTATTTCAATTGCCATTGGTAAAAGGGTGGATGTTCATCAATCAAAAGTCTCATGGCGGCATGGTCTAATTGTCTCTTCTCTCTCGTGGATTACATTAACAATTCTAGGGGCGATTCCCTTGTATTTAAGTGGACACATGGCATCCTATTTAGATGCCATCTTTGATGTGATGAGTGGATATACGACCACCGGTGTTTTTATGATGATGGATTTGGACCATGTCGCTCAAGGGTTAAACTTTTGGAGACATCTCATTACGTTTGTGGGCGGACAGGGAATGGTTGTTTTAGCTTTATCTTTCTTAGTTAAAGACATGGGAGGCGCCTATAAATTCTATGTTGGAGAAGGAAAAGACATTGCTTTAGAACCTAATGTTAAAGGAACAACACAGATTATTTGGAAGATTTCAATGATTTATCTCTTGATTGGAACCACTGCATTATGGATAGCTGGTATCCAATTAGGGTTAAATCCCATTTCTGCTTTCTTTCATGGCTTATACATCTTTGAAGCCGCTTGGAGCACAGGTGGATTTGCCCCAAACCTTCAAAATATGATGTATTATCATAGTTTCGGTTATGAACTAATTGGAATGGTATTCTTCATTATTGGATCCTTCAATTTCGGCTTACATTACGCCCTTATTAAAGGAAATCGCAAAGAGTTTATAAAGAATATAGAAACGGTAAGTTTCATGATAACCAGTCTCTTAGGTACTGCATTAGCTGTGTTTGCCTTAAAGAGTACGGGGGTATATACAGATGCGATTAGTCTTTTTAGACGTGTAGTTTATAACGTGCTCTCTGCACATACAACCACAGGATTTGGGAATATATTTGCGCGTCAATTTGCCTTAGAGTGGGGTGGATTAGGCATCACAGTCATGGTGGTAGTGATGTTGATTGGGGGGTCTGCGTGTTCGACAGCAGGGGGAATCAAAGGTCTTCGTATCGGGATTCTCTTTAAAGGAATTATCAATGATATTAAAAGAATGATTACCAGTGAACATCGTGTAAAGGTAGAAAAGTATCACCACATCAAAGAACATACATTGGATGATGCAGTGTATCGCTCAAGTGCTGTAATTGCACTTCTATATATAACGCTTTTCACCATAGGAGTTATTCTTACCACTGCTTATGGGTATCCATTGGCAGAAGCAGCATTTGAAGTTGCTTCAGTTTCTGGAAATGTTGGATTATCCATTGGAATTATTTCTCCTCAACTTCCCGTTGTGTTAAAGATTTACTATATTATCGCCATGTACATGGGAAGACTTGAATTCTTGTCTATCTTTGCGCTCTTAGGGGTCTTTCTTCAGAAAGGAGTCGTATGGGTTCAAAAATTATCGCAACGTGCACACTTCTAATTGGATTGTTTATGAATACAACAGCTGTTTATGCAAATGGCATTATTTCGATTAATGACTTGGTTAATAAATCATTAAAACTAGATGAGAAAAACATTACAATCCAAGCCGAAGCAATTGGAGAAGTCTTAGAACGTGGATCTTATGCTTGGATTAATGTGAATGACGGAAGCAATGCCATTGGTGTTTGGCTAAAACTAGAGGAGACACAAACACTCGAATATTTTGGAGATTATTTCCATCATGGAGACATTGTACGTATTAAAGGCGTATTCAATCGTGCTTGTGTTGAACATGGAGGAGAATTAGATATCCATGCATTTAACATCGAAATCATCGAAGAAGGTCATCCTGTTCTCTATGAGATAAGTTCTTGGAAGTTTACATTAGCCATGGTGCTAATGTGTCTAGGGTTAGGACTTGCCTATTTAAATCGAGCTTGGTTTTTAAAAGTTAAAACTAAAAGTATAAATGAATAACCATCCAAAAGGATGGTTTTTTATCACACATATCTCCCCATCCTGTCGTCGTTTTATGGCATAATTAGACGTGTATAAATAGATGGGAACCGACATGCGTAAGTACTTCATTTTATGTTTAATGTGTTTAATCAGCTTGATGGGGTGCGCTCATGTGGAAGAGGAAGTTATCCCACCCATCGTTGAGCCTGAAGTAATTCCACCCTCACCTTTAGAATCCATCGATTTGAGTTTAAAGCCCAATGAAGCCGGTCAAATCATGGTCTTGATGTATCATGCGATTTCGCTTGAAGAAGATGTTTGGGCAAGAACTCCCGACAATTTTAGGAAAGATCTCCAAACCCTGTATGACCAAGGCTATCGCCCCATTAGTCTATTGGATTTTGCGTTAGGGTCCATCAACACCGAAGCAGGTAAAACACCGGTGGTCATTACGTTCGATGATGGACGAATCAATAACTTTAACTATTTAGAAGATGGAACGATGGATCCTGAATCTGCAGTGGGAATCTTAGTGAATTTCCATGAGGCTCATCCTGACTTTCCACTGGAAGCTACGTTCTTTCTCACCGATGACAATTTCTTTGGTCAAAGGGATTCCATTGGGAAGAAATTAAACTATTTAATTGAACAGGGCATGGATGTGGGGAATCATACCCAAACCCATGTGAACTTTACCAAAGTGACCACTCAAGAAGAAATAGAACGTGAAATTGGTGGTCAAGCTCAAGCCATAGAAAAATGGCTTTCCTCCGATTATACCGTTAATACGATGGCTTTAACCTATGGTTCAAGACCCCAAGAGGATGCCTTAAAAGCTTATTTGGCGACAGGGTCCTATGAAGGGATTCCTTATGAAAACAAAGTCTTATTAAATGTTGGCTCTAATCCTTCACCTTCACCTTATCAGCTAACATTTGATCCTTTAAGTATTCCTCGAATTCGAGCCAGTGAACTCGAAACAGATGGTTTAGGATTATATGATTATTTGGATGTTTTTATTCAATATCCTGAACGTCGATTTATCTCAGATGGGGTACAATCCATCGTTACTGTCCCAACTGAACTCATCGATCAAGTGAATATCCCTGAAGGGTATCAATTAAATCCGTATGAATAGAAAGAACCCTATGAAAAAAATCCTCTTAAGTCTCCTCCTGTCTTCACTCTTTTTAGCGGCTTGTACGAAAGTCGAAGAACCCCCTGTAGTTATTGAAGAACCAAAACCCACCGCAGAAGAAATACAAGCCCAACGTGAAGCCCAACACCAAGCCCTCGAAGCACAACGTAAACTCGATTTAGTTGAGTTTTATGTCCCACTACCTGGATTAAATGATGTCGTCGAACTTGAAACGGTGGTGGCTAAAGGACTGTATATTACTGCGAATGTGGCTGGCTTTGACTTTGTTGAAGCAGATATTGATGCGTATATCGCCTATATTCAAGCCCAAGCACAAGGCCAAACTGGAGATGAAGCCAGTATTGCGAATGTGAATAAACTTGAACGTATTTTAGCCATGGCCCAAGCCACTGAAATTAATACTTTGGTTATCGATGTTAAAAATGATTTGGGACTGGTTACCTGGGACAGTGATATTGCCATTGTTGACCAAATTGGTTCAAACTGGGAGACCTCCTGGAGAGACCCCAGTAAACTTTTAAGCTATCTAGACGCTAAAAATATCTATACGATTGCACGTATCGTTGCCTTTAAAGATCCCTACTTCGCTAAAAAATTCCCTGAACATGCGATTCAACTCCTCTCTGGGGGGGTCTATCTTGATAAAGCAGGGTACTCTTGGGTCAATCCTTTTGATGAGTATGTCTGGAACTACTTAATTGCCGTGGCTCAAGAAGCAGCTTTACGTGGTTTTGATGAGATTCAATATGACTATGTCCGATTCCCAGACAATGCGAAATACTATAATCCAATCACTGAATTCCCAGGTCGAAATGTTCGAGATAAAGATGAAGCCATTGAACAATTCCTTCAGAAAGCACAGATCGCTTTAGAACCCTATAAAGTTCATGTGGCTGCAGATGTCTTTGGGGTCATCACCCATTCGTGGGAAGACCAACCTGAAGACATTGGTCAAACTTGGTTGAAGATTGCTCAAGTCACTGACTACATCTGTCCGATGGTTTATCCAAGTCATTATGGGGTTGGTTTTTATGGGTATGATGTTCCAGATGCTCATCCGTATGAAATCATCAGAATGGCGCTACAAGAAGGTTTAGAACGCAGTGCTGCTCAGAATAATCCAAGTGTTATCCGTTCATGGATCCAAGGCTTTACTGCAAACTGGGTTAAAGGCTACATTGAGTATGATTCCAATGCGATTAAGGCTCAAATCCGCGCACTCAATTCCTTAGGTTTAGAAGAATACATTATTTGGCAATCTTCGAATATCTATGAATTTGAGGCCTACTTACCCGATACAAGCCCCATTCCATCCCAAGCCGAAGGGGTAGATATTTTAGATCGACGACCTGAAGAGGCGTTAAAACGTTATTTAGAGGCCCAACTTTATCAACGCTATAACCACCTCTATCTCTTAACGCCCATTCAAGAACGTGCAGCAGACTATGATCAATTCTATCTAGAAGAGACCCTGAATAACCCTAAACTTACGTCCTATGAAATCGTCAGTGTTCAAGCTCAGTCAGATGGAACCTACCTCGCGACTGTAAATGCGAAGCTTGTCTCTGATTTAGGTCAAGCTGTCTTAGAAAATGCGACCTATACGATTCGCTTAGAGAATCGTGTTTATAAGATTAGTGCTCCAGAGATTCAATATATTAAAGAGAGTTAAACGACACCTGTGTGTCGTTTTCTTTTGTTTATGGCTATAATAGAGACATGAATCTTAAAAAGATCAGTAGTATTGGTTTAAGCCTAGGCATGGTCATTGCGACCATCTATGATCAAGCCATCTCTCAAGTTTTATATGACGCTCAAAGTTCATTTGGACTCTTTTTTTATCACTATGGGCAAAGTCTAGGGCTTTTCAGTGGCGTGTTGGCGTTATCGATTTTGATTCATCAAAAACCCCTGCACTTTAAAACCTTAGGCATACGACTCCTTTACCAAAGTTTATTGATCATTCTAGGCCTGGGGATTGGCGTTCAAACCCATTACTTCACACAGATGGATCTAGGACTGTGCATTTTCTTTAGTCTATTCATCACGTGGATGCTTTACTATTTCATCTCTAAGCTTTCCCAATCCACCTTAGATCACTTAAAACCTTACGCACTGATGGGACTTTTCACTTTAATCGTCGTGCTCACCGTTCCATCCCTTCTTAAACTCCTTTGGGGACGTCCACGGTATCGTTTGGTGGTGTTGGGTCAAGCGAATTTTGTGGCTTGGTTTAAACCTTTAGGTCAAGGCTTAATCGATGATTATAAATCTTTTCCTTCAGGACACAGTGCTGTTTCTGCGGCTGCGTTATGGCTGGTCATGATTCCGTCTTGTCTCTATCATTCAAAACCCTTTGCCATATGGATAAAGGGGAGTGTCGTTTTATGGGTGCTCATGGTGATGGGTTCAAGAATTATCCTAGGGGATCATTATCTGTCGGATGTGCTCATCGGGTTAGCGATCCCACTTGCTTGCTTATGGATTTTAAAGAGACGAATAAAAACCATCATTTGATGGTTTTTTGATACGCAAAATAGAAGAAGGGAAGCGCGAGTAACTGTGCGCCCACAGAGACCGCAATCATCCATTCAATCTGTGTGTCATACAGATAACCTAAGAACCAACTGCCCATAAACCACGCAACCCCAAAGACCAGTTCAAAGAGTCCAAAACCCATTGAACGATGAGCTTTAGGCATGAGTTTAGCCACCGCTGCTTTAAGAATGGATTCCTGAGCGCCCATCCCAATGCCCCATAAGATGACCCCTAAAATGAGGGCATAAATTGAATTGAACCCAAAGGCAAAAAAGGCAAAAGGCATCGAAATAAATGTAGAAACAATTAAGATTCTTAAGCCAAAGCGATCAAACCCAACGCCAAAGATGAGTGCAGCAAAAGCATCCACCAACATCGCACAGGCATAAAGCAGTGGAATCCAACTGAAGGGAATGAGATTTAGCTTTAAGAAATGCATACTGATGATTGGAAAATCAATGAATCCAAAGGCAAATAAGGCCACGGCTATTAAATAAAACGTGAAATCTTTTTTTAGTAAAAGGTGATCCTGGGTGACTTCTTCTTTTTCAAATTGTTCAGGATGCGGGAAGTTTTTAAAAGCTACCCACAAAACCAATAACGTTAAAAGTGCCGGAATCCCTAAGATGAAGAAAGCTAGATGGTAAGCTTCTAAGTGGGTGCCTTCTCCTTTAAACCATAAGACCACAAATAATAGAACAGGTCCTAAGAAAGCCCCGATTTGGTCGACAAACTCTAAAATCGCAAAACTCTTTCCTTCCCCCATTTCTTTAGAAGCGAAGGAAACCAGGGTACTCTTAGAAGGTTTACGAATGGCACGTCCAATGCGTTCAATCAGTAAAAGACCACAGGCAAAGATCCAACCATTTTCAGGCACCAGGGCTAAACTTGGAATCACAATCAGATTAATCGCATAACCCATAAAAGTCATCAACCAGTATTGTTTCGTCTGATCAGCGATATAGGCCGTTAAAAGAATCAAAGACGTGCCTAAAAGTTCGCCAAGTCCTAAGACAAATCCAATATTGGCAGCTGAAGCACCGGTCATACTTAAGAAAGGACCCACCAGGCTTCGTGCCCCTTCATGGGTCATATCTGACAATAAGCTTACTAAACCCATCAAGAGAATAAATTGAAGGGCATGGGAAGGACGAGGTCTTTTCATCTGTTCAAAGTATAGCATCCAAAAAATGAAGGATAAGCCATAAAGATGGGAAATTTCACATCAAATCAATAATGCCTTTGACTTGTATTCAAGGGTAAAGACGACTACAATAACCTATAGAGTGTTCTACACTACTAGTACAGTGAAATAATTCACCCAAGATAGGTACCCATGAAGAAGAAAAAGATAAGTAAACGGACGTTGATTATCCTCGGTATTGTGATTCTAAGCGTTGCAGCTTTGATGTTTGTCCAAGCTCAAAATGCCCAAAAGAATCTCATTGCAAATACACAAACCACCACCATTCAAAAAGGCAGCATTGAATTGGTTTCCATCGCCACAGGTAAGATCAGTTCTGCCAATGAAGAGACCGTCAAATTGGTGGGAACAGTTTCTAGTTTAGATGTTCAATTGGGCGACAGTGTTACACAAGGCGATAAACTGGGTGTCTATTCTAAACAAAGCTTAGAAGCACAAAGTTTACTTTCACCTTACAGTGGAACCATTACGCAAATTCCCAGCGCCCTAGGCTCTGAGTTTATCATTTCCAATGCGAATACGTTGGGGATGGATGTGTTGATTCCTGAAGCACAGATCAATGACGTGAAACTTTATCAATACGCCGAAGTCTATGTTCAATCCGTCGATACGACTTTCTATGGATCCATCAGTAAAATAAACGCGTATTCAGCAACGGGTTCATATACCGTTCGTGTTGCTTTCGATAAAGGAAGTACGCAGGCTTTATTGGGGATGAGCGGGGTCGCTAAACTCAACATCGATGGGTATGGGGATTACTATTACCATGGGAAGTTAAGTGCCGGCCAAGAATTAATTGTTAAGGTTGAAGGAACCATGGTTTCTACCGATGTGAAGTTGGGGGATACCGTAAAGGTACGTCAAAGCTTAGGTTTATACCAAGCACGGACCGCCAGTGCCAACATCATTGCCCCTACATCAGGTGTTATCTCTAAATTACCAGGGGTTACCTCTACTGAACTCACCATCTCGGATCCAAGTTCACTTCAATTGATTGTGAACATCTCAGAAACGGATATACATAAACTTGTTTTAGGCCAAGTTGCAGATATTTATATTGAATCTGTCGACCAGAATTTTGAAGGATCTGTGGTTCGAATCGGCCAAATTGGAAATACAGCTTTAGACTATACCACCTATCCTGTCACCATCGCGTTTGATCAGTTGGACAGTCAACTCTTTATTGGGATGAGTGGCAGTGCCACCATCGTTGTCGAATCCACCACAAATATCCTCATTATTCCATTTGAAGCGTTGATTACAGATGGAACCCAGCGCTATGTTTTATCTGCTGAATGGTTAAACAACAGTTCAAAACCTCAAAGTGATTATTATGTCCCTGTGACCACAGGCTTAGCGGATGTTTACCATGTAGAAGTGAGTGGGGAAAATTTAGAGAACCTTGAAATTGTCATTCCTGAAGACAGTGCAAGCTTTAGTCTCTTTCAACGTCCATGATCACACTTAAGAATGTAAAAAAGAAATATGTCATGGGTGACAACATTGTCATGGCGCTCAATGGGGTGGATATTTCCATCACCACAGGGGAGTTTGTGGCCATTGTTGGACCTTCTGGTAGCGGTAAATCCACGCTGATGAACATCATCGGTTGTCTTGATATTGTCTCTGAAGGAAGTTATGACTTAAACAATATTCCCATCAAAGACTATGACCAAGATACCTTAGCGGATATTCGTAATCGTCAAATCGGTTTTATTTTTCAACAATTCAATCTCTTGCCAAGCTTTACGGCGTTGGAGAATGTGATGATGCCGATGACCTATGCGAAAATGCCTAAAAAACAACGTGAAGAGAAAGCCAAAGCTTTACTGACGTTGGTGGGTTTAGGGGATCGTATGGAACACAAACCCACGGAACTCTCTGGGGGTCAACAACAACGGGTATCCATTGCCCGTGCATTGTCCAATGATCCTGCCATCATTCTTGCGGATGAGCCTACAGGGGCTTTAGACACCCAAACAGGACTCGATGTTTTAGCTCAACTAAAACGCTTAAATGAAGGTGGAAAAACAGTGGTTATTATTACCCACAACCCAGAAGTTGCAGATACCACCAATCGAGTCATTACCTTAAGAGACGGACAAGTTGCCAGTGACATCCGTAAAGGAGCAGCGCATGGTTAAAGAATATTTTGCGATTGCATTACGCTCCGTTTTATCCCACAAGATTAGAGCCATCTTAACAACCTTAGGGGTTGTGATTGGGGTGGCTTCGGTTATCCTTTTGATGTCTCTTGGAAATTCTGCTAAGGCTGAAGCTGCGGCTCAAATTCGCGGGATTGGCTCAAATCTTATCTTCGTAAACATCAATGATCCTCAAGGGAATCTTCCTAAGACATGGTTAGAAGACATTCAAAGTGATGCCAAGATCGATGCATTTTCCTCCTTAATCTCCTCCAGTGCTAAATACAATGTAGAAGGTCAAGAAGTCAGTGTATCTATCTCAGGGGTCAATGAAGATTATGCCTACATCAACTCCATCGATATGACCTTAGGTCGATTCTTATCTGCCGAAGATATGACCTACAGTACCCCTGTGGTTGTCTTAGGGTCCAAGATACCCAATATGCTTTTACCCAATCAGGAAGTCATTGGATCAACCATCATCATCAAAGGGATGCCCTTTACGGTGGTGGGTGTTGTGGAAGAACGTGGAACCAACTTTGGTGGAGACAACGATATTATGGTCTATATTCCCATTCGTTTTGCGTCAAGGATGTCGGGCTTTAAGAGTCCAATGAAAACCTTCTATATCGCGGCTGATTCTGAAGATACCATCGACTTTACCATGAATCGGATTACCACGTACTTAGATAAAGTCATGCCCTCAGAGGATAGCTACAATGCGTTCTCTCAAACACAAATTCTAGGTGTTCTGGATACTTTGATGAGTTTATTAACCTCGCTTTTATCAGGCATTGCCTCTATTTCTTTAATTGTAGGCGGCATTGGAATCATGAACATTATGTTGGTGACTGTGCGTGAACGTACCAAAGAAATTGGGATTCGTAAAGCGTTAGGCGCTCGCCAATCTCAAATCTTGCTTCAGTTCTTAATTGAAGCCGTCATCATTACCACCTTAGGCGGAATCTTTGGACTCATTGTGAGTTTCTTAGGAACCTTACTCATTTCAGCCTTAAGTGAATTTACAGTGGTCTTAGGATGGGATGCGGTGATCTTATCCTTAGCTTTCTCCGTCACCATCGGCGTGATCTTCGGCATTTATCCTGCGTATACAGCGTCCAAACTTGAACCTGTCGATGCGTTAAGATTTGAATAATGAAGGTGCGTAAAGCACCTTTTTATTTTAGACATTTAAGGGCTATAATGAGCTTAGGATAACGGTATGAAAGAAATCATTCTCATCAGTGGAGTCATGGGGAATCTAGGACACCATCTGGCCAATCTATGTGTCGCACAAGGGTATCAAGTCATTGGATTAGCCTTACCTTTAGAATCCAATAAACATCTCAACACAGCTGTGCAAATTGTCCGGGGCAATGTTTGTGACTCAAGCAGTCTAGAGGTCTTTTTTAAGTCAGCTCAAGGACAAGCATTTTCTGTGATCCATACTGCAGGCATCATTTCAATTCAATCCAAGGCAGAACCACGGCTTTGGGACGTCAATGTCTTAGGTACTCAACATATGGTTGAAGCCGCCAAGGCCCATGGGGTTAAACGCTTTATCTATACCTCCTCAGTCCATGCATTACCTGAATTAAATCCAGGAGATCCCATTTTTGAATCCTCCTTCAATCCAAGTTGTCCACTGGTAGGTTATTACTCACTGAGCAAACAAGCAGCTACAGCTTATCTATTAAATGAAATAAACGTAGGCTTTCCAGGCTTAATTGTGTATCCTTCTGGGATTGTGAGTGATGTCGATTCTAAAGAGGGATTGGTCGCCCAGATGGTGAAGTCGTATCTTAAAGGAAGTCTTCGAATCAGCATTGCAGGGGGCTATGACTTTGTGGATGTGCGCGATGTTACTCAAGCCATTCTTACGATTCTTAACTTAGAAAAGCCTCATACAAGCTATATTTTATCCAATCGTTATTATTCTGTACAAAACCTTTTTGATCTTTTATATCAAGAGACCCACCTGACCCAGGTAAAGATAAAAATACCGCTTACTGTGGTTAGACTTAGCATTCCTCTTTTACGTCTATGGAGTCAGATCACGACCAAACCTCAAATCTTTACGCAAGATTCATTACATATCCTCAATGCGAATTGTAATTTTAATCATTCTTTAGCCACTCAAGACTTTAATTATCAACCGCAAGACATACAGATTACCCTCCATGATTTCATCGAAAATTATCGTTTGAGCATAAGTTCATCTAAAATCCATTGAAACTTGTGATTTATTTCTCTATAATGGGGAATGTTAAAGGGAGTAGAACCCACGCAAGTGGGGTAGATATCCGTCAGCACGGCACCAATCGCCCGGATCCTACGTAACTTCGAGACTTTAATCCATGTGAGGATAGAAGTCTTTTTTTATTCTAAACATCAAAAGGAAACCTATGGAAAACAAACGTCATTGGCATGCAGAAACATTAGAGAATGTGGTGAATGTCACCGATCTCAAACAAGGATTAAGTGAAGAAGAGTATGGTGAAAACTATGCGATGTATGGACCTAACCGATTGGACGAAGGGAAGAAAGCGTCCATTTGGAAGCTGTTGTTTGATCAATTCAATAACTCGATGATCATCATTCTAATCCTTGCCTCCTTCATCAGTTTCTTTTTAGGAGAAGCGGTGGATGCCAGTATCATCTTAGCGATTGTGGTTTTGAATGCCATCATGGGAGTGGTTCAGGAGAATAAAGCTGAACAAGCCCTCAATGCCTTAAAAGAAATGTCTGCGCCCTCGGCTAAAGTTATTCGAGGGGGTAAAGAACTCATCATTCCTGCACAGGAAGTGGTGCCTTTTGACTTACTGCTCTTAGAAGCAGGGGATTTAGTGGCTGCGGATGTCCGTCTACTAAAGACCTCCAGTGCTCAAATTCAAGAAGCTTCGCTGACTGGAGAATCTGTCCCTGTCGATAAATCTTCTGAACATGTGGCTGAAGAAAATGCAGCTTTAGGGGATCGCAAGAACATGGCTTATGCCTCCAGTATGGTGACCTATGGTCGAGCCACTGGACTTGTGGTGGCAACAGGGATGAACACAGAAGTCGGCAAGATTGCGACATTATTGACCACCGCTGAGAATGAACAAACCCCGCTACAATTAAAATTGGATCATTTAGGTAAAGTCTTAGGCTATGCAGCTTTAGGGGCTGTCGTCTTAATTTTTGGGGTGGGTCTACTCTATGGTCGTGATCCATTGGATATGTTTCTAACATCGGTATCCCTTGCAGTTGCGGTCATTCCAGAAAGTTTACCAGCGGTTGCGACCATTGTTTTGGCGATGGGCGTTCAGCGATTAGCCAAACGCAATGCCATTATTCGAAATCTATCCTCGGTTGAGACCTTAGGTTCTGCAACGGTTATTTGTTCAGATAAGACAGGAACCCTAACCCAAAACAAGATGACGGTTATGGAAGTCCACAGTCAAGATGAAACCACTTTAGCCCGTGCCATCTTATTGTGTAATGATGCACGTTTGGTTGATCAGAAATGGACAGGCGATCCGACTGAAACAGCCCTAAGTGTGTATTCCACATTAAAAGGCTTGGATTTAAATCAAGAACACTTAAAAACACCGCGTGTAGCTGAAGTTCCTTTTGACTCAGCACGTAAACGCATGAGTACCGTTCATCAAAGTGGGTCGGAATATGTGGTGTATGTGAAGGGGGGGACCGATGAAGTCCTTCAAAAAACAACCCATATTTTAGATAAGCAAGGACCCAGACGTATCACGGATGAAGATTTAAAGGCGATTCAAACCACCAATCAAACGATGGGCTCTAAAGCTTTGCGTGTCTTGGCTGTAGCGACTAAAACCATGAGTACGCTTGTAAAAGATGGTGATTTATCCATTGAAGAAAATGTATGTTTTGTGGGTTTGGTGGGGATGATTGACCCCGCTCGTCCAGAAGTTAAAGAAGCGGTGAGAGAATGTAAAGAAGCAGGGATCCGCGTGGTTATGATCACAGGGGACCACAAAACCACAGCTCAAGCCATTGGAACTGAGATTGGATTGCTTGAAAGTCATCATCAAGTGGTGACTGGGGTCGAACTGGATGCGATGAGCGATGAAGAACTATTTGATCGCGTCCAACACATTGGGGTCTATGCACGGGTATCCCCAACCCATAAGATGAGAATTATTGATGCTTGGAAAAAGCATGGGGAAATTGTCGCCATGACTGGGGATGGGGTCAATGATGCCCCAGCCCTTAAGAAATCAGACATTGGGGCAGCGATGGGAGTGGTGGGGACTGAAGTCGCTAAAGGCGCTGCAGACATGGTGCTTGCGGATGATAATTTTGCGACCGTGGTGCATGCGGTTGAAGAAGGTCGTCGCATTCGAGACAATATTCTTAAAGCCATCTCCTATTTACTTTCTTGTAATGTGGGGGAATTATCCGTGTTATTGGTCGCAACACTCCTAAATTGGAGTGCACCTTTACTCCCGATTCATATTCTATGGATTAACCTGGTGACCGATAGTTTACCTGCCTTAGCTTTAGGGGTGGATCCAGCTGAGCCTGGAATCATGAAGAAACAACCGCGTCGAGATACCTCTTTATTAACCAAAGGGATGTTGTATCGAATTGGCTATCAAGGGCTTATGATTGGAGCTTTGACCCTCATTGCGTATCTCTATGGGTCGGGCAAGTTAGGGGTAGAAGGGTCTGAAAGTCTAGGCCAAACCATGGCTTTTGCGGTCTTAGCGTTTAGTCAATTGGTCCATTCCTTTAATATTCGATCATCAAAGTATTCCATCTTACCTCGATTCTTTGAGAATAAAGCCTTACTCTTAGCCATTCTTGTTAATACAGGGATGATGTTGGCAGTCTTATTTGTGCCTTTCCTCAGTACGCTCTTTAAATTGAGTCCTTTAGATCTCCATCATTGGGAAGTGGTCTTGTTGTTGGTATTTATTCCATTGCCTTTTGTAGAACTCTTTAAACTCTTAAAATTAAACGGTAAAGATTAATTTTTAAAAAACTCTTTTCAAATGGAAACCTTTGAGGTAAACTATCTTCAAACGTTGAATAGGATATGTAGACTCAAGTCATCCGTACAAGCGAGTTGGGATCGGTGTAAGGCCAACCGGAATCTTGAAATCTGTAACCCCTAGGAGTGCAAGTCGAACCACAGTAGATCTTGCCGGTGATCCCCGTTATTGGACAAAGGTTTGTTTGAACCTATAAAAGAGATCTTTCCTAAGAAAGATAATCAGGGTGGTACCACGGAGCTATACAGTCTTCGTCCCTAGTGGATGAGGACTGTTTTTTATTGGAGGAAAGCACCATGTGTGGATTAATTTTCTGTGAAGGCATACTACAAAAAGAACGCTTTGAACCTGCGTTTAAAACCATTGAACACCGCGGACCTGACCAAAGTCGCGTCTTAAGTGAAGCCTATGGCACCTTTGGTTTTCATCGTTTGGCGATAATGGACGTAAGTGAGAAGGGGATGCAACCTTTTGATACCCCTGATCTGCGCTTAGTCTGTAATGGGGAAATCTATAATGAATTTGAACTCAAAGAAAGATACCCAGACTATGTCTATAAAGGACACAGTGACTGTGAAACCTTACTGCCTTTATACTTAGACAAAGGCATTAAAATGTGTGAAGATTTAGACGCTGAATTTGCGTTTGTCTTATACGATAAAAAACAAGATCGAGTGGTGGCTGGACGAGATCCCATTGGGATTAGACCGCTGTTTTATGGCACCCTTAAAGAAACTGGTAAGATTGCTTTCGCCAGTGAGATGAAAGCCTTATTGTCCTTGTGTACGGATATTCATCCTTTTCCCATTGGACATATTTACTATGAGGGTGAATTTCATCGTTACCATGATTTAACGCAAACGCATCCTGTTAAACTGGATGAAGCTTTAGCTTTGGTTCAAATCAAAGACAAACTGATCGAGGGTGTGCGTAAACGGATGATGTCGGATGTGCCAGTCGGGTATCTCTTAAGCGGGGGCTTGGATTCCTCCTTGGTATGCAGTATTGCTGCTCGCTTAAGTGATAAACCCTTGGTCACCTTTGCGATTGGGATGCAACATGATGCCATCGATTTAAAGTATGCGAAAATTGTGGCTGAGCATATTGGCTCCATTCACCATGAAGTTATTATGACGGTTGACGATGTTTTAGAAGCTGTCCAAGATGTGGTCTATCATTTAGAAACTTATGACATTACGACGATTCGAGCCTCCATTGGGATGTATCTACTAACCAAATACATTAAACAGAATACCCATATCAAAGTCTTACTCACCGGTGAAATCAGTGATGAACTCTTTGGGTATAAATACACCGACTTTGCCCCTGACGCGATGTCTTTCCAAAAAGAATCTGAAAAAAGACTCAATGAATTGTACTTCTACGATGTCTTACGTGCCGATCGTTGTATTGCCGCATGGTCCCTCGAAGCCCGTGTTCCGTTTGGTGACTTAGCGTTTGTTAAAGAAGTCATGTCCATTGAACCCAGTTTAAAAATGAATACCCATGAAATGGGTAAGTATTTACTCAGAAAAGCCTTTGAAGCTGGTGATTATTTGCCAAGCACCATTTTGTGGCGTGAAAAAGCAGCCTTCTCAGATGCGGTGGGACATTCCATGGTGGATGAACTCAAAGCCTTTGCGCAGAAAACGTATACGGAAGATGACTTGGCTCAAGCCAAACACACATATCCAGTCTGCACCCCGCATACCTTAGAAGCTTTGTGGTATCGTGATCTCTTTGAATCGTTCTATCCCCATCAAGATCAAGTGATTCCTGGCTTTTGGATGCCTAATCCTGAATGGGTGGGCAGTGGCATTACCGATCCAAGTGCACGTTATCTTTCTAACTACAATAAATCTGGACAATAGCCTTGTAGAATCGATGTTTTCGCATTAAACTTGAAGAGGAAGAGGCACACCATGAATGATCTTTATTCGCATCGTATCCATAATGTTAAAAAATCTGTAATCCGTGAAATATTTAAATATTTAGAGACCCCAGGCATGATTTCATTCTCAGGTGGATTTCCAAATCCTGAGTCATTTCCGATTGATGAAGTAGAAAAGGCTGCCTCCAAAGTCTTAAAGGAAGATGGCCAGAAAGTTCTACAATATTCAGGGACTGAAGGGTACTTACCTTTACGTCAATGGATCTGTGATCGCTATTTTCAAAAGCATGGAATGGTCGTTGAGCCTAAAGAAGTATTGATTGTGAATGGCTCTCAACAAGCTTTTGACCTCATCAGTAAAGTTTTCTTAAATGAAGGCGATCATGTGTTGCTTGAAAAACCAGCTTATTTAGGCGCGATTCAATCCTTTCAAATGTATGAACCCATCTTTCATACGGCAACGTTAGGGGCAACAGGCATTGAAATGGATGAAGTTAAACAAGCGTTTAAAGCCTTCCCCATTAAGCTTTTTTATACAGTTCCAAACTTTCAAAATCCCTCGGGGATCACATATGGACTCAAGAGTCGACAAGACGTCGCTGCGTTTGTGAAAACCCAAAATGTGGTCTTTGTTGAAGATGATCCGTATGGAGAACTCCGTTTCTTTGGGGAAAGTCATCCACCCATTAAGAAATTTATTGGCGAGGATGCCATCTTACTTGGAAGTTTTTCAAAAGTCATCGCCCCAGGCCTTCGCTTAGGGTGGGTGGTCGCCAAGCCAGAGGTGATGGAGAAGTTGGTGGTGGCAAAACAGGCCTCTGATTTACACTCCAATTACTTATCACAACGTCTCATCTATGAATATGTCACCCACAATGATTTAGATGCTCAAATCGATAAAATCAAAGAAATGTATCGACTACGTCGAGAAGTCATGGTTAAAGCCATGCAGACCTATTTCCCCAAAGAAGTGAGTTTTACACAACCTGAAGGGGGCATGTTTTTATGGGTTACCTTACCCAAAGGGATGGATGCGATGAAGCTCTTTGACCTTGCTGTGAAAGAAAAGGTAGTCTTTGTACCTGGAGATCCTTTCTTTCCAGAATCAGGTGGTACGAATACAATGCGTCTCAATTACACCAATTCAGATCCTAAAGAAATTGAAGAAGGCATCCAACGTTTAGCGAAAGCCATTCAGTCCATGATGTAAGAAAAAGGGAATCAATCCCTTTTTTAGTGTTTTTTTCTGGTGGGTAAACTTAAATCATTGGGTAGACTTCCACTCACTAAAGCTAGACTGCGAGTGCCATTGAATGTGTCATAAATAGGACGATTATTGGACTTGATCGAAATAATTAAATTTAATTTGAGTGGTGAGACCAATCGTATACGTTTTACTATATTCTAAAGGTCTTCCATCATCGAGATAAGAAGTGATTTCATGTACAAAACCAGAAGAACCTTTCTGTACTTGAAGGGCCTTACAGACAAAGTCAGGTATGATAATGGATTTTAAGATACGTCTAGTCCGATAAGGTTTAAGATGATACTTCTCAAAGATAAGTTTTGATAAAGAAACTTTGCTTAAGTCAGTCTTCTCAATGCCTGGTAATAGTATGTAGGGAAACACCAGGATGGTGTAAAAGACAGGGATTTGATTACCCAAATACAGTCGTTCAGTATAGTAGACATAGTCTTTCTTTTGAAGTTCTAAGCCTGGCATCTGCTTTTCATCGTACACCATTAGCGTGCTCTTGATGACTTCAATGGTGAGTAGTTCATCTTTATCCAAGATTTGCTGAGTTAAAGGTGTAAAGTTCCAAATCTGATCATTGATGTCCATCCGACCTCGAACAAAGGATCCAAGCGCTTTATTGCGATAGATGAGTTGTTCCTCGATGAGGAGCTTATAGGCATGACGTACCACAGGTCGTGATAACTTGAGTTCACGACAAAGTTCTTCTTCAGTTGGCAGTTTGGCATTGGCTAAAAGAACGCCACTTCGTATGGCAGCCCGGATTTGATTGGCCAACTGAATGTATAAAGGTTGGTCTAGACTTTTATCGAGTTTTAATTCAACCATAGACATTAAAGAGCTCCGACTCAATTTGATGGCGTTCACCTGGGAAATAAGATTCTTTGAAACTGGTAAAATGACCATCCAGGCTAACGTGGATAAACTTAAAATGAAAGACTGCACTGTTAGGCTCAACACTTAAGATTTGGGCTAAAACATCTGAAATCACTTCAGAGTTTAATTCAGTTTTCATTTGACCGACAGGAATATGGTAATACTCCCATACTTTAGAGGTAACCACATCATGATGAATATGATCTTCTAACTTTGGAAAATAGAGTTCAGGCCAATAAAAGATTTCCAGCATCAAAGGAATTCCATTACCTTTACGAATACGTTTAATCACATACACCCAATCGATTTCAGGGGGGAAGGCAAAGACGCCCATCAAATCTTTGGCTTTAAGTTGCGTTACACTCAGAATCAGAGATTCAGGGTTTATACCTTTACTCAGTAAAAACGCATTATAGTTGGGATTAAAGGGGAGATTGGTAAAGACATATTTCCGGGTCACAAAGGTACCTTGACCTTGACGACGCGAAATAAGTCCTTCATTGATGAGTTCTTGATAGGCTTGTCTTACCACGGGTCGAGAGACATTGTAGAAACTACAAATGGCTTCTTCTGTGGGAAGTTGATCATTGTCTTTGAGTTCTTCATCCAAAATTGCAGTCTTGATACTATCTTTGATTTGAAGATAGAGCGACGTCTTAGAGAATTTATTAACTTGAATATAGCTCTTCATCGTCTAATTATACCTTAAGGATGATGGGAGGTGTCTATGTTAAGATGGATATGTGAGGAAAAATCAATGATTCAATCTTTTAATGGAAAAAGTCCACAAATTGGACAACGGGTCTACATCGCAGCAAGTGCTGTTATTATTGGAGATGTGACGCTTGAGGATGATTGTTCTATTTGGCCCAACGTGGTGATTAGAGGCGATGTAGGTGCCATTATCATTGGGGCAAGAACCAACATTCAAGATGGTTCTGTCATCCATGTGAACCCTCAAAGTCAAGTCGTGATTGGCCAAGATGTGACTCTAGGACACATGGTGCATCTTCATGGGGCAACCCTTCACAATCATGTGATTGTGGGCAGTGGATCCATTATCTTAGATGATGTGGTCATTCAATCAAACACCATGATTGCGGCAGGTTCTTTAGTAACCCCTAGAACACAGGTAGAAAGCTTAGTCTTAATGACAGGATCGCCTGCATCTGTCAAAAGAGCTCTTACAGAGAAAGACATTCAACACATCCAAATGAATGCATCTGAGTATGTAAAACTAAAAGATGTGTATTTAAAAAATCACTCTACTTAACATTTAAAAATAAGCATGGTATATTATACGTGTAGACAGGTTCCTATGAACCTCCCCCGTACTAGAACTTGTTTACTGTTAAAAGGATGCGTAGAAGCTTGATCGTCATATGGACACTTACCTCGATCAGGTGGAGCAAATAGTGTAACCGGCCTTTTAAAAAATAGATTCATATACCAGAGTTGGACTCTGGTTTTTTTATGGCATAAAAAACCCTCGCTATAGCTAACGAGGGTTTAAGTATTCTAACAGGAAAGGATGAATTAATTATTCAACGTCTTTTTTAAGAACACCAAGTAGAGCAGCTGTAACCACAGAACCTGCAACAATGGCAATGACATAACCCAAGATGTTTTCAACAGCGAAGAGTACGAAGATGCCCCCGTGAGGAACAGCTAAGGTACAACCTAAAGCCATCGATAATGCCCCTGCAATAGCGCCCCCAACCATAATGGAAGGAAGAACTTTGACAGGATCAGCAGCTGCAAATGGGATTGCGCCTTCAGTAATGAAGGAAGCCCCTAATACGATGGCAGCTTTACCAGCTTCACGTTGATCTTCAGTGAATTTCTTCTTGAATACGAAAGTAGCTAAACCAATACCTAGAGGAGGAACCATACCGCCAGCCATAACAGCCGCCATAACCGCAGAACCTGTTCCAGCAACTAACGTAGCTGTACCAAATGCGTAAGCAGCTTTATTCACTGGACCACCCATATCAAAGGCCATCATGGTACCCAAAATTAAACCTAAGACAATAGCACTTCCGCCAGATAAGCTGGTCAAGAAGTTAGAAATAGCTGTATTGATTGCAGCAACAGGTGCACCCAAGACATAGAACAAGGATAAACCAACAACAGCAACTGAGATCACTGGGATAATCAGAACAGGCATAATACCTGCCAATGATTTAGGCAATACGATATATTTCTTAATGGCTAATACAACATAACCAGCTAAGAAACCAGCAACCATTCCACCTAAGAAACCAGCGCCAATGGAACCTGCAACCATCCCACCGACCATACCAGGTGCTAAACCAGGTCTGTCAGCAATAGAGTAAGCAATATAACCAGAAAGAATTGGAACCATTAAACCGAAAGCACCTGAGCCTCCGCCCATAGCCATCAAGTAAGCAGGTAAAGTTCCGGCTTCTTGGAAAGCTGTATAACCAAATGCGAAACTAATGGCGATGAGGATACCTCCAGCGACGACGAACGGTATCATGAATGATACTCCGCTCATCAAATGCTTATAAAATGCGTTTGTTTTCATCTTTTCTCCTTTATTTTTTGATGAATGTATATCCCCCGTAATATCAAACTTTTCTTCAACGTTGCAGGTATGAAGGAAGGTTTTTTTTACGTTTGGAACCTATTTTTTTAGAAAACTAAAGAACCCTTTTTTATCGGAATCCCCTTCTTTTTTAGGGGCTTTTTCTTGAACCAATGTACCTGTGAATACAGCGGCTACTTCAGCGCGTTCTAGAATTTCAGCAGGACTTTTGATAACTTCACTAACGCCAACACTGAGTAATTTCTTACCGATAAAACGATCGGTAGGGACTGTCGTATCACAGGCTAGGATGATGATATCAGCCGATGCGATATCAGCCTCTGTTAAACCGTTTTCAACGCCTACAGAACCACGGGTCTCAACTTTAACGTCATAACCTTTTTTCTTAGCAGCATTTTCAATGGCTTCAGCAGCCATATAGGTATGCGCAATACCGGTAGGACAAGCAGTAACGCCTAAGATTTTCATGTTTTTCTCCTGGATCGTTAGATCGTGTGTACGTCTAGTTTAGAAAGATAATCTTCTATTCTGTGTTGTCTAAGGGCATCTGTAGAAATCCCTGTAACGGCTAAGGAACCTGTACATGCACCATATTGAAGTGCCTTTTTAAGATCTAAGGTTCTTTCATACTGATAAAGGAAACCTGCCAACATACTATCCCCTGCACCAACCGTAGAAACCACTTCAACTTTTAGAGCATTAACTTTTAGCGTTTCTTGACTAGAGACCAACAGGCTTCCATATTCACCCATAGAAACAAGGATATAGCTGACATGATATTTTTGAATCAAATGCTGACAAGCTTGAATAATGGCTTGATCGGATTCTAGGTTATGACCGATGAGTTTTTCTAGTTCATGAATATTAGGCTTTATTAAGAAGGGGGCAGCCTTTAACCCTGCCAATAGGATTTCTCCATCAGCGTCTAACACGACTTTACAATTAGCTTTCACACACTTAACAAGTTCTGTGAAAGTTTCGGGATCGATGCCCTGGCAAACGGATCCACTAAAGACCATGAATGAACTTTGTTCACTGAAATAGGTGATTCTATCTCTCATTTGTTCGATATGTGTAGCATTGACACTAAAGCCAGGTTCATTAATATCGGTGGTATCTTTGGTGATCGGATCAATGATTTTTGTATTTGTTCGTGTTAAGGCGTCAACAGGAATAAAGTTAGTGGTAAATTTCTCTTGAGTCATGAAGTTCATAATCAAATTCAGATTCTTTTGTCCTATAAAACCTAAGGCCGTACTGATGCCTCCTAAGTGGGTTAACACTTTGGTAACATTGATACCTTTACCCCCTAGATTTTCCTGAATGGATAGGATCCGATTCACTTGACTGGCTTTGAAGTTCTCAACGGTAACAGTTTTATCAATAGCAGGATTTAAAGTAACGGTTGTTATCATCGTTTTTCTACCTTTAGAACGCGAATGTCATATGCATCTACAATATTCTTAAGTGTTTCATCTTCGGTTTCATCATCGGTGATCAAGACATCGACCATCGATAAGGAAGCGATAAGATTCATATAAACTTTATTAAATTTAGTATTATCTGCTAAGACAATCCGTTGACGTGCACTTTTCAACATGGTGGTTTTAATCTGAGCTTCATCCATATCACTGGTGGTCAAACCCGCATCTACCGTAATTCCATTGGTCCCTAAGAAGACTTTATCCACATGGAATCGTTTTAACATTTCATCTGCGACAGTTCCAACAACAGCTAGGGTATTACTTCTAACTTTGCCCCCCAACATAATGAGTTCTAAATTTGGATTTTCAGCCAAAGCTCCAAAGACAATCGTTGAATTGGTGATAACACTCAGGTGGATCTTGGATTGACCAATCAATTTGGCCAATTCCAAGGTCGTTGTGCCTGCGTCTAATATGATCGAATCGTGATCTTCAAGTAATTCGAAGGCTTGCTGGGCAATCCAAACCTTTTCTCGAATCGCCATTGATTCACGGGTATTGACTTTGTCTTCTGTATTTAATTTATTCTCACTGAATAAGGCGCCTCCATGGGTGCGTTCTAATTTACCTTCATTTCCCAATAAAGTTAAGTCACGACGAATGGTGGCTTCAGAAGCTTCTAGGATGGTACAGAGTTCAGAAACCGAGATGGCTTGACTTGTTTTTAGAAGTTCTAATATTTTATTACGACGTTCACCAGCTAACATGTTTACACCAATCCATATTCTGTGAAGATAGATTGAACAGATTCGACACTGTTTGCATTACGAATAGCAGCTCTGAATTCATCTTTCATCAATTTACGTGCAAGTAGAGCTAGGATGCGTAAGTGCTCATCCCCGGCATCTGTTTCTGGAACGCCGATTTGGAAGACTAAATCGACGGTGGTTCCATCTAATGAATTCCAATCGACATCTTGAACGCGGGTAAACATGACGAATGCTTCATTGACTGCGATTGATTTTCCATGAGGAATGGCAACACCCATGCCAACACCGGTCGAATATTCAGATTCACGATCTAGAACCGCTTGAACATAAGTTTTAGAATCATTCACATAGCCTGCTTTTTGAGCATGATCAGCCAAAAAGCGAATAATTTCTTCTTTATCTCTTAAAGCACAATTGAGAATAATAGCTTCTTGATTAAACATGGTGACCTCTTTTGTTTGTTTTTGATTGATACTGAATACTAAAGCGTTTACATTTCCATTATATTCACAAAACAATCAATGTCAATCATATTTTAAACAAAATTCAATCAAAAACCATCATTATTTGATGGTTTAGTGATTTATTTTGATTGTTTGTGAAAAAAGGTTAAGTTTAAATGCTTTTAGTCTATCGTTCTATAGCTTTAACCAAGTCATGACAAAAGAAAGCAGGGGTGTGGTTAGGATGCGTGTGATTTTCATCACCCAACATCATTATGCCAACCCATAGTCCGTAAAGAGGGTTTGGAGCGCTTCGCGACTCTGTGCTGATCGAAGGGCATTCCTAAAGTCTTCGTTCATGATTTTGCGTGCGAGTAATGCTAAGAGGCGTAAGTGTTCATTCCCTGTGTCTGATTCAGGTACACCAATCAGAAACACAAGGTCAACCGTACTGGCGTCTAATGAATTCCAATCGACGGAGTTGACCCGGGTAAACATGATGAATGATTCATTGACGGCAGTGGATTTTCCATGAGGAATGGCCACGCCCATCCCGACCCCTGTTGAATATTCTGATTCACGTTCTAAAACAGCGTGTGCATAGGCATCAGGATCACTCACATAGCCTGCTGTTTGAGCTTGTTGAGCTAAAAAGTGAATGATGGCTTCTTTGTCTTCTAAGGCGCAATTGAGAATAATAGCTTCTAGATTGAACATGGTGACCTCTATTGTCTGTTTATATGGATGCGTTTTTAGTATAACGTTCTAAGGCTTTAACCAAGGAATCCACCACGAAGATGGATAAGGCAATCATCCCTGCGATGAGGAAAGTCTCCCGTAAGTAAGCATCTGCTTTATACGATCCTTTTATGAATTCAGCAACCGTCTGGTATAAGGCCACCCCAGGGACCAAAGGTAAGACCCCTGGGATTAGGTAGACCGTCACGGGCATCTTAGAGAATCGAGCTAAGAGATGCGATAAGGTGGTGATCACTAAGCCAGAGATAAAGGTTGAGGTAATCGCATCGAAGGATTGATGAGCCAAGAGATAAGCTGCCCATCCCGTACTTCCCAAAAAGGCAGCTGCAGGTAAGATGCGCTTTGGTGCTTGTAGGAAAATAGACCCACCCACAACCCCTAATGCGGCCCCTAAGATTTGTAGAATCATAATAAACCTCCTAATAGACGTAAGCCCATCCCAACACCAATGGCCACGGAGGCAGCAATCACCAAGGCTTCAACAGCACGGGATGTGCCTGCCATATAATCGCCATAGAGGGTATCGCGAATGGCGGTGGTGATGATAACCCCTGGTACTAAAGGCATCATGGATGAAATGATCACAATATCCGTTTGAGCTTTGAGCGTAATAAGTTGGATTAAACTGGCCCCAAGGGTAATCAACGTAGCGCCTAAGGCGGAACGTATAAAAGGATTGGCATCTATTTTATCTGTGACTTTAAAGAAGAGAACCAATAAACCAGCGTTTAGACTGGTGACGATTAACTCTGGAAACTTACCTCCCAATAAAATGGAGAAACCACTGATGAGTAAAATCAGCGAAACATCATGAAGCCATCTTGGATAGGTTTGATTGGGAATGGCTTTAAGGGCTTCTAAAGCTTGGCTTGAATCTAAGACGTCCGTACAGAGTTTTCGTGAGATATCATTGACTTGAGCAATGGCATTGAGATTAAGGGTACGGGTATGAATCCGTCGAATGAGCGTTTGGGCTTCTTTACCCACTTCTGTTTGCGTCGCAAAAATCCCTGTGGTAAAAGCAAATGCATTCGTGCTCTCAGAATGGGCATGCGTTAGGATACGTGTCATGGTATCTTCGACACGATGGGTTTCAGACCCAGATTGGACAAGTATTTCGCCTGCCAACATGGCGACGTCTAGATGCGTAACTTTTTTCATAGATTTATTATATAAGGAAGAGACTTGAAAAGGCGTTATTTTAAGTGTAAAGTTTTACGCATGAGAAAAATTGAAACAATTAAACTGGTTGTATCTGATTTAGATGGGACCTTATTAACCAAAGATTGCTATTTAAGTGAAGAAAATCTGAAGGCCATTCAAGCGCTCAAAAAAGCGGGCATCTTGTTTGGGATTGCGACAGGTCGACCTCACTTTTCTATCGGTCCTCTTTTACCTTTGTGGAAATTAGAAGGATTGGTGGATGTGATTATTGCCAACAATGGCTACGAGATTGAAGTGTGTTCAACCCAGCATTTCTTATATGGGGTGAAACTATCTTTAGCATCCCTTCGCCAGATCATTGATGAATATCAAGATCTACCTGGAAATTTCTGCTTGTACCAAAAAGATGCCTTATATGGACAAGTGATGGATGATTTTATGTTAAGAGTCTCTAAGAAGAATCACTTACCTGCCTATGAAGTTGATTTAAAGAACTTTGTTCAAGAGGATGTGGAAAAACTACTCTTAGCCTGTGATCCCAAAGATTTAGATCAAATTGAAGCTTTTTATAGCCAACATCTAAATCCAAATTACCGTGGCTTTAAATCTCAAGCGTATCTCTTTGAGTTTATGCACCCTTCGGTTTCAAAACTCAAAGGACTCCAAGATTATTGTTTGTATTCAGGGATTGATATTGAGGAGGTGGTTGCCTTTGGCGATAACCTCAATGATCTTGAGATGATTCAAGGCAGTGGGTTTGGGGTCGTGATGAGTAATGGCGATCCCTTGGTTAAAGACCATGCTGATCATATTGCCCCACACCATGATGAGCATGGCTTTGCACAGGTTGTACAATCGTTATTGAAGTAAAAATCCTCTTTAAGAGGATTTTTTATAAGTATGGAAAGATGAGTAAGAAGTTTGTTTAAACTTTTATAATAGTGACACCCTTAGCTTCAATCAGTTCACATTCAATTTTTCGAGCATGTTCATCTGTAATCAATGTATTTATTTTTCTAAGTGAAGAAGAAACAAAAGAGTGATTATGGCCAACTTTTGTACTATCAGCCAAAACATAACTTTGACCTGTGCATTGTTTCAACATCAATTCATTAATCGCAACCTCTGCCAAGACAGCGGTTGTTAGACCGACTTCACCTGAAATACCACTGCATCCGATAAAACATTTGTTGGCGGATACTTTAGAAAGATTACTTAAAGCAAATTCTCCAGTCATGGATTCTTTGGGCTCGCGTAATTCTCCTCCCGTTAAAATCACGCTAACTTTGAAATCCTTTTGAATAAATACAGCATTCGCATTATTGGTAATCACATTTACTTTCTTATCTTTAATATATTCTAAGATGAGAAGGGCAGTGGTACTGGTGTTGATGAAGATGGTATCTCCATCTTCAATAAACTCACAGGCTTTCTTAGCAATTCGATGCTTGTGATCTTCAATCTCACTCAATTCATTGTGTGCTACTGAGAAGAGTTGAATGATTTTAGCGCCACCATAATGTCTTTGAATGCGATGTTTGGTTTCCCAATATTGCAGATCTCTACGAATGGTTAGGGCACTCACTTCCATGCGTTTCGATATTTCTTCAGGAGATATCGTAGGTTCATTCTTTAATAAATCTAAGACATCTTTACGACGTCGATCAACGAGATTTTTTGCGCGTTTCATTCTTTTTCTCCAACTTCTCTAAGGTTTTAGTGGCTTGAATAATAAAAGGACTTGGGTGCGAACTTACTTTAATGAGTTTTAAACTTGCGATGGCGGCCTGTTCATCTTCAAGGGCAATCTGAGCTAAAGCGAGCAAGTTGTAGTGCCAATTTAATTCTCTTGGATTTAGAGCTTGAATTTGCGTAGAGTTTAATAAGTTTTTAGCTTTTCTTGGATCATTGAATAGGAGTTCATAATGAGCTTCGATATCCGACCACGCAAACAAAGCACTAAAGGATTTTCCTTTGACTTTGATGTCTTTGAGTTTAATTAAAGAAGTAAAAGTTTTTTTAATCTGAGTACGATGATCTTGGATGACTTCAATCCAGTACAAGGCATACGACTTAATTAAGACAAAGTCTCTTGAAGACTTAGAAAGTTCTTGGGTGGTTAACGTTTTTAGAGCTTCAAGATCTTGTAGATCAATCGCAGCCAATACTTTGAAGACCCAAATACTGGGTCGATAATTACGAAGGAGATCATATTTAATTAAACTTTGAAGTTTTGTTAGTCCCTCTACTGGATCGCATGTTTGTGTTAATGCGTAAATAGCATCCTTGTAGATGTAATTTAGACCTTCTTTTAAGAAACTAAAACTTAAGAAGATTAAAGCTACAAATGAGAGGATTTGAACCAATGGATTATCTTTCACGGTTACGAGTTGAAATCCAGCATAGACTAAAAGAATCATATAACTGACTAGGTTTATGAACAATTGACTGAGTTCCTTCTTAGAAAAAAGTTTTGTAAGCGTTGACATCTTGTGAGTCTCCTTGTTTAGTTAACAAATGCTACTCTAAATATACATTTAATGTTCATATAAGTACACATAATTTTCACAATATCATAATAAAAACTATAAGTTATCATATAAATTGATAAACATTCATAAAAATGACTTGTTTAAGGGCTGTAGATAGAATAAACTGGCCTTAAATTAAGAAGTCTAAACAGAAAAGAGGCTAGTATGGCAAAAATCAACGAAATGAATCGAGAAAAATGGATCCTAAGTTCTTTTCCTGAATGGGGAACCTGGGTCAATGAAGAAATTGATGAAGAGGTTGTTGAAAAAGGGAAGTTAGCCATGTGGTGGCTAGGTTGTGTTGGGGTATGGTTTAAAACTGAAGGGGGCGCCAATATTGTCATTGATGCATGGTTTGGAAATGGCAAAAGAACTAAAAAAGTTCAGGAAATGGCTCCTTTCCATCAAATGAAAAATATGACGGGTGGTCGTTTACTTCAACCTAATCTACGGGGATCTCAAGTTGTCTTTGATCCGTATGCGATTACCCACTGTGATGCAGTTCTATCGACGCACTACCATGGAGATCATATCGACATCAATGTAGCGGCTGCAGTTTGTCAAAATATTAAAGCGAAGGTTCCATTTATTGGGCCTAAAAAGAGTGTCGAGATTTGGCGTAGTTGGGGTGTACCAGAAGACCAATTGGTCACGGTAAAACCTGGTGACGTTATTAAAATTAAAGATACTGAGATTGTTGTATTGGATTCCTTTGATCGTACTTGCTTGGTAACTGCAGATGAAGATATCCGTGGCGTATGCCCAACCGACATGGATGATAAAGCAGTTAATTTCTTAGTGAAGACTCCAGGGGGGAATGTATACCACTCTGGAGATTCCCACTACTCAATCTATTATGCAAAACATGGGAAAGATCATAAGATTGATGTCGCCTTTGGATCCTTTGGAGAAAATCCAGTGGGAAACATGGATAAGATGACTTCGATTGATATTCTACGGATGGCTGAAGCTTTAAATACAGACGTCGTGATTCCACTTCATTATGATGTTTGGACCAACTTCAAAGCAGATCCAGCAGAAATACTGATGCTGTATGATTTCAAAAAATATACCTTACAGTATAAATTCAAACCCTTTGTTTGGGATGTAGGTGGAAAGTTTGTCTATCCAGATGATGCGAATAAACGTCAATTCCATTTCCGTCGTGGTTTCGAAGATGCTTTCACGGACGAACAAAATGTACCGTTTAGGTCGATTCTCTAATGTTACGCGAGTTTGTTGAGAAGAAACATACGGTTTATGCACAAAGCTTTCCAAACTGGGAAGTCGCCATTCAAGCCGCCTGTGGTCCTTTATTAAAGGATGGATCGATTGAACCTGCGTATGTTGAATCCGTCATTGGATGTGTCAAAGAATTTGGACCTTATATTGTCATCGCTCCGAACATTGCGATGCCTCATGCTTCTACCGGAGCTGTAGGGGTACATAAAACGCATATCTCATTTATGAAAGTTGAAGAACCCGTTCACTTTGAACCCGGGAATCCTGACTATGATGCACGCTTGTTCTTTACTTTAGCGGCTGTGGATTCAGAGAAACATTTAGAAAATATGGTCAAACTATCAGAAATGTTGATGAATGACCAAGTGGTTGAAGCTTTATTGGATGCGAGGAATGATGAAGATCTCTTACGTATCGCTGATTTGTATTTATAAGAACAAAGGTTCTTTTAAATAATTCAAAGGAAAGGAGAATATTATGGACTTTATTTTAAAAGGTTGGACGTATTTTGCGTCTAACATCCTAACAGTTCCAGCATACTTTATCGGTCTTATCGTTTTGGTCGGTTATGTCCTATTACGTAAGCCTTGGTATGAATCATTTGCTGGTTTTGTTAAAGCGACAGTAGGTTATATGATTTTGGGGATTGGCTCAGGGGGGTTGGTTAACAGTTTCCGTCCAATTTTAGTTGGATTGAAAGACCGTTTCCAATTGTCTGCCATGGTTATTGATCCATATTTCGGACAAAATGCTGTTACAGCTGGTTTGACTGAAATGGGTCGTAGCTTCTCGTCAGTTATGTTGTTATTGTTGTTTGCCTTTATCTTTAACATCATTTTGGTCGCTTTCCGCAAGGTAACCAAGATTCGTTCGATCTTTACAACGGGTCATGTTCAAATGCAACAAGCTGCCATCGCTTTCTGGATTGTTCTCTTTGCGTTCCCTGATCTGCAAGAAATGCAATACCTCGCCATCATGGGGGTTGTATTAGGTGCATACTGGGCCGTTGGTTCAAACCTAACCGTAGAATATACACAAGACTTAACCGAAGGGGCTGGTTTCTGTGTAGCGCATCAACAAATGTTTGGGATTGCAATCTTCTCTGAACTCTCCAAGAAATTCTTTGGTAAAGCAGGGGCTAAACGTTTAGAAGATCTTCAATTGCCTGGATTCATGTCCATCTTTAATGAAAACATGGTGGCCACTGCAGTCTTAATGACTTTGTTCTTTGGAACCATCTTGTTGATCTTAGGTCAACCTTACCTCATCGAAGCTAAGTTCTTGGCTGAAGGCAAATCCTTCTTCTTCTACATCTTAACGACATCCTTAAACTTCGCCGTTTATTTGGCAATCTTACAATTGGGCGTTCGTACCTTCGTTACTGAATTGACCAACTCTTTCCAAGGGATCTCCACACGTTTACTTCCTGGAGCAGTTCCTGGAATCGATGTTGCTGCAACCTATGGTTTCGGTGCTCAAAATGCTGTTCCGATTGGATTCCTATTTGGAGCTTTAGGTCAATTCTTGGCCATCGGTTCTTTGGTTATCTTGAAATCTCCAGTACTTGTTATTGCGGGTTTCGTTCCTGTCTTCTTTGATAACGCAACCATCGCAGTCTTCTCAAATGCAAAAGGTGGTTATAAAGCAGCCATGATTATGCCGTTCATTGCGGGTCTTATTCAAGTCTATGGATCTGCCTTGTTTGCTCAATTCATTGGATTGGCAGTCTATGGCGGTTACCTAGGTATGTTTGACTGGGCGACTGTATGGCCAGTGATTGGTGTTTCCATGAAGTATCTTGGTTATGTAGGTGTTGCACTCAGTGCAATTGCTTTATTGGCGATTCCACAAATCCAATATGCTCGTAACAAAGAAAATTACTTCTTGATTACCGATGATTACCCAGCTTATCTTAAAAAAGTAAGCGCTAAATAAAGTTTAGACGTACAATAATGTCATAGGAGAAACATATGAAAGTACTCGTATCTTGCGCCAATGGTGCAGGCACCAGCTTAATGATGAAAATGAGAGTTGAAAAAGCTCTCAAGGACTTGAATGTGACAGCGACAAAGATTCATCACTGTTCAATATCTGAGGGTAAAAGTTCAGCTAGTACCTATGATGTTGTGTTCTGTCCGCTTAATTTTGTAAATATGTTTGATGATGCAGCCAAAAAAGGCGTCACCATCATCGGCATGAAAAATGTTTTATCCGATCAGGAAGCAAGAGAAAAAATCATCGCTTCAGGTATCCTGGATAAAGTTAAGTAAGGCTTATTTGAACTTACCGGGTCAACATGCCCGGTAAGTTTCTTTTATGGAGAAAAGGTATGCACATAGAAAAAATCTTTTTAGACGAAATATATCGGTGTTATAGCACCATGGCGATGGAACTAGACGGTGACCTTCATTACTTCTTCGCATCTGAAGAAAAGGGTTATCCCTGCTATGCTTACCCAGCTCATAACATTCATCAACGTAAAACAGTGTGGGAAAAAGGGGGAGGAACCATGAGTATGATTCCCTTACCTCAATCCAAGAATCAATTTATTGCGATTATGGATTTCTATTTAAAGGAATGTCCATCTCAGGCTAAGTTGGTCCATGTCACTTACGAAAACGGATCTTTTATCCAAAAAGATTTATTTTATTTGCCTTTTTTACATCGCTTTGATCTCTATGAAGTCCTGGGGAAAGTATGGTTTATCGGCGCTACCATTGCGCATGATAAAAAAGATAAAGAAGATTGGTCTCAACCTGGCAAGATCTACGTGGGCGAACTCAATCTTATGGGAGAGACGAAACTCAGGGTTATTAAGGAAGGTCTTACACGAAATCACGGTTATACACAATCACCTCTAAAGGATGGAGGGTACTTTGGTTGTGATGAGGGTTTATACAAAGTATCGATTCCAACGCAAAACTCTGATTGGAAGGTTGAACAAGTCCTTAAGGGGCAAATTGGGGAAGTTGCCTTATGTGATGTCAACCAAGATGGACAGTTTGAGATCATGACCATTGAACCTTTCCATGGGAATCAAATCAAGATTTACGCATCAAAGGAAGTCGTCTTCAATTACCCAGGAAACTTTGATTTTGCGCATACTTTAGTGGGGGCATCGATCCATGGCGTTCCAAGTTTTATCGGGGGTATTCGCCGAGAAACGCCTGACCTATTTATGGTTCAATACGAAGCAGGAAGCTATCAAACCATCCTTGTGGATAAGGGTGTAGGACCTGCCAATTTAAATGTAGTCCAATACCTAGATAAATCGATTATTCATTCAGCCAATCATACCCAAAACGAAGCCGCGATCTATATCGTTGAGTAAGGAGAAACCATGTACGAAAATTTAAAAGAAACAGTTCTTCAAGCGAATTTAGCGCTACCTAAACATAATTTGGTGGTATTCACCTGGGGCAATGTTTCCGCCATTGATCGAGATTTAGGGGTCATTGTGATTAAACCTTCTGGGGTAGACTATGATGTGATGACAGCTGAAGATATGGTGGTCTTAGATTTAGATGGAAACGTCATAGAAGGCAGATTAAAACCTTCCAGTGACACCCCTACGCATGTGGAACTCTATAAAGCTTTTCCACAGTGTGGAGGTATCGTTCATACACATTCTCGGTGGGCGACCATCTTTGCTCAAGCTCAAAATGAACTAAGTGCTTTGGGTACAACCCATGCTGATTACTTCTATGGAACCGTTCCATGTACACGTTTACTAACACCGGCTGAAATACAAACAGACTACGAGAAGAATACAGGACTCGTCATCATTGAAACTTTTAAGGATAAAGATCCTCAAGCTGTTCCTGGGGTTGTGGTAGCTTCGCATGGGCCCTTTACTTGGGGTAAAGATGCGATGGAAGCAGTTCATAATGCGGTTGTACTTGAAGAAATTGCCATGATGAATTGGCATGTTCAAATTCTCAATCCAAAGATTAAATCCATGTCTAAAACTCTGCTCGATAAACATTTCTTGAGAAAACATGGAAAGAATGCTTACTATGGACAAAAATAAAGTCTATCAATTGGGTTTATATGAAAAAGCCATGCCTTCCCATTTGTCTTGGAAGGAAAAGCTCGAGGCAACCAAGGTTGCTGGGTTTGATTGGTTAGAAATCAGTGTTGATGAAACTGAAGATAAACTTCATCGATTAGAAATGGATCCGAAGTTTATCGATGAGATTAAAACGGCACTGAAAGAGACACGAGTACCCATCTTAACAATGTGTCTATCAGGCCATCGTAAATATCCTTTAGGCGCTCATGATGAAGAGATACGAGACCAAAGTTTAGTTATCATGCGTAAAGCCATTGACCTTGCCCAAGAACTCGGGATAAGAATTATTCAATTAGCTGGCTATGATGTGTACTATGAAACCAGTGATGAAATCACACAAAACTATTTTAGAGAGAATCTCAAGAAAGCCGTCCTGATGGCAGCTCAAAAAGGAATCTGTCTAGGTTTTGAAACCATGGAGACACCTTTTATGGATACAGTCACTAAAGCCATGCGGTATGTGTCTGACATTCAAAGTCCTTATTTGGGCGTCTATCCGGATATCGGAAATCTAACCAATGCATCAAGAATGACTGGCATCAGTGTTCAAGCAGACCTTAAACAAGGTCAAGGTCATATCTATGCAGCCCATCTTAAAGAGATTGTAGAGGGTAAATACCGCGAGATTCCTTTTGGGACGGGAGATACCCACTATGAAGCAGCCATCAATGCCCTGATGCATCAAGGTGTAAGACTGTTCACAGCTGAGTTTTGGTATGTGGGGAATGCTACATGGAAAGAGGATCTCGCTTTCGCAAGTACGTACCTACGTGCTAAAATTGAATCACATGAACTGAGGAGAAAAGATGTTAAATAATCAAGAATTAGCGAAAATTGCTAAGAGCGTTCGAAGAAACATCATTAAAATGGTTACAGAAGCGAAGTCTGGCCATATTGGGGGTGCTTTTTCAGCCGCTGAAATTGTCGTTTCTTTATATTTTAATGAAATGAAGATTGATCAAGCCAATGTCAAAGAACCCAACCGAGATAAATTTGTATTATCGAAAGGTCATGCGAGTGCTTTGTTGTATGCGGTCTTATCCGAAAAAGGGTTTTTACCTGAGGCTGAATTACTGACCTTCCGTAAAATTAACAGTAATCTACAAGGACACCCTAATATGCATTATGTGGATGGGGTTGATATGAGTACGGGCTCTTTAGGTCAAGGTTTATCGGCGGCCATCGGGATGGCATTGTCCTATAAAATCCACCATCAAGAATTTAGAGTCTATAGTTTAATTGGGGATGGCGAAAGTGAAGAAGGTCAAATCTGGGAAGCAGCCATGGCAGCAGCCCACTATAAACTGGATAATCTATGTGCTGTCTTAGATATGAATGGATTACAGATTGATGGAGACGTCACCAAGGTTATGAATCCCTATCCATTGGATGCTAAATTCGAAGCCTTTGGTTGGCATGTGATCCGTGTCGATGGACATGATTATGATCAGCTCCAAGCTGCTTATTTAGAAGCACGGTCCATTAAAGGTAAACCAACCATGATCATTGCGAAAACGGTTAAAGGCAAAGGTGTTAGCTTTATGGAAAACCAAGCCGGATGGCATGGGGTTGCACCAACCCCAGAACAAGCCTTAGCGGCTTTGAAAGAATTGGAGGACTAAGACATGGCAAAAATGGCAACCCGTGAAGCGTACGGAAAAGCACTCGCAGAACTTATTCTTCAAGATGAAAAAGTAGTGGTCTTGGATGCGGATTTATCGAAATCTACAAAAACGTTTGATGCCAAGGCTGTTTGTCCTGAACGTCATTTCAATGTAGGGATTGCGGAAGGGAATATGATGGGCATTGCTGCTGGTTTAGCGACTTGTGGAAACACTGTCTTTGCCTCTTCCTTTGCGATGTTTGCGGCAGGACGTGCGTATGAACAAGTGCGTAACTCGATTGGCTATACCCATTTAAATGTGAAGATTTGCGCAACCCATGCAGGGATTACCTTAGGAGAAGATGGCGCCAGTCATCAAGCCATTGAAGACATTGCCTTGATGCGTTCCATTCCTGGGATGACCGTCATTCAACCCTGTGATGATTTAGAGACGTTTCAAGTTATTCAAACCATTGCAAAAACACAGACCCCTGTGTATGTACGATTAGGTCGCAATGCCGTAGAAACGGTGAATGCCCCTGAGTATCAATTTCAGATTGGGAAGGGAACGGTTCTAAGACTTGGTAAAGATATTACCTTAGTGGCAACTGGAATTATGGTTCAAGAAGCCTTGAAAGCTGCGGATACCCTCAAAGAAAAGGGAATTGAGCTCAACGTCATAAACATTTCTACCCTAAAACCTTTGGATGAAGCGCTTATTCTAGACTATGCAAAAAAATCTAAAGTGATGATTACCTGTGAAGAACACAGTAAATTTGGAGGACTAGGATCTGCAGTGGCTGAAACCTTAGCCAAGAACCATCCCCTTAAGATGGATATGGTCGCGATCAATGATACCTTTGGGGAATCAGGAACACCGACTGCTTTGGTTGAAAAGTATGGACTCAGTGCGGCATCGATTGTCAGCACAGTAGAAAAATATCTCTAGTCTAAAACCTGCGCCTTGCAGGTTTTATTTTATGCGGGGGAATATGTTAAAATGCTAATGCGAGAACATCATGAAAAAAATTAAAAGCATCTTCGGGCTTCCTAAAGAAGCCATCCTTTTAGACTCTGGTTTATATTTACTCAAAGCTTTTTTAGCCCTTTTTGTGACCTTTTCTCTTGCTTCTTTAAAATTAGGGATCAGAGTGGATATGGTCTCCATCTTATTGGGGGTCATGTATACCTTAGAACCCACCAATCGGGCAGGATTTAAAGGCGGTTTAAATCAACTCTTAACCTCTAGTTTAGGGGCCATTACCACGGGTTTATTGGTCCTCTTGGTTGGCTATCAAATCAGTGCTTGGGTGGTCGCGTTGGGCGTTGTTTTAACGGTCTACATTTCGTTAAAAAAGGACTATCGTTTTGTATCCCCGGCAGCTTTATTTACCAGTATTTATATGACGCAACTCATTCAAACCAATGCCCAAGGCTTACCCAGTGTCTGGATGACCTTTGAGGTACGTATTTCTTCCCTAGGATTTGGGATCTTAATGGCACTTCTATTTAACTATCTCTTTTCATTTATCTATTATCGTAACTTAAGCCAAAAACGATTAGAGTTTGTTAAAACAATGGTGGTCAAAGGTCTAAAACAAACGCAGCAAGTGCTCTGTCATAAAGATACTTCTCTCGATCAACTCTCTTTGTTGGTGGGTGTCTTCTCAGATATCGAAATGGTTAAAGCCAACCTTGAAACACTGCTACACGAGAAACGATTGAGTTTAAAACACAAAGCTAAATTGATGCAACTCCAACCCCAAGTTAATGCCTTGAAGAATATCATTCATTTGGCGTATGATAGTCTCTTTGTCCTTCAAGAAACACAACTCTATTTTAATCCTGACCAATGTGTTTACTTTGAAGCCCTCGTGTTGAATTTAGAAGCGATGGATTTCCTTCATGCGCAGGTTATGGGGTCTGAATGGACCGTATCCTTACCCCCTTCTAATGATCGTCATACTGATAATCTCTTGAAGATGAAACAACAACTAGACCACTTACGACAAGCATAAAAAAAGACAATTCATTGAATCGTCTTTCCTTTATTAGGCACCTTTTACAAAGAGTCTTTGTTCAATGGGTTGAACATCTTTAACGTGTGCTTCAGCACTTGGGGTTCCAAAGGGCATCTGCGCAAGAAGTTTCCACGTATTCGGAAGATTAAAGACTTCCGCTACTTTCGCATCAATCAATGGATTGTAGTGTTGAAGGGATGCCCCTAAGCCTGCTTCACTGAGTGCCGTCCATACCACCAATTGCAACATACCATTGGATTGATTGGCCCAGACGGGGAAGTTATCTGCGTATAAAGCGAATTGTTTCATTAAGCCTTCCGTCACGGCTGAATCATCAAAGAATAGGACGGTTCCATAGGCGCCTCCAAAAGCAGTCATCTTATCTTGGGTTGAAGCCCATGCCCCTGCAGGGACCATGGCTTTAAGGGTTTCCGTGGTGAGATCCCATAACTTCTTGTGTTCATCTCCCAATAAAACCACGACGCGTTGGCTTTGAGAATTAAAAGCGGAAGGGGTCAACAACGTAGCATCCTTAACGAGGGTTTCGATTTCTGCGTTGGATAGAGGGCTTTGAGCGGCTAAAGCATAGTGGGTATGACGGGATTCTAAAGCTTGTTTAAATGTTTTTGACATGTGTTTCTCCTTGTTGTCTTTCACAGTTTATCGATACTAGTTACTTTAAGCAACTAATATGCTTACAAAAAGTAACTAACTAAGAGAAGCATATTATACCCATTGCTTAGATTTATCCTCTAGAATACAAGTATGATCAATCACAGTCTTAAACATCTTGAACATTTCAAAGTCATGGATACGCAAACACAAACAGTTTCCTATGGGTGTAGTCAGAGTTTTTATACTTCACGTTGGAAACGTCTATCCGGATGTGGTCCTACGGCGGCCAGTAATCTTGTGATCTACAATCAGATGTCAAATATAGACATGGATCCCCTAAAAATTGAAACCTGTCGACACATCATGAATGGGATGTTTGACTATGTCACCCCTGGGATTGGTGGGGTAAATTCCACGCAGCGATTTCTGAAAGGGATTCATCGTTATCTAAAAAACCATGAGCTTGCTTACACAACGCGTCATTTAGACATTCCTAAACTCAAAGAGAAAAGACCTTCCTTAGCGCACGTCATCGCGTTTATTGCCCAAGCTTTGCAAGAAGATACCCCTGTTGCTTTTTTAAATCTACACAATGGGGAAACCAAAGAACTGGATGAATGGCATTGGGTAACCATTGTGAACATTTCTTATCCAGAGGATTTAAGTCGCGCCTCCATTCAAATTATGGATGATGGAAAACTCTTCAATATTGAGTTGGGTGTATGGTTAGAGACGACTCAGAATAAAGGTGGATTTATATGCTTACCGATGCTTATTAAAGAAGGCCTGTCGAAGTGACAGGCCTTAAGTTTAATCTGAATGTCTAAGTATGGCAGCGGTTTGAACCCATGGGTAGAGTTTACCTTTGTTTAGGTAGACTTCACGGGCTATACTTTCAATCATATCGTCATCGTGTAGATCTTTTTGGATTTCGTCGGGCCAAAGCAATAAGGTTTCAATATTGGCGTTGTGCGACGCTTTCACAATATCTGTGAATTTTAATCGAACTCGGGTATGTTTCTTCAATTCACCTTCGCCCACTAAGGCAATGGCTTTATCCTTTTCATTCTCGATGGGAGCCGCTAGGTTTTCAAGACACACTTGATAGAGGTTTTTAAGGTTATGAAAGGATGCTTGTGAAGCTAAGATCTTTTCAGACAGATGCGGATAGTGCGTGATGTTTTTAAAGAGATGCATATGCGTGAGGTCGCCCACTAAGATCAGGGGTTCTGTATGGTTTTTTAAGACACGACTTAATACAGCATCAATGGCCGTATAGAAACGGACTAAGTCTTGATGCGCTTCATCTAAGATCTCTCCTGCCCCAGAGTAATACCCAACATACCCTGTGCTTTGTCCAGTTTGTGCCCCTGCACTGTGTCCTTGGGTTCGATAATTCAAACCTTTGTGTTCAGTGACCTCTAAGATGTCTTGAGGGAAATGTTCCTCACTGTGTTCAATGAGCTGTTGATTTAAGGCACTGTAGAGATGTACTTCATGGTGTTGAATACTTAAGACATGGAATTTTAAGTCATCCCATACATGCGGTAGAAGATATTTCAATTGGAAGCGATCTGAGATATGGATGGAATCCCCATAGTGAGATGAACAGGGTAGGGTTTCAAAGCGGTGTTCAGAAAGATAAACGATCAGACTTGAGTCTAAATGACGCCAAAAATCTTGATTGAGTGAAAAGTTGTCACATTGACGCAGAAGTTGATCTTGGATCAGGGGTGTCACAGAATAAGTTGCGAGTTGATCTTTGAGTTCATGACACAATTGTTTGTAGCGAGCTTGTATCAACGCTCGATTAAAAACTGCGTTTTGTGTGGATAAAACAAGGGTAATACAAGGATTATCTTTACACGTCAATAATTGTTTTATGCGATCTGGTTGGATGGAATTCATACATGCCTCCTTTGTGCGGTTTTGAAATTGATCAAACCAAGCCAAATAGACAATGAAACCCTAAAGGATTCCTCCTATCTATAGTATAGAACAGGCTCTAACTAGATATGCGTAAAGCAGATGAAAGCGAAGACTTTGAAATGTTATAATACATTCAAACCACCTTAAAAGGAGACACAATGAAAATCATTGCTGACAGTGGATCTTTAATGAGTTTAGAAGAGGCTACGCGTTTAGATGTCGCTTTGGTTCCCTTACAAGTTGAATTGAGAGGGAAGAACTATAAAGACTATTTAGACATAGATGGTAAAACGTTTATTGGTTTGATTCAAAATTCTGTGCCCATCTCTTCTCAACCGGCTGTAGGCGATGTGTTGAATGCTTTTGAAAGCTGCAAAGAAGGGTTGTTTATTACCTTAACCAAAGGCTTAAGTTCAACCTATGATTCAGCTTTGGGGATTGCGCAAGCGCATGAAGCCAAACACATCACCATCTTGAATTCTCAAACCTTGGCAGCCAATGAATACTATCTGGTGCAATTGGCCGCTCGTTTAGCCAAGCATCATAGTATAACTGAAATTGTTGAACGCATCGAAGCGTGTAAGAAAGAATGTCAATCTTGGTTGATTCCAGTGGACTTTAATTTCCTAAAAAGAAATGGTCGTTTATCCCTCATAGCAGCTACCATGGGCGGTTTGTTAAAACTTAAAGCCATTGTTTATCATAAACCTGGGATGGAGAAACTTGAGAAATTTGGCGCAGGTCGCACGTGGACGCAAGTTTTCGATATGATTATTGAGCAATTAAAAGCTTTACACATCAATCATACCCATCTCATCAGTATCTCGCATGCGTTAAATGAAGAAGTTGCTTTAGCCTTTAAACAAAGAGTTTTAGAGAAACTTGGTAACTTAGACCTGCGCATGGTTGAATTATCACCGGCCATGATTACCCAAGGTGGACCGGGTTGTGTCGCTTTACAGTATATTCTTAGAGATGATCAAGACTAAATAAGGATGGATAACTAAAAGCGATGGTACAGTACCATCGCTTTTTAGATTGTTTCGACTCGATTCCGTCCTTTATGCTTAGCCATATACATCGCATCATCGGCACGTTTTAAGCAGGCTTGTAGACTTTCTCCTTCTTTGAGTTGCGCTAAACCGATACTTATACTTTGATGTCCAGTGATTGGATGAGGTGTTTCATCAATGATTCTACGTATCTTTTCAGCAGCTTCTAAAGCGCCTTTAAGATCAGTATCTCTAAACACAAGCACAAATTCTTCCCCGCCTAAACGAATGATTGCATCATTATCGCGAATACACGATTGAATCAGTTTAGAGACAAAGATCAAGTGTTCATCTCCAACCCCATGTCCCCAAGTATCGTTGATGTGTTTGAAGTGATCTAAATCGATGATGGCTAAGGTTAGTGAATTATGTAAGAGATGAGCCCTTTGAATGTCTTCGTGAATGATGAGTTCTAAATAACGACGATTATAGACATTGGTTAAGGTATCTCTTAGGGTAACTTCATTTAATTCTTCAAGGCGACTTTCTTTAAGTTTTAAGTCCACTTGCAAGCCTTCAAAACGTGTACGCTCATGTAGGATATGGCTAATATCGGTGTTGGTTCCAATTAAACGAATGGGTTGATCTTGATCATTGAAAATGGTTCCACCTCGGGTGGACACCCAGATCCAATCGCCATTTTTATGTTGCATGCGTATTTGTATTTCTAATTGAGATAATTCTCCACGTCGTACTTTTTCAACTTTTTGACTTGCGATGGGTAAGTCATGGGGGTGAACTAATTTTTTCCAATTGTCACGTGAACCTTCTAGTTCATGAGTTTCATACCCTAATATCTTTTTGAACATCGGAGAAAAATAGACGGTATCTTGAAGAATATCCCAATCCCAAAGACCAGCTTCAGCACCTTCTAATGCTAAGTTATAACGTAGTTCATTTTCGGATAACGTCGTCGTTGCGATTCCCAATTTACGTCCCATTTGAGCTATTTTTTGAGCGGTTTCATTAAATTCAATGACTGGATGTTCAATCACTTCAACTTCGTAATTACCTTGCCCAATCCGTGCGACCATATCGTTTATGTCGGTTAAGGGTTGGGAAATGTTTTGACTCATCTTACGTGCACGTGATGATAAGACAATAAAGAAGAGAATATAAAAGATAAAGATTCCCGCTAACATCAGTAAACCGATGTTAAAGATCTCAGCTTTAAAGGTATCGACTTGAGCTGTGACTAAGCTGGGTGAGACTAAAATGAAGAGTTTCCAGCCTGTTTCAGCAATCGTCGACCAAGCAGCTGTGCGTTCTTCTCCATTTAGGATGAAGTGCGTAATACCACTCGCATTCTCTTGAATCTCTTTGAGCTTTCCTGCACTTTCTACATGACTATAGAAATTGAATTCTTCAGGTTTAAAAGTATCTTCGAGAATGGCTTCAGAATAAGTATGATCGGTAATCTCACTGAGTCCCCAATCCGTTTCCCCTTGAGGTGGCAAGGCCAAGATGGTACCACTGTCATCAATTAAAAGGGCATAGCCATCATAAGGAATGTCTAATTGTAGAATTGAATTGGCAAAGGTATCTACGGTGACATCAATGCCAACGACACCTTCTAAGAAGTCCCCAGTATAGACAGGTGCGATGGCAGAAGCCATCCAGCCATGTCCGGCAGGGTCTAGATAAACCGAAGTCCATTCGACCCCTCGATCGGGGTTATGTTCTAAATCTGCTTCATAATAAAAATTGAATGTAGGGATGTCCATTTTCTTCATATATTGACTGATGACATCAAAATAAGGATAGATAATATTGAGTGAATCATACGTATTATAGTAAATGGAACTTATCATGGGTTCCGATTTTAAGAGGTCAATCATCTCTTTTTCAATGGCCATGAGGTTGCCAAGTTTCGCTTTTTCAGACGCCCCTACTGGAACCACGCCACTATAAAAGACAGCCGCTCCACCATCAGGTGAGTCTTGAACTGTATAATAGGCCCCATACTCATTGAGCACCATTCTGTCTTGCAAGGTTGGGGATAAACTTGACTGTTTGTTTTGAGCGTCTAAAACTTCTAAAGCAAAGAAGGAAGTGTAGTGGGTAACACTGATGAGTTTATTTTCAATGCCTGTCGCTTCTGATCGAGCCATATCGGATAACTGCGTATTGGCTTGTTGAGTGAGATAATCGACGGTTTTTATTTGGGACCAATTGTTGGCTGAAAAGTAGATAAAAACAAAAACCAATTCTACCAAGATAAGTGGGATGACCGCTGTTTTCCAAAAAGCACTCCAAACCCATTGGTTTAAAGTTACTTTTTGACTTACGTCGATTTGATTGTTCCCCTTGCCCATCTTTCGCATCGAGTACTATTTTAACATTGACCTAACAAATATACACAATAATTGTCGTAAGTTTCACTTAAAACATCCATAAAGATGTTGATAAGTAGTCCAAAAACTAGAACATGTGAAGTATTGATCGATGTACACGTTTGTTTCGTTTGAATTTGAACCTATAAATCGGTATGATGGAGACAATCACAGATTTAAAATCTGAGAACCTAAGGATAAACCATGCCCCATATCTGTTTAGTGGACGATGAACAAAATATACGACGTTTAGTGGCCTATGACCTTAAACAAGCAGGTTATACGTTTGATGCGTGTGAGAATGGTTTAGAAGCCTATACTTTAAGTCAAAGTAAAAAATATGATGTTTTCATTGTCGATTGGATGATGCCTGTTATGGATGGCTTATGTTTAGTCAAGAAGTTAAGAGCCGAGGGTGTCGGTGCTTTAATCATCATGTTGACGGCCAAGAGTGAAGAAGAAGACTTAATCGAGGCTTTTGAATCTGGGGTCGATGATTATATGACCAAACCCTTTTCTTCAAGGGAATTGCTTTTAAGAATTAAAACACATTTAACCCGTTTGTCACACCACCGTGGGCAATCCTTAGATTTGAAAGGTTTGACGATCAATCCCATTACCCGTGAAGTCAAATATCAAGAACATAGTATTGACTTGACTAAAGTTGAGTTTGATTTGTTGTCTTACTTAGCCCATCATAATGATCAAGTTTTATCCAGAGATCAGATTCTAAATGAACTGTGGGGTTTTGATTATGATGGAGATACACGGATTGTGGATGTGCATATCTCTAAACTTAGACCTAAACTTGAAGTAACCAGTTGTCGTCTTAAATCTTTAAGAGGCATCGGCTATCGCTTAGAAGTGAACGTATGAAATCATCCATGTTGATCAGTCTTATCCTAATTAACAGTGTTGTAATCTTCACAGCTTTTAAATACCAAAGTTTATGGTTGATGTTGGTTAGTGTCGTCGTCAATGCGTTTGCCATTTATCAAACTCAAAAAGAGTTAAAGACAGCCTATCAACATGAACTACAAAGTACACAAGCGTTGTTTCAAACCAATGAAAGGCTAAGACAACTTCAATCAACACAATTAGAAACCATTGTGGCTAATTTGCCTTTTCCCATGACCTTACTGGATAAATCTGGAAAACTGATACTAAATAATACCTCGTTTCTACATTTGTTTTATCAGGGAGAATCCTCTGATTTGAAGTACGATTCACCAGGGTTTCATCCGGAAGTACAAGCATTTATGCGGCGCGCTTTCTTTATGGAAGATCATATCAATCGTCGGATTCGTATAGATTCAATGGATTATCAAGCCTTGAGTATTCCCATTCAAGACCGCAATCGTCTCAATGGTTGTCTATTGATGTTTGTTGATATCACTCAGCTCATTGAGGGAGAACGTATTCAAAAAAGGTTTATTGCGGATGCTTCTCATGAGTTAAAAACACCTTTAACGGCGATCTTAGGCTTATTAGAAATCATTAATCGACCCGATTTTAAGGATGAAGAAACCCAAAAAGAATTTCTTATCCAGATTGAACAAGAGGGTCATCGGATGGAGACCATTCTTCAAGACTTGCTCAGTTTATCGCGTCAGTCAGCCCAAAGTGCATTTCTAGACTTAGAGACCGTGGATGTTGAAACCTGTGTTTTAGCCAGTTATCAAACCTTAAAACAAGGATTTAAAGCCCAATCGATTCAATTTAAAATGGAGATTGAGCCAAAATTAAGTGTCTTGGTAGACAAAGAGAAGTTTCATCAAATTCTAACCAATTTATTGTCCAATGCCTTGAAGTTTACGGAGCAAGGGTCCATTACGGTGCGTGCCTATCCTTTAAATCATCAAATCATGATCCAAGTTATTGACACTGGAATTGGAATTAAACCCGAGGATCAACGCTTTATCTTTGATCGGTTTTTCCGAGTTGATCCATCTCGAGCCCGGAGTTCAGGGGGAAGTGGTTTAGGATTGGCCATCGTGAGGGCGAATGTTTTAGCGCATCACGGGGATATTAGTTTAGAAAGTACATATGGGAGAGGATCGACCTTTACAGTCAGTTTGCCTCAATTGTAAAGAAATCTTTACACAGGGTTTACATAGCCTCAACCAAGTGGGGGAGGCTTTTTTTTATACTTTACCCAGGAACACTTTGTTTCAGGAGGAATTATGAAATTAGTTAAGAGTTTAATTGCCTTATTTGCTGCTGCTTTAATTCTGTCAGGCTGTGCTGCTACACCAGAAGAACCTGTTGTTACTGAGTTAACGGGAGCCGTTAATGTGTATACACGTGATGCATCTTCAGGTACACGTGAAGCCTTTGAAGCTTTTATTGGATATAAAGATTTATTAAGTGTATCAGCTATTGAAGTAACAGGGAATGGAGATATGGCTGCCAAAGTTGGCGCTGATACCCATGGCATTGGGTATGTATCCTTAACCACCGATATGGCTGCTAACAATGTTAAACCATTAACTTATAATGGCGTTGAAGCAACGATCGAGAATGTTATTGCTGGGACTTATGAATTAGCCCGTCCATTCAGTTATGTGACCCGTGCTGCTGGAGACTTTAAGAAAGATGGTGTTGTTTCTGCTCAACAAGAACAAGTCGTCTTAGCGTTTGTTGATTACTTGGTCAATTCTGTCGAAGGACGTGAAATTGTTGCGGGTACAAATGGCATCGTGGTTGTGGATGACGGAACTGCTTGGGAAACCTTAGCTGCGAATTATCCAATTCTATCTGATGCTACGGTTGATCTTTCTACCTTTACCATTTCAACTGCAGGTTCTACCTCGGTTGATAAATCCTTAGCTGCAGCTCTTGAAGGGTTTAAAGCAGTCACAGGTGTACAATTCGTTATGAATCAAACAGGTTCTGGCGATGGTTTCAAACGTGTATTAGGCGCTGAAAAAGACACAGCTAATGCAGCTGATGTTGGGTTTGCATCTCGTGCATTCAAAGCTGAAGAAACCGTTGCAAGTGGTGCGGCGACTGGGGCTTACTGCTTAGATGGTATGTCCATCATTGTTGAAGCCAACAATCCAGCTACAGCCATCACCACTGAACAAGCTTTCAATATCTTCACCGGTGCGACTGTAAACTGGGAAGATGTAGAATAAGCTTCTCTTCAAATAATACGTAGTTAATCTTTATTCAAGACTTAGTTCAAAAATGTGGGCTAAGTCTTGAAGACTCTAGGAGCAGTTATGCGAACATCTAGTCCAAGTCATTTAAAAGCACTCAAACGAAAACTCAGAGAAGACGCCTTATATAAAGGGCTTTTTACTTTAAGTGCCTTTGTCTCATCCATGATGATCATTATCATTATTATCTTCATTACCTTAAAAGGGATACGACCCTTTCTACCTAATTATGAATTTGGTCAACAGAATTTATGGGCGTTCTTAACAGGGATGACCTGGCGACAAGATCAAGCGGTTTATGGTGTTGCGTTTATTGTTATTAATACCTTGATTTCAGGATTTTCGGCCCTTTTAATCGCATTTCCAATTTCTGTCTTAACTGCCTTATTCATTGTTAAAATTGCTCCTCCACTCTTAAGTAAATCGATTGAAACGGTGGTTGAAATTCTGGCTTCGATTCCATCGGTTGTGTATGGGGTCTTTGCGGCAGGAACCATTGTTAAGTTGGTTCAAAACTTAGCGATGTTGGGCCAAATCCAAACAGCTGGGGGAAATTCCTTGCTGGCAGTCATTTTGTTGCTTGCCATCATGATCTTTCCAACCATTACCAGTTTATCGATGACAGCCATCAAAGCTGTGGATAAAGATTTGGAACTCGCCTCTTTAGCGTTAGGGGCTACGCCCACTCAAACCAACTTTAAAGTGGTGTTAAGTTCAGCTAAATCGGGTATCTTTGCCGGAGCTATTCTAGGTTTAGGACGGGCTTTTGGTGAAGCAACCGCTGTAGGCATGGTTGCTGGAAACAAAATGTTTGGACCCAGTTTTAATCCATTCGACATTACTCGAACCTTGACAACGACTTTACTTGCCGGATTGAAGGAAACAACAGGTTTAGATTACGACATACGATTCTCCGTTGGGATTGTTTTAATGGGAGTTATATTAGTCTCAAATCTTGCCATTAATGCCTTCAAAAACAGGATTGGAACCATCAAATGAAAAAGCGAAACACCCAAGATAATCTCTTAAAAGCGCTTGTTTATGCAGCTTCTTCCTTAAGTCTTTTGGTTTTAGTCGCTTTACTAAGCTTCATGCTACAAAAAGGATGGGGCTCGTTATCCCTTGATTTATTCACACGACCTTATTGGTCAGAGCCTATATCCATTGAGTATCCTTCGATTTATCCTGGTGAATTCGAAAGCCCAACAGATTTACCAGAAGGGGCTGTATTTTCTGAGGCGTATGGATTCGCTTTAATCGATTCTACCAATCCGAAAAAAGAAGCTGTCCTTGAACTTGTGTATCTAGATCCCAATTCACCCTTGAATCATGGAACAAACATCCAGGCGGGTCATGAAGGTGAAGCAGCGACCGTCGTCGTTGGTTATTGGGTGGATAAAATTGGGTATATGAATACCAAAGGTGTGGTTCGCTCGTCTGGTAGAATTGTTGGTCAAAATGCGCAAAAAACCATTCAGGCTTTAGACCAATCAGTTTCCCTCGAAAATGCCTATGTTCAAACCAAAGGGGGCGGGATTGTAGGCTCTTTATTGGCGACCTTATATTTAATCTTTGTATCTTTACTCTTAGCTTTACCGATTGGAATCTCAACCGCCATTTATCTGAATGAATATGCGAAACGCAATATGCTAACCAGTTGGATTCGTTCATCCATCGAATTGTTGACGGGTGTTCCATCGATTGTGTTTGGACTAATGGGGGTATTGGTTCTATTTCCAATTACGGCGCTCTTCAGTGCACAAGGAACCAGTATTCTGCTGGGGGGACTTACTTTGTCGGTCATCTTGTTGCCCATCATTATTCGAACCACAGAAGAATCCTTAAAAGTGGTTCCTCAAAGTTTTAGAGATGCGAGTCTTTCCTTAGGGGCCAATCAATCTCAAACCTTGTTTAAAATCGTGATTCCTTCCGCCATTCCAGGCATTTTAACAGCCACGCTTTTAGGAATTGGGCGTATAATAGGAGAGTCAGCGGCCCTTATCTACACCATGGGGACGTTTGTCAGTGATGACCCTAAACTACTTAAAGGCGCTACGTCATTGGCCGTTCAGATCTGGTCCATTATGAGTGGTGATCAACCTAACTTCGCCTTAGCTTCAGCAATTTCATTGGTAATCTTACTCATCGTTCTCATCTTGAATTTCTCAGTTAAACTATTGGCGAAACGCTTTAGAAAGGTTTGGTAAGACATGGAAAACATCTTTGAAATTAAAAATCTTAATCTTTTTTATGGGGATAAACAAGCCCTTAAAAACATTAATTTAAACATTGCGCATAACGCTGTTACGGCCTTTATAGGACCTTCAGGCTGTGGGAAATCAACACTTTTACGTTGTTTAAACCGGATGAATGATTTGATCCCTGATTGTAAAGTTGAGGGACACATTGAAATCGATGGTGAAGATATCGTCAATGATAAAATTAATGTGGTCGATTTGAGGACGAAAGTCGGGATGGTTTTTCAAAAACCCAATCCATTTCCCATGTCTATTTACGAGAATGTCGTCTATGGCTTGCGTTGTCAAAACATAAGTGATAAAAAGGTTTTAGATGAAGTCTGCGAAAACAGTTTACGTAAAGCAGCTTTATGGGAAGAAGTTAAAGATCGTTTAAAAGATAATGCCTATGGATTATCTGGGGGTCAGCAACAACGTTTATGTATTGCCCGAGCCATTGCGATGGAGCCTGAAGTCATCCTCATGGATGAACCTACGTCTGCTTTAGATCCAATTGCGACTGCTAAAATAGAAGAGTTAATTCAAGATTTGAAAAAGAATTATACGATTGTTATTGTGACCCATTCGATGCAACAAGCTGCCCGTATCAGTGATGATACTGCCTTCTTCTTGTTGGGTGAAGTCATTGAGAAAAGTCCAACCAAAGAACTCTTTCATATCCCAAAAGATAAACGTACAGAAGACTATATTACCGGAAGATTCGGTTAAGGAGAAAAAGTATGGTTAAGATTGAAGTCGAATTACAAATGTATAAAGAAGAGATTTTATTAATGGCTGATCAAGTCAGAACCATGTATACAACTGCTTTATCCATCCTCATTTCAGGAGATAAGGTTAAAGCTTTATCCATCATTGAATTGGATGAATACGTCAACAATGCCAATGAAAACGTTAATGATAAGGCCATTGAAGTCCTATCTTTACTGAGTCCTGTGGCAAGTGATCTACGCATCGTTTTAGCAGGGATTAAGATTGCGACAGACTTGGAACGTATCGGTGATTATGCGAAGAATATTGGCCGGTTCATCATTAAAAATGATAAGCTCGAACCTACGTTATTAAAGTTTGTGAATCCATTGGGAGATCAATTTCTAACCTTCTTTGATGAAACCATCCAAGCGTATAAAAATGCAGATATTAAAGCTGCCATGATTATTCCATCCCATGATGAAAGTATTGATGCGAAGTTTAAAGAATTACTTAACTTCTTATCAGAGTCCGAAAAGAATCACTCCTTAAACATTGCTCAAATCATTCCTACTGTGGGCATGTTAAGAAATATCGAGCGCGCGGGTGATCATACCAAGAACATCTGTGAACACATCATCTACGAAGTTAAAGGTCAACATTACGATTTTGGATAAAAGAGTGCGAAAGCATTCTTTTTTTGAAACTATTTGTTATTGAGCCTCCTCAAATAAAGTGAAAGCACAGAAGGATCATGCTATGAAAAAATTTGAAAATGTTAAAAACGTCTTACTCAAAGTTAATTTTGCCTTAAGTTTAGGTCTGTTGTTTGGTCTATCGTTAGATTATTTTGACCAATCTCTTAATCTAAACACACAAAACACTTTACTCAACCAAATCCAATCCCGAGGTTCTTTAACTGGGAATGAAGCCGATACACTTGCTGCATCGACGCAGACCCAAGATCAAAGTATTTTGGATGCAACAACCCAATATCTGACGGATACGGTTACATCTGCCACCTTGGCTGTCCAATCTAGTTTGGAATCAATCTTTTCCCCAACAGATACACAAACCAGTTCAACACAGACACATTCAACAACACTCGCACTATCGCCCACAGCTGGTAATTCGTTAGGGGCAGATGCAACCACGTCAGCGACTAAACCTGCCACGAGCGCAAGCACAACTGGTACTAGTAAGAGCACAACGCCTGCAGATACAACCACCTCAGCCACTAAAGCTGCGTCAAGCACAACAACCTTAGCGACCACAAGTAAGAGTACAGCACCTGCCGATACTACGACTTCAGCCACTAAACCTGCGTCAAGCACAACAACCTTACCGACCAATAGTAAGAATACTGCAGCTGCAGATACCACAACATCTGCGACTAAACCTACTAAAACAGTGACCACCATCGCTGCCGATGGAACTACAGTTACAACCGTCGTAGCCGTCTCGGATGATGACGAAGATGAGTACTATAAGGATGATGAGGATGATGATCATAGCGATGCCTATGAATCTGATGATGAAGATGAGGATGAAGATTAAATTCATCACACCTTATGTCTAAATCCTTTATAATACGTCTAAAGAAAGAATTACTTGAATGCATCACTACGATCCAACGGACTTTGAATCCCTTTATAAAGCGACCTTTACCCAACTCAGCCAGCATGTTTTTTTCAAAGTCGCACAAGCCAGTGATGCCCAAGACATCGTTCAAAATGTCTACAGTGATTTCTATACCTATGTCTATCGTAAAGGAAAAGTTATCGACAATGTCTTAGCCTATCTCATTCAGATGGCCAACCATGAACTTCAGAAATACTATAAGAAAAAACAAGCCTTGCCTGTGTTCGATGAATCTGAAGATCAGAATTGGCTAGAGTCGATCGAAGACCCCTCTGATGTAGAAGCTTCGACCTTCAATCGCTTTGAGATCGAAGCCATCCTGAAGGAAATCAAAAATCTAAGTAGCTTAGATCAAAAAATTCTAGGCGCTAAATTCAGATATGATTTGAATTTTAGTGAAATCGCAAGTCGACTTATGCTCAGTGAGAATACCATCAAAACACGCTACTATCGAGCCTTAAAACAGCTCAAAGAAAAGTTAACTCAAGAACTTAAATGAAAGGAGACTTATGGATAAACTGCAACAAGCTCTTAAAGAAGATGTGTTGAATGAAGAAAAAATCTATCAAACCATCACGCATAAAAAAAAGAAGTTCATGGATTTAAGATCTGTGAATACCCGCTTAAGTTTATCTTTTATGTCACTTTTGGTTTTAGCTTTACTGATCTCAAGAACCCTACCTTCAAAAACAGAAGTGCTCCTTGGGGTAACTACTCCCAATCAAAAGCTAGCCTATGCATTGGTCAGTGTCGATATTAATCCAAGCTTTGAACTCTATACAGATTTAAATGACCTGGTGATTGATGTGGTGGCGCTTAATGCGGAAGCCCAAGCCATGGATAGCACATTATGGGTAGGTAAAGATGTTCAATGGGTTGTCAGTGATCTTATTGCGCAAGCTTCAAGCTTAGGTTACTTAGACATTACCGACTTAAACCAAGATTATATTGTGGTATCTACCGTCTCCTTTGGAGCGGATGGAACACGATTAGTCAAAGACTTAAAATTCACACTCGAATCTAATCTCGATTTAAATCGAACGGTTTCAACCTATGTTTTAGAGGCCAGCGAAAAAGATTATGAAGACGCCAACTCTGAACATGTATCGCTAGGTTTATTTATGATGAATGGTTGGATTCAAAACAATGGAACGCCGATGAGTGTTCAAGAGTTTGTCTCTAATCCAAATAATTTAGAACTCTTAGAAGAGAACGCTGAACATGCCTCTTCGGCAGAACTAAAATCAGTCATACAAGCATTAATTGATGATCTTAAGAGTCAAGGAATTGACACGACTTCGTATCAAACTCGAATGAATAATACAAGTGAAGATTTAGAAGAATTAGTTGAAGACATTAAGGATGTTTATCGGGGTACTGTTGAAGATAGTTCCAATGATAGCGATTCCAATGAGGATGATTCAAAAAGTAATGATTCAAACAGTAACGATTCAAGTAGCATTGATTCAAACGACGATGATTCAAACAGTGATGATTCAAACGACGATGATTCTCATCTAGGTGAAACCACCTCTGAAGAAACATCTACGGATCACGCTACTCAGGAAGATTAAATAATCAAATAAGAAGATTAGAAGAATTGCATTTGAAATTAAACACAAGAAGTAGACATTTAATCCAAAAAAGTGTCTACTTTTTTTTACGATTAATTCATAAAGAAAAATCCCTTTCTTTTAGATGGATACTTTTTAAGTATCCATAGATTGGGATTCATTTTAAACAGAGTTTTATGTTAAGGAGTAAGCGCAGTTTGTACAAGGGTTTTCATAGACCCGTATGAGAGGCCTTTATCTGCACAGAAGTCTTTAAAGAGTTGATTGGTGAATTGAATTTTAACCCCTAAAATAGTTTCTAGTTCAGTTTGGGTTAGCCCCATATCGATGATATTTTGAAGAGTGGTCGTTCCATTTATCGTACTACTTTCAGCTTCAGTTACCGTGGATTCTGCTTCCGATAGGACAATCGTACTTGGATCTATTAAGACAACTTCCACACCATGACTTTCTAAATACGATCGATCTTCATCACTCAGGCTAGAAACATTCTCTAATAAATAGTCGACAGCTTTTTGTGGAAGCCAAGTCTCATCTTCGTAGACGACTGTTAAGTCATTGTAGAAATTTACGAAGACTTGAATGGATTCATTGCCGATTTCAACATCGCCTGCCACATAGATCGATTCTAAGTCTTTAGATTTAAAGAGCACGGTGTCTAAACTTTCATCAATCTGAAAGACGTCATAGAGGATGGAAACATCGATATCGTAGGCATCCGCAATACTTTGAAGACTGGTGTTCCCAGTGATGCTTTCAAACGCTGTGTTCTCTTCACTGGAATTCTCATTGACTGAGTTTGAAACCTCAGTTTCATTTAAGAGTGTGGAGTTATCGAGGACTAAATAGCCGCCCATCATGATCACAGGGATTAAGATGGCAAGTAAGTTTGGTTTAATTTTCATGGTTTTTCCTTGACTTAGAGCTCTAAGTTAACGGTATCTTTAATCGGGCAAGCATCATCTGAGGTGCATTTCATACAGCTGATACATTGACTGTCTTTAATCACGGATTGGTTTGATACGGTGATGTTCATGGGGCATGCACGATCACATTTTGAACAGGAGATACAGGTGCTTACTTTACGCTTGATTTTAAAGATTCTGAAACGATTCGTTAAACCTAACAATGCCCCATAAGGACATGCATATTTACACCAAGGTCTTTCTACAAATAAGGCTCCCACTAAGGTAAACCCTAAGATGACCAAAGCACTGAGCGCCACTTCACCCGTAAAGAAGTTGAAGAGGGCATAATAAGGGTCCACATTCACAAAGACCAAGGTTCCACTTTTAGCTGTGATGTAGATAACCCACACCAGGATAACGTAACGAACAGTTCTTAAATATTTATCTAAAGTTTCAGGGACAAAATGGTTATATTTCTGTTTAAAGATTTTCTTACCGATTTTTCCAATCCATTCTTGAATCGATCCCAGTGGACAAATCCATCCACACAAGACGGGGCCAAACAGGACAGCTAACATCATACTTAAGCCTAAGATGGCCACCGATGAGGCATGAATCTTTCGAATGTAGTCCCCAACCGTCGCTAGATTATATAAAGTGACAACCCCTCCGAAGGGACAGATCGCGTGCAAAGATACTTGAGGAATGAAACTGAATCCCAGTCCCATTTCTAAGAGTGCACTATTCAGTGCAAAGCTAGCGATGAATACAAAGAAGAAGACTTGAACAACCAGACGAATATTGAATTTCTTTTTCATTCTAATGACCTCTGCCTATGACTTTACCAACTAGATATGACAAAAGTATGACGAAGCTGTGATGAATGTGTAAAGGCCTCAAGATGTGTTGTTTGAGGGTGTTATCGGCTTTTTTTAGGTATAATATCGATAAGCCTAAAGGAGAACTACAGGATGAAATTTGGGATGCCAACATTATTGGAATTGGATGGGCTACAGGCCAATGTGGACTTAGCTCAAAAACTAGGGCTTTCTTTTGTGGAAATCAATGCGAATGTGCCTGAGTTTCAAGTCGATGTCTTAGATCCTCTTGAGTTACTACGTTTTACCCAAAGCACAGGCATTAACTTTACCCTCCATTTAGATGAATACTTATCCATTACCGATCCAAATTTAAAGATTGCACATGCCTATCTAAACAGTGTTTTAGAGAGTATTGAGTTTGCGAAAAAGGCCAAGATTAATCGTTTAACAATGCATATGATTCCTGGGGTTGTCTTTACTTTACCCACACAAAAAATCTATGTCTATGAGAAATACACTGCCTATTATATGGAAAGACTAGAACACTTTAGAGATGAAGTTACCCAAGCCATCGGGGATCAAGCCATTAAACTCTGCATTGAAAATACGGAAGGATTTAAACCGTATATGCGTGAAGGGATTGAGTGTTTACTGAAAAGTCCTGTGTTTGGTTTAACCTATGATTGTGGCCACAATGCACGCTATGAACAGGTTGATGATGACTTTATGAAAGCCCACCAGCCATCCATTCACCACATGCATTTACACGATGTCATTGGGAAGAAAGACCATCAACCTTTGGGGACTGGAGACTTAGATTTAAAGGCAGAATTGGCCTTTGTAGCCATGAATCATCCATCTGTGGTGGTGGAAGTCAAGAGTGTAGGAGCGCTGACTTTAGCCGTGGCTGGTCTCAAGAATATTCTAGGATAAAGAAGTCTAAGACTTCTTTTTTTAGGTGTACAATAGGTGAGGTTAATAGAAGGAGATCGGATGAATAAAATTATTGAATTTAAACAGGTTACTAAACATTATCACATTGGTGAAGTCACCATTGAAGCCTTAAAAGGCGTTGATTTTACCATAGAAAAAGGTGAATTGGTGGTTATCTTAGGGGCTTCTGGCGCAGGGAAATCCACCATTTTGAATTTATTGGGGGGCATGGATAGTGCCACTTCTGGAGAGATCATCGTTATGGGGGAAGACATTGCCCACTACAATGACAAGAAGTTGACCCAATATCGTCGTGAACAGGTTGGATTTGTGTTTCAATTCTATAATCTCATTTCAAACTTAACCGCCCTTGAGAATGTTGAGTTTGCCTCGGCAGTGACTAAGAATGCGTTGGATTCTAAAGAAATTATCGAACGGGTAGGTTTAAAAGAGCGGTCCAACAATTTTCCAACCCAACTTTCTGGGGGTGAGCAACAACGCGTTGCGATTGCCCGTGCGGTGGCGAAAAATCCTTTACTCTTACTGTGTGATGAACCCACAGGAGCTCTGGATGATGTCACGGGGCGTCAAATCCTCCAACTTTTAGAAGATCTCAATAAAGACCTCAATAAGACGATTGTCTTAATTACCCATAATGGTGAAATTGCCAAGATGGCGCATAAGATCATCCACGTCCGTAATGGCTTGGTGGATCAAGTGTATTGGAATGAAGATCGTAAATCGATTGCGGAGATTAGTTGGTAATGCGGCATTTGATTCGACGATCTTTGCGTGAGATTAGAGCCACCAAAGCACAATTCTTATCGATTATTTTAATCATCGCGGTTGGCTCAGCGATTTTTAGTGGACTCTTCTCCACCATTACTGTATTAAAGAATTTTCTTGCGGATTATTATGATACCTATCAAATGGCCGATACTTGGGTTTATGTAAAGGCCTTAACTCAAGCAGAGGTGGAGGTCTTACAAGCTGATTTTGAACCCTTAACGATTGAACCTCGTGCTTTCTATGAAATAGAATCTGTTTTAAAGGGTGAGGCCATCACCTATCGATTCTATGCCCCCACAACGATTAATGCCTATAAATTAGAGGCGGGATCACACATCCTTCATGACCAAGAAGTCATTTTAGACCAATCGTTCGCCTTGACCAATCAGCTCAATATACAGGATGTTTTAAGCATCAAAGTGGATGGAGAGATTAGAACTTACACCATTGTGGGTTTGTTTAATTCACCTGAGTTCGCTTATAAATCAGTTGATTTTTCAGATCCTTCCAGTAATAAACAAGGCTTTGGGATTCTCATTGCCTCACAAGCAACCTTACTTGACCTTAATCATCACAGTAGCTTCTATCTAGAGGCCAAAGCTACCCTAGAAACGGAACTGGCAGACGCTCAAACAAGTTTAGATGGAGCGCATCAAACATTAATGGATGCCCAAAGTGCACTGGATGATCAAAAAGATTTAGTGAGCACTAAATATGCGTCGATGCCCCCCATTTTATCGATGGCTTTAGCTAAGTTGGAGGATGCACAAACAACCCTTAATCAACATTTTGATGACTATACCCAAAGTGTAACGGACTTTGAAGATAGCAAAAGCGAGGCTATGGTTACGCTTAATGCTTTACCTGGAGCGACCTTTGAACTGCTTGTATCTGGAGATGAGTCCTCCAGTGATCGACTCATTCATCGACTTAAGGCTCAAGGGAAGTATGTTCAAACCATTGAGATGAAAGACCATCCCTCCTATTCGATGGTGAATAATATTCTTAAGCCCATCGAAGTGATGACGACCATCTTTCCAATTCTCTTCTTTATGGTGGCCGCAATTATCATTTTGATTTCAATGTCTAAAACCATTGAGAATGAACGGACACAAATTGCCATTCTCAAAGGATTGGGAATGTCTTGGCAAACGATTACTTTGAATTATTTATTCTATGGATGGTGGGCAGCGCTCATTGGATCTCTTCCGTTTGCGATCTTAGGAAACTTTGTGATTCCTACCGTCCTCATCAATATCTTTACAACCCGTTTTAGTCTGCCTCAAATGAATGTGGTGTATTATCCACTCTATATTATCTTGGCGATTGGGATGGCTTTCTTCTTTGCGAGTATGGCAATTCTGTTGGCAATTCGACCCATCCTTCGTGAGATTCCTGCTCAAGGGATGCGTCCTAAAGTACCTAAGTCAACGCAACGTTCTTTATTGGAGAAGTGGCCTTGGTTTTGGAATCGTCGTTCCTATACTCAAAAGCTCATTATTCGTAATATCCTGATGGGGAAACTCAAATTGGTGTTAAGTTCAATTGGGATTGTGGGGGCTATTTCATTATTGATTACCGGATTGTCTTTACAATATTCAGCGGCGGTCATGATTGGCAATAATATGGATGCGTTCCGGTTTGCCTATGCGATTGGTTTAGAAGAGGATACAAAGCTCAGTGATCTTGAGCTTCCAATTGAGCTTGAAAAAGCAGAGGGTCATCAACAGTTGGTCGCAAAACTGGGTGAGTATACCGTTTCTTTACAACTCATGAAAGTACATCAAAGCTTATACGAGATGAAAGATATCCAAGGAAAAGTGATTGATGTGGATTCAGATGCTGTTGTGATCACCCAAATCCTTCATCAAATCTATGGCTACGAGGTCGGGGATACGATGACCCTGAAAGTAGAAGATCAGACCATTGATTTAATAATCACGGATATTTCAAATCAATATTTAGGCAAAGACATTAGTTTAAGCTTTGATCATGCCCAACGTTTAGGCATCGTTCCTGACGTCCGGACGTACTATGTCAGTACGTTAGATAATCAAGTGAGTCAAACGGAAGTGGATCAGCTATTAGCGACCTCAGGCATTCAGTCTGTCGATACCCAAGCGAAGTTTCAAGCTCGAGCAAATGAAATGATGGAGATGCTCAATCGCATTATCTATATCATTGTTTTATCCGCCTTGATACTTTCCATTACAGTCATCTATAATTTAGCGTCCATCAACATCTTTGAGCGTCGGCGTGAGTTAGCGACTTTACGTGTCTTAGGCTATACCATCAAGGAAGTTGGACATTTGGTGTACGTAGAGAATTATTTACTCTTGTTTTTAGGCATGTTGGGCGGAGTTCCTGCAGGGATCTTCCTTTCCCAAACCATCGCGCGTTTGGTTTCTACCCCAGAGTTTTTAATGAAAGATGAGGTCAATGGTCAAATCGTCTTTTATGCCATTGTGGCAGTCTTCTTCTTTACCTTCTTAACCAATCGCTTACTTTCACTCAAACTTAAGAAGATTGAATTTGTAGAATCCTTAAAAGGGGTTGAATAAGGATTAAGCACTTAAAACTATTTCTTAGTTTATTTGTCTATTAACCGAACAATTAAGTGAGTATGTATTAGGCGTTAATAGGAAGTTTTTCAACCACAGTGGCTCTTAAAGTCTTAAGACTTGACATCGTAATTGAGAGGGTATTAGTAGGGATTATCATGTTTATTTATTTTAATTAAAAATCAATAAATTATTAAATTTCAGTTTATAAGTTTAATTATGTATTATGATAATAATGTTAGTGTACATATTTATACTTTTTATGTGTTTAAGTATTTTGCAAACTGAAGGGGGTTTATATGGGAAGAAAGTTGAAGTATTGGCTCATCAGTCTGCTTTTGATTATTTCACAATTAACCATTAATCCACTTCAAGTTAAAGCGGCAGATTATAGTTTTAACAATGGTTTAATTCGATTTGACTATATTTCACCCTCCGCAATCAATACAACGACAGGCTTTTTAAATCAGCCCTATTATCATAGCTCGGATGGTAATTGGTATAAATTAACCTATTCTACCTATCCGCTTGATTATGCACTTGCAGTAGGCGGGGACGGGAGTTCAGAATGGAATCTAGATGGTAGTTATTTAGATACCCAAGGTGAGTTAGCTATTAAAGATGGCACTTTAAATATAGATGCAAGTGGTTTGATAACTGCCAATGGTTTGACGTATGGGAAATTGATTACGTCAGGCGTCAATACCGTTAATGGAAAAGATATTTTAGTAACCAATACCTTTGAATTAGGATTAGATAAAAGTTTTGTTAAAATTACGACCAAAATTCAAAATCAAAGTTTGACAGAAACGCTTACAAATTTACGGTATTGGGTAGGAACTCGTGATGATTGGGTCGGAGGATCAGATGGTCCAACCAAAACTAAAGGTACGATCCAAAATGGTGTATTTACGCAAATAGCCAGTACATCAACACGATCAAGTGCCATCCAAATTACGACGGCGAATGAAGGAGTTTTATTCTATACTACCGAAGCCACCGCAAATATGAGTGTAAATTCTTGTTGTAGTTTTTCGAATGCGACCAATCAAGATCCATTTAGTAGTACCATCAATACCTCTGGGGATGGTTCCTATGCGATGTTTATTAGACTTAAAGATTTAGCTGCGTCCGCCGCTCAAGAAGTTGTTTGGTATTATGCTGCTGGAGCTTTGTCTAATTTAGCCAGTGTTGTTAATGATGTCGCATCAGCGGCTTCATCTTTCTCAAGTATCACCTATAATTCGGCTAGCTTTTCTGTCACCTCTTCTGTCAATTCGACTGGGTATTATATTATTGTGCCCCATGATGCGACAGCCCCTAGTGTGGCCCAAATCGTTGCGGGGGTAACCTACACAGGAGCGACTGTGTTTAAGTATGGATCTCAAACCTTAACCGCGAATACTGCGGGACTGTTTAATTTATCTGGATTAACTGAAGGGAATCAATATGATGTTTATTTTGTTTCTCAGTACCCCGACCCACAAAACAGTAGTAATACACTCAGTACGAATATCTCGATGACAACCTTAACGACAGTTGCGTATGGTGCACCGATCCTTGCGGCGACGGGGAGTGCGAGTAGCATTACCAAGACCAGTGCGACCGTGGGGGGTGAAGTAACTGGGGATAACTCAGAAGGAACAGCAGCTGTTACCCAACGCGGTTTGTGTTATTCCACTTCAATAAATCCGACCACGTCAAGTGGAACATGCACATCTGTTGGAACTGGCTTAGGAACCTTTAGTACTACCTTCACAGGTCTGCAATCGTATACCACTTATTATGTTCGTGCGTATGCCGTTAATAGTTATGGACCAGGCTACGGAACCCAGAGTAGTTTTAGAACCTTAGAAACCACCTTAAGTACAAGTTTAAGTGGTTTAAGTGCCCCTGTAACCGGACAAACCCGTCCGGCTAGTTTCAGTGGAACGGGATATACAGCGTCTGTTGTGTGGTCACCTGCCAGTTCGGATAATAAATTCCATGCGAACATCGAATACTCAGCCACCCTAACCATTTCACCAACAACGGGATATGATTTGAATGGGATCGCTCTGAATACTTTTACCCTCGCCAGTGCTTCAACGCTGACGCATTCTGCCAACAGTGGCGTTATCAGTGCTACTTTTCCACTGACCAGTTATAACCAAGTCATCTTTAACACCAATGGGGGAAACTCAATCTCCAGTGTAAGTGTTGACTACGGGTCACTGATTACACAACCTTCAACACCCACCAAAACAGGGTACACTTTTGGGGGTTGGTATACCGATAATACTACCTTTAATCAAGCCTTTAATTTTGCATCCACGACCATGGGTGGAAGTAATTTAAACTTATATGTTAAGTGGACCCCTAATCCTTATACTTTAACTTTTAATTCTAATGGAGGAAGCGCTGTCAGTGCCATTACCCAACAGGCTGGGACCTCCGTTTCTGCGCCTCAAGCCCCTTCAAAAGCAGGCTATACGTTTGCGAATTGGAGTGAACTTCAAGATTTATCGACGAGCTATACCTTTTCCACGATGCCAGGATTGGATAAAACCTTGTATTCAAAGTGGACTGTGAATAGCTATCAGATAAGCTATACCAACAATGGAGGAACCTCCAGTAATCCTTCAGGCTATTCGATTGAGACCCCTACATTTAACTTAAGTCCAGCGACTAAAACTGGGTATACCTTTGTCGCATGGGTGGATGATCATGACCTAACAATCACTTCGATTCCTTTGGGAAGTACAGGTGATTTAAGCTTAAGTGCTACTTATACAATCGGACAGTATTTTGTGAGTTTCAATACCAATCAAGGCTCTGCCATCCCCAGTCAAACCATCAGTTATCTATCATTGGTAAGTCCTGTGAGCAATCCGACGCGAAGTGGCTATGCCTTTGATGGTTGGTATAAAGATGCTAATTTACAGACACCTTTTGATTTCACTCAAGAACAAGTCAGTGCTAATATGACCATTTATGCGAAGTGGAATTCTTTGAATTTTGCACTAACCTATGATTATGCAGGGGGTAGTGGGTCTAATCCTTCAAGTTATTCAGTATTAGATGCCCTTGATTTAGGCAGTGCGACACGTGATGGGTATCGATTCTTAGGTTGGTTAGCCAATGGTCAACTCATTTCATCCATCGCTAAAGGATCTACCGGGGATATGAGTTTACAAGCACAGTGGATCTTTGTGCCAATTGCGCCAAAGATTGCAGGGATGACCATCACCAACATCACCACAGATACAGCTCAAATTACAGCGACTATTGTAGAAATAGGAAATCCTAAGTTGACGACCTTTGGGTATGAACTTGTCAATCTTTCCGATGGAACCACAACGCTTGGTTCGCTCTTTAGTGGTTTAACAACCCAACTTATTGGCTTGAATCCTTATTCAAATTACTCAGTTAGATTTATAGCGTCGAATGGAAGTACAACCTTATATTCAGAGGCAGTTATGTTTCAACCTAGATTACCTGATCGCGACAATGATGGGATTCCAGATGCACGTGATGCGTATCCTGATGATGCCTCAAAAAGCTTTAGTGCCCAAGATATTCAACCCGACAAGGAGCCTGTACGCGCCTTTATTGGTGAAAAAGAAACCATTGACGCTACGCAATATACCCTAAAACTCAGTGAAAAAGATTTGATGGGTCTACAACGGAATGAGAATATATTGGTCGTGATGGGCTCTGTACAATTCATTATTCCGGTCACCATGGTCGATACCATTCTTTCAAATTCTAGGGGTGAAGATACCTACTTAACGCTTAAAGTTGAACCTCAGATTATTGAAGAAATCAGTCAAGAGAATCTACTTGAACAAGCAGATATGAATGTCCTTGCAGCCTATGACTATTTATTATTCCAAGTCTATCGTGATGGAAGAGAAGAACCCATTCACCAATTAGGTGGAAAGATTAAAGTAGGCATTGGCCTCAATGAACTTGAGGGTGAATACGATCCCAATAAGATGGAAGTCTACTTCTATAATACCGACACTGGAAATGTTGAATCGATGAAGGCAGTGTATGATCCAGTGACTCAATCGATGGTTTTCCTTACTGAACATTTCAGTTACTATATCCTAGGCATTAAAAAAGAAGATGATCCAAGCTCAGTCACCCTTAGAGTTTTAGGACTTGGAATTGCGATTGGGATGGCTATTATGTGGTTTATTTTGGTTGGGTATCGGAAATTAATGGAAAGAATAGATAAAATGAAGAGATAGGGGTCCCTATCTCTTTTTAACCCCATATTTCATTCATTTTTGAGTCTATAATAAACATAGAAAGATAGTATGAAACATTTCAAACAGTCACTTCATATTTTAGCTTGGATGTATGTCCTATGCTTTATTTCAATTGAGCTCCTATTTCGATCCCTCAATCAATTTTATGGTTGGGATGATGTGATGGTTCGTATTTTATTGTTTAGTGTAAGCACTGCGCTTTTCATCTATACCCTAAGTCTATTTCTACCTAAAAAACTTCAACTCATTGTTTTAAATCTTTCTTTGTTTGTCTTAGCGGGTTTAGGCTTGTCTCAAATTAGTTTTAAAGCGTATATGAATGCGAATTATTCCTTAGGCTTATTCTTCTCCATGTTTACGCGTATTCAAGATTATGCGGGAGATTTCTTTCACTACATCCAATTTGAGCAATTTCTTATCTTTATCCCATTCCTTGTGTTTATGGGGTTTTCAATAAAAACCCAAGCTAAGACAAAACAGCCTGTCAAACTCATTCCCTTGATAAGTTTATGTTTGAGTGTGCTCTTAGCCCACACCTTAGCCATATTATCTTTTACCTGGTTTGAGGATGATACTTTACCGATTCAAGTCTCTGAGCTCTATCAAAATCCATATATCCCTGAATTAAGTCTATATCAATTAGGCTTATCCCAATTCATTCAACAAGATCTTAAGAGTTTAGTCTTCAATCCTACAGTTCTGATCCCTGAACCGCCCATTGAAGTTATCCCCAGTGAACCAGTCGTCGTTGTTCCAAACTTTGAAAGAATGATCAATGATCAAGCCTGGGAAGTGATTATGAAGTCAGAAACCAATTAGACTTTAAAAGGGATTGATGCGTATTTAATGAGCCGTCCCATCACTCAAAAAAATGAATTCACAGGCTTATTTAAGGATAAAAATTTGATTTATATGATGGTGGAAGCCTTTGATTTTATGGCCATCGATGAAATCTTAACCCCTACCTTATATCAACTTACTCAAGATGGCTTTTACTTTGATCATTTCTATTCCCCACAGTATTCGTGCGCAACAGGTGAAAGTGAGTTTATTGGGCTAACTTCATTGGTTCCACGGACGGGGATTTGTTCACCCAATCAATACACAAACAATCACTATTCCACAAGTATCTTCAATCTCTTTAATGAAGCGGGTTATTTTAGTACGTCCTATCATAATTACTCAGATAAGTTTTATGACCGGACCGTACTTCATCCAAATTTGGGCAGTCTAAAGTTCTACAACAATGATGATTTAAACATTAAAACTCTCAACGGATGGCCCAGTGATGTCAATCTAATGGAAGAAGCGTATAAAATCTATGGTCAACAAGATCGCTTTTTTTCCTACATCATTACCTCTTCAACGCATTTTCCATATGATGTGGATTCTACCTTAGGCAATCGTTACTTGGATCAGGTGAGTGCGCTCTATCCAGAGATGCCCCTCAATATTCAACGGTATAAGTCAAAAGCGATGGAGCTCGATTTGGCGATTGAAACACTCATCAATCAGTTAACTCAAGCAGGTATTCTTGAGGATACCGTCCTGATTCTCTATGGGGATCATTTTCCGCTTAAAACACTGAGAGAAGATATTTTGGCCTATGGAGATCCCAATCTTAATCGAGACACGGGATTCAATATAAATACCTTACCGATGATTATATATAACTCAGATGTACAAGGTCAACGTCTTTCAACGGTTGGTTCAACTTTTGATTTGGTCCCAACCATTGCCAATCTCTTTGATTTAAAGTATGACCCACGACTCTATTTTGGGGTAGATCTCTTTGATACCAGTCAAGTTAGAGTTGTCCCGTATGCATCTTTGAGTTGGAATACAGACTTGGGGTACTATTCAGTTTCCAGTGGACGCTTTACCCCCTATGATTTAGCCAACACTTTAACGAAAGAAGAGATACAACAGATCAGTCAAAGGGTCAAAGAACAATCAGATGTTTCCTATCAGATCCTTCTCAACAATTATTTTAAGTTTCGCTAAACGATTGACTGTTGTATAATACACAAGTTATGAAAAAACCAACACGTACTCAAACCATTTTCGGTTTAAGATGTATCCTTTTAGTTTCGATTATTGGGGTGCTTTTCTCTAAAGCCATACCTGGGTGGATTAAACTTCCTGCGTTAGCTTTGGTGCTTCTTTTTAATTTGAGTGATCTTTGGCTCAACAAGCGCTTTAAACGCAAACTAGATCTCAGAGCCTTGACAATCTTATGGGTGACTTCAGCACTTTTCTTAAGTCTATTTACGTACACCGAACTTAGTTTTAGATCTTTAGTGTCTGGGGTTACCCGGGAAATAGAAACAGTTCAGGTACAGTATGTATCTTTAGAAGCTAATTCCTATACCTCTGCCCAAGAACTCAAGGGAATGCGTCTAGGGATTCTATCCGATCACAGCTCTGTCATTGGATACCAAGCCCCAACAACCCTCAATGAACAAGAGAAGTTAGACTTAAGCTTTAAGAAGTATGACAGTTATCTAGACCTCATTGAAGCACTCATCCAACAAGAGGTCAAACTCATCGTTCTACCAGAAGGATATAAGAAAGCCTTTAGTTCGATTGAAGAACTCAGCGATCAATTGTCTCAACTACATACCGTCTATACCTCAGAAGCTACCCAAGCCATTGAAGTTCCAACCCAAAATCCAGATGTCTTAAATATCGTCCTCATTGGGGGCGACAATCCCATTGAAGGCAGTTCAACGGTAGGATTTAATTACGATGTGATTGTGCTTTTAAGCATTAACTTCAAGACCCATGAATCTGCCATCTTAAGCATTCCTCGTGATTCTTATGTCTACAACACATGTATCCAAAAAAAAGATAAGATTACCCACAGTGGTTGGTATGGGGCAGAGTGCTTAACCCGTTCATTGACCAAACTCTTAGGGATTGAGATTCACAATTATCTCCTCATTGATTTCTATGGGGTGATTGACGTGGTGAACAGTGTGGGAGGTGTGACGATTGATGTCCCTCAAGTCATCGATGAGCAAGATGAAGATCGTAATTTTGAAAACATGATTCATCTAGAACTTGGGGTCCGAAATCTCAATGGCCGTGAAGCGCTTGCGTTTTTACGTCATCGGCATACGTTAGAGAATGGCGCTTTAGGGCGCAGTCAAAACCATCAAATCTTTATTCAAGCGATGATTCAACAGTTGGTTAGTCCGCTCACTTTCTTTAGAATGGGTGCACTCTTTAGGGCTGTTAAAAACTCAGTGATCACCAATCTAGAAGCAAAAGATATGTATACCTATTATGAAAAGGGGCTTAATCTACTTTTCTTAGGCCAATTCAAACCTACAGCCCTCAATCTAACTGGATCGGATGCGTATATCTATACCCCATCCTTTGGTTTAAATCTCTATTACTTTGTCTTGGATAAAGTGAGTGTAGATACCGTTAAAGAATCACTACAAGCCATCCAGAATAATGAATAAATGATACATAAATATGTATTTATGTATAGAGATGTGACATACTATAGCTATAAAGGAGCTTTTATATGAGAAAAAGTCTGAGTTTACTCTTAGCTTCGTTGTTTTTACTGATCTCGACGTTAAGCGTCAGTGCGGCAGATTATTATGCGGCAAACGTCGGCTATCAAGTGGGCGTGAGTGGCACCTGGCAAGATTTTGCCTATGGTGGAGCTTTAGCGGGGAGTGAAGGCAAGGATTCAATTACTTCTTTAGAATTGCATTTAGTCGATGCGCCTTATGGTGCTTCGATTGAATATCGTGTGTATACATCATCAGGATGGAATGTATGGACTAGTGATTTCAAGGATGCGGGAAATGGATCTGCGATTCTTGGCTTACAAGTCAGATTAGCGGATTATCCAAATACCAGCGTGTATTACCAATCCTATCGTAAAGGTTTAGGATGGGGTATTTGGGTTTCTAATGGGAAGACATCTGGTAAACTCGATGCGGCTCATCCAATTACAGGGGTACGTGTTCAAGTGGCTGAAGTGGGTGTTCAATACCAAAGCCAGATGAATGGAAGTCTTCAATCTGTCCGTCATAATGGTGAAACTCTAGGAACTGGAAAACTTGAAACTGTTCAAATGAGTTTGATCTCATTGCCTAGCAATGCGAAGATTAGCTATCGTGCTTATCTTAAGAATGAAGGCTGGACTGCATGGGCATCAAATAATGCCGTGTTAGGATCAAATGGGAAAACCATTGAAGCTTTGGAAGCAAAACTTGAAGGTATGGCTGAATACCACGTGGCAATTCAACCCTACGTTGAAGGTTCTGGCTGGTGGGATTGGGTCTATGATGGCGCAACCGCAGGTAGCGTTGGTTCTGCCTTATCAGCGTATCGCGTTAAGATTGAAAAGAAAGTCTATGTCGCTCCAGTGGTGACGGTTAATGCACCTGTGGATACAAGTCCAACAGTTGTAGGAGGAGGTAGTACTATAAACACTACACCCTTAACACTAGATATGGATGCTGATGGGTTTGATGATCCATTTGGAACGGCTTCTGGAAGCAGTTGGACCAATCGTCCAATAATCTCACCTTATAGAGTTAAAGGACTTACTACAGTGACCTTCTCAGTTACGGGTATCCCAGTTATTGATACCTTTAATTCATATGGAGATGATGCTGTTAATTCTAGTCAGTTTGAAGTATATATCGGAACATATGATTCTGCTAATGATATTTTTAGTGTTATTGCTGGAAGTTCTCAAACAACTCAAAATAGAGCGGATTCTACGCATACAATGATATTGTATGACAATGAAGATGAAACAGTTGCGGGGTATACAAGCCTATATACAGGCGATCCTGAACATCTGAATGGAATTATTATGACAGGTGTCTATAGTGAAAGTGGTTGGGCTATTACTGGCACAGTAGGCTCTAAGAAACTTGTCTATACTCCATGATAAAAGTCTATTTATAAACTAAAAAGATCTCTTTATTAGGGGCTCTTTAGGATCAAGATATTTGATTCAGCTGCTCAATAAGCTTATACAATTAATTGTATTAAGCACTAACGAAATCGTTAGTGCTTTTTTAATGTTTTATTATAAGAAGTATGCCTATTTTTGTTGTTTATTTGATGGTTTAAACATCTTTTTCTTAATGATTCTATACACACCTCTTGAACAACTAACCTAAAACAATCTTAAGACTTGATTAGTATTTATTTTTGTTTATATTACGTATCTTTGGTTAATTACCAATTAGATGCCTGCGATTACAATTTGATTTAATTTGGTCTTCTAAAGGGTGAAACTCGTTTTTATAGAGCAAATTAATCTCAAAAATCACATACAAATCAAATAATACATATATTAGTAAGCTTAAGATTAGGCTAACCATAAACAGGATTTAATTAATTTATCTTCATATAATATATATATAAAGATATGGCATAATGAATTCAAAAGGTAACTTATCATATGAAAAGAAGATACAGTAGTATAATCGCTTCGTTGTTTTTACTGATCTCGACGTTAAGCGTCAGTGCGGCAGATTATTATGCGGCAAACGTCGGCTATCAAGTGGGCGTGAGTGGCACCTGGCAAGATTTTGCCTATGGTGGAGCTTTAGCGGGGAGTGAAGGCAAGGATTCAATTACTTCTTTAGAATTGCATTTAGTCGATGCGCCTTATGGTGCTTCGATTGAATATCGTGTGTATACATCATCAGGATGGAATGTATGGACTAGTGATTTCAAGGATGCGGGAAATGGATCTGCGATTCTTGGCTTACAAGTCAGATTAGCGGATTATCCAAATACCAGCGTGTATTACCAATCCTATCGTAAAGGTTTAGGATGGGGTATTTGGGTTTCTAATGGGAAGACATCTGGTAAACTCGATGCGGCTCATCCAATTACAGGGGTACGTGTTCAAGTGGCTGAAGTGGGTGTTCAATACCAAAGCCAGATGAATGGAAGTCTTCAATCTGTCCGTCATAATGGTGAAACTCTAGGAACTGGAAAACTTGAAACTGTTCAAATGAGTTTGATCTCATTGCCTAGCAATGCGAAGATTAGCTATCGTGCTTATCTTAAGAATGAAGGCTGGACTGCATGGGCATCAAACAATGCCGTGTTAGGATCAAATGGGAAAACCATTGAAGCTTTAGAAGCAAAACTTGAAGGCATGAATGAATACCACGTAGCAATTCAACCCTACGTTGAAGGTTCTGGCTGGTGGGATTGGGCCTATGATGGCGCAACCGCAGGCAGTGTTGGTTCTACCTTATCAGCGTATCGCGTTAAGATTGAAAAGAAAGTCTATGTCGCACCTGTGGTGACGGTGGTTACAGAAAATGCTGAACCAGAGGCTACAAGTCCTCTTACTCTAGACACCGACAATGATGGATTTGATGATCCATTTGGAACCGCGAGTGGGAACAGTTGGAGTAATCGTCAATTGGTTGATGGTTATAGAGTGACTGGTTTGACTGATGTAACTTTCTTCGTTGCTATGTCTATACATGTACCAAGTAGCGTTACCCATAATGGAGTTGATGATGCTGTAAATAGTAATGAATTCGAAGTGTATTTAGGTACCTATGTGAATAATATATTTACCATAAGAGGCGGTGATTATGATCACCATGCGTACAGTACAGATAACACGAATGCTGATTACGCATCACACACAATGATTCTCTATGAAGATGAAGATACGTACGTAGATGTTTACCCCAATGGAGATCCTGAGAAACTCAATGGTATTGTGTTGATAGGAGTTTATGAAGAAAGTGAATATAATCTCAAAGGTTACTGGGCTATGGCTACTTCTAGCGGAATTCATCGTTACATCACTTGGGTCGACACTCAAGATCAGTAGTTTAGTATGGATTATCAATTTCATAGGTAGAACTAAAAAGTAGGTTTCATGAAACCTACTTTTTTATCGACGATTCTTGAGGAATGAAATGGCTAATGATGATAATAGTATGAACTATTCTATAGATAATAGTTGTACAGCTGAGACTGCGTCTAATCCATTGAGTTCTTGAATCAAAGTTTCAACAGGGACACTCAGATCAGCAATATCCATCATTAAGACCACATTGGCTTTCCCTTGGATGGGATAGTTTTGAGTAATGGTTAAGATGTTGGCTTGATAGACGGCAACATGATGGAGAACTTCTGATAGGATGCCATGTTGATGATCGAGAAGCATACTTAATACGGCTTTACGGGTCGTCTTTTCTTCTTCTGGGGCATACACCCTATCTTTGAGTTTATAATAAGTAGATCGTGATATGCCCACTTGTTTACAGGCTTCACTGATGTCTTTTACGTGTCGCGTATTCAATAGAGATCTGGCTTCGATGATTTTCTCATACACTTTAGGTAAGATTTTTTTATCAACAATCAAGTATTGTTTAGGCATAGGTAATGTGGACTCCTTGCGTATCGATTGCTAAGGTTAGACAGTTCCACTGACCTCTGAGTTGGTATAGGGAGGATTTAAGTGAACTTGGAATTTCTTGGGTATGAATGAGTCCAAACGTTGGACCAGCCCCAGAGAGATAATAGTCATTAAATCCTGCTTGTTGAAGTTTTTCAAAGATGAGAGAACTTTCTTGAATGAGCGGGAAACGATAAGGCTGATGGAGTCGATCATCTAAGCCTTGATGGATCAAGTCGAATGAGCCTGTTTCTAATCCCTTCAATAAGAGTTCAACACAGGCAGTATTGTGGTCTAAATCCTCTTTCGAATAGGTCTTAGGGAGGATACTTCTTGAGGTATGGGTTGAAAGTTCAAAGTTGGGGATGATAAATGAAAAGTGTAAAGATGGATGTAGGGGATGGTTAATGACATCATAGGTTCCATCTTCTTTCTTGGTTGAAGATTTTAAGCCACCATAGATAGCAGGCGCTACATTATCGGGGTGTCCTTCTATGTGGGAGGCCATTTGAAGAAGTTCAATTCTATTGAGTGGACGCTTATGAAGCGCATAGGCTGCGCATAAGCCCCCTACAATTAACGTAGCACTGGATCCTAATCCACGCGCAATTGGAACCTCGGAATCAATGCGTAATTTGAGTTTGGTGGTGGGTAGATTCAGGTGTTTTAGGGCGTATTCATACGAGGTAATAAAGAGGTTTTTCTCATTGGCGTAAGCTGACTCTACGTTCTCAAATTGATAGGCTGTGGAGGCTTCAATCCTAAAGGTCGCATAGAGGGAAACGGCTAAACCTAAGATATCAAAACCAGTGCCTAGATTGGCAGATGTGGCTGGAACTCGAATCTTAATCATGGTGGGCGTTCGCTTGGATGGTTTGAGCCATCTCTGAAGGATGAAGGATTTGGGTATGAACTTCTGTTTTTTCTTTGAGTTCTTTTAAGAAAGCAGGACAGGGGAAATGGGTGGCTTCATAGAGTCGATCAATGTTTTCAAAATCATCGGGTGATGTTTCTAGGTGTAAAGCTTTGAGAACTGTTTTAGGGAATTTATACGGAGACGCGGTTGCGGCAACAATCACAATCGCTTCTGGGTGTGATTTGAGATACAAGTGTGCAGCCCCAACGCCAATGGCGGTATGCGGATCACAGACATAATGGGATGTTTGATACGTGTCGTGGATGGTCTTTTCAACATCCTTTTCTTCTAAACGATACGGTATAAAAAGTGCTTGTAGCTTTGATAGGGTTAATGCATCTAGGGTGTAGGAACCTGTTGTGTCTAAGTCTTGCATCCACGTACTGATTTGAGTGCTATCTCTATCGGTGAGCCAATAGAGGAGTCGCTCTAAATTACTGGAGACTAAAATATCCATGGAGGGAGAAGATGTGACGTGAAATGGACGATTTCGCGTATAAGTTCCGGTTTGAATGAACTGGGTTAAGACATCATTCTCATTGGAGGCACAGAGTAGATGTTGAATGGGTAGTCCCATTTGTTTGGCAATGTAGGCGGCTAAGATGTTCCCAAAGTTGCCTGTGGGGACACTAAAGACTACTTCATCCCCAAGACACAGAACTTTTTGCTGGACAAGATCTGCATAGGCTTTGAAGTAGTAGGTGATTTGAGGCAAGAAGCGTCCAATGTTGATGGAGTTGGCTGAGGAGAGGGGGAAATCAAAGTGTGAGGCTTGAGTAAAAATAGACTTCACTCCGCGTTGTGCGTCATCAAAATTCCCATGAATGCCATAGACATGTAGATTAGAGGCACTCTGGGTGGTCATTTGTTTGCGTTGAATGGTTGAAATCCCAATCTCAGGATAAAAGACAGTCATCGTAAATCCAAGCACATCCTTAAAACCTGCTAAAGCAGCGGAGCCTGTATCACCACTGGTGGCAGTTAAGACCGAGGTCACAGTGTCATCGTGATTGAGCTGTTTCAGGGTTACCAAAAGCCGAGGAAGAAGTTGTAAAGCCACATCCTTAAAGGCAGCTGTGGGTCCGTGAAACAACTCAAGAATAAATGTTTGTCCTGCTTTAATCACAGGGGTAATGTCTGGTGAATCAAAAGAATGCGTATAAGCCTGATCAATACAGGCTTTGAGTTGAGTTTGGGGGAAGTCATCTAAGAATAAAGATAGAATCATAAAACTCAATTCACTAAAGCTTTTATTTAAGGTTGTTTTTAGCTCTAAACATGGAATTGAAGCAGGGACAAAAAGGCCGCCATCTGAGGCGAGTCCTTGGTTTAAGGCGTCTTGACTGTTCATGCTTAGGCTTTGGTTTCGGGTGCTGAGATATTTCATAAGGTTTACTTGAGTTCCATTATAACGCATGTTAGAATGTTTTCAATATGAATACATCTGTATTCAATATAGAAACAGAGAGCAGCGTATGAAGATTGGGTTATTGGGTTATGGTACCGTGGGAAAAGCTTTGGTTAAGCGTTTAAGCAAAGCGGATTATATGGGGAGTGGATTAGTCATTCATAAGATTCTTAGAAGACGAGGCAAAGCCACTGGGGCTTTGATGGTGGATGATCCTCAAGAAATCTTAGAGGATGATGACATTGATGTCGTTGTTGAACTCATGGGGGGGATTCATCCTGCATATGAGTACATTCGTGCGGCTTTGAATGCCCATAAACATGTGATTACGGCCAATAAGGCTCTGATTAATAAGTATGGAGATGAACTGAGTAGCTTAGCCCGTAAGAAGAAGTGCGGCTTACTTTTAAGTGCGGCGTGTGGAGGGGGAATTCCTATTCAGCCCACCATTCTAGAAAATAAACCTTTAGGTTTAAGCAGTATTTCTGGGATTTTAAATGGCACGACCAATTATATCTTGGATGAGATGGAGTCTAAAGGAGTTGAGTATAGCAGTGCCCTTAGTCAAGCTCAGAAATTGGGTTATGCGGAAGCCGATCCAAGCAATGATGTGGATGGGATTGATTCTTTGTATAAGATTCGTTTAGCCATGGCAGTGGGTGTAGATACCTGGGTCGACATTGATACCATTTTAATGGAAGGTATCTCCCATATTCAACAAGCCGACACGCAAGAGATTCTTAAACTTGGGTATAAAACACGCCTGATTGCGCAAGGTAAAAAACTAGAGATGGGTATCGAAATGACCATTGAACCTTGTCTGGTTAAAGTGGACAGTGCGTATGCGCATACCCTTCAAAACTATAATCTAGCGATCCTACAGCCCCATCGGGGTCATCCAGTGTATTTGTCGGGACAAGGCGCTGGGGGGGATCCTACGGCTTCCAATGTGATACGTGATTTACTGTATACCAAAGCAGGACAAAGAGAGATGTTGCCGCGCGTCATTCAACATGAACAAGCGCACAATGCGTCTTTAATAGCGAAGTATTTTGTTCGGACTGAAAAAGATTCTGAGGCCTTTAAAGAAAACATTGAAACAGAATGGTTTGTGGGGGAACACCGCTATCTGGTGCTTAAGAAACTACATGCCACGACTGTTCATCAACGAGTTCATGCGCTAAGAGAAAAAGAAGACATCTTTTTTGCCCGTTTTGAGGAGGCAGTATGAAAGTCTGTAAATTTGGAGGCAGTTCTTTAGCCAATGCGAAACAGTTCTATAAAATAAAAAAAATCATTGAGAAGGATCCTAAACGAGAAATCATTGTGGTTTCTGCGATTGGTAAAGATGAGAATAATGAACATAAAATAACCGATCTTTTGTATTTGGTCCATGCACATCTTGTGTATGGGGTGAGTTATGATGCCCTTTTAAAGGGAATTATAGAGCGTTACCAAGCCATTGAACTTCAGTTGGGTTTAGCCTCTGAAATAGGGCTTGTCTTAAGTCAAAAAAGTAAAGCTTGGAATTCAAAGACCAGTGTTGATGAAGTGGTTTCTTTAGGGGAGACCTTAAGTGCACAGCTTCTGGCACGTTATCTTGACTTTCATTTTGCGGATGCGTTTGATTTAATCTTTTTAAATGCGGATGGAAGTCTGGATGAAGAAAAGACAAACATTGCACTTCTAAAGCTGTATGAAACCTATCCTCATTCGGTGATCCCTGGCTTTTATGGCCAAAATCAACAGCGCATTAAACTTTTACCACGTGGGGGTTCTGATATTACAGGCTCCATTTTGGCGGCCGCATTGGATGCGGAAGTGTATGAAAACTTCAGTGATGTTTCTGGGATTCTGATGGCCAATCCTAAGATTGTGCCCTATGCGAAGTCGATTGAACTCTTGAGTTTTGCGGAACTCAGAGAGTTGGCGTTTATGGGGGCTAGTGTTCTTCATGAAGCTTCCATTCATCCCATTAAAGTTAAAGACATTCCCCTCAACATTCGCAATACCAACGAACCTGATCATCCAGGGACACGTATTGTTTCCGTGGTCAGTGAAGAAAAAGATCCTGAGCATTTTATTACAGGGATCAGCGGGTTAAAGGATTTTACAGTATTGACCCTCATCAAGGAACAAATCTCTAAATACCCAGAACTCATGGTAAATGTCTTACAGATCTTTGCGATGGAAGGGCTTGAGATTGATTTGATGAGTAAAGGCATTGATTCTTTGTCTTTGACGGTTAAAACGGCTTCATTTGAGGCAAAACAGGCTACGTTGATGGATGCGCTTCATGCTTTATCGTTTGAGAAAATACAGCTTGAGGCTAACTTATCTTTGATTGCCTGTGTAGGTCGTAAGATGAAACTTAAACCTGGGATTGCAGGACAAATCTTCAGTGCGATGGGAAATGCCAAGATCAACATCCGGACCATTGCGCAAGGCAGTGATGAGATTAGTATCTTGGTGGGTGTGGATACGAAAGATTTTGAAAGCAGTATCCAAGACTTATACGAAGCGTTTATAAAATAATTCATAAGTGTTTCCAACTCTTTAAGGGACACAATAAATGGAATCAGGGTTAAAGATATTAAGTAGTCGCATGAGAGTGAGTATCGTGGATTGAATTAAGGATGCGAGAGGGTTATGATGAGGTTAGGAGGGTGGTAACGATCACCCTGGACCCTTCATAGAGTTACAATGGTGGGTCAAACAAAAGCAAGTCACCTGTGAAAAGACTTGCTTTTTATTTGAAGTTATTGACACTATAACGGTACACCGTTATAGTGGTAGAAAGAGGAATCATGTATCTAGATATCTTAATTGCACAACGCCATTGGACGAAGTACCAACTTTCCAAAATAAGTCAGATCCCTTATACAACTTTGAATGATCTTTTCAATGAAAAAACATCACTTTTAAAAAGCAGTAGTGAAACGCTCTATAAGTTATCAAAGGTACTTAATTTGAGTATGGAAGATTTAATCAAAAAGGATATTTATGCGCAGAAAACGATTGAACGCATTGATCCTGAGTTATTTAGGAGTAACGTTCAACACCGTTTGAAATCACTAGGCTCTAGGTCGTTTATTAAACAGACCTTAATCGAAGATACGATAGCGATTTACCATGAGAAGAATTGGATGTTTGAAGCACTCTATATTTTGGCTAGTCTTGACTATTTATGTCGATTAGAAGGTTTGCCTAAGGCATCAAAGTATACACCTTTAAGAAGCTTGCATCTTGATGAAATCTATTATCCTTCGAGTTTGATTTTAATGTCGAAAATGAGTCAAGATGGTTCAATCTTGTTATCCCACTTTAGCCAATCCATTCCAGAATTTAAACAATTTAATATTGTAGAAAGTGATTTAGTCAGTGTTGTATAACACAAGTTTTAATAAATCAAATCTCGATTACTATCTTAAGGAACTTGCCTATGAGTTTAGAAAACTTAATCGTGGGGGTTATCCCATTGAGATGATCATCGTAGGGGGTGCGGCCATTTTAGCAAACTATGGATTTCGAGATTCTACAACCGACATCGATTGTTATGCCCCTATCGAATCTAGTCTAAAAATGGCGATACAACGTGTGGGTGAACGATTTGGTTTAGACCCTCATTGGGTAAATTCGGATTTTAAGAATACTGCTTCGTATTCACCAAAGGTTGTTGAGTTTTCACGGCACTATAGAGATTTTAATCATACGTTTAGTGTAAGAGTGATTACAGGTGCTTATTTGATTGCTATGAAGTTGGTAGCAGCAAGAACGTATAAATATGATCAATCTGATATTCTAGGTATTTTGATTGAACATCAACGACAACTCGAACCTATAAATCTCGAGATGATTCAAAAAGCTGTATTGGATTTGTATGAAAAACTGGATGTGGTTAAACCCGAGATGTGGAAATTTATAGAAGATTTACTCAAGATTGAAGATCTTGAAGAAACCTATCTTTTCTCAAGAACTTTGGAGATATCCAATGCTGAAATTCAAGAATTCATCCACTTGGATCAAACAGATAATACAAAAGAATTGCTTCAAATGTTAGAGATTTAAAATAAATAGGAACTATAAAAAAATATTATGTTTTAAAAAATTGTGAATAACTTTAAGTGCTTATAATAAAGATTTTTTCAATGGTCTAGTTTAATTTTTAGACCAACTAGAGAAAAACCTAAATGATAAAAATAGAGCTTCTCATCCTCTATTCATATTTACAAATGCGCGTTAAATATGTATAATAAAAGTGTAAATGTGTAGTTGGAGGTTTAAGAATGTCGAATGCTTTGAAAAAGGTGTATAAAGAATTTAGAGATACCGCTTTTATTACCATTAAAAAAGCTGAGAATGTAGGTGTTACACGTGCAATGTTGGCAATGATGGTTAAAGATGGGTCTTTAGTGCGCTTATCCAGAGGAGTGTATGGATTTCCTGAGCAACTAGAGGATACCTATGCTTTACTGCAATATAGGAATCTAAAGGTAGTATTTTCAGATGTTACAGCTCTTTATCTACACGATTTATCAGATCGAGTCCCTCAAGAATACCATGTGAGTGTTCCTCAAGGGTATAATGCTTCTCATCTTTTAAAACACCATCATAATTTGAAGATTCATTATGTTGCTAAAGACAGTTTTGAGTTTGGACAAATTCAAATGGAATCGTATCAAGGAAATCAAATTTTTGTGTATGATAAAGAACGTTGTATTTGTGAGTTAGTCAAACATAAAAACAAGCAAGATCGTCAAATTTTTGTGGATGCAATAAAACAATATTTTCTATCAAAAGATAGAGATATAAATAAACTCATAAAATATAGTGAAATTTTGTCTGTCGAAAAAGAAATCAGAAATTATGTCGAGGTACTATATTAGATATGAATCCCGATCGAATTAAATCTAAGATTAGAGAATTATCTTTGCACTATAATTTAAGTCCTCAAGAACTATTACAAATGCTTATGTTCGAGCGTTTTTTAAGTCGAGTTGAAAAGTCGAAATATCAAGATTATTTTATCTTAAAAGGGGGTCTACTCATTGCATCTATGGTAGGTGCTATTTCTAGAACAACCATGGATATGGATGCTACTGTTCAAGGGCTAAAACTAACTCATAAAAATGTTGTTGCACTCATAGATGAAATTCTCTCAATCCGAATGGAAGATAATATCGTTTTCGAAATGCTAACGATAAAAACAATTAGAGAAATGGATGTCTATGAAAATTTTCGAGTTCATCTTATTGCGAACTTAGGTAAAGTTAGAACACCGCTTAAAATCGATTTAACAACCGGAGATAAAATTACACCCACAGCCATTGAGTTTGAATTTACTAGATTATTGGAGGAGGGTGTTATACGCATAAAAGCATATCCCATAGAAACGATACTAGCTGAAAAATACGAAACAATCCTAAAGCGAAATATTGCGACGACTCGTATGAGAGACTTTTATGATGTACATATTTTATTAAACAGGTTTAAAGACGTTATCGATATTTCTATTTTGCGTGAAGCAATCATTAAGACAGCCACTCACAGAGATTCGATGAAATATATTTTGGATGCTCAAGTCTATTTTGATGATATGAATAAAAATGTAACTTTAAAAGAACAATGGAAATATTACCTTGATATAAACCGATACATTTCTAAAGAGTTAGATTTTGAGGAAGTTTTAAAAAGTAGTGTAAAACTAAATTCTTTATTAGAAATTGACGTTCAAGCAAAGAGTAAATAATTTACGAATAAGATAGAGAATTAAAACTCATTCGTTCAGGATATCGTTAGGAGATATAAGTATCATCCATATAAAAGGAGTTTCAGATGAAACTCCTTTTGACTTAAATTGACTGGATGAAACTTTCTATTCTTACGAGCGCTTCTTTAATATGCGCTAAGGAGTAACAATAACTAAAGCGAACATAGCCTTCACCTGAAGGCCCAAAGGCATTGCCTGGAATGAGCGCAACTTTCTTTTCTTTCAATAAGGCTTCACAGAAGGCTTCGCTCCCTAGACCCGTTCTTTTCTTTACGTTCATGAAGAGATAGAAGGCCCCTTCTGGGTTAGGGCAGGTTAAGCCTAGACTGTTGAGTTTATCTAAGGCTAAACGACGACGCATGTCGTATTCATCCCGCATCATTTCGATGTCTTCGTCGCCATTCTTAAGCGCTTCAAGTCCTGCGAATTGGGAGATGGTTGGGGGACATAGGATGGCATTTTGGTGATACTTCACGAAAAGTTCGATGAGCTCTTGAGTGGCTAGGATATAGCCTAGACGCCAACCCGTCATCGCATAGGTCTTGGAGAAGCCATTGAGGATTATGACTTTATCCTTCATACCAGGTTGATGCGCTAAGGACGCATGTGTTTTGGTGTAGTTGAGTTCACTGTAGATTTCATCGGAGATGACCATGATGTCTTTGTCTTTTAAGACACGGGCAATATCCGCATAATCCTCGTGGGTCATAATGGCCCCAGTTGGGTTATTGGGATAGTTTAAGACAATGAGACGTGTCTTGTCGGTAATCTTCGCCTCTAGGGCTTTACCACACAGTTTAAAGGCATCTTGTTCATAAGTGTCGACGGTAACCACATGGGCACCGGTCATCAAGATCAGGGGTTCATAACTTAAGTAAGCAGGGCCAATGATAATAACTTCATCCCCTTCATTGAGTAAGGTTCTTAAAGACAACTCAATGGCTTCTGAAGCCCCAATGGTGGCCATGATTTGGGTGTTGGGATCATAACTTAAACCATACTTACGATCATAGAAAGAAGCGATTTCTTTGCGTAAGCCTAAAAGACCTTTGGCTGGGGTATAAAAGGTTTTACCTTGTTCAATGGTTTCGATGGCGGCTTGGCGAATATGGTAAGGGGTTTGAAAGTCAGGTTCACCAATACTTAAGGATAAAATCTCAGGATTACTGGCGAGTTCTAGATATTTGTGGAGCATGCCTGGTTTGAGTAAAAGCATGCTTTGATTGAGGTGCTTCACAGACTTATTCCTGTTTTAGGCTAACACGAGGGTCAGTGCCCTGAGTGATTTCTAGGACAATACCGTCTTCTTTGTATTTAGACAGAACAAAGTGGGTTGACGTGGATAAGACGCCTTCTAGGGTACTTAAACGCTTCGCCACAAACATCGCCACTTCCTGCATGGTCTTACCTTTCACAAAAACGGCTAAGTCATAATCACCTGCCATCAGGTACACACTGTTGACTTCTGGGAGCGCCATGACACGATCTGCAATGTCTTGAAACCCTTGTTCCTTCTTGGGCATGACTTTAAGTTCGATGAGGGCATGAACAGGGGCTTCTTCTAGTTTGGCTTCATTTAGGATTGTGGTATAGCCTTTAATGACCCCACTGCTCTCATAGGCAGCCAAGGCGGCTTTAATCACATCTTCACTCTGGTTGAGCATGATGGCTAATTCTGAGGTGGATAGGCGTGCATTTTCTTTGAGTAGACTGAGTAGTTTTTCCATGGGGAGATGACCTCTTTATTTAATACATGAATTATAAAGGCCAATCACAGTTTCAACAAGGTTATTTGTACCAATCCATGGTTTCACAACACATTCTAAAGACTCGATAAATACCAATTTCAATCAGTTATTCAGTACAATAACCAAGGCCATGATCTATATCCAAAATAGACTGGATTATAAGAATTTATATAAAACATTGTTTACCATTAACACACCGCCATAAACAATTAAATTTACTACGATAAGTTATAATTAATGGTATTATTAAAAAAATATAATGTAAAATATATGTATATATTTAATTTGTTTAGTTCATTTCGCTATTTTGGTTTATCCAAATTAAAAGGAATTATTATGAAAAAATACATTATGATTAGTTTGGTATTTTTCTTGTTTAGTTGTGCTGAAAATGAAAAAGTAATTGAGCCCATTGATATTGAGATTGTCTTTTCTCCTGTTTTTGATGCTGAACGGATTCAAAGTGCGATGCAACCATTAGAGGATTTGCTACTGAATAAATTAAAAGATAAAGGTTTTGATTATGTCAAAAGTGTTGATTTTACAGTAGCTGTAAGCCAAATGGCGGCAGCAGAAGCATTGGACAGTAGTTCAGTGTTAATGGCTTACTTACCACCCACTACCTATCTAAGTATTGAGAATGAGTCGATAGAACCTATTTTGGTCGGTCGTAGGAATAATACCAATGTAGACTCATTAGATATCGCAGATTGGAATTCAAATATTCCAAATGTATTAGTTGATACAGAATTAGTAAGTTATTTTTATGGAAATATTATTAGTGGTCCCTCTGAAAGAGGTAAAAAAATAAGTTTACTTGTTGATAAGAATATTCCAATAGTTTGGAATGATATTAAAGATTTGACTTTCTGTATGGGTAGTAATGTTACATCTGGATTAACTTATATATATCCTAATTTATGGTTAGAGAGTCAATTTAGTAAAACGTTCGATGATTTTGATAGTCTTCTACCTTTATCAAATTTAACTGAAATCATTGCCTCATTAGCAGCTGAGACATGTGATATTGGGATAGTTTCTGGTGTAACTCGATCAGATTATGAAAAAGATTGGTTAGAAAAGTTTGATAGACCCTTATCAGTATGGGAAGAAACAAGAGTAATTGGTGTAACAAAGCAAATTGAAGCAGCAATGTTTGTAATTTCTAAGAGTAACCCAAATTATTCAGACGAATTAAAAGTAGCCTTAATTGAGTCATTCTTAGAAGTAGCATCTCAAGATATAGGTGTTGAAGGTTTTAATTCGTTGAATCTCGAGGGGATAGATCAAATACCTTCGAATTATCTTGATAGTTCAAGAGAAGCATATCAATTTATGGCCAACAGATAGTATGAAATTATTTAAAATAATATTTTTGGCTGTTTTGTGTGCGGGTTGTGAAAGCAATTCCATAACTAAATATTCTTCTTTTAACATTATAATTGCTCCAACGGTTGATGCTGAAAGAATTTTAGCAAGTACTAAGGATTTAGATAGTCAACTTAAGCAGATCATTTTAGACAAAGGGATATCGATCGAGAATATAAATATTGAGATCGCTCATAACTATAATGCAGCAGCTGAGTCATTAGAAAGTGGCTCTTCTTTAATAGGGTTTATGCCCCCAATGACGTATATACAATATGCGGATGGTAATTTAGAACCAATTATTGAAGGCTTGCGTTATGCTCAAAATGTCAATAGCGTTATCCCACTGGAATGGAACCTTAATACTCCCAATTACTATGATAAAACGAATTTAAATGGTTTTTTCTATACCCATATTATTCTTGGTCCAAGTCAATATGGTAAGCAATTACAGAGTAGTTATACTGAGAATCTGTTCTTAACTTGGAATGAGATGAAACAGGCGACATGGTGTTTTGGTGCGAATGTCACTTCAGGTGCTACATATGTTTATCCAAATATTTGGATAAGTGATAATTATCAAAAGACAGTCAATGATTTGAGTAATGTTATTCCTTTATCTAACTCAACTGAAATTGCGGTTAATTTGGCATCAGAAGTATGTGATATTGCACCTTTATCAAGTTTCTCTAGAATCGAATATCAGGACAAATGGATAACGGATTGGAATAGAGATGATACGATTTGGGAAGAAACCATGGTAGTAGGAGTTTCCAAACCTATCGCGAATGGAATTTTTGTGATATCTAAAAACGCTGATCAGTATAGTAACACTTTTAAGAAAGTTCTGATTGACTCATTGATAGAGTTGTCGGAGATGGATCCTACTTTCTTTAATGCGATCAATCTAGCAGGAATCAAAGAGATTGAGCCTAATTACTTAGTTAGCACCATAGAAGCATTTAATTATATGCAAAGGATTGAGGTTACCCATTAATATGAGAGGTTATGTTTCAAGCCAAATTGCACTTTTTAAGAATTCAAAAAAAATAGCTTTAAGTTATAATAATGAGTTTAGTTTAAGTTTTGAAGAATTCAATATTCGTATGGAATATTTGAAGTCTTTTTTGGATGAAATTAGTCTACCTCTAGGCACAAGAATCGGTATTATTGGTTTAGATTTAAGTTATCTATACCCATACGCTATTGCCGTTCTAGATTCGTATACGCTTGTACTATTTGAGAATCAATCATCAGTTTTAAAAGATTTTAAAGAGTATGAAATTGATTACATCTTAACTGAAGAGACGAACACTGATGTCAGAGATTTTGCATTCCAAAATTTGACAGCTGTATTAACCCATAATCATGGAGTCTTTAATAAGATTGGGAATAGTCTTTTTAATCATATATCTAGTGCGAATGTATATGGAATTGTGCCTACTTCAGGAACCACCAGTAAACCAAAATTGATCGCAAAATTACACGATAATCTAATATCAATTTGTCAAATGCATAAGTCTTTGTATCAATATCATGAAACTACAGTTCATTTACAATTAAGTCCCATCGAAAGAATAACGACTTTGAATTATAGCATTTATATACTTATCAACGGTTCAACTTCAATCATAAACAAACTGGATTTTAATACCTTTTTCAAGACAATGAATTACAAATCAGTAACCATTTTTAAAACAGTGCCTTCAGTTTTAAGAAAGATCGTTGATTACCTAGAGTCCAACGGAAACAAAATTGGTTTCAAATCCAATACTTTGAGATACATCAGTGTAGGTGGCGCGAGACTCGATCATGATTTATATATGAAAGCATCTGAGTTATTTCATACAGATATAGTTCAAACTTATGGTAGTAATGAGACCGGGACGATTGCTAGTACCTATAACCTAACAAAAGGTTATAAGCAGAATTCGGTAGGGTTTGTACGATATCATGAGATTAAGTTCATTGATGATGAGATATGTGTAAAAGGTAATTCTGTTTTTGAAGGATATATTAATTATCCTAATGAAGACTTATTTGTTGATGGTTGGTTTAAAACAGGAGACATCGGGTATTTAGATGAAGATAACTATCTCTTTATTAGTGGTAGAAAAAAAGAGATGATTAATAGAGGCGGAGAGAAAGTATCGCCTTATGAAATTGAAGATGGTATAAAAAGTCTAGGTCTATTTATAGATTTCGCCGTATTTCCATATCATAAAGATTCCGCAGAAGAAGTCGGAGTATTGGCGATTAGTCATCAGAGTGACATAACAATTGAAGATTTAAGAGGACTACTCATACCAACCATATCAAGTTATAAACTTCCAACCTTACTCATATATGGTGACCATATTCCGAAAAATAATAATGGAAAAGTTGAGAGAATGAAAATTGAACAGTTATATGAAAAGCATATTGAAAGTTTAAATAGCGTGAGCGATACTTCGATTTTTAATCCCTCACAAAAAGTGATTTATGACATCTGGTGTAAAGTTTTGAAGACATCAAATTTTCTTTTAGACAATGAATTTTTTTTAATGGGTGGAGATTCACTAAAGTTAGCAGAAGTTTTTGTTCTTATTGAAAATCAATACAATATACAGATGCCTATGGTTGATTTTAATGCAAATAAAACAATTAGATCAATGTCTCTATTTGTTCAAAAATACTTATCGATTAAAAAGAAGTTCCAATGTGCAACTTGTTTAAGAGAAGGTGACTCATTATTAGAACCACTTTTCTTTTTTCATTCTCCCATGAATAGTCCAATGACTTATGAAGAACTATCGAAAGAAATACACACACAAAGGCCAATCTATGTAATTTGCTTTGATATGAATTTATTAAAAGAAAATTTGAATATCACTTCTGATGAAATTTATAGTATTTTTACTTCTGAAGTGTTAAATATTCAAAAATCAAATACTTTCTATTTAGCGGGACTAAGTTTAGGTGGTAGAACAGCTCTAGAAGTTGCTTTGCAACTTAAGAATCTTAATAAGGAGATTGGTTTATGTCTTCTTATGGATACCGTCTTGTTACCAAACTCGTATTTTAATAAGCTCAAAATTATTTCTCATCATATTCTTGAATCATTTACTACTGATATTCAAGATAAAGCCATTTCCCAGTATAAAGCGATATTTAAAATCAAATTAATCAATTTTTATACCTATACGCTCAATCGAAAGAAATTTTACAGTAATCAATTAAAATCATTAAATGAAAAAATAGAAAAAGAAGATTTTAATTTCTCAAGATCTGAACTTTTTCTGTTATTTAAACGTCTTTATAAAACTAACATAAAAGAAAAATACCCATTTACTGTGGTGTATCTTCTCGCAAAGAAATCTTATAATCAAAGAAGTTATGAGTTATTAAGAAAAATTGTAAAATCAGTAGTAAAATATGATTTGAATTGTCTACATGACCGATTTATAACTACACATAAAATTGAAACAGCAAGCATAATAGAAAGATTAATAAACTCATGATGATAAACATGATAAAAGACTTAAAACTTTTGAGTCTTCCATTACAAAAACAATTTATACTTAGTTATTTTTATAGTTGTATAAGTTCATTATTACAATTAATGGCTTCTCTTATTGTATTACCTTTTATAAATTTATTAATCAATCAAAATCAATCAGTTACCACAATTGGAATCCTGAATTGGTTTAGCCTAAATTTCTTTGCTTTAAATTTGGATAATCTTGTCTTACTTGGTATTCTCGTAACTTTATTTCAATTGGCCTCCTCATTTTCAACAGCCTTCTCTACTTATCACAACCAAAAAGTGATTGTTGCTATCAATCATTACTTTTCTTTAGAATTACTTCAGTTTTATACATATCAAGACTTAACCTATTTTCATGATAAAAATATGGGGGAAGTAACAAAGTCAATTCTCCAAGATGCTCAACAAATTTCTACCGGAATATTTCAGTCCACATTAGAAAGTATGGTTAGTATTTCTTTAATTGTATTATTTATTGCTGGATTATTTTTTGTTAATGTCAACATCACATGGATCTTAATTGGATTCTTATTTATGATGCTTTTTTTATTCATGTTACTATCTAAAAGAAAACTTAAAACGTTGGGTATGACTTCAAATATAGACAATCGTTTAAGGACGAAATATATTTCTGAAATTTTAAATAATCTTCGATTATTTAAATCATATCGTCTTGAATCTGAAATCATCAATCGCTATGAACATGTATCCAACCAATATAAAGAGCGGTTACAAAAATCACTATTTTACACCAATATGCCTCGCTATATGATAGAAGCATTTACCTTTTCAAGCATTATTTTGGTTACGTTGACCTATTTTTTGTTGAGTGGTGGGTTTACCAATGTTATTCCAATCTTAACAGTGTATTTGGTTGCTATTTTTAGGATATTACCATCTATTTATCTACTAAGTGTTGCGATAAATAAATTAATTTTTTCGCAAGATATCAAAGAAGAAATCCAATTGTTATTTTCTACAAAAAAACATAATAATATGAGCACACGTTCGATTGAGTTTAAGGAATCAATTGTTTTTGATTCAGTGTATTTTAAATATAATCATCGGCAAAATTATGCGATAAAGAATGCTAATTTTGAGATTAAAAAGGGTGAATATATAGGGATATATGGACACTCTGGCGCTGGAAAATCAACCCTAATAGACTTAATATTAAAATTCATATCTCCAGTACAAGGGAAAATAAAACTCGATGCATATGATATAGAAGATTATTCAAGATTGGAGTATTTACCACTTTTTGCTTATGTTCCACAAGATACATTTATTCTTGATGGAACATTGATTGAAAATATTACGTTTAAATCCAATAATACCCAAGATGAAATAGACCAAGTATATTCAATTCTAAAGTTTATCAACTTATATGATTTTGTGATTAATGAGCTTCCTCAAGGGCTAAATACTCCCTTAGGTGAGAAAGGTGTTAATTTAAGCGGAGGACAAAAACAGCGCATTAGTTTGGCTCGAGCATTGTATACGAATGCAAATATTTTGATTTTAGATGAAGCTACAAATGCGCTTGATAACAAAACAGAGAGAATGATTTTTGATTTGATTTACAAATTAAAGGATTTAGATAAAACAATCATCGTTATATCTCATCGACTTGAAAATCTATCCCAATGTTCAAAAATATACACTTTAAGTAATGGGACTGTAAAAGTAACTGAGCATCTAAAAGCTGAGGTTTTAAAATGAGTTCAAAAAGAAAAATTCTAATATTTACACTGTATTTTTGGCCAGGGTATAAAGCAGGGGGGCCAATACAATCTGTATATAATCTAGTTTCATTAATTAAAAATGAATTTGATGTAAAAATAGTGTGCTTGAACCATGATCATAATGATGGGAAATCGTACTCAAATGTAATCAAAAATCAATGGAATCAATTTAACTTCGGCTCTGTTTTCTATCTTAGTATGGATCACTTTTCAATATATAGAATTGCGAAAATTCTGTATTATGAAACCTATGATGTACTCTATTTAAATAATTTCTTTAATATTTATTTTTCATTACTCCCAATATTTTTGAATAAAATAATGGCAAAAAAGAGAGTAGTTTTAGCGCCTAGAGGTGAATTAAGCAATGTCGCAATGACGTATAAGAAATTTAGGAAAAAGATCATTTTAAGTCTACTTACGAGTCTAAATTTCTTAAAAACAATAACTTTTCAAATGACTTCTGAATTTGAAGCTCAAGAGGTCAGAAAACTTTTGCCAAGTAACGTTCTCTATATCGCACAAAACATCGTCCGTAAACCGGAAGACTTCAAATCATTACGCATAAAATCAGTCAATTCTACAAAATTTATGTATCTATCTCGTATCCATCCAAAGAAAAATTTACATGTTTTTCTAAATGCGCTAAAAACAACTCTTTGGTCGATAGAATTGGAAATTATAGGAAGCATCTCAGATCAAAAATATTGGCTTTCATGTCAAGAAATCATCAAGAATTTACCCCCCAACATTTCGATTAAATATTCGGGTTCTATACCTCACAATGAAGTTGTTCAGAGAATAAAGAGTGCTAATTTTTATGTTTTGTTATCAAAGAATGAAAATTTTGGACATACGGTCTATGAAGCCTTAAGTGCAGGTGTGCCCGTTATCATCAGTGATCAACTCCCTTGGCAAGATGTAAAACAGAAAAATGCGGGTTGGTGTATAAATATAGAAGATGAAGAAGACTTAGCTAAGATGATTGAGGCATGTGTACTTATGGATCAAACAACCTATGCGATGCATCAAACATCAGCTTATCAATATGCTTTAGATTATTACACAAAACAAAGCATAGAAATTTATAGAAAAATGTTTGGAGGCAAAAATGATTAAGGATCTAAATTTACTTATTAAAGCTTTTATTAAACTGCTCATTAATCGATATCGAGGCATCTATTATCGTTATAACAAAGTTTCTTTATTAGAAAAGCAATATAAGGAGAAGTGTGGGTATCCATGTAATCTAGAGAACCCAGTTACCCTGTCTGAGAAGAAACAATGGTTAAAACTGTATTATCATCACCCTGATATGCGTACGTGTACGGATAAATATCTGGTGAGAGCGTATATAGCATCACTTGGTTTATCAGACATCCTTGTTCCGCTTTTAGGTGTTTATAATCATTTTTGGGAAATTCCTTTTGAACAAATGCCCTCAAGCTTTGTGGTTAAAATGAACCATGGAAGTAATATGAATTATTTCGTTAAGCATAAAAGTCATATTAACCGATTGCTTGTGAGTTTAATTTTTGAGATATATAAAAGAATCAAGTTTGAATATTACAATGTAGAATCTCATTACGCAGGTATTCAACCAAAGTTGATTGTAGAACCTTTTCTTTTAAACATAGATAGAAAACCATTAGTAGATTATAGAATCATTTGCTATGCAGGAAATGTTGAATTTATCACACCCCAAATCTATACAGAGAACTTTAGAAACGAAGATAGTCAGTATGTTTATTTTGATCAAGAATTCAATCGTACGGATATGAATTATCATCTAGACCAAAATCCTGATACACTTATACCGAAGCATAGAGATCGAATGATTGAAATAGCAAAACTACTTTCAAAACCTTTTCCTTCAGTTAGGGTTGATTTTTATGAGGTGAATGATCAATTGTATTTCTCAGAATTGACCTTTACGGCCAATGGAGGGTACTCATCCATGAATAGTAGGGAAAAAGATGTAGAGCGGGGAAAATTACTTATATTACCTAAGTAATCAAGCGACATGTCAAAAATAGATTTCTATTATAATGACTGTGGAAAATATAAAGGTAGACCTAAAGTTTACTGGCATTATTTATATGGGTATTTTTTACCACTTATTTTCTTCTTACAAAAGAATCCTTCAATAAAAAACTCTAGAATTGGTCTTTTAGATTGTGGCGTTGGAATAAATGGTAAAATTTCTGAAATCTTAGACATTATGGAATTTGAATATACTTTTCTACCTAATTTAATCAAGAAGCGATTTGAGTTTACACATAACAAGAATACTATCATTTTAGAGCGCTGGGATCTCAATATGTTCAACAACAATTTCAAGGTAGATAAATTATTGCAAACCAAGCAGATTATTTTAGAATTATTTGACATCAATCCTTATGAAACTACCCCTCTTTATACCATCATTCAACGTACCGAAGCAGTGCTAGGAGTTCTCTTAACAAATAGTTCGAGAAAACTTTTAAATATTGAGAGATCCATTGAAGTTTTCGAGGAATCTAATATCAAAGTACAACTCAAAGAGTTAGGTCTTTTAAAGTTAAAAAATCAAATTGAAATCTTTAGTCAGTCAGAAGGAATCATTGGAATTAGAGGGTCTGATTTTGCTAATATGCTTTGGTTAAAACAACATACGATAAATTTTATGTATGATACTACTGAGTTTACGGATAAGCGAAATTTCCCATTCTCCATTTTGCCAGTATATTTTCATGAAAGTTTAAAGAAAAAAATGGTTTGGTTTTCGAAACGTTCAATCTTTATTGTGTCTAAATTTTGTCGTATCCGAGTTATACCTGCTCAACTTCGATTAGCAAAATTATTAGGATTAGATCTTCAATGTGTAGAGAGTACTGGTTTTGATGCAATTCTTAACCCTATAATGATGATTGAGAGGATAGGAACAAATTTAAATGATTATCAACACCATTGAACAATTTGAATCGTTTATCAAGCCACTATATCGTACTTTTTCTGTAGAAAAGATAACTAGAGAAGATGTACAGAATTGGATACTTGGTCCAGAAACGTATAGACATCAATCGAATGGATTTTTTAGTATTATTGGAATCGAGAACTTAGAGACTAAGAAAGAAGAGATAATGTTATTTCAACCTCAACATGGGATAACAGGTTTGATTATTTCTAAACATAATAATAGTGAATATTTTTTACTCCAGGCTAGAGGCGAACCGGGTTATATTAATGGAATACAAGTGGGACCTACTGTACAAGCTACTCCTGCTAATTATCTAAAATTCCATCATGGTAAAAGTTCAAGATATATTGAGTATTTTATCCAATCCATGCCTGACAGTGAAATTATAGATGAAAGTACTCAGATGGATTTTGGGGGGAAGTATCTATATAAAAACAAACGACAAATAATCGTCGAATTAAAAACAATGCTAGAAACGACAGACATTTACTTCTGGATAAAAAAAAGTGTCATTATTGAGCTTCTTAAGCAAGATTTCACACTCAATGCAGATCTCTTGTCGCTATTGTCAAAATACTTTTCTCTAACCAGTGTTTTGCTGACAGGTGATACTCAACAAGTGGGTAAATTATTTAGAGATATGTATCTATTGAATACAAAATCTAGTAAGCATAAATATCAACTAAAAGCTCTCCATTCTTTTGATAATTTGAATGTGTCGGATGATGGTGTTTTTGAGAAGGTGAGTCATCAGGAATTATCCATTGAATTTTTCCATGTAAAAACAACGGGACGTGAAAATAATGATTGGACACAACCCTTGCTCAGAAGTAAATCTCATGGACTGGTGATAATGCTTACTTACATGAAAGATGATAAGAGATATTTTAAGATAAAGATGGATACAGAATTTGGGTTAACTCATAAGTATGGAATTTTCCCCAGTTTTGTAGCATATCCTGGAGATCATTCAGTAAAAGAATTAGTCATAAAAACATTATCGAGGAATTCACCTTATCATGAAGTTTCATTATTAAAAGTTTCAGATGAAGGTGGAAGATTTTACCATGATTACAGTGACTATAGCTTGATAGAAATGTCGGAACAACCAATTCTAAATCTAGAAGACCATGAATACTGGGTCTCCAAAGATGAGTTATCTTTTTTACTTAGTTTTTCAAATCTTTGTTCCATTCAATTACGTGTGATTTCAGCACTAATTTTTGGATTATACTAATCAAATTATCTCGCGAACGACAACCATTCATAGCGCATTCTAAAAACACGATAGTTTCCGACTTCGAATATTTTTTCTGCACAATATCCAAGTTCATGTTCTACGTCCCAATTATATTGGGCTTCCACAATCACAAATTGCGTATCAATGGCTTGTGTGAGTTGACATGTCTCTTTATACGGTGGAGTAAATTTAACTTCAGAACTGTCTTTGATTAGAAAAATCTGATTAAGTTTAGACCCATCATCCTGCTTACTAAAAAGGTCTTCAATATTATTAATACGTTGAGAAGTTTGACGATTTAGTTCTAAATTGGTCAAGAGATGAGCGCCATGGATTTGAACGATAATGTTGATGGGTTCACGCATTTCTTCTTGTGCAACATAATCTTCTAGTTTTTTAAAAACATTTAATTCATCTTTGTTTACATGATGAATTGGGTCAGTTTTTCCAGAGAAATCTAAATAGGGCCAAACATCACTATTGATTGTACCCATCACAAAGATCATCAATGAAAGAACAACCATAACTCTTTTAATTTTCACGTGTTGTATCGAGTTAATCAGAACCCAGAAATATAGATAAAGTGTAAATGGATTAAATAAAATATCATAGATTCTAAAATAAGCGAGTTGAGTCAGATTACTGATAACAAAGCGTGCTACGAACGGATTAAAGAAAGTTAGAAGGAGTATAAAGATAAGATAAAGAATAGATGATACCTCTATCTTGGAAATGCGCATTGATTTATATAAGGCATAAAATAGGGCAGACCAAAATCCAATATTAACCAAACTAGAAAGTACAAAATAAGTTGTGCTAAAGTCAAAGCGTAAATAATGAATCAACATCTCATACTCAGGATTGGTAAAGAAATTAATCCAAGGTCGGTAGGCAGCGAATAGTGAAGGGGATAACCAAGCACATAGCGTAAAGATTAAAGGAAAAGCGAATAAGACACCATTGTGATACTTGATCCAAAGTGCATCCAGAATATGCATTTTTTTAATTAATACCATAACCATCATCAAGCAATGAAAGACTAACATAGGGTATAAATATGCTATGTTGTACAAGATGAGCCAAATACTAAAGGGTATACTTAAAATCCATATCTTCTTAAAGATATCAGTCTGTTTTGTATAGGCAAATAGATGAGCAATACCATACAGTAAGAATGCATTTAGGAAAATACCAGTCGAAGAAAAATTGATAAGAGTTAGTAATTCAAAGGACATAAGAAAAACTAATTTTTGGTTAGGGTTACGCATATAGTAACTCAATGTCATAAGTATCCAAACAACATTGAGCCGTCTAAATGTATTCCCATAACTAGGATAGACAATGTACCAAAATTGGAAAAGGGTATACATCATAATCACAAAGAATAATAAATGATTTGTTGTATCAGTCTTCTTTAACCACTGATATAAAAATCTAAAAGTAAGATAAATTAAGACAAACAAGACAATGGTAGTTGATGTCACAATTAGACCCATAGGTAGAATATCGATGTTGGGAAAGAAGTGATAAAAGGCTTTCTGATAGAGGCTCAGTATCCAATAAAAAGCTTGGTAATCATATTGGGGTCCTAAGCGTCCCCCATAAATAAGTTTTTCAATATATGGAATATAGATATTTAAATCATCAGATCTAAGATTGTATCGAGTAAAAAACGTTAAAATATATGTGAAAGCTACAAGAATAATCATTGAATCTCCTGGAATTACGTTCATCGAATATTTATCCTAAGTCTATTGATGAACTTAAATATAATGTAAGTGTATATGACAAAATCAAAAATGGGAATACGATATAGTCAGTAGGATCTAAAATTAGAAAAAAGAATTTTCTTCATTATATTTGGTGTATTGAATAATATACTAAAAATGCAAAAAATTTATAGTGTTACCTCTTGGGAATGGTCATCTTTCTAGAGATTATATAATATCCTATTAAAACTAAATGGTTTTATCACATCTCATTGATTTCGAATTTAAAAAATTTCAAAAACGCTTAGATAAGTTAAATTGGTTACTCGCTATGGCATTTGGTGAAATCACAGTGTGATAAATGATGAGGTTAAGCGTGTAAATAGAACATTGAATTGCTTTAATTCGAATAATTCATTCAATGTGGGAAACACAAGATTCAAGTAAATGAATGGTAACTTAGTTAATTTGGTGAGTTGAAAGATTGAATGGTGCCTATAAACCTCATTAGATTGACTATACGAAGACTTTGTATCACTATTTCGATGAAAGCTCTTTGAGTTAAATATTATAGGTCCTCTGCTAAAATCTTGAGAAGCACAGAATTAAAGATCAATCATGAGTATAAATGAATCCTAAGTGTTTCTATTTTCGAACGTCCTCTTAAGATTAATGATTGATTAACCAATGGACACTGAAAAATTGATAAAGTCATCGGGAAGCAAAATAAACGCGAATCAGTGAATAATTCTTCTGATTCAGTGTCTATGATTTGTTCTATAATGGTAAGTCAAGTCTACTTTACCCATCCATCCTAAGGGAAAGAGGATCCAATGGAAAATATATCGCTATTCTAAGCGCTTTATGTATTAGGTAAATCCTTAAAATACTATTCAAAAAATCTATTTCAATCGATTTATTTCGTTTAGATTCCTTTATCTCAATATGTTGGAGATTTAAAATTAAAATTGTTCTGTTATGTTTTTTGAATAAGATTTTTATAAATGAATAAAAATGACTTGTTTTTGAATAAAATAGAGAATATTAAGTAACTAATTACACCAAATAAAATTTGTAGAATTAGTTTTAAATAGATATTTATTACTAGCACACCTACTAAATATACTGATAACCCCATTAAAAATGTTACTAAAATCGTAGGGATTATATCAGAAAGTTGCTCCTTTAGACTATATTCCAATAGTTTATCTGCGAAGTAACTTAATAGCATTGCATTAATAATTGAATAAAAAAGCATTCCAAGCATAATTGAGATAATGCCAAATCTAGATAATACTAATAAGCAAGTTATGGCTATAAATTTTATAACAAGATTAATTTTAAGATTTAAATCACTACGTCCAATAGCATTGAGAGAATTTACGAAAATAGAAGTAATCCAAGTAATAGTTATAAGGCTGTAAATTTGCATATATTGAATACTACCTATCCATTTATCTGTAAATAGAAAAATAATCAGAGATTTTGAAATAAGTATTAAACCTATCATCATTGGGAAAATAATATATGAACTTATAGAAAATGCAATTCGAACATAGTCTTTTAATTTATATTCAAAATGATGTAATCTTGACATTATAGGGAAGAGCACAGAGCTTAATGTTCCTTCGGTATTTGACATAATTAGTGTAGGAAGAGCTAAACCTCTATTATAAAATCCCAATTCAGCAGAATTATATTTCCCATAGATAATTAGAGATTGAAGCGATACTAGTAGATTATCGAGTAAGCTTGCAACTAGTATATGAGAACCAAATTTAAACTGTGTTTTAAAGCTAACTATGTTGAAAGAATTAATAGGTATCCAACCTATGAAAATTGTAATCATTAAAAAACTAGATAATTGGTATATTAATGAAGAATAAATAAGAGACCAAATTCCAAATCCTGAAAATGCTAAATAAATTCCAGTAAGCCCTTGAAATATGGTTGAGATAAGTCTAATTTTGAATAGTTTTAAAAATTCCAAATCTCTTTGTATTTTCGAAATAGGTACTGAAATAAACCCCATAAATAAAATTGTTATAGACTGAACCCGAATCAGTAATATTAAAGAACTATTGTTATAAATATATCCAATCCAAGGCGCAAGAAGAAAAATTATAAAATAAAATATGATCGCACTAATAACTGAAGTAGATTGTGCGGTTTTATAGTCATCCAAACTTGGATTTTTGGACTGTATAATCCAAGTATTTAGGCCAACTTGAATAAAAATTTGTATCAACGACAGAAATGATGATATTAGTACTATTGTTCCAAAATCAGAAGGGGATAACCTTCTTGCTAATACGACTTGGATAGCAAACCCTATAAATTGTGTGCTAATATTTTCAAATAATCTCCAAGTTAGGTTCGAAAGTGTTTTTGACTTTAATTCATCCCTATTCATGAGTTATATCCAAATAGGTTTAAGCAAATATCAAATTTATTTTTTAATATTTTATTAGTTATATTAATCACATTGGAACTCATTAATTTTGCAAGCAATATATGAAATTTCTTCATCAGTCATTCCGACCCAAATAGGTAAACTTAACTCTGTCTTAGATAGTATTTCTGCAATTGGATAATTTTGTGTATTTAAATCGAAATATGCACTTTGTTGATGAATTGGTTTTGGGTAATGAATTAAAGTTTCAATACCATTTATTCTTAAAAACTCTGCTAATTTATCTCTTTGTTGGCAACGAATTGCATAAATATGCCATGAGTGATATGAATTCTTTTCAACCTTAGGAGTAATTATATCTTTGTTGACAATTAAATTGCTATATTTCTCAGATATTTGATTTCTAATACGATTATACTCATCTAATTTTTTTAATTTTATTAATAGGAATCCGGCTTGAATTTCATCTAACCTAGAATTTAATCCCTTAACATCATGTTGATATTTTATTGAGGAACCATAATTTGAATAAAGTAAAACCTTTTTCGCTATTTCTTCATTATCAGTTACAACCGCACCTCCATCCCCTAATGCACCTAGGTTTTTTCCAGGGTAAAAGCTAAAAGCAGCAGCATCACCCCAAGATCCGGCTTTTTGACCTAAATAATGAGATCCATGTGCTTGTGCAGCATCTTCAATAAGTTTCAAATTATATTTTATGCAAATTTCCCTGAACTCTTTAATCATATTTATTTGTCCATATAAATGCACTATAATAATTGCTTTTGTATTACTATTTATATGGGAAATTACTTTTTTTGGATCTAAATTGAAAGTATCTAATACTGGGTCTACTAAAATAGGTTTTGCACCAACTGCTGTCACTGCTAATGCTGTAGCAATAAAAGTATTAGAAGGTATAATGACTTCATCCCCTTCGCCGATATTGAAACTCATAAGAATTAACCTTAATGCATCAAGTCCATTTCCGCAACCTATACAATATTTAACACCACAGTATGCAGCAAATTTTGTTTCAAATTCACTAATATTCGAGCCACGAATAAATTGACTTTTTCTAATAGTTTCATTAAAGGATTCATTTAATTCATTTAATATCTCTTGATGCGTTGGAATTAAATTCAAATATGGAATTATCATTTTGTACCATTTAGATTTCTTTTAAGAATAAAGATTTATCTCTAATATAATCTTGAGGATTATAAAAATCGGAAGCAAGAACTAATAAAATACAATCATTCGTAAAATTTGTCATTTCTCGCCAGACCATAGGACCAATATAGATACCACTAGTAGGTTGATCCAATTTTATATTCATTTTTTCAACTTTATCTTCTAAATTCAATTCAACGCTCCCTTTTAATGCTATTAATACTTGATGCAAATTCCTATGAGCGTGAAACCCCCTAGTTATATGTGCTTCGACATTATAAATATAATAAACTCGTTTAATTTCAAAAGGAATATTTATATTTGTCTCTAAAGGTACTAAATTGCCATATTCATCTGAATATTCTTTAAAATCTAAAAATTCTATCAACATATTTTACCCTCATATTTTAATTATATCATTTGTTTTCTGATTGCATTTATTATTACAGAAATAGTTCTAATAGGTAACTGAAGTATAAAGATAATCCTTAAAATAGGGTTAATTTTAATATATTCTTCATAAAAATTATTCATAATTCTTCTTCTCAAACAGTAGAAAAATAACTCATTTATTTTTAATAATATAAAATAGTTGAAATTCAAGTTTGGGTAATAACATTTTAATTTTGAGTATAATTTTATATGTTGTAAGTATTTATCATTAAAACTAACAATTGAGTTATAGTTTTGAGCATTTAATTCACTTGATCTAATTCGATAAACAGCAAGGATTTCATCTATAACAGCGATTTTACCAATATCTAACAATATTAATGATAGAGAAAAATCTTCGATTAACCTATCTGTTAGTATTACTTCTTTTAAATTATTCCAATTTTGAAATTTTGAAATATTCTTTACCAAAACACCAGAAATTGGAAAGGTTCTTCCTTTCATAAATCCTTTTAATGATATGCCTTCTTTTATAATTTGCTCTCTAGGATATGTGACGGATATTTTTTTATCAAAATCAATTGCTCTAATTTTATTGCAAACTCCTAAGTAGTCGAAATTTGATTTTAAGAAATCATATTGTTTTTGTAATTTGAAATTATTAATCCAATAATCATCTCCTCCAAAATAAGTGAAGTATTCGGCATTAGATGCTTCAAGACAATCACATAGATTCATTGTTGTACCAACATTTTGTGAATGTGTAATAAATTTAAAATTTTTTACTCTTTTTGCATATGTTTTTACAATATCTATAGTTCTGTCTTTTGAACAATCATCTCCAATTATTATCTCAAAATCAAAATTTGTAATTTGATTAATTACACTATTTATGGCTTCATCAATAAATTTTTCATGATTATAAGTTAATATAATTACGCTCAACTCACACATATTATTTCCCTCCATAAAAGATAGTATAGTATATGTTCGAAGTCATTTTAATAAATTTATTATGTTCTATAAAGTGCATTAATAATTTATTCTTTTTTGAATCATGATCTTCAAATATTACGATGACAATGTTTTCATCCTTGTAATTCTGCAGCTCGTTCTCGAACATACTTAAACTAAAAATACTATTAAGATTTGACCAAGATTCGGAGAAATAGGAATCTAGATTTGTTAATGAAAAGCCAATTGGAAAATCTCCAAGAATTATTAGTTTTGGTTTCTTAGAAATTATAGACTTCATGTCATTTTTGAATTTGGTTATAATATCAGCTTTAAGCCTTGAAGTTCTTAAACCAATAAATGGTTGCTCGTGAATATTCACTAAATTTATTATTTTATCATTTTCACCGTAAACAAAACCATTCAATTGGATAAAAAAGGAAAATGAAAATATTATAAATATTACTAATAAAAAATTGATAAAAGCAAACCTAAACTTTGGTATGACTTTTAAATATGTCGGATAAGTTTCTATATAAATACCAATTATAATTAAAGGGAGAATAAAATATGCTTGTTGAAAACCATTATCAGTTCCAATTATAAAGGTTAACACAATGATTGGTATGCATAGATACTCAATACAACTATCTTTGAACCATAGGTATAGACAATATATTATCGAGATTAAAGTTATAAACCAAATAAAAACTGATAGATTAATAATATATGCAAAATAGCCAGCTGGTAAAACGCTAATAAATAATAAGATTTTGTTTATTTTATCAGAAGTTTTGATATTAAAGTAAGTAAGAAGTATTATAAATGTTATATAGATGCTTGCAATAAATAAAGGAACAATATAAAAAATAGTAGCTACTTGATAAGCAAGATTATATAGTAATCGGAGACTACTGTGTGTATTAGAATTATCATTGCTTAGTAATTGAAATACATAATGAAAGCTCGATAAAAAGAAATCACTAAATCCAATTAAACGAATAATTACTATAATAGAAAATATTAAACCAAATAAAAAGCCGAGTGTAATGTACTTGAATTGTTTAATTTGTTTTTTAATTAGTAGGCAGATTATTAATAATAGAAAAGCTATAATATTTGGTAATCTAAAAAATACAGACAAGCCTAAAATGAAACCGACTAACATAAAAGTCAATTTAGATCCGCTTGAATTCTTATAATATATAAAAAAACTGAGTACTAAGATAAGAAAACTAAAGTTATTGTAAGATAACTCTTGAGGAAAACGAATTAGATACAATGACCCTAAGCTAATTAATGTAATAAGAAAAGTTCTATTAATATGTTTTTTAAAGATTAAAAAAATCAATAAATAAGTTACTAAATTTATAACTTTATTTGCAAGTCGTAATATTATTATAGATTGGCTGGTATTTAAAAATGCAACATACGAGCCAATATACCAAGAATAAAACCTTCCTATGTCAAAATTTTTTAAGTTACTAGCTCTTCTATAATTATCTAAATACCAACCTGTATCTCCAAAATCTAAACCTTTATTTATATACCATAAATGGTAAAATATCACACTAATTATTACTGAAAATATGAAAAACAGCGCAATATATTTTCTATTCTTCACTATAATCTATTTCATCTTTGCATTTACAACACTCATCGTTATTACTATTAATTTTTAATCCACATTTGCATATTTTACTTACAAATTTAGCTGGATTCCCATACCATAATTCTTGTCTAGGAATATTTTTAGTGACGACTGATCCCGCACCAATCATTGCATACTCACCAATATTCAATCCAGGTAATATTGTAGCATTTGCACAGATTGTCGCACCTTTGCGTACGGTGGTATTTAATAAATTGAATTGTTTTTTTGAACGAGGGAATTTATCGTTAGTAAATGTAACATTTGGCCCAATAAAAACGTTGTCTTCTAATGTTATTCCATCCCAAATGTACACGCCTGATTTAATTGTGACTCTATCACCTATAATTACATTATTTTCGATATAGACATGCTCACAAATATTACAGTCATTACCAATAATTGCATTTGGTAATATATGTACGAAAGCCCAAATTCGTGTAGACTTACCAATATTACTAGATTCAATTATTGAATAAGTGTGGTCAAGATGATTCATGTAGAAATTATACATTAAATATAAATGATATTAAATTGATTTAAAGAATTTATAAAGCAATACAGCTAATCATATAAAAAGCAATCACATAAAACTCTATATGTAATTTTATGCGGTTTGGTCTGCTAAAAATAGTTTTGTTATATTATACTTTTCAATTTATACATATTATAATCAAAATATGACAATATATTTATATATATCAAATACACCTATCGTTGAACATATTCCTATTTACGTGGATGCAGAGAAAATAAGTTTAACTGCTGCAAATTTTAATTTGCAAATTTTAGAAGCTATGAATTCAAGAAAATGCAAAACAATTTCTATTTTTAATTCAAATTTAGACTTAAATAAACGAAATGAATCAGAAATAATCACTGTGAATCAATATCAAAGTTTTATTTATTTTTATAATGCCAATTTTATGTTTAAGTTATTAACATTAATTAAGTTTATAAGGAAAAATAGAAAAGAAAAATTCAATATTATATGTGATTCATTATCTCTAGAAAATTCCTTACTTGGATTAATTTTATCAAAAATATTCAGAATTAAAATAGTATCTATAACTACAGATTTGCCAAGATTTTTTTATAATCCTATTAATCATAAATTAAAAGATTTACTTTTCGCAAGAATAGGTGAATTTTCATTACACTTCTATAATGGGTATGTGCTTCTAAGTGAGTATATGAGCTATGAAAAGTTCGCAAACACAAAACCAAAGTTAGTTATTGAGGGTGTTTGTAATGTTGATTTTTCAGAAACTCAAATAAATGATGTGAAGGATCAGTCAAATAAAATATTTATCTATTCTGGGACTCTGAATAATGATAGTGGAGTATTAACTTTTATGAGAGCATTTGAAAAAGCGAATTTGCAGAACATAGTTTTCGAAATTTATAGTGGTGATAAAACGTATAAAGAATTTACGGATTTGTTAGCAGAGAATATAAAATTTATGGGATATTTACCTATAAAGGATTTAAGAATGAAGCTAAAAGTAGCACACTTATTAATTAATCCAAGACCTGTTGAGCTAGATTTTAATAGATTTTCCTTTCCATCAAAGTTAATAGAATATATGGCTTCAGGAACTCCTGTAATAACTACAAATTTGCCAAATATCCCAAAATTACTTTTGGATACTTTGTATTTCTTTGAGAAAGATGATATGGAGGGTATACAAAAAGGTTTGTATCAATTTCTTAATTCAGATCAACTTCAATCCAAAATTAAAGGTGAAAATGCAAAAAGAATAATTGAAGAGAATTATTCTCATTTAATTGTTGGAGAAAAGATTTTTAAACTATTTCAGGAAATAAATGATGAAAACTAAACTTAAAGTAATATGGGTTTCTATCCAACCACTAAATATAGTTGCTGATCAATTTAATATTAAACAAAGTGTATTTGGAGGGTGGCTAGAAGGTATTGCAAACACACTAATAGAAACAAATGAAATTGATCTTTACTATATTTTTCCAATTAACTATGATAAGAAATTAGAAATTATAAGATGTAATGATATTAATTATATTGGGTTAACGAATTCGAAAAATACAAATAGAGAATTTATTAATGTTATAGAAAAAATCAAACCAGATGTAATCCATGTTTTTGGTACGGAAAATAAATTTATTCATAGGATATTTAAGAAAACGATTAATAACAGAATTGTCATTTCAATCCAAGGTGTTATGAACGTTTGTGCAAGCCAATACAACTCAGCATATAAAAATAACTATAAAATATCTTACTTAAAGCAGGTATTATTAAGTATAGTGATGGGTATTAATAGAAGCAAATACAATTGCCATGACTATTTTGAAAAAAAAATTCTTCGTAACGTAAGCAATGTTATTGGCAGAACAGATTTTGATAAAAATTTCATAGAATCTAATTTTAAGAAAATTAAATATTTTAAGAATAATGAGATTTTAAGAAATGAGTTTTACTTAGCAAAAAAATGGGAATTGGAAAATGTTAAAAAACACACTATTTTCATGTCACAAGGAAATTATCCAATAAAAGGGTTACATATATTATTAAAAGCACTAAGTATAGTAAAAACAAAGTATCCTAATGTATTACTTTTCATCGCAGGTGAGAATATTTTGGATAACCGAAGTTTAGCTTTTAAATGTGGAATCTCATATGCCAGTTTAATTGAGCATATTATTATCAAGGAGAAATTAAAAGATAATATTCAGTTCATTGGATTTCAAAATGGAAACAATATGATAGACTACTTAAGTCAATCCCATTGTTTTGTAATGCCATCATCTATTGAAAATAGTCCAAATTCACTTGGAGAGGCCATGCTTTTAGGGGTTCCGTGTATAGCAAGTAACGTCGGTGGGATACCTTCAATGGTTAAGAATAATTACGATGCTTTACTTTTTGATTTTCCCAATAGTACACAGTTAGCTGGATTGATAATAAACGTTTTCTCAGATGTAAACCTATGTAAAAAATTATCTAAAAATGCTAAAGAAAGTGCTTTAAAGATTTTTAGAAAAACAGAAAACATAAGTACATTAGTTGATATTTATAAGTCAATTTATTTTGAATAATTGTGATTTAAATCTCAATTAAATATTGATTTTTAAATGCGCTTTTGTCATTTCCTCAATTGTATAATTACTAATAAAATTTAGACTGTTTTTTTCTAAAAAAAATGAATTATAGGTCTGAACATTTCTTATAATATCTACAATTGAAAATTCTTTATCTAGATCTATTAAGAAACCATTTTTACCTTCTTTTACTAATTCAGTTGCTGCCAAACATTTATTGGTTGAAATAATAGGTAAACCATTAGCCATTGCTTCATTTATAACTAACCCCCATATATCTTCCCTCGTAGGAAGTATGAATATATCAGCAGCTTGATAATATTCCCATAATTCATGTTTTTGCTTAAATGAAATAAAATGAACGTTAGAAAACTTTGTTGTTTGTAATAATTGTCTATATAATTCAATATTTTCACTTCCAATTAAATATATCCCATATGAATTATCTAATAAATTTGCTTCCTTTAATAAAAGGTCGAATCCCTTTCTTTCGATAAATTGACCAACTCCCAATAGGATATTTTTTTCCTTTATTCCGAGTTTTTTCCTTATCTCCAATTTAGTTTGCATGGTAATTGGTTTTACAAGAATATCCTTTTTATATATTGAGGTAAATGGATAACGAACTATCTTACTAGGATTTACACCTAAGTTTTGATAATAATAATCATGTATTAAAGAAGTACTTAAACACAGTTTAGCTGAGTTGTATGAAAAAGTTCTTATCATATTTAGGAACTTTTGATTCTTATTATAGAACGCTCCATCAGTTTCGATAATAAATTTTTTATTAAAAAGTTTTAAACAAAGAATAGCAAACAAACCAGTTGGAGTTAGTGGGTTACAAATAATAATTAATTTATACTTTTTAAATAAAATATGTCGGATTATTGAAGGACAAAAAGCAGTGTCAGTACTTGTCTTTATTCCCTTAAGAAAGAGAAAATTAAAGTTATCAAAATTATTCGAATTCCATCTAGTATTACGTTCATTTGATATCTTCTTTTCAAATAAAACTGTTAGATCAATGTATTTTCCATATTCATTAAAAAAATCAATTCTATAAGGAGATGGCACATTAGTAGTCAACAGTACTTTTGATTTTGTCATTATTAGTATATTTTAACAGACAAAACTTAATATTAAATAGAGGATAGTCAAAATGATATAAATTATTTTTTTATGAGAATATTATAGATAATTGAATTTTAAGGAGTAGGAAGTACTGTAAAAATTGCATAGAATATAGCAAAAGTGCCAAAGTTACTAGGCCATAATGTAAAAAAAATTATGGACGAAGGGATAAGACTTCCGCCCCTGATATAATGTGGAAATTATCCGTAATGTTTTTCTTATTAATAAGAATAGGGTATATTCGAAATATCTAATAAATTAGTATTCACTTTAAACCTACACTTTCAATCATTTTCTCAAAACTTCTTAGATTAAAAACCTCGTTAGATTTCTTTTCAGCATAGAAGTAGGCATTTCTTCGATATATCTGTAGCTGGTTTATATCCATCTCTGCTAATTCATTTAAAATATGGATGTAGCGGTCCTTTTGTTGAAGAGGAATTGTATATCCACAAGTATATTGTTCAAGATCATTCCAGGGTGTATTAGTACTAATAATGGGTATACACATCGCTGCTAATGATTCATAAATAACATGTCCAAAGTTCTCACCCAAGGTTGGAAACAAGAATACATGATAATTTGAAAAAACAGAAATAGTATCTTGAGGATTAACTTCACCTTTGTATTTGACAACTATATTTATTGGCAGGATTTTTATTTTCTCTATTATTTGGTTAAAATAAACTTGATCTTCAATTGGCCCATAGATGTCGAAAACGATATTCGCATTAATTGATTTTAAAAGGTCTATTGCATATTTTAAGTTTTTCTTTGGATGAATACGAGACAAATATATAATTCTCAGAGAGCCGCTTTCTTTTAAAATGTGATAATTTAGTGCGAGCATGTTTTTTGAAGGAAGATCTTCATTGATTAATGTTTTTACATTAGTCAATAATTCTCTTGATTCAGTTGCTTCTTGTTCAGTACTTACAGATAAGTAAATTACTTTATGAAGATTCAATTTATTGATAACATATAGTATTGTCTTTTTTATATTTGATTTGAAACCTAATGCCCCTAAATTAAATTGTCCCATGGGCGCAACTATGATTGGAATTTGAATTCGATTCAAAAATCTATCAATAATAATGCGTAATGTGTAATTAGAAAAGAATCCACATGAGAATATGACATCTATTTTATTCTCCTGAATAACATCGTGAAGGCTTAACCATAAGCGAAATGGTTCGTTGTAGGATACTAGTGCATTATCTACACTTAACCATTGTTTAGACATAATATTTGGATAAGGTTTTGAATCTCCAATATCTCGGTCAGAGGTAAAAACATAAAAATCATAGTCTTCATGATAAAAATCAATAAGATTTCTAATGGTTCGACCATGCCCACCATTCTTGAAGCCTGGCGTAAATGATTCAATTAAAATGAGAATTCGCTTTTTATTAGTCATTAGTAATTTGTAATGTAATCCTTATAGTAAGACATAATTATGGTTGTAACTTTTTCAGATACATTAGGAGATTGATAATCATTAACTTGAACATGCATACTCTTACTAAGATTTTGCATTCCATTAAGGATTCGATCTTTCTTCAATCCCACCATCATAACTGTACCTTCTTCCATGGCTTCTGGTCTTTCATGAGAGTATCTTATATTTAATGCTTTTAAACCTAAGATAGAGGTTTCTTCACTGATGGTGCCACTGTCACTTAAGACACATTTCGCATCCATCTGTAGTTTGATGTAGTCAATAAAGCCAAAAGGTTTCTCAAAACGAATGAGTGGGTTTAATTTGAGTTGATGTTGTTCAATCATTTTACGTGTTCTTGGATGGGTAGATACAATAACGGGGAGTTGATAGGTAGATGCTAAAGCATCTAAAGTTTCCATTAAATCTTTAAATCCTTCTTCATTGCTCACGTTCTCTTCTCTATGCGCTGAAACTAAGAAGTATTCATCTTTACTCAGTCCTAAGTTAGAAACGATGGGTGAGGCTTTAAATTGATCCATATGCGCATGTAAGATTTCATACATAGGACTGCCTGTTTTAATGATCCGTTGAGGAGCAATGCCTTCTCTTAATAAATATTCACGTGCAATGTCACTGTAAGGTAGATTGAAATCAGAAATATGATCGACGATACGTCGATTGGTTTCTTCAGGTACGCGTTCATCGAAACTACGATTACCAGCTTCCATGTGGAAGATAGGAATATGACGTTTCTTAGCAGCTATGGCACAAAGAGCACTGTTGGTATCCCCAAGGATTAAAACAGCGTCTGGCATCATTTCTGCAAGCACACCATCTACTTTAGACAACATCGAGCCTATGGTTTCCATGGGCGATGAGCCAGCGGCATTTAAAAACACATCGGGTTGTCTTAACCCTAAATCTTTAAAGAAGATTTCATTGAGTTCATAGTCATAATTTTGACCGGTATGAACCAAGGTATGGTCAAAAGCAGGGGACTTATCCAATGCCTTAATGACTTCAGATAAACGGATGATCTCAGGTCGTGTGCCTAAGATGGTCATAACTTTAATGGCTGCCATCTTTATACCTCCTTGAAGTATGTATCGGGATGCTCAGAATCTAATAGTTCATTGGCCCACATCACGGTGATTAAATCTGTTGTACCCACATTTTGAATGTTGTGGGTATAGCCACATGGAATATCGACCACTTCTAACTTCTCACCACTCACTGGATATTCAATAATCGTGTCTGTATCTATTTTTCTAAATCGAATGATGGCTTCTCCACTCACCACTAAGAACTTTTCATTCTTCGTGTGATGCCAATGATTGCCTTTGGTAATACCTGGTTTAGCGACATTAATCGATACTTGTCCACGATCTTCAGTTTTAATGAATTCAGTGAAAGAACCTCTTGCGTCCTCATTCATTTTCAAAGGATAACTAAACTTATCTGTAGGTAAGAAACTTAAATAAGTACTATGAAGTTTCTTTACGAAAGGAGTCTTTAGCTCAGGAATAAAAAACGTATGTCTAGATTCTTTAAAGGTATACAGTAAATCGGATAGTTCTTTTAAAGTGATTTTAACTTCTGGGAGTACTTTACAATAACCTTTTTCTACATAAGCTTGCTTGGTTTCTAGAACTCGAATCCATTCTTGAACAATATCGTCAATGTAAACTAAAGTTAACTGTGCATCAGGATTGTTTATTTGAATGGGTAAGTCTCGGGTTATGTTATGACAATAAGTCGCAACAACCGTATTGTAATTGGGTTGACTCCACTTGCCAAAGACATTGGGCAAACGATAGACATAACTATTGTTTATCTTCCCATACTCAAAGACTAAATCCTCTGCAGCCTTTTTACTTTGTCCATAGGCATTATCAAGCTCAGCTTGAATAGAGGATGAAAGTAAGAGGGAACAGGTGGAATTATATTGTTTTAAATCATTAAGAATGATTTGAGTTAAATCTGTATTACCTGTTTTAAATTCATCAACATGTTCAGGACGATTAATCCCAGCTAAATGAAAGACAAAGTCTGCTGTTTTAAGGGCATGGCTTAATTCGTCAAGTGTTTGTAAGCGATCAAAACAAAAAAGATCGTGATAGCCTTGATTATTTAACTCAGCTACAAGATTTTTACCGATGAAACCATTCGATCCCGTCACCACAATCTTCATTATTGATTCAGTTCTTCCTGGATAAAGGGTAAAGTTAATAAAGCTTTCTTAACGCCTTCGACATCTAATCGTGTCGTGTTGTGTGAATTATATTCTGTTTCTTGAGTGAGTTGTTTGTCCCCTTCAATATAATATTTGTCATAATTTAAATCACGTGTATCTGCAGGGATGCGATAGTAATTTCCCATATCTTGAGCCACGAGAAATTCTTCTTTGGTTAAGAGGGTTTCATAGAGTTTTTCTCCATGACGTGTACCAATCATTTTAACTTCAACTTTGGATTTAAAGAGTTCTTTAATGGCTTGTGCTAAATCTTTAACGGTAGAAGCAGGACTTTTTTGAACCATGATGTCACCTGCTTTGCCATGTTCAAAGGCAAAGAGTACCAATTCAACAGCTTGTTCTAAACTCATTAGGAAGCGAGTCATCTCTGGATTGGTAATGGTTAATGGTTGGTTTGCTTTGAGTTGCTCGACAAAGAGGGGAATGACTGAACCCCGTGAGGCCATCACATTTCCATAACGTGTTCCACAAATCGTGGTATCCTTGGGATCAACCGTTTTTGCTTTAGCCACAAACACTTTTTCCATCATGGCTTTTGATATCCCCATTGCATTGATGGGATAAACTGCTTTGTCTGTCGATAAACAAATAACTTTCTTAACTTTAGCATCAATGGCTGCGGTTAAAACGTTGTCTGTGCCTAATACATTGGTCTTAACAGCTTCCATGGGAAAGAATTCACAGGAAGGGACTTGTTTTAAGGCTGCTGCATGAAAGATATAATCGACCCCATGTATGGCATTTTTAACACTGGCGATGTCTCTAACATCCCCTAAATAGAATTTTAAACGTTCATCATGATACAACTTACGCATATCATCTTGTTTCTTTTCATCACGTGAAAAGATACGAATTTCTTTGATGTCTGTTTTTAAGAATCGAGTGGTCACCGCATTCCCAAAGGAACCAGTTCCACCTGTAATTAAGAGTGTTTTACCATTAAACATAGTTGCCTCCATTATAGCATTCATAACTTAATCTAATTTTCTTAAACTCGTCACAACCAATGAGAAACAGACATTAATCATATAATAAGCTGATATCCAAGTACGTATGGAAGAGGTGCCCCCCTGGCGTTCATGCATACGTGCGTATATTTCTTGAGTTCTGAACTTCTTTCGATTCAACATAAGATTAGATTCTGGTTCAGGAAACTCAGTTGGATAATAGGTCGCAAAGAATTCAATGACTTTCTTGTTGGCAGCTCTAAATCCTGAAGTTGGATCTAACACAGGCTTTCCTGATAATACCCATATAAAAGCAGAGATAATGCGTATTCCAATGCGTCTAAGTGAAGATGATTGGAAATTATCTCGTTTTTTATCAATGAAGCGAGAGCCAATTACGAAATCAGCTTTATCATCTAGAATGGGTTGAATCAGGTCATATACAGAACTGATTTCATGTTGACCATCGCCATCGAATTGAATGGCAATGTCATAGTGATGTCGATGGGCATAGATATAGCCTGTTTGAACTGCACCCCCGATGCCTAAATTCATCACTAAATTGATGACAGGGATTTGATGATCTTTACAAATTTGACCTGTTTGATCCGTAGAACCATCGTTGATGACTAAAATATCCCACTCAGCATTCTCTTGGTGAATGGACTGGACAGCCTTTAGAATATTGGCTTCTTCATTAAATGCTGGAATGATGAATAATACTTTTTTGTTCATTTATTTATTTCCCCACCCAATCCCCTTATTTAATCCGATCTTTTAAGAGAGATACTTCTTGTGTAAGAATTCTAATCTTTTCTTTTTGTCCCGATACAATAATGGTAAGAATCATCATCACAAAGATTAAGATACCAATCATAATTGTAAAGATCATGTTGGACATGAGCTCAAACCCCAATAGGTTCGCTACAACAGGCAAGAACCCAGGAATCAGTGCACTAATGAATATACCAACAATCGCAAACATCCATACCAATGAATATTTGATGGTAATGCGATTGTGTCTTACTAAATTTATAATCAAGCCAATCATCACTAGACTAAAGAGAATAATTTCAATTTTCAATTTAATGGGCATCATAGGGAGTTTCCTGTATCAGTTGTACCAATATATCTAACTGAGTTTTCTTATCGAAATGCTTATGGTAATAGTTTAGTCCATTTTGACCATATTGTTTCACTAAATTTGGCTGATTTGAAGCATCTAGAATCATTTGACTTAAAGCATTCGCATCCATCGAAGGACAAATCCACCCACAGTGTGCATCTTCAACCACACGTTTCACTTCACCATTGATGGCTCCGATGATGGGTTTAGCTGCCCGAATATAAGATTGAAGTTTTGCGGGTAAGGTTGAATTCACCACAGGGTTGTCCACCATGGTGATTAAAAAAGCATCGGCTAGGTCATAGTATTGTTTCATGGCTTCAACAGGATGATGGCCATAAAAACTAATGTTGCTAAGTTGATAAGTGTTAGCTAAGGCTTTACATGTATCTAGACTTAATCCATCGCCTACAATATGGAAATGGATCATAGGTTGGTCTTTTAAGATATGCGCTGCTTCAACCAATGTTTCAACACTTTGGGCAGGCCCAACATTCCCTGCAAACACCACATCAAAACAGTTATTATCTATGGATACAGAGTTTCCATAAATATCTTCAGCATAACTGGGCCAATAATCAAGATGATAAACTTGTTTACATAAGCGTAAGTTATCTTCAAAATAATGGACAAATGAGGCAGAACTTAATAAGATACGATCAGCTTGTTTATAATGCCAATGACTCAAGGCATATAGGAATTTATAAAAAAGTGATCCTTTGGCAATAGGTCCCGTTGTTACACTAATGGGCCATTGATCTAAACAATATACAATCAGAGGAATGTGTTGTTTTCTTTGAATCATGATACCAGGCAGGATCATCGACACTGGACTGGTCTGAAAGACATAGACAGCATCAAATTTCTCACTCATATTTAATGCTTTTAGACTTCCTACTAAAGCAAAAGAAAGATAATTTAATCCCATTCGAATTAGGGAAGAACCTCTGGCTATGATCGGTGTTCTTAAGACGTGTACATTTTGAATCCATTCATTTCTTTTTTGGTGGTGTTTATAGTCAGCTTCAATAACACCGGATGGATAATTAGGTAAACCTGTTAAGACAGTGACTTCATGCCCCATTTGAACTAAACTAAAAGCCATATCGTTGATACGAAAAGGTTCTGGATAAAAATGTTGAGAGACAATTAGAAGTTTCATTGACTAAATTATACCAAAGGATTCACTTAACTCGGTAAGGATATCGTTTATAATATAATCATGAATAATATAAATCGAAATGGGGGTAATCCATGAAAGTTGTTATTTTAGCAGGTGGATATGGGACACGTATCTCTGAAGAAAGTCATTTAAAGCCAAAACCTATGATTGAGATTGGGGATAAACCCATTCTTTGGCATATCATGAAGTACTATTCGAGTTATGGATTTAACGAATTTGTGCTTTGTTTAGGGTATAAAGGCTATGTGATTAAAGAATACTTTGCGAATTATTACTTACATCAAAGTGATATTACCTATGACTTTAGTACAGGTAATCAAATAACGCATCATTATAATAATGCGGAACCTTGGAAGGTTACGTTGGTCGATACAGGTTTAACTACCATGACCGGTGGACGTCTTAAACGCGTTCAAAAGTATTTAGGAAATGAACCTTTTATGTTGACCTATGGAGATGGAGTTTCTAACATTAATCTCAATGAACTCTTAAAATTCCATCAAACCTCCAAAGGCTTAGCCACCATGAGTATCATTCAACCAGCAGGTCGTTTTGGAGTTGTTGAACTGGGAGATCATCAAGAGGTCTTAGGATTTAGAGAGAAGTCTCAAGAGGACAGTGGATGGATTAATGGCGGCTTTATGGTGATGGAACCAAGTTTCATCGATTTAATTGACGGAGATTCAACTGTCTTAGAAAGATATCCTTTAGAAGAAGCTGCACGTTTAGGAAAACTAAATGCTTACCGTCATCATGAATTCTGGCAATGTATGGATACCTTAAGGGATAAAAATACACTCGACGAATTATGGATCAGCCAAAAGGCTCCTTGGAAAGTTTGGTAAGACATGGATTTAAGTTTCTATCAACATAAAAAGATCTTAGTAACTGGTCATACAGGGTTCAAAGGTTCATGGTTATGCCGGTTATTAATTGATCAAGGCGCACAGGTTGTGGGCTATGCTTTGGCATCCCCTGATTCACCTTCTTTGTTTGACTTGTCTGGCATTGAACAAGACATGGTATCTGTTCTTGGAGATATTAGGGATTTAAAACATCTACAAGACGTATTTAAAACATATCAACCTGAAATCGTCTTCCACTTAGCAGCGCAACCCTTGGTACGCTTAAGCTATGACGAACCTGTGGAGACGTATGCGACCAATGTGATGGGTACGGTCAATGTCTTGGAATGTGTCCGCAAGTGCCCAAGTGTAAAATCATTTGTGAATGTGACCACCGATAAAGTGTATTTTAATACCGAAGAGAAAAGGGCTTATCAAGAAACGGATCGACTCGATGGATTTGATCCCTATTCAAACAGTAAATCTTGTAGCGAATTGGTCACAGGTTCCTATAAGAATTCATTCTTTCAAGATCGTTTGATTGCAATCTCCACAGCACGAAGTGGGAATGTGATTGGCGGTGGCGATTTTGCGAAAGATCGCATTATTCCCGATTGTTTTAGAGCAGCCGCGCAGAAACAAAACATCGTGATTCGAAACCCACATTCAACGCGTCCTTATCAACATGTCTTAGAAACCCTCAGAGGTTATTTAATGATTGCTCAGGCTCAATATGAGGATTTAAGAAAGGCTGGTTCTTATAATATAGGTCCAGATGATCACGATAATCTGGAAACTCTAAAAATGGTTGAACTCTTTTGTTCGACTTGGGGTCAAGACTTAAGCTATACCATTCAGACTGTAAAATCAGTCCATGAAGCTCAACTCTTACAACTTGATCACGCAAAAATTACTCAAACTTTAGGATGGATGCCTGTATGGACAGCTCAAGAAGCCATTCAAACCAGTGTGCAATGGTATCAAGCCTTTTTAAATAAGAAGGATATGAAAGAAGTGATGATTCAACAGATTCAGGAGTATTTTAAACAATGTTAAAAAAAGTAATGGTCAGTGGTGCCAATGGGTTTGTTGGTTTTGCGGTGGTTAAAGAACTGATCCGTCAAGGTATCGAAGTCACAGCTTTAGTTCATCATCAACAGAATCGATTAGATTCTTTGAACACTTGCTTACTCAAGCTTGTTTCTTGTGATATGAAAGATTATTCTACATTACCTCAACATTTAGATCATGACTATGATGCCTTCTTTCATTTTGCATGGTTAGGTTCAGCCGGAGAAGGACGTTTTGATCCCTCTCAACAAATGCTTAGCATCCAAGCCAGTCTAGATGCGTGTTCATGTGCACAGGCTCTAGGTTGTAAGACCTTTATAGGGGTAGGAAGCATAATGGAAGATGAAACCTTAGAAGTCATCCATCAAAAGGGGACTGTCTTGGGTAAAGCCTATCTCTATGGATCTGCTAAGGTAAGTGCACATCTTTTAACCCAAGCACGAGCCAGTGCGTTGGGCATTCAACACATTTGGCCTAAAATCACCAATGCCTATGGACCTGGTGAAACTTCACCTCGATTTATCAACTCAACCTTACGTAAGCTGCTGAACCATGAACCCTTAGAATTTACATCTGGGACTCAAAACTATGATTTTATTTTTATCGATGATGTAGCCTGTGCTTTTGTGGCATGTGCACAATCAGGTAAAGATCAAACTTCCTATGTGCTGGGGAGTGGGCATGCTCAAGCGTTAAGACACTATGTTGAACAAATGGGTCAAGTCATCGACTCAACTCAAAAATTAAACTTTGGCTCTATTCCTTATGGAGGCGTCCAACTCGATGTATCCATGTTTTCAATTGATGCACTTACCCAGGATACCGGATTTGTTCCTCACGTATCCTTTGAAGAAGGAATCCTAAAGACCTATCAATGGATTAAAGGAGAACATCATGCAGAAGTTTAGTTTTCATCCTACTAAGTTTACTGAGGTTACTTTAATCAAACCGTTTATCTCTGAAGATAATCGTGGAGCTTTCATCAAAGATTACGCTCAAGAAACTTTTCATTTAAATGGCTTTGATTACGAGCTTAAAGAAGTCTTCTATACCGAATCCATAAAAGGGGTGATCCGAGCAATCCATTTTCAGACCCCCATTCAACAACCTAAGTTAGTCCGTTGTATCAAGGGAAAAATCTACGATGTGGTGGTTGACTTACGGGTTGACTCATCAACTTTTGGTCAATGGGAAGCTTTTGATTTAAATGATCAAAACAAAGATTCATTGTTGATCCCAGCGCACTTTGGACATGGTTATTTGGTATTAGAGGATTCCATTGTTTCTTATAAATGTGCTGAGAAATTTGTGGGCAGTGATGATGATGGTATTCTATGGAATGACCCTGATTTAGCCATTGATTGGCCATGTCACTTAGTGAACCCAATCATTTTGTCAGATCGAGATAAAGGGTTACAGAGCTTCAATGATTTTAAAGCTAAGGGGGAAAAGTTTTGAAAAAATTAACCATCGTTATACCCACATTCAATGAAGAAGAAAATATTCCTCTGGTATATCAAGCAGTAACGGATGTGTTAAAGGGATTTGAGTCTACCTATGATACATCTATTATGTTTATTGATAATGATTCTCAAGATGCGACACGTGCTTTAATCATGGCTTTAGCTCAAAAAGACAAACATGTTAAAGCAATATTTAATGCGATGAATTTTGGGTTTGTTAAATCTACATTCTATGGGCTAACTCAAGCACCAGGGGATGCCATTGTTCTTATGGCGGCTGATTTACAAGATCCACCCAGTATGATCCCAGCTATGGTGGAGAAGTATGAACAAGGTTCAAAAGTTGTCACCTGTATCGTACAAAAAAGCAAAGAGAATAAAGTGATGTTTATCATTCGAAAACTCTATTATAAAATCATTCATCGTATCTCCGATATCGAACAAATTGAACACTTCAATGGATTTGGATTGTACAGTCGTGAATTTATCGATGTCATCAAAGAAATCAAAGATCCTTTGCCTTACTTAAGAGGCATGGTGGCAGAATTAGGCTTTAAGCGCAGTACTCTTTACTACACACAAGCAAAACGCTTAAAGGGTATTACCCATTTTAATTTCTTTAAACTCTATGATTTAGCCATGTTAGGGATTACTTCATATTCTAAAGTCTTGTTACGTTTATCTACGATGTTGGGATTCATCTTGGCGTTTATTAGTTTTCTCATAGGGATCTATACCATTGTTCAAAAACTCTTAAATTGGGATAGTTTCCCTTTAGGATCTGCGGCTACCGTGGTAGGTATTTTTGGATTAGGTTCCATTCAACTTTTCTTTATCGGACTCTTGGGGGAATACATTCTAAATATGAATCAACGCTTACTCAATCGTCCTTTAGTGGTTGAAGAAAAACGCATCAACTTCTAAAATGAAAAAAACCATATTCTCTGTGTTCATGGTTGTTGTTCTCGCCTACTTTACCCCTTTGGTTTTTAATCAAAGCCTTTTGATTTATTGGGGGGATGAGTTAGAACAATTGCTTCCTCACATCCATCAATTTGTCCATTGGATACAGACTTTTGATTTCTCTTTTTGGAATCCTTCACTAGGGTTAGGTTCAAATGTATTCTCAGGATTCTTTATCTCCATGGGTTCACCTTTTATATGGATCGCTGCTTTATTTCCAATTGAATGGTTACCTCATTTGTTTATCTTTTTCGACATGGTACGTTTTTTGCTGATTGCCTATTTTGCCTATCTATGGTTAAGTCAACTTCTCGATGATGAACTTGCGATATGGGTAGGAAGTTTTATCATCACATTCTCGGGGTATATGATGTTGTGGATTCATTACGCTCCTTTTATTGACTCATTTATTGGTTTTGTGCTTGTCCTTTATCTTTCTGAAGAACTCCTCAAAGGTAAGAAACCAATCCTATTTAGTCTTTCTATTGTGTTTACGGCTGCATTAAATCCTTACTACTTTTATATGTTTAGTTGGTTTTTAGTGTTTTATCTCAGTTATCGAATTCTCAGTGAGAAGTCCAATCGAACCCTAAAATCTTTTATCTTTAAAGCTTGGTCCATTGGACGATTTTATATTCTAGGGGTTGGATTATCAGCTATCTTTATGATTCCAGTATTTCTGATTCTTAAAACGACTCCACGGGTAGGAACACTGACATGGAGAGATTTAATGCCTACCACAGATCTTAAAACCATCTATGGTATCCTCACCTCCTTTGTTTCTGTTGTATCCAATGATTATGATTATAATCTCTTCTATTCTTACTATGCCCCTGTTATAGAATTAACCAAACCTTATATCTATTCGATGGTGATATCTTTAATCATGGTTATACCGTTTTTAAAGGCAAAATTTACTGGGAAGAGGGCATTTCTAATCTTCTCCATTAGTCTTTACGCCATGCTGTTCTTTCCAATATTCTATAAGATATTCAACGGAAATACCGATGCGCGATGGTCCTTTATGTTGGTATTTGTGAATGCTTTAATCGCAGGATTTGGACTACAATATCGACATCAAATGACTCGAACAGATTGGATTATCAATGCTGTTTTTTGGAGTGGGTTAATGCTTGTCATCGCTTATATTTCAAGCTCTCATTTCTACGTGACTGATACGCTGATTGGACGACTCAAGGTTCATGTGTTGCTATTCATTGTTTTGAGTATTTCATATTCAATTTTATTCATGTTCAAACCAAAAAAGCGGACAGTAATTTTATTGGGTGCCTTATTGATTCTAGAAGGAACGTATAGTTTAACTCGACGTATGGAAGTGGATCAACAAGCTTTATACATTATAGTTAATGATCAATTTGATTTAGATGCGTTGTTTTATGATGGTGACGTAGAATCTATACTAAACCAAGATCATGGATTCTATCGAATTGATGTTGAGGACGGGATAACTACTCAACCTGTTGCTCAAGATTTTCCAGGATTCTTAATGTACAGTAGTTTATATAACCATACAACACAGCTCTACTATACCAATCGTTTTATGCCTTTTAGAAAGCTTGAATATGCGCCTTCTAAAACACTCGCAAAAACTATTTTAGGTTCAAAATATTGGATTACACGTCAAGCTTATTTCCCATATGGTTATGATGCTGTTAGTGATACCTTAGCCATTAATCAACTTCAAGTGGGTTTAGGGTTTGCCAGTGCTGTTAAGTACGCAAGTCAACATTTATTAACCACCCATACTTTTATCCAAGATGTTTCAATGTACAGTGGAATCTTTGATCCTTTAGGAAGTTCATCGTATCAACCTTTACTCCCCATTACTTTAGGTGAAGATCTTATCAATGGTGGAGTGGATAATACAAACACGGAGAATGGTTATTATATTGTGGACTATAGTCAATCTAATCCATATACGACCTGTCGTGTAGAGTACTCTAAAGATGGAAATGTGTTCCAAAGTCTAGAAAGTCATGAGTATGGATACACCTCATTTCCTAGTTCAAAAGAAGCAACAAAGATCTATTTCTATTGTTCAAATACATATAATGAGTCTGATTATACGCCCGTTGACATTTATCTTGTCACCCACGCATATATCGATACACTTTATCAAAACGTACAAACCTTAGATACATTTGAGAATGTTGTAAATCAAAAGGATTTTATCTCTGCAGATATTACCATTACACAATCCGATAAAACTGTCTTTACAACCTTAGCTTTTGACTCTGGTTGGGAAGTATATGTGGATGGAAAGAAAACATCCACTCGGATGGTCAATGGTGCGTTTGTAGGCTTTGATTTAGAGTTAGGTAATCATCATGTTGAATTCAAATATATGTCTCCTGGATTTATGATAGGGGCAATATTAAGCAGTTTAAGTGCGATCTTACTCTTGCTTTATATCTTTCTTAATAAGAAAATGAAATCATGACCTTAATGTTCGCTATTTTGGTTTATGTCCTATTATTTAGTAGCCTATTTTTTAGTGTGGGACTTACGATAAACAAGAAACTTAACTTGAATCTATCAAGTTTATTTTTCTTTCCTATCGGATTTGTTAGCTTTTTAGGATGTATTCAGTTTCTTTATTATCCCTTTGTTTATTTCCAACTCCCCACCGCTTTGTATTATGTTCTTATTGGAAGTGGATTATTAATCTCTGGTTTTTTTGGGATTAAAGAAAGTATTAAAGTTTTATTTCATCATTCTAGTTTATGGGTGTGGATAAGTTTGTTTGTTTATGTAGGAATGATGGTGTATTTTTCATCTCAACGTAGTTTAGGTCAGAACAGTTTTGACACAGTTCATTATTTATCTATGGTCATGGAAGAAGCCTTTTCAGCCAAGTTCAGTTTTGTATATTATGAAACGGGTATAGTAAGCAATGTCATCAACTTTCAATATGACTATCAAGCATTCTATAGTTTTGGTGCATTTATACTTGCAAGTTTTGAACCTATTTCGAGGTGGTTGAGTCCTAACTATTATTTTATTACCACCAGTCTATATGTTTGGGTGATCAGTATCCTATTCTTTCAATTTGAATTTCTAATTTTTATGGGGTTTATCTATTATTTAAAAGCCCATAAGAAATTAATTTCAATTTATATTGGACTTTTCCTTTTAGGCTATGTGGCTTTAATTTATTACAATAGTATATTTACGTTTTTTGGGAATACCTATCGAACATGGATGGTGGCGTTATTCATGTTTGAAATCTATCGAATATTGGAGCAAAAAACAGAGGATGTTAAACATAGTGTGTGGCTGATGCTCATTTCATCTGCTTTGATAGCAGTGAGTTCAACAGGTTTTTTCCTAGGAATTATTCTCTTGACCACACTTTTCTTGATTTGGTTTCGACATTCAAAAGATGAGAATAAACTCATTGTAAATATAGCCATTCTCATCCTACCAACAGCTGCCTTTGCTTGGTTTTATTTGGGTTCAAATCAAAGGTCATTATTCTTAATCATTGGTTTAGTATTATGTGCATTATTTGTATTTTTAATCGGACTAAGAATCAACCAAACTAAATTCAAATCTGTCATTACAAATATAATCAAGAAAGGATTAAGCATTGGTATTCCTGTAAGTATCTTAGTTTACTCCGCTTTTGCATTCTTCTCAGGTCAAACTTTACCGACACTTTTCTTTTATGATCATCGCAGTTACGATATGGTGTGGTATTTCTTCAATTATGAAGATTTTAACTTCATCATCATAAATGGTTTGTATTTTATTAGTTTATTATTTTATATTATTAAATCAAAAGGCACTTTTAGAGTGTATATGCTTGGACTTTTAATCCTATTCGTTAATCCTTTTTCTTCTTTATTCGTATCTCGTTTTATCGCAAGTGTGGTGTATTATCGTAGTTTTGAATTACTCTTTAATCCTTTTACAACCATTCTATTTATCATTCTAATGTTTGATTGGATTAGAAATAAGACAATGAATCGAATCCTAGTCGGAAGCTTATTCTTATGGCTGATTCCATTGGTGATAACGCATAGCCAAATGTACTACCATCCTTCGTTTATTCCAACTCAAGCTTATAGTTCACTTTATCGCTTAGATTCTAATCAAATGGATACTTTAAGTCTATTGAAAACAAAAATTGAACTAGAAAATTATGATCAAGCCATCGTTGTATCTCAAATTGAAGGGGTTAGAGGGTTTGTTCCTAATGTGATAACGCCCATCTCAAATGAAGATATACGAAATATAGACAAATATACCCTTAATCCTGAGACATCAAAACTCTTAACTATCTTCGAGAATAGAGATTATATTGGTCAACAAATCTTTGATACAGAACCTGATTATATCCATACATGTCAATACTTAATGGATGCACAAGTTGATTTTGTTGTGGTCGATAAGAGACAGTTTTTTGTGGATGAGACTGGTCAATTTATCCCGCTCTATTTTCTTGTGAGAGATTGTGCAACTCCAGTTTTTGAAAATACGGATTATTTTATCTATCAATTCTATTGGTAATTATTCAAATTCATAGAGAAATGGATAATCAGGATACAGAGATTTAAAGAGATCTCTGTATTTTTGTCGAATACTTTGTGGGATATCTTCAATCCGTCGATAGATACTGACTTGAATGCCCTCTTCCAATGAATATTCTTTCTCTAAGAAATAATAGGGAATGAGCTCAGTATCATTGATTATGGCGTCATTTAGAATCGTAAGGACCTTTTGATAATCAGCGCCATTATGAGTTTGGATGGGTTGTGCAATCACAAGATAAGTATAATTAAAAAACTGTTTTGGGATTCCATCGCGTGTATCCAATTGCTTGGTAGATTCAATGGTGGGGAGAGGTTCTAGGATTTCTGGTAAGAAGGCGTTTCTCAAGATATCATCACTAATGTTGTTAGATCCTGCCAAAACATAAATGTATTCATAAGGTTTTGCATTTTCACTTAAATAGGTGGTGATGTCTTTAAGGATTTCTACATTGGGGTTTATCCGAGGGGGTGCGTATAAATGGGTGTTGATGGGCTTAAAACTTTGAATGAATGAAGTCAATAAATTATCTTTTCTTGGTAAAAAGACGCTCAAGAAATTGATGAGTAACAGTAAAATAAACCCTAAAATTATAGCTAACCTTTGCTTTGCTTGAAACCATCCTATAAGTGAAAGAGCACCAAATATCATTAATACCAATACCAATGAATTTATCAAAGCATAATGATGGGTACCAAATACTTGAACTTGATAAAATAGGACAACAATGAAAACAATTGAGCTACTACAAAATAAAATCATTAATCGAGTTTTAACTTTTTTTAGGCCCCAAAGCAAACCGATGAGGATAAGAAAAGTTTGAAACCAACCATAAAACCCAACAAACCATTGGCCAGCATAAGCCAAACCAGAGTATTTAACCGATTGATAGGCAAAGGCATAATTCGTATTTGTGAACGTTGACACAATGGATTGGAATCCAAGCAATAAGATTAAAAGGGCAAAGCTACCACTGATAAAAAGATTTAAACACAAGTTGAAGAAGGACTTCCTATCTATCTTTCTTAAGGTAATTTGATAAATTAAATAGGAGATTGGAATCATAACAAAATAGCTTACTACAAAATAGGCAAACCATCTGCGAAGAAACACAAGAATGACCAACATTGAACCAATCAATATAGAGGTATAAAAATGTACTTTTGTATAATCATAAGACAACCAAAGTATTCCCAGAATACTTAGAATTATAAGCCCACATGAAGCGATATAACCAAGCATGAGAGGCAAGTAATTTCCCGTAAAAAAGATTAATATACCAGCAATCAATAGATTTTGGTACTTAATTTTGATTTGAACTTTATCCAGCCAAACAAGTATGAAGATGTAATATAAAATTTGACTTGGAATTAAAAAACTATTAACCATTGCTAAAATAAAACGAGGATACGTATTGCCAATGATTAAAGTATGAAAAATCAAGAAGAATTGTGGCAATGAAGAATATTCTTCTGTGTTGATGGTATGGTAAATATACGAAAAGAGTTGTGATGGATTTGAGAGTAATAGACGATTTAATTCAAGTGATCTCTTCCAAAATCCTGAGAAATCCCAATAATAAATAAAATGTTCTTGATGCATATGCCAGATGGTGTATCCATCTAAAAAAACAATTATAAATAATGTGAAAATCAAGATGCTCTTCCATTGGTTTTTTAAAACAACCTGTACAGGTTTAATTTTAAATAAGAGATAACCAATGCCCCCTAATAAAAGGGGATAAATCAATGCGATGCCCCACACCACCTTAAACACCTCACATTTATCGATAGAAATCTTGAATCTTCTGAATGACTAAATCACAATCTTGTTTAGTTAAATTATAATACAAAGGCAATCTTAGTAATCTTAAACTTTCTTGAGTTGTATAAATATCTTCACCATGGAATCGGCCATAGGTTAGTCCGGCTTTAGAACTATGAAGTGGAATATAATGAAAGACAGCTTGGATATTATTCTGTTTTAAATATGCAATCAGGCGAGTTCTTTCAGCTTCATCTTTACACTTTATATAAAACATATGGGCGTTATGAACACAAGCTTCTGGAATGAAAGGGAGTTCTATTTTATCTTTTAGATTGGATAAACCTGCGTAATAAAGTGCCCATGTTTCAAGTCTATTTTGATTCACTATTTGAGCGTGTGTTAACTGTCCATAGAGATAACTTGCACTTAATTCACTGGGCATATAGGATGAACCTAATTCAACCCACGAATAGGCACTTACTTTACCTTTTAGAAATCCTTGACGATCCGTACCACTGTCTTTGATATTGTCTGCTTTATCGTTAAATCTTTCATCTTTAATGAGTAAAGCGCCACCTTCGCCCATCGTATAATTTTTAGTCTCATGAAAACTGATCGTTCCAAAATCACCTAGTGTGCCTAAAGCTTTACCTTTATAGGTAGACATGAGCCCTTGAGCAGCATCTTCAATCACATAGAGTTGATATTTCTTTGCAATCTTCATAATGGTATCCATCTCACAGGCAACCCCTGCGTAATGCATGACCATGATGGCTTTTGTCTTGGAAGTTATCGCAGCTTCAATTTTAGTTTCATCGATGTTCATGGTATCAGGCCGAATGTCGACAAAGACCAATTGAACCTCTTGATGGGCTAAAGAAGAGGCCGTGGTAGGGAAGGTAAAAGAGGGAAGTATGACTTCATCGCCTGGTTTAAACGCACACAGCATTGCGGACATATCTAAGGCAGTTGAACATGAAGTTGTTAAAATGACATTTTGAATGTTTAAAGTATCTTTCATCCACTGCGTACAACGTTGACTAAAAGGTCCATCTCCACCAATTCGATGGCTTTGGATGGCTTCAAAGACATACGTGTCTTCAGTGCCTAAATGAAGTGGAATGTTAAATTTGATCATAGTTACCTTTTAAAAAAGATGGGGAACCCATCTTAATACTTTTTCTTAATAATGTAGTTAGGGCGACGTTTGACTTCCATATAGGTTTTAGAGAGATACTCACCTAAAATACCTAAACCTAGGAGTTGAACACCCCCAAGGAATAAAATAATAACCATCATCGAAGGATAACCTGCTACAGGATCCCCATACATCAAAGCTTTTACAAAGACATAGATCATATAAAGCATAGACATAAAAGAAATAAAGAAGCCCATCACCATCGAAATTCTGAGGGGCATGGTCGTAAAGGCAACAATCCCTTCGATTGCATATTTGAGTAATTTAACAAAACTCCATTTAGTTTCCCCTACACTTCTTTGAACATTCTCGAAAGATAGGTACTTGGTCTTAAATCCAACCCAAACGAAGATCCCTTTTGAAAAACGATGATATTCACTAAGGGATAGAATGGCATTTACCATATCACGCGTCATCATTCTATAATCACGAGCTCCGTCTACAATTTCGACATCACTCACTTTATTGATGAGTTTATAGAAAGAACGTGCAAAGTAACTTCGAATCTTAGGTTCACCGGCGCGATTAACACGATAGGTGGCAACACTGTCATACCCATTATTTTCTATTTCATTGAGCATTTCAGGTAAAAGGTGGGGTGGATCTTGAAGATCAACATCCATAATGACCACAACATCGCCTGTACTCTCACGTAAACCAGCTAAAATACCTGCTTCTTTTCCGAAATTACGACTAAAGTCAATAATATCTATGGATGAATGCTCTTTTTTAAGTTTAATAAGCGCGGATAGTGTTTGATCAGTTGATCCATCATTAATGAAAATAACTTCAGTTTCACACTGCAAGCGTACTTTTATTTTTGTGATTTCTTGATAGAACAAAGGAACAGCTTGTTCCTCGTTAAAGCATGGCACAATAATTGATAGTTTTTTCATAGGTCCTGTTTGAATTATACCATTATCATAAAGCCACTGTCATAGAGAAATTTCATCTATGTTCATCGAAATATCTTCTTTTTTATGACCACAAAGCGTATGATTATAAAGAACTGTTGATAATAAACATCAGTATTAACTCACAAAACATGAAAAAAATTTATAAGCATTTCAATCTTTATGCCATCTACTTAACGTTGGCTGCATTACTGATCAGTGGATCAATTTTTGCGTATCTCTTATTGAAAGATAGCGGAGAGAAAACCATTAACGTTGAAGGTACTAATCTCTATACCCAAAGGTTTAATGCGACGGATTATCAGAAAGAGTTATTTACTGAACTAGAAACAGTTATTAATAATTCTGAAGCCACAGGAAATGAAATAGCGGCTTCTGTGGTTAAAAACTATATTGCAGATTTTTATACCTGGACAAATAAACAAGGAAGCCATGATGTTGGTGGATTGGGGTTTGTGTTCAGTCCAAGTACTTTGTACATTCAATCTCAAGCAAAAGCTTATTTTTATAAAGATTTAACCTATTTTATAGAATTATATGGGGCTGAAAATTTACTCCAAGTGGATTCAATCACTGTTAAATACGCGGATGCTGAAACAAATTTTGTAATGGGAACGAATGAATACCCTAGTTACTATGTTGGGGTTGAGTGGACCTATGTCCCCAACGAAATATTTAGCCCTTTGTCGTATCAAAACAAAGGCTATTTTAGTGTGCTTGTACGCGATGGTAAATTTGAAATCTATCGCTATTTCAAAGAGTAAAGGATCTCTGACATGAAACTTAGAAATATAAAAATTAAATCAGATTTCTTTTTCTTGAATAGTGTCCTATCCATTGTGACGATTTTGTCTTCTGTTTTTCTAATTTATAATGTATTTAGATTTTCAGGAGTAAGTGTTGTTTTATTTACAATCGCCTTGTTTATTCTTGTTTTACTGAACATCTTAGATGCATTATTAGATATCGCTTCCAAAGACCATAGGTACTTAAAAATTCCCAGTGTCGTATTTTCAGTCGTTTTATTGTTACTTACATTATATGGAAACTTTTATTTGATCCGCATCAAAGGTGCGGTTGATAATGCGATTATTGATACCACCATAACGCAAACAGAAAATGTAACCACAAGTTTTGTTGTGTTTAATTCAACAAGTTATAGCGATTTAGTTGATATCACCAATAAAAAAGTAGGATACGTTGATAATGATTCTTTCCAAGAAGGAAATCTTTTACCTAAAGCACTGTTAGAAAAAGAAAAGATCAATGTGAATTATATTCCATTTGCAAGTTATAACGATATGCTCTTAGCCTTGTTTAATGGAGATATTAATGTAGCACCTTTACCAGAAGATTATTATTCCATGTTTATTGTGAATGAGGGATATGAAGAATATCTCGATCAAACCTCCACTTTTTATAGCTTTACTGAGAAAGTTAAAATACTCGGAACTGAACAGTCAACAAAAAACCTAACGACCGAACCCTTCACAATTTTACTGATGGGAAATGCTGATGGACTCTCAGATACGCTTATCTTAGCAACCTTTAATCCAAGAACGATGACCGCGACGATGACCAGTATTCCACGTGACTCTTATGTGCCGATTGCTTGTTATACAGATCAAGCTAAAGATAAAATAACGCATGCGCGAGTGGTGAGTCGCCAATGTACCATTGATACCGTTCAAAATTTCCTTGATGTGAAAGTTGATTACTTTGTTGAAGTTAATTTTTCTGCTGTTGTTGAAGTTGTTGATGCTTTAGGTGGGTTATGGTTAAATTCTCCAGTTGAGTTTGTAGGTCAAGATAGTAGTTCTGATCGTGGAAACTTTACTGTTTGGGTTGGCGAGGGTTGGCAAACCATGGATGGTCAACAAGTGCTAACATTTGCTCGTGAACGTCATGCCATGCCTGGTGGGGACAATCAACGTCAATTGAATCAACAAGCTGTTATATCTGCCATGATCAGTAAATTAATGGATACTAAAGATATTGGGATGTTCATTAATGTAATTGAAGCTGCAGGAAATAATATCAAAACAAATATTCCATTAAGTGCAATGACTAATCTTGCACAATATTTAATTTCTCAGATGAGTACTACGTCAATCAATTCTAATTATTTATTGGAGATAAAGAATACAAGAATTCTAGGATATTCTTCATGGATGTATCATGATGAACTTGAATTGCCTTTATACATTTCAAAACCTTATCAAGAAGCCATTTTAGATTCTCAGAAAATTATTAATGAAAACTTGATGATTGATTATGTCCCAAATAATGAGCAAAGTTTTACCTTTAATGTTGAGTGGCCATATGCTACCCCAAACTACATTAAGTATAGTTATAATGAAAAAGAAATTCATGATCCTTTACCTGACTTCATGCCGTCAATGACCAGTTCGACCAAGACTTGGTTACTCAGTGATGTCTTAACTTGGGGAGTTAACCGTCCGTGGATTAATCTAACCATCAAGGAAATATGGGCGAAGGATGCTGGATATAATGCCTCTTATCTCTACAATCAAATCATTGGTCAAAGTGTCAAGTATGGCGTTAAAACCAGTAAAATAACAAATTTAACTGTAAATGTCATTAAACATGAACTGGATTGTTCAATTTTGGATAATCAAAAAGATGCTCAATGTAAGAATATCGTACCTAAATTTATCGGCTTGAAACTCACTGAAGTACAAGCTTGGGAGCAACTCAATAATTGGGTCGTGAATGTGGTACTCATACCTGAAACAGATGCAAACTATGATAAAACAAAAGCAGGATTAGTTACAAGTCAACTTGAAGTTGCTTATACGAAGTTAGAAAAATTAACAGTGACTGAATTAACAGTTTATATGATGGATTATCCAACCATAAACTTACCTGTCACTCAAGTGTTAGCTAACACACAACATTGGACGAAAGAGCAAGTCACCACTTGGTTTACCACCAACATGTTTACACTACCGATATTTGTATATGATACCAACTTCTCTACTACCCTTGCTTTGGATTTGGTCGATTCAATTCTTGTTAATAACTTACCCTTAACACAAGACACCCTCATTCGTACGGATGCGAAGATTACTTTCCTCTTATCGAAAGGGATCGCTGTCAATCATGCGCCTGTAGCTAATAATAGTAATCCAACGATATTACTGACAGGGGGAGTCTATACAGGCCAAGCCAGTGCAACGGATGCAGATGCCAACACGACACTTACCTATACTAAACTGAGTGATCCAACCAGTGGCATACTTGCGTTCACGACGAATGGTGCCTATACATATACACCGGCAGTTGCTGGCCAATATACCTTTACATTTAGTGTAAGTGATGGGACATTAACGTCTAACACTGCAACCATCACGATTACCGTAAATTAAAAGCTTATCCGCAAGGATAAGCTTTCTTTTATCTACCAATAGAGGTGTATTCAATGCCGGCTTTTTTAACGTTGTCTAAGGTATAACAATTTCGACCATCATAGACGACAGGTTTCTTCATTAAAGCTTTATATTGATTTAAATCATATTTCTTAATTTCATCCCACTCGGTGATGATAAAGGTACAATCTTTATTCAGGATGGCTTCATCGATGCTTGAAGCATAGATGACTTCCGTAGGGAATAAGCGTTTGAAATTAGCAGCACCCACTGGATCATATACCGTCACCTGAGCACCATTTTTGAGTAACATCTTCACATTTTCAATGGCGGCTGATTCTCGAATATCATCGGTTTTAGGTTTGAACGTCAAACCTAGAATAGCCACTTGTAAACCATTAAAGGAATCAAATCTCTTTTTGGCTTCAAAGAAGAGTTTAGTCTTTTGTTTGGTATTCACATCAATGGTTGCTTTAACCGTTTGTAGTTCATAGCCATATTCTTTAGAAGCTAAGGCATAGAGTGCTTTGGTATCTTTAGGAAAACATGAACCTCCAAATCCAATTCCAGGATTTAAAAATTTATCGCCAATCCGAGGATCAAAGCTCATCCCATAGGTCACATCTTCAATATTGGCGCCAATGAGTTCACAGAAATTGGCGATTTCATTAATATAAGATATTTTAAGGGCTAAGAAATCATTGGCTGCATACTTAATCATTTCAGCACTACGTCGGTTGGTTAAGACAAAAGGTTGATTGAAAGGTGTATACACTTCTACTAATTTAGCTTCGGTAGTTTTGTCTTCAGTTCCAATAACGATACGTTTCGCACCTAGCGTATCTTTTACAGCACTCCCTTGAGACAAGAATTCAGGGTTAGACGCGACAGTAATTCTAACGTTATTTTTTAAATTTTGATTTAAGAATTTTTCTACTTCATCATTGGTTCCGATGGGGACTGTGGATTTAACCACCACAACACAGTCTTTCTCAACGGTTTCAGCAATCTCTTTAGATACTGCATGAACAAAGGTGAGATCAGCAGAACCGTCTTCTTGTTCAGGGGTACCTACCGCAATAAAAATGACATTTGCATCTTTATAAGCTGATACATGATCAATGGTGTAACTCAAACGAGCTTGATTTTTGACCATAAGATCTTCTAAATCAGGTTCATAAATTGGGGATTTATTGGATTTTAGCAAGTCTACTTTTGTTTGTATTTTATCAACACAAACCACATGATGACCGACTTCAGCCATACAGACAGCGGTAACTAAGCCCACATAGCCTGTACCCGCGACAACAATTTTTAGGTGATTTCCCACAAATAAATCCTCCATACATGGGTATTATAACACCCTGTCCTTTATAACGACCTCATGATTTGATACACTATAGGAGAAAACAGAGGCTATCTATGCAGAAATATGATGTCTTAATCATTGGAAGTGGGTTTGCAGGAAGTGTGATGGCAGAACGTTTTGCCAATGCGAATAAAAAAGTATTAATCTTAGAAAAACGTGATCACATTGCCGGCAATATGTTTGACTATTTGGATGAAAAGAAAGTGTTGGTTCATCAATATGGACCACATATTTTTCATACCAATCGTAAAGAAGTGGTTGACTATTTATCCAATTTTACAGATTGGTATTTCTATGAGCATAAAGTCATTGGTTATGTTGAAGGGAAGATGGTTCCCATTCCTTTCAACCTAAGATCCATTGAACTCTGTTTCGATGAAGCTAAAGCAACTCGTTTGAAAGAGACACTGATTGCAACCTATGGTATGGAAAAGAAAGTAACCATCTTAGAACTAAGAAAAAGTACCAATCCAGACATCATTGAATTGGCAGATTATATCTATGAGCATGTCTTTAAGTATTACACCATGAAACAATGGGGATTGAGTGTTGAAGAGATAGACCCTGCGGTCACCAATCGTGTTCCTGTCTTTGTCTCTTATGATGATCGATACTTCCAAGAACCTTATCAATTTATGCCGAAACTTGGGTACACGAAATTATTTGAAAAGATGCTAAACCATCCTAATATTAAGGTTGAACTTAAGGTTGAAGCTAAAGATAGAGTTACCCTAGATTTTGAATCTAATACAATTTCCTTGGATGGTAAAATCTTTAAAGGACCCGTCATCTTCACCGGTGCGATTGATCAACTTTTAGAGTATAAGTTTGGTCGTTTACCTTATCGTTCAGAAGAGTTTGAACTGAAATCAATGGAAGGAACGTATCAAGCGACAGGAACCGTCAATTATCCAACCCCAGCTGATCAACATGCCTACACACGAATCACAGAGTATAAACATCTTATGGAACACCAGCCCAAAGGAACCACCATCGCCATTGAATATCCACTTCCTTATAAAGAAGGTGCAACTCAAGGCAACATTCCTTATTACCCTATCTTTACTCCAGAGAATCAAGCTTTGTATGAAAAGTATGTAGAAGCATCAAAAGCAATTCCAAACTTACGCTTATTAGGGCGTTTAGCCGAGTATAAATACTACAATATGGATGCGATTATCTATCGAGCACTCCAACAATTTGAAAAAATAAATGGGCAACGCTAAGTTGCCTTTTTATTAGGTTCGAATAGAGTGGATATGGTAAAATTGTGAGGACGTATGAATAAAACACTACTCAAAAATTACATCTATTATATCCTTTACCAAGTCGTCACTTTATTGACGCCGATTATTGTGGTTCCCTATACAACCCGTGTCATTGGAGCCAATGGTTTAGGGGTTAATGCCTTTACCAGTGCGATTGCACAATGGTTCATTATTTTCGGTATCATGGGCATCTCAATGTATGGCAATAAGCAAATTGCTAAAGTCAGAGATAACCGTGAGGAACTCTCGAAAACATTTATGGGCATCTTAGTGATGCAATTCATCAATATGGCTTTAGCCATCGTCATGTATCTTGGTTTCATCTATTTTGCCCCTTTAGAAAATAAACTCATCTATTTCATCCAAGCCGTTGTTTTACTTGCAACCATGTTTGATATCACCTGGTTCTATTTAGGGATTGAGAACTTCAAACAATCTTCCATTCGTAATGTCATCTTTAGACTTCTTAATGTGGCCCTCATTTTTATCTTTGTTAAATCAGCAGATGATCTAGCCATCTTTGTGTTTATCAATACTTTTACTGCGTTGTTAGGTCAAGTGGTCTTATTCGTCCAATTAGGAAAATATGTAGACATTAAATGGGTATCAATAGTAGAGGCATATAAGACCCATATGCGTCCAAACTTTATTCTGTTTATTCCTCAAATTGCCATCAGTATCTACAGTGTCTTGGATCAAACCATGACAGGATTACTATCTGTGGATACAGCCCAATTGGCATTCTATCAGCAAGCCATTCGTTTTGATAAAATGTTTCTTATGTTTATTACTTCCATCGGTATGGTCATGTTACCTAGGATTGCCAATGAACATGCTAAAGGCGATACCTCTAAAATTCATGAGTATCTCTCGATGACCATGAAGATTGCTTTATATCTATCTATTCCGATGATGTTTGGAATGATCGGGGTGGGGCCTTTCTTTATCAGTTGGTTTATGGCTCCAGAGTTTAATTCAGTAGGTTACTTGATTGGGTTGATGAGTCCTATTATTGTGTTTATTTCCTTGTCTAATGTCTATGGGATACAGTATATGGTACCTACTGATATGTTGAAACAATTCTCGTACTCCGTGGTTTTTGGGGCCATTGTCAATTTCATTTTGAATCTAATCTTGATTCCAAAATGGGGTGCCTATGGATCTGCCCTCAGTGTACTTGCTGCCGAATTTACGGTCACCTTTAGTCAATATCTCTTTATTCGCAAGAAACTCATTTTACATATTAAACTGAAATCCATATTGATTTACTTTGGCAGTGGGGCCATCATGTGTGGATTGGTCTATGGGATTGGGCTTAAAATGGGTCCAAGAATTCTCACTAATTTAATTCAAGCTGGACTTGGAATCTTGGTATATGGAAGCTTACTTACCTTATTTAAAGATGAATTCCATATGAATCTACTATCCAAAATACCCTTAGGTAAACTATGGCACAAGTAAGTTTAGTTGTTCCTATTTATAATGTAGATGCTTACCTCGAACGCTGTTTGGATTCGATTCGACACCAAACCTTTCAAGACATCGAGGTTTTATGCATTAATGATGGATCTACCGATACTTCACAAAGCATCATTGACCAATTTGTTAAAAAAGATGAACGTTTTAAGTCGTTCATTAAACCTAATGGTGGATTATCAGATGCGCGTAATTACGGCTTACAAAGAGTTACGTCAGCGGTTGTAATGTTTCCAGATAGTGATGATTTTTGTGAACCCTGTATGGTAGAAAAAGCCTATACACGAATGATCAAAGATCAACTTGATTGTGTTGTGTTTGATTATGCCCAATATTTTGATGCACATCAAATCAAAGAAGTGATTCATTTGCCCTTTGATGATAAGACCATCTATGCTTTTGATACGCATCCAGAACTTATTGCTTATATGAACAATGCAGCCTGGAATAAACTTTATAAAGTGAGTATTTTTAGGGATGAACATATAGAATATCCTTTAGGTTATCGTCATCAAGATTTAGGGACTACTTTGCGCTATTTATACTTCTGTGGTCGGATTGGTTATATTCATGAACCTTTATATAATTATCTTGCAGATCGTCCTAACAACTTAACACAAATGGTTGATCAAAAGATTCGACATATCATCGATATGAATCAAATCAACATTCATTTCTTCAAAGAAAAAGATATTTTTAATCGCTATTACGAAGAACTCAAGTATGTGTCTGCCATCAATTTGATGACATCTTTACGTAAACTACCACGATTGAGTGACAAAGAGTTTGTGTTTGAATTTATTGACCAAAGTTTCGATTTTATGGAACATCATTTCCCGGGCTATCCAAAGTGTGTTTACCCTTTGCATAAAGAACCGCATGCGTTTATCTATACACATCGAAATTTGTTAAAATGGTATTATCGTTATACGCAACTCAGGAGATCTCAATGACCACTTATTTGGTGACCGGTGGAGCCGGTTTTATCGGTTCTCATCTTATTGCACATTTACTTAAACTTAATCACAGAGTGATTTGTTTAGATAACTTCAATGATTTCTATGACCCTAAGATAAAAGAATCAAATCTTAAACCATGCTTAGATGATAAAAATTTTATCTGTATTAAAGGGGACATTCGAGATCAAAAAACCCTTCAAGATATTTTTAATCAACATTCGATCCATACCGTCATTCATTTAGCAGCTATGGCAGGGGTAAGACCTTCCATTGAGAATCCTTTATTGTATGAGGATGTGAACATTAAAGGATTTCAAGTATTGCTAGAAACCATGAAAGATAATCATATTCACCGGTTAGTAGCGGCCAGCAGTTCTAGTGTCTATGGCAATAATGAGAAAGTTCCATTCTCAGAAACAGACAATGTGGATTTTGCGATTAGTCCTTATGCAGCCACAAAAAAGAGTAATGAAGTGATGGCACATGTCTACCATAAACTCAATCATTTAAGTGTTGTGATGTTGCGTTTCTTTACCGTCTATGGTCCAGGTCAACGTCCTGACTTAGCGATTCATAAGTTTACAAAGCTGATTGATCACCATCAACCCATTCCGTTCTTTGGGGATGGAAGTACACAACGTGATTACACCTACATCGACGATATCATTCAAGGGGTTATTGCTTCGATCCACTATGTTGCTCAACAAGAAGTGTATGAAATTATCAACTTAGGTGAAGCAACGCCGATTGATCTAAAAACCATGGTTAGTACCATTGAAGATGCTTTAGGTAAAAAAGCGCAGCTAGAGTATCAACCGATGCAGCCTGGGGATGTGAAGATTACCTATGCTGATATTTCAAAAGCCAAACGACTCCTAAACTATCAACCTCATACAGACTTTAAAACGGGGATTGAAGCTTTTGTGAAATGGTACAAGGATTTTTACCATGCCTAAACTGACCATTGTCATTCCAACCTATAATGTTGAAGCGTATATCGCTAAGTGTTTAGATAGTTTAGTCCTTCAAACCAGTCAAGATTTTGAAGCTTTGGTTATTATTGATGGATCTCCAGCACATGAGAAGAAGATAGTTGAACCTTATACATTAAAATATAAGAATTTTAAAATGATTGAAAAGTTGAATGGGGGTTATGGATCTGTTTTAAACACAGCGTTAGCCCAAATCAAAACACCTTATTTTTTAATTTGTGATCCCGATGATTACTTAAGAGAAGATACAGTGGATGCTTTAATTCAACTGATGGAACAAAATCAAGTTGATTTAGTTGTCGGTGCAAAAGAATTGGTGTATTCAGATAATGCCCAAACCCAATATGATCCTTCTTTCAATCCGGATTTTGCCCAATTAAAAGATGGACAGATTTATGTTAAGGGGACAACTGAATTTGATCAACTTTTCTTTATGGAACCTTCCCCTCATGCCAAGCTCTATAAGACTGAATTGATTAAGCACATACAGTTTCCTGAAAAGGTTAGTTATACGGACAATCTTTTGTTTTACATGGGCTTATTAAACGCAGAAAAAGTAGTCTATACACAAGTGGCGTACTCTTATTACCTCATCAATCGTGAAGGAAATACACGAACAGACCTAAGACCTAATGTGATGGATGCGTGGATAAGTGTTATGGAGAATGTTCTGGATCAATCCAAAAAACTAAAAAATATTCCTGATATGTTTTATTATCGGATGTTTGAGTCCTTTAAGTTTATTTTCAATAAAATAGACTTTATTCAAGCTGATGAAGACGTCTTAAAACAAAAATTGTACGCAACTCAAAACATACTTAACCGACTCTTAAATCATCGACAAGAGATTTTACCCATTTATCAGAGACTATCTCAATCGATGGGCAAAGAAAGACACCATGATTTAGACTTACTCAATCCAAAAACATCTCAACAACGTTTTAGACAGCTTGCAGATTCTAAGCTTCTCAAAAGAAGTCAAGGACCTCATGCTGGGCTTAAAGGTAAGTTTAAGGTATTAATTCAAACTCATCCACTTTTAAGTAAAATATATGATATTTATCATGAACAAGCAAAATATATCTATGCAGCTAAGAATCCTAAGATAAATGTGCATCCTTCTGTAAGTTCGAGATTGATTGATCCACAAGGTCAAACATTTTATGGTTACTATAATCGTTCACCTTATCGTAATGGCCATTATGTTTATCATCGACTCAACTCGAATTCTTTATCCTTAAAACAAACCGTAGAGATTTGTTTAGATGGAGAAGTGATCAGTCAATCTAAAGCATGGAATTGGCAGCAAGGGACATTACTACAATGGTTAGATGATAGCCACATCATCCATAATGTTTTTGAAGATCATCACTACCAATCTCGCATCATCAATATTGAAACCAAAGCAATTAGAAAGATTGACTATCCTATCTATTCTGTTAGTCAGGATGGAACCTTTGCCTTAAGTTTAAATTTCAGTCGACTCGCAAAATATCGTCCAGATTATGGATACTTTAATTTACCTTATCAATCCATTGAGGCTTATGATCAAAAAGATGGAATATTTTATGTAGATTTAGTTAAAAACACACAAAAATTAGTTATCTCCTTTAAAACTCTACTTCAATTTGAACCAAAAGAAAGTATGAAAGAAGCCACTCACAAGGTAAATCATATCGATATTTCCCCTAATGACCAAGCTTTCATCTTCCTACATCGTTGGATTAAAGATGGAAAGAAATACACACGTCTTATCAAAGCTGATTTAAAAACATTCGCATTAACCGTAATGGCCCATCAAACGATGGTGTCCCATTGCTATTGGATGAACGATGCGGAGATAATTGGATACTTAAGTGATGCTTCTGCAGGTGATCGCTACTATTTACTAAACAATAATTCCAAACAACAAGTTTTTAAATCCTTAGTGTATGATGGGCATCCATCGTATTCTAAAGATGAGAAAATGTTTATCACAGATTCGTATCCAGATTATACCTGCACCTCTAAACTCTATTTCTCAAAAACTCCATTTAATCAGTTGATTGAACTTGGACGTTTCTATTCCGGAAGAAAATATGTGGGTACACAGCGTTGCGATCTACATCCACGCTTTAGTCCTGATAAGAATGAAATTACTTTAGATACGGTTTATCGTGGGAAACGTCAACTTATCGCTTTAGATATAGAAAAATTGGTGAAATAGATATGAACTATAAAGTCAGTGTCATTGTCCCTGTTTATAATGTAGAGAAATATCTAGGAAAATGTCTAGACTCTTTAGTACATCAAACGTTAGAAGACATCGAAATCATTGTCGTGAATGATAGTACAAAAGACAATTCTCAAAGTATCATCGACCATTATAAGTCCCTTTTTCCAAATAAACTTACTTCTTACATCAAAGAAAATGGTGGGGTAGGTGAAGCGCGAAATTTCGGACTAAAGCATGCCTCTGGGGAATATATTGGATTCATCGACAGTGATGATTATGTGGAACTTAACATGTATGAAGAGATGTATAATCTTGCTGTAAAAAATGATAGTGATTTAGTGGTGTGTGATTTAGAATACTTTTGGGAAAATAGTGGAAGAACACAAATCATGAAAGGGTATATTGAGAAGATACAACAACCCATTGATCGAAGTGTGTTTTTATCACCCTTATTTGCATGGAATAAGTTATATCGAAAGAAATTACTCATTGATAATCAAATCTTTTTTCCAAAAGGACTTTGGTATGAAGATATTCCGGTTGTTGTACCGTTGTTTTCTATTGCTAAGAATATAAGTTATGTAGATGAAGTGATGATTCATTATTTACAACATGATTCTTCAATAATGGGTTCTAAAACCAATCCAAAAATGTTTGATATCTTTACTTCAATGCAAATGGTCTATGAATTTTATCTACAAAAAGATTTATTAAAAGAGTATTTTGAAGAAATCGAGTATTTATTCATTGAACATTTTATGCTTTACGGTAGCTTTCGGTTTTATCGTTCATCGGATTATCAAAATTTAATGGAGAAAGCTTTTGATATGATTCAAGATAAGTTTCCAAAATGGAAAATTAACCCTTATTTAACCACCCTCAAAAAGTCTTATCGGATCTACTTAATGCTTTTAAATAGATATAATTATCGCTTCTTTAGGTATCTTGTCATTAAAAGAGGTCTTAAAATAAATGCCTAAAATTACTATCATTGTTCCAACATATAATGTTGAACAATACATTGATAAATGCTTACATTCCTTGGAACATCAAACCTTCCAAGATTTTGATGTACTCGTGATCGATGATGGGTCTAAACAGAATGAAAAATTGATTATTGATTCCTATACAGAAAATAATCTCCATCGATTTAAGTACATTCGTAAAGAGAATGGTGGGTATGGTTCAGTATTAGAACTGGGCATTAAGATGTCAGATTCAAAGTACATTTTAATCTGTGATCCTGATGATTGGTTAGAAGTGTCAGCATTGGATATTCTTTATAAGAAAGCTGAACTTTATCAGGCAGATATTGTATGTGGGACTCGTCAGTTAGTCTATACCGATTCGGATAGCTTTGAATATGATCCAATGTATGATAAGAGTCAAGTCCAATTGTATGAGAAACTGTATCAAAAGGGGGATCGTGATTTTGGTCATGTATATCAAATTGAGAATGCCCCACATAGCAAATTATTCCTACGCAAAAATCTTGTAGAGTTAAAATTTCCGAGCCATTCAACCAATACAGATACAATATTATTCTTTGGAGCTTTATTTTTAAGTAAGTCAGTCTATTTTACGACTCAATCATTATCCTTTTATCTGATTAACAGGGTAGGTAATACTGTGACCGATGTCAAACCGAGTCTTATTGATGGACTCACTATCTCTCACTTAAAGGTTTTTGAATTATCTGAACAGTATGAAGATATACCTTCTGAGTTCTACTATCAAATGTTTATTGCCTATCAATACATTGTAAGTAGGATGGAATCCATGAAAGGTGATGAGAAACTCTTAAGAGAAAAGTTTAAAGAGACTTCAGAACTATTACAACTATGTGTCCTTTATCGAACTAAAATACAGTCTATATTAAAGATTAACACTACTCGTAAAGTACGTTACTATAAGCAATATCTTTTACTTTCTCCTGTCATGACTATTTTTGCGCAAAAAACCCTCTATAGAAATTTAATGAGAAAGAGAACTGTAAAGAAAATCAGTGAAGAGCAAGTACATCCCTCAAATCCAACTGAACAGAACGTTATATTAAGTGTTATTGTACCTGTATATAATGTTGAGAAATATATTTCTCGTTGTTTAGACTCTTTGTTGAATCAATCCTATAAAAATATTGAAATTATTGTCGTGAATGATGGATCTTCGGATCAATCACAGGAAGTCATCGATACTTATCATCGTAATAATCCAGCTAAGATTAAGAGCTATATTAAGGATAATGGTGGTTTGTCTGATGCTCGGAATTATGGGCTTAAATGGACTCAAGGCAAGTATGTAGCCTTCATAGATAGTGATGATTGGGTCGATCATTCGATGTTTGAATCGATGCTTTCCAAAGCTGAGCAAACTCAATCTGATATCATTGTATGTGACATGGAATATGTCTATGAGGATGGATCTAGAAAATTCGCATCTGGTGGAGATTTTGATATAGTCGAAGTAGCGAATCATCCAGAAATTATGTTTATTAATAATAGTGCGTGTAATAAAATCTATACTCGAGAACTTTTTAAGACAACAGAATTCGTAAAAGGCATCTGGTATGAAGATCTTGCTACCATTCCTAATATAATTCTTGCATCAAAACGTATCGCAAAAGTATCTCAACGCTTCTATAAGTACTTTCAAAGAGAGACTTCTATTGTCCATACAAAGAACCCCAAAATATTTGATATCTATATTGCACTTGACCTAATCAAGGATAATATTGTGAAGTCTCAGTATGCTAAAGAATTAAAGAATAAGATGGATGAGATGTACCTGATCCATGGATTGGATTTAACACTTTTAAGAATCAAAGATTATTCTGAAGATCGAAAAGAGTACTTAAATAGAAATCTAAGAGAACTTAGACTCCGAATTAGTCATTGGTATTTTAAACCATTTGTTTGGCGTAATGGATTTAAGAAGTGGTTGGTATATTCCTTATATGCAATACATGCTTATTCATTGCTTCTAAATTTGTTTGATCGAAAAGGGCATGTATGAAAAAGAAATTACTTTTTGTAAATGATGAAATGACGATGGGTGGAGTGGCACGTATTTTAAACAATCTTCTTTTGAAGTTGGATCCGCAAAAATATGACATCGATGTACTCATCCTTCATCCCCATGGAGAACTTCTTAAAGACTTACCCACCCATGTCCGACTTTTAGAATCACGACCTTTTTTTGAAGGGGTTGATGTAAGTTTAGGAAGTGCCTTTAAACAATTTAATTTAATACAAATCTATCGAAAACTCAGCTTGGTCATCGCCATGAAAACTGGATTTATAGAGACTAAGATTATCTCAGAGCGCAAGAAGATGAATCTTGGTCAATATGATGTTGAATTCTCAGCAAAAGAAGGGTTCTGTACAATTTTTGTGGCCAATGGGAATGCACACCGTAAGCTAAATTGGGTTCAAGTGGATTATCATCAGCAAAATTACTCAAAGAATCATATGCCTTTAATGATTAAGTCGCTAAAATCCATTGACATGAACATTGCTTGTTCAAAACCTGTTGAAAAAGCTTATCAAGATATTTTTGAAGTCACTAAAATAAGCGTCATTCATAATCTGGTAGATGACCTAAAGATTAAATCGTTAGTCATTGAACCCATCCAAAATCCATTTAAAGCAGAGTCAATTAAACTTATTACGGTGGCTCGTTTTCATCCTCAAAAAAGTTTAGATCGATTATTAAAAGCGTATGCAAGTGTTAAGCAAACGATTGGGAACCTTGAATTGGTCATCATTGGGGATGGAGAATTAAGGGAGTCACTCATAAACTTAAGTAAATCATTGAACATCGAAGATTCTGTTCAATTCTTAGGTATAATAAATAATCCTTATCCTTACATTCACTTAGCTGATCTTTTTGTGATGTCCTCCCTATATGAAGGATATCCCACCATCGTCATTGAATCTCTTTTAGCTGGAACTCCAGTTCTCACCACATCTGTAGCTGGAGTTGATGAGCAAATTGAGGAAGGAATCCATGGTTGGATCGTAGACAATACCACTGAAGCCTTAACACAAAAATTATTAGAGGTATGTCAAAACCTCAAAGGGTTAAAAGCAGTCAAACAAAAGTTATCGGGTTATCAGTACCCCAACGTTGAAATACTTCATGCTTTGGAAGAAGAACTTTCACAATCTTGAAAGTTAACCATGCTAAAATAAGAACATTATGAATAAACTCACTCAGAACTTTAAAAAGTTATTTACACAAGAAAACATCGTTGCCTTAGCAACCATTCTTTTAATACTGCATCCCATTCTTGATCTTGATTATTTGCTCTATGGAATTTTAGATCCATTAGGTTTACCTTTACCTTCTACAGGTTTACATTTCTTAGCAATGCCGCTCTTTATACTTTTGGTGTTTGCTTTTATAGAACCCAAGAAGAAAAAAGTTTTTTTGTGGGCGAGTGGGTATGGATTATTGGTTATGGCTTATTTTGTAGTTCATCATCTTTTTACTAAAGACATGTTTGAACTCTTGTACTTAACCAATCGATATGAATACAGCGTGACCACTGAATTAAGATATGTGCTAACCTTAATTATCCCTTTTGGGCTTATCTATGCATTCTATCGCAGTCAATTCACTCAAACCTTGTTTAATAAAATCATTGTTATTCTATCGATTTTAATCTCAGTCCCTTTGGTGCTCAGTAATATCTTTGTTTTTGGTCCATCAACATATGTTGGTCAAACCATGGCTAATTTCTTCTATTGGTTTAATGGTATCTATGAGATCTTCCATCCTCGCCAACTTGCGACATCTTTTTACTTTAGCGAAGGCAATACCACAGGTATTCTGCTTTTTGCCATCTACCCAATTTTAATCAATATTTACTTTCAAGCTAAACATAAGTGGTTACTCTTGCTGCTCATTGCAACACAAGGTTTAGCGATGTATGTCTTAGCAACACGTGTAGCAACGTTTGGAGCGCCCTTAATGATGGGTGTTATGTTGTTTCTATACGTAGGTTTATCGCTGATTAGACAACACAAATTTGAATGGAAACCATTTTTACTTCTATCTTTAGTTTTTATGATTCTTCTAGCTATGTTTCCTTTTACACCCGCGGTGGTAAATCAAACGATAGATTCTGAAAACGATGGGTTAGTACTCAATGAAGATTATCAACGATTAGAGGGTAAGGAAGCCATCAAAGGCCAAAACCTCATTCCAGGGACGGCTGAATTCAACTACTTTTATCAATTTATGTTTGAAGAGTATTATTTCTTACTCACCATTCCGGCCATTTATTATGAGTGGTATTATCCTTATGAAATAGATCCGAAGTTCTATGTAGATCTCATTTTTGAATATGAGTTATATCAAAGAGCCAGTGGACGTCAATTTGAACAAATCTTTTTTGACTATAAGTGGGATAAGCTCACAGATACTCAAAAACTTTTTGGATTTGGATATTCTCGCTTTATGATGGGCTCCATTGTTTTGGAACAAGACTTTAAGCAACAGATGTATACCTTAGGATATTTAGGAACTCTGCTCTTAACATTCCCGTGGTTACTCACGTTAGCCTATATTGTGATTAGTATGCTTAGAAATATAAAGAAACATCTCAACTTAGAAACGCTATCCATTGGTATGGCTATTACTGCCACTTATGGGGCTGCGTATATGTCTGGCCATGTCTTAGATCAGTTCTTTACAACATCATTTATGGCGTTGTTTGTAGCAGTTTTATTGGGGAAAATTTGGGGTAGAAAAGAAGTTCACAGTGAATAAGAATATCGTGCGAATAATAATCAGAAAAGTAACTTTATTAATTCCGAAAATTGCAATATCAACCCGTCCACTTTTTAAATAAAGGAATCTGAATAGAATTAAGTCAATTGAATTTGATTGAAGTGAATTAAGATGGCTTCTGTAGGCGTTTGATACTGTAGAATCTTACGA